>Ga0315278_10000457_pt1 | contig 35832 bp, 30 predicted proteins | sample YL17G06_0_MG_FD_203880 | JGI IMG/M metagenome (GOLD analysis project Ga0315278, IMG submission 203880) | Sediment microbial communities from Yellowstone Lake, YNP, Wyoming, USA - YL17G06_0 | ecosystem: Environmental > Aquatic > Freshwater > Lake > Sediment | place: USA: Wyoming | collected... | reverse complement strand
ACCGACATCGCCGATCCGGTGGCGCGCCTCGCGGCGATCAGGACCAGCGTCCGGCACGCCAAGGCGCACCTGCAGAGCCTGCCGAAGCACGCCATGGAGCAGTACACGATGCTGCTGATGTCCGCGACATTGATCTCGATGCTGACCGGCATCGGCGGGCGCACGCGCCCGATGTTCAACATCACGATCTCCAACGTGCCGGGGCCGGACAAGCCGCTGTACTTCCGCGGGGCCGAACTGGTGGCCACGTACCCGGCGTCCATCGTGCAGCACGGGCAGGCGCTCAACATCACCTGCCAGAGCTACGCCGGCTCGATGAACTTCGGCTTCACCGGCTGCCATTCGTCGGTGCCGCACCTGCAGCGGCTGGCCGTGTATTCGGAAGATGCGCTGCAGGAGCTCGAGGCCGCGGTGCTGCACCCGCCGGCCGCCGTGCCGACGAAGCCGTCGCGTTCGAAGGCCAGCGCTCCCGGCATCAAGGTGACGAAGCTGAAGGCAGCGAAAGCCAAGGCCGCGAAGCCCAAGGCTGCGAAGCCCAAGGCCGCGAAGCCCAAGGCTGCGAAGCCCAAGGCCGCGAAGCCCAAGGCAGCCGGCAGGCCCGCTGCAGCGCGTCGGCGCAAGCGCTCGGCCTCGTGACCGAAGCGGTACTCGTCCTCGTCGTCCTGCTGGTCCTGTTCCGGGCCGTCGCGCGCTTCCACCTGCGTGGCCGGAATCTTTCGGCCTTCGACCCGCCGACAGGGCAGCGTTTCTCGTGGGGCGCCGCGCCCGGCAGCGAACACCTCGCATAACGCAGCGGCTGCGATCCCTGTCACACGGGCAGGACCACCGCCACGAATCTACGGAGTAGCCCGATGGCGATCGTTCAACGCTTCGCGTCCAGCCGGTCCAGAATCCTCAAGGCTCTTGCCGGATTGCCCATGGCGGCCAATGCACGAAAACGCAGTTCGGCATCATGCCCGGCGAGCGCAGCGGTGGCCAAGTCCTCAAGCAGTTTGTTGACGCTGATCTTGCGCGCGCGGGCCAGTTGCTCGATGCGCGCATGCTTGTCGTCCGGCAAGCGAATTGAACTGGCGAAGCGCGGCTGCATCCTGCATACCCTCATCAAAGATCAGCCACGCGTATTGGTCAGGTTATTCTCACGCGCCTCCTTGAGGCGGGTTGGCTGAATACCCAGCTGGTCCCTGTCGCGGAACGCACGGCCCGGCAGATTGACGCGGATCGTGCCGATTTGACATGCGGCAATGAAGACCCGCATAGGACGACGACTCGGTCCTGAGCCGCCCCCGCAACCGGCCGCGGCCGCGACACCTCAACCGTTGTCGATCGGCGAACGGGCCGAAACGGGTGGATATGCGTGAACATGATCAGGAATCGTGACCGAAAACTTGATGTTGACGGAGGCACTATGTACGGATATCATCCGTGCAATGTCCCGGCGGCAACAGTGAAAGGTGAAAGGATTTGGCGATGACGACTGTGACGCGTGAAGACCGGATCGAACTGCGCGCGACCAAGGAGGAGAAACGCCTGCTAGCGACGGCAGCCGCTTACGAGAGGCTGGACGTCACGAGCTTCATCATGCGCAACGTGCTGCCCAGCGCGCGTAAAGTAGTGGACCGCGCCGAGCGGATCGTCTTGTCCGAACGCGATAGCGAAAGGGTTTTGCAGCTTCTCGAGAACCCGCCCAAGCCGTCTACCGCCCTGCTTGCTGCCGCCCGCCGCCGCCTTGCTCGAACGTGACTGAACCGTTCGAGTGGCGCGAGGAGCCAATCTCGCGGCATCACGATCGCAAGGGCTTTGACTGCGGCTCGCCCGAACTCAACGAATATCTCGACCGCTATGCCCGCCAGAATCACGAGTCGGGGGGGGCCAAAACCTTCGTCGCCGCATTGCCGGGCGAACCCGCCGGGGTACTTGGGTACTATTCGATCAGTCCCGGCGCCATAGAGTTCGACCGTGTTCCGGCGACGCTCACCAAGAGACTCGCTCGCTACGAAGTGCCGGTATTCCGCCTTGGACGATTGGCGGTCAGTCTGGCTATGCAGGGACAGGGGCTTGGCGGCGACTTGTTGCTGGCCTCGGGTGTGCGAGCCCTGGCAGTGGCTGCGCAGGTCGGCGGCGTCGCGCTCGCCATCGATGCGAAGGATTCAAAGGCGGCAGGGTGGTACGAGCGATTCGGTGCAATCCGGCTGCTCGACGATCCGCTGAAGCTGATACTGCCCCTTGGCACGATTGCAACGGCAGTCAAGACCGCCCGAAGGAAGCGGCCATAGCGCAGTGTTCATGCGCACCACTCCAAACGATAGCCATTTCAAGTGCGACACGAAGTCGCTTGTGCCAGTTGTACCCACTGTAGACCTGGCGACCGGGGAGGATGTCAGGGACTTCCTCGCCGCGTGGGCAAAGGGTCATCGCGTCGATCGCGACGGGGCGCATTCGAGGCTGGTGCTGACGGACGGCTGGACGCTGCCGATACCGATCGTCCGCAGCGGCGGGGGCTGGCCCTTCGACGTGCCGGCCGGCGCATCGGGCGCAACGGCGCGCCCGCCTGCTGTCCTCAATCCACGACCCAAGTGAAGATTGACTCGAGTACCACGGTCGCCCGCGATAGTGGGCACCCCAGTACGATCCGACCGAAAACGTGATCACCGGCGCCCGGCTTCGAATCGGCCCCGAGAGATACCGGGAGTAGCCCCAGCCGCGCCAACCGCCGGCGACGACGTCGCACCAGCGCCAGCCATTGGTGCAGCCGATCACGGTGACGGGCGTTCCCGGCTGGAGCCAGGTGACCAGCGGAAACGCGCGATCCGGACCGGCGCGCACGTTGACCGCTTGCGTGGTGAACGCGGACTGCGCGAGGGCGGGGATCGGCAGCAACAGCAATAGCGCGATGAAAAATCGATTCAGGTTCGCGTGCGACATCGGCATTTCCCTCGATCACCGGTTATCGGGAAGCGGGATCGGCATTTCTTCGCGCACGATTCCGTGCCGTTCGATCGCCCTTGATAACGCGCGCCCGCGCGCTGTGGTTGACCGCAACGCGGTCGACCGCGGCGCCTTGGCAGGCCGGCGGTCGCGCGAATGTTCGTCGATAGGTCGGGATGTAGTAGCATCGCAACGAGACAAGGTGTGCGCCGATTCCCGGCGCAAGGCTCCCCGCGTTGCGAAGGCTTCGGCCGCCAGCGTCGATCGACCTAAGGATTCCCCATGAAACTGCGTTCCCTGTTCCTGCTGTTTGCGCTGGCGGCGCTCGTCGCCGGTTGCCAAAGCACCTCGATCCAGTCGGCGTGGTACGACACCAACTTCCGCGGCGGCCCGATGCGCAAGATCGTCGTCGTGGGCAGCGTCGACACGGTCTCGGATGGCCGCGTGTTCGAGGACATCTTCGCCGCGAGGCTGCGCGCGGCGGGCGTCGAAGGCATTGCGGGCTACACCGTCATCGGCGACGAAGCCCGCGCGGCCGAAGCGCCGTTTGGAGCCGCCGTCGCGAAGACCGGCGCCCAGGGCCTGTTGCTCGTCCGGCTGCTGCGGGTGGATACCCGGACCCAGGTGTCGACGACGATGGTGCCGGGCGGCATGGGGTGGCTGGGGCGGGGGGTGGGGCAGCCCGTTCGGCCCGACGATGGTTCCGGTGCAGCAGGTCAGCCAGTACGATCTCGCCACCGTGGAATCCAAATTGTTCGACGTGCAGACGAAACAGCTGGTGTGGGCGGCCACCACGACGACGTTCAATCCGACGTCGGTGGCGCGCGAGACTCCCGGGTTCGCCGACGTGATCATCGGTCAGCTGGCGCAACGGGGAATCATCCCGGGCAAGTAGCGCGCGACTGCGGTTCGGCACGGCCCGCGGGATTCCGGGGTGCATGTGAAAGCGGCGAGGTGGATGTGAAGGCAATTGGGCTCCTGTTCGTTCTGTTCCTGTGGGCCTGCCCGGTGTTGGCCGCCGCGCCGGAGGCCCCGGTGATGCTCGAGGGACCGATCTGGCGGCTCACCCATCTTCGCGGGCTTGACCCAGGCCGTCTGGGTGGCGCCAAGCGACCGGTGACCGCTCGCTTCAAGGCGGGTCGCATCAGCGGCTTCTCCGGCTGCAACCAGTTTTTCGGAACGTACACCGTCGCTGGCGACCGCGTGGTGATCGGGTCGTTGGCCGGATCGATGATGGCGTGCCCGGAGCCATCGATGGCGCTGGAAAACGCCGTGCACGCCGCGCTCGCCGGAACGTTTCGCTACGTCCTGGCGGACCAACGCCTGACCCTGCTCTCCGACACCGAGCCGATCCTGACATTTCAGGCGGAACCTGCCCCCACGCTCGAGGGCGTGACGTGGAAGATCACCGGGTCCAACAACGGACGTCACGCCGTCGTGGGTCCGTTGCCGGGCACGACACTTTCCGTAACGTTCACACGCGGGGCCGTGGCGGGGTCCGCCGGGTGCAACACGTTCCGCGCGACGTACACCGCCGAAGCGGATCGCATTGTCATCGGGCCTGCGGCAACCACGCGCAAGGCCTGCGCGGGCGAAGGTGTCATGCGACAGGAGCGGGAGTTCCTTTCGGCATTGGCGTCGGTTACGACCTGGGCCGTCGACGGGGGTCTGCTCGACATGCATCGCGCCGATGGCGAGCGCGCCCTGACGGCGATCGGGCCTTGACCAGGCATTCGCAGGCGGCGCCATCCGGCGGATGTCGCGGCGGGCGCGATCACGCGGCGTCAGCCGGAATCGCGGAGAGCGTCACATGAACTCGCGCACCTGGTTCGTCGTCGGCATCACGGTGCTGGCGGTTGCGGCGGCGTTGCTGATTCCGGCCATGCCGCAACCGCTCGACTATCACGATTTCTCCGATAAGCGAGCGGTGTTCGGAGTCGCCAATTTCCTCGACGTGGCGTCGAATGCCGCGTTTCTGCTCGTCGGCATCGCGGGCCTGGTCGTCACGCTCGGTCGCCGCGCGCAATTTCAGTTCAGCGTCGAGCGGTGGCCGTACGTCGTATTCTTCGCGGGCGTGCTGCTCACGGCGGCCGGGTCGTCCTACTATCACCTGGCCCCTGACAACGAAACCCTGTTCTGGGACCGCTTGCCGATGACGATCGCCTTCATGGCGCTCGTGTGCAGCCAGATCGTTGATCGGATCAACCTCCGCGCTGGGCTTGCCTGTTTGATTCCAATGGTGATTCTGGGGGTGGCGTCCGTAATATACTGGCGGGTGACGGAACGCGAAGGCCTGGGCAATGTGGTGCCCTACGGAATCCTGCAAGGCTATTCGGTCGTCATCCTGCTGGTGCTGGCGGCGTTGAAACCGTCACGCTATACGCTCGGCAACTGGCTCTACTGGGTGTTCGCATGGTATGTGCTGAGCAAGGTTCTGGAAACCTTCGATGCCAAGGTGCACGAGTTGACCCACGTCGTCAGTGGACACACGCTGAAGCACATCGCGGCCGCAATCGCCGGTGTCGCCGTCTGCCGGATGTTGATGCGCCGGACGCTCATCGCGACAGATCCGGGCCGATTGACAGGACGTTCATGAAATCACGCTTACGGTTATTGCTCGCGCTCGCGGTCGTCTGCTGCACACCCGTTGCAGCGGCGCAAACTGCCACCACCACGAGCTCGGTCAACGTCCGCGCCGGTCCCGATTCCGCCCTCCCGACCGTGACGTGGCTGCTGAGCGGAACCTCGGTGAACGTGGTCGGATGTCTGGCGAACTGGCGCTGGTGCGATGTCATCGCCGGTCGTGACCGCGGCTGGGTGTACGCGCGCTTCCTCTCGGTTTCGTTCGAGGGCAGCGCAATCACCGTTGTCACTGGCGGCCCCAGGCTGGGCTTGCCGGCGATCGAATTCTCCCTCGGCCCCTACTGGGACGCGCATTACCAGGGGCAGCGCTGGTTCGCACAGAAAGCCCAATGGCAGCGACGCTGGGACGAGCAGCGCCCGCCGCCGGAGTGGCGCGATCCCGCGTCCAGGTAGCCGACGGCGGGCTGACGGCAGCGAAACCCGGGGGCCGGGCTCCGGTGTAAATCGGGGACAGACCGTAAATCGGGGACAGACCACCAATAAATCGGGGACAGACCCCGATTCAATTGGTGGTCTGTCCCCGATTTATTGGTGGTCTGTCCCCGATTTATTGGTGGTCTGTCCCCGATTTATGCGATTCATGCGCCGGCGGCGGTAATGGCTCGCCGCCTCGAGGCTGCCGATGCAGATGGCGAGCCACGCCGTGCCTGACGCGAAGCCCGCAACGACGTCGGTCGCGTAATGCACCTGCAGGAAGATGCGGCTGCATCCGGTGACGAAGGCGACGGTCGCCGCCGCCAGCATCGCCGGCAGGTGCCACGGCCGCGGGACGGTGCGGATGACCACGTAGGCGAGCATGCCGTAAGCGACCACGCTGCCCGACGAATGGCCGCTGGGAAAGCTCCAGCCGGTGGCGAAGGTCACGGCCTGATCGTGGACGGGACGCGCCCGCTCGAACACGTTCTTCAGGACCGGGTTGAGCACCGCATTGCCGGCGAACGCGATTAGCCAGCCCGCCGCCAGCGTGTGCTCGCCGCGGGCCAGCAGCGCGACGGCAACGACGATGCAGACGATCGCCAGCGTCGCGGGATCCCCCAGATGCGTGAGCCACGCGAACACCTGCATGGCGCGCGCGGGCGTGCCCGGCCCGACCGCGGCGGACAGGATGTGGTCGAGCCGGCCCAGCACCTTGCCGGCCTCGATCGCTTCGGCCAGCGTCGCAAAGACGAGCGCCGCCGCCACGATGACGCCGAAACCGATGCTGAGGCGAACGGCGACGCCGGGAAGGGAGGTGAGCCTCGTCCCGGTGCCCGGCCGCGCGTGACCCAGCAGCGCCCAGCCGAGCAAACCGATCGCCACGAGCAGCGTCAGCAGCGCGGCGAAGAACCACGGCAACGGGTCCTGGCCGACTGCCTGCGCTGCCGCAGCGAGCGTCGCTTCAGCGGGCCACATCGACGGCGTCGAAGCGCAATTCGTCGACGGCGACCGGGGCGAACTCCTCGTGCGCCGCCTGAAAATCCCAGCGCTCGACCGCGCAACGGCGAAAGGGCTCCGGCCCGCCGTAGCGGACGAGGTTGACCGAGTTGCCGACGCCGTTGCGCACGCGCCGCGACACGGCGGTGCCGGCCTGCACCGCCCACGCGTGGCGCGGCAGGTCGGCGTAGCGGTCGTGCAGCGCGCACACGAACGGCAGGTGGATGTGGCCGCCCATGATCAGGTCCACGCCGGCCGCCGCCCAGCGGCGCACGGCGCGGGCATGGCCGCGCAGCAGGTTCACCTCGTCCTCCGGGCGCGTCACGCACACCGGCTGGTGGACGATGACGAGGCGCAACTGTGCCTCGGTCGCACGCTCGAGGCGGCGCGCCACCCGCTCGATCTGCGCCTTCGACACTTCGCCGTTGGCGTGGCGGTAGCGGCGCGTGGTGTTGACGGCGATCGCCAGCAGCCGGTCCGATTCGAACATCGGCTCGAGCTCGTGGCCGAACGCGCGGCGGAAATTCGCGTACGGCTTGAACAGCCGTGAAGCCGCGTTCAACAGCGGGATGTCGTGATTGCCGGGAATGGCCAGCAGCGCCGGCACGCCGAGGCGGTCGATGAAGGTTCGCGCCGCGCGAAACTGGCGGCGGCGCGCGCGCTGCGTGATGTCGCCCGACAGCACGACGAGCCCCGGTGACTGGGCGCGCACGAGGCGCACCAGCGCCTCGACGACCGGCGGCTGCTCGGTGCCGAAATGCGGGTCGGAGATCTGGATCAGCAGTCTCACGGACTGCGATCGCCGGCGGGTGGCGCTGTGGGGCCCGGCGGGTCGGGTTTCAGCAGATGGAGCGGCTCCGGCGACACGCGAAATTCCAGCGGCTCCACCAGCCGCGAGACTTCGCCGTCGGTGGCGACCTTGATGCCGCGGCCGCGGAACAGATGCACGCGCCTGACCGTCATGCTGCGGAAGCTGCAGCTCGTGACGTTGTCCGCGTCGCCCAGCTGGCCGAAGGCGCCGCGCAGCAGCAGCCATGCCATCGCGAGATTGCCGACCGGGCGCAGCGTGATCGCCGCGAGGTGCCCGTTATCGACTGCGTCGGCGAGCGGAATGCCGATCTGCTGCAGCTGGAGGCCGTTGTTGCCCACGAACAGCGTCGGCGTGCGCATCGTGCGCGCCGCGCCCTGCTGTTGCATGCTGATGCGCAGTTGCCGCCGGTGGCGGAACAGGCTCCAGATTCCCGCCGCGAACGCCACCAGGCGGCTGCGCCCGAACTGCGCCTTCCACGCCTCGCGATCCTCGAGCAGCCGCGGGTAGAGCCCGACGCTGGCGTTGACGAGGAACACGCGGTCGTTGACGAGCCCGACCTGGACGGGATGCGGGCGCGCGGTCGCCAGCACGCGCGCCGCCGCGGCCGTGTCGGACGGGATCCCGTGCCGGCGGCCGAAGTAGTTGAACGTGCCCTGCGGCAGCACGCCGAACGCGCAACCGCTGCCGAGCGTCGCCTGCGCCACCGTGTTGATGGTGCCGTCGCCGCCGGCGGCCACGACCACGCCGCCGCGTGCGCGCGCTGCGTCCACGGTCCGCCGCGCGATTGCGGAAAGCTGCCGCGGGTCGTCGACCACGATCATCTCGTATCTGCGGCGCGCCTGCGTCAGCACGCCTTCGATGGTCGCGCGGATCACGGCCTTGTCGCCATGGCCCGAGCCGGCGTTGAACACGATGAACAGCGGAGGCAGGGACTCGACTGCGCCGGGGGACATCGGCACCCTCGTCGAATTTGATCCAACGTCGATGGGCGCAGAGTCTACGCCTACGGTCGTGCCGACGCCGGCGCGGCGCGGTCGCGCGCCCAGTTGCGCAGCTGGTCGACCTTTTCCTTCATCGTCTTCGACAGCGGGATGATCCGCGCCGCGGCGCGCAGCAGATCGTCGAACGCGAGCTCGCGCCCGGCGAGCCGCGCCTTGGTGATTGCGGAGACGACGCACTGCTCGATCTCGGCGCCGGTCCAGCTCTCGGTCACGCCGACCAGACGCTCGATGCCGAGCTTCGCCGGATCCCCGCCGCGGCGCGCAAGGTGGATCCGGAAGATGTCGAGGCGCTCGTCGCTGCGCGGCAGATCGACGAAGAACACCTCGTCGAAGCGGCCCTTGCGGATCATTTCGGCCGGCAGCAGGTCAATGCGATTGGCGGTGGCGGCGACGAACAGCCCGCGCACTTTTTCCTGCATCCACGTGAGGAAGAACGCGAAGATGCGGCCCTGCTCCCCGGTCGTCGCCGCGGACGTGATGCCCAGTTCGATCTCATCGAACCACACGACCGCCGGCGCGATCGCTTCCATCGTGCGGCAGGCGTGCGCGAATGCCCATTCGGGCGGCCCGTGCCGACCCGAGAATATTTCCGCCATGTCGATCCGGTAGAGCGGCAACCCGAAACAGGCGGCGATCGCCTTGATCGACAGGCTCTTGCCGCAGCCGGATACCCCCATCACCAGCACGCCCTTCGGCACCATGTCCGCGTCGACGCTGTCTTTGGGCTGGAACAGCACCCGCCGTTCCTCCAGCCATTTCTTCATCACCTCGAGGCCGCCGACATCGGCGAGCGAGCCGGCATCGGGGATGTATTCGATGGTCCCGGAGCGGTTCACCGTCAGCCGCTTCTCCTCGAACAGGGCTGGCAGCGCAGCGAGGCCGAAACCCTTCCCTGCGGACACCGCGCGCCGGATCGCGAAACCGGCTTCGTCGAGGGTGAGTCCCTGCAGCGCGCGGGTCATCAGCCCCAGCGTGGCCTCGCTCGTGTCGACCCCGTGGCCCTGCGCCTTGAACCCGGCCGCCTGTTCCTCCAGATAGCCCTTGATCTCGACGAAATCCGGAACGTTGAGCTCGATGTACGCGATGTCGTGCAGGAGCTCGTCGGGGATGAAGCGGACCGGCGAGGACACGACGACGAACTTGCCGTGGCCGGTGCAAAGCGCGTAGAGGTCGCGCAGGCGGCGGCGGACCGCGGCCGATTCGCGCATCGGGTCGTGGAAGTCCTTGAGATGGAACACCGCCGGTCCGTTGAACGCGGCGATGAACTCGAGCGCGGCGCGCGGGTCGGTCGTGCCTTCGGCGGGCGGCGCGCCCGCATCGCACTGCAGGCCCTCGGTGAGGGTCCACGACCACAATGGCACCGGCTTGCCGAACGAGTGCCGGCCGGCATCGCGCAGCAGCCGCGCCACCCGCTGCTCTTCCGATGACAGGATGTAGATAAGCGGGCGGCCGGAATCGAACAGCGCGCGCAGCTCTTTCCCGGACCTGCTCTCGGTGGCACGGGGTGGGACGTTTTCTGCTTTCATGGGCCGCGCTCGCGGATCGGTGACGATCCGACAGTTGAGAGATGATGGCGAAAGTGCCGAAACAAAGACCCTGCTGCCGTTGTGACCGCCTGCCATCGCCGCGCTGTCAAAGCGCGCGGCTTCTGCCTACAATTGCGCCTTTTCCAGCGGCGCGCGTGGTGGAGACAAAGCGATGACGAACCGAGGTTACCTGCGTTTTCCGACCCTCCACGGCGACAGTATCGCATTCGTTGCCGATGACGACCTGTGGCAGGTGAGTGCCGCAGGTGGCGTCGCGCGCCGGCTGACGGCGGGGCTCTCCGAGCCGTCCACGCCGTGCTTCTCTGCGGACGGGCGACGGCTCGCGTTCGTAGGCCGCGACGAGCAGCATCCCGAGGTGTACCTGATGGCGGCCGAAGGCGGCCCGGCGCGGCGGATGACGTGGCTCGGACCCGACGTCATGGTGCGCGGCTGGACGCCCGAGGGGCACATCCTGTTCGTGACCACGCACGGGCAGCCGTTCTTCCGCAATTACCGCGCGTACACGCTGGACCCCGCCGGCGGGATGCCGCAGGAGCTGCCGCTGGGGCAGGTCAACCATCTCGCGCAGGGGCCCGGCAACATCCGCGTCATCGGCCGCAACACCGCGGACCCGGCGCGCTGGAAGCGCTATCGCGGCGGCACGGCCGGCCACCTGTGGATCGACGCGACCGGCAGCGGAACCTTCCGCCGGATGACCGAGCTTTCCGGCAACATCACGAGCCCGATGTGGCTCCACGGCCGCGTCTGGCACCTGTCTGACCTGGAGGGCGTGGGCAACCTGTACTCGTGCCTTCCCGACGGCACGGATCTGCGCCGGCACACCGATCACGACGACTACTACGCGCGGCATGCGCAGACCGACGGCAAGCGGATCGTCTATCAGTGCGGCGCGCAGATCTGGCTGTTCGATCCGGCAAGCGAGCGCGCCGCGCGCGTCGCCATCGAGACGCCGTCGCATCGCACGCAGGCAGCGCGCCGCTTCGTCGCCGCGGCCGAGCATCTCGGCACCGCGTACGTCCATCCGGCCGGCCACAGCATCGCGCTGGACGCGCGCGGCAAGCTGTTCACGTTCGCGCTGTGGGAGGGCGCGGTCCGCCAGCACGGCAATCCCGATGGCGGCCGCTACCGGCATGGGCAGTGGCTGGACGACGGCACGACGCTGGTTGCAGTCAGCGACGCCTCCGGCGAGGAGCGCATCGAGGTGTTCGCGGACGGCGCGTCGCGCACGCTGCCGTGGGACATCGGGCGCGTCATCGCGCTGCGCGCCGCGCCGCGCGGCGGGCGCATCGCTATCGCCAATCATCGCAACGAGGTGCTGATCGGCGATGTCGCCGCCGGCACGTTCGCCGTGGTCGATCGCAGCGAAGCGGGCGCGACGGACGACCTCGCCTGGTCCGCCGACGGCACGCTGCTCGCCTATCCGTACTGGACGAGCGCGCGCCACTGCGCGATCAGGCTGCACGATGTCGCGCAGGGCAGGAGCGTGCTGGTCACGAAGCCGGAATTCCGCGACTACTGCCCGGCGTTCGACCCGGAAGGAAAGTATCTCTACTTCCTGTCGCTGCGCACGTTCGATCCGGTGTACGACGCGGTGCAGTTCGAGCTCTCCTTCCCGCGTGCCGCGCGTCCCTACCTGATCGCGCTGCAGGCCGGCGGGCGGCCGCCGTTCGATCCGCTGCCCAGGGGCATGAAAGACGACGACCCGGCCGCGAGCGCCGCCGCGCCCAACGTGGCCGGCGCGAAGCCGGAGGCCGATGCAGCAAAGCCCGCTGCGGGCACGGCCGGCATCAAGGTTGATTTCGACGGCATTGCCCACCGCATCGCGCCGTTTCCCGTGCCCGAGAACCGCTTCGGCAGGATCGCCGGCGCGGCCGGCGGCAAGGTCCTGTGGACGGTGCTGCCGATCGCCGGTGCGCACGGCCGCGGCGGGCACAAGGAATCCGCCGGCCGGCTCGAGTCCTTCGATTTCGCCGCGCTGCGCGCCGAGACGCTGATGGAGAAGGCCGACGCGTTCGCGCTGGCCGCCGATCACACGACGCTGCTGGTGCGCGAAGGCAAGCGCCTGCGCGCGATCGCCGCGAACCGCGCGCCGGACCCGGCCGCCGCCGCGGAAGGGCCGTCGCGCAAGAGCGGCTGGATCGACCTCGCGCGCGTGCGTCCGTCGATCGAGCCGCGCAGCGAATGGCGGCAGATGCTGCGCGAAGTGTGGCGGCTGCAGCGCGACCAGTTCTGGGTCCCGGACATGTCGGGCGTCGACTGGGAAGAGGTGCTGCGCCGCTACGAACCGCTGCTCGATCGCGTCGCCACGCGCGGCGAGCTGTCCGATCTCATCTGGGAAATGCAGGGCGAGCTCGGCACCTCGCACGCGTACGAATCGGGGGGCGACCATCGCAAGCCGCCGGCGATCTCGCTCGGCCACCTGGCGGCGGACCTGCGCCTCGTCGACGCCGACGGCAGTTACGAGATCACGCGCATCGTCGAAGGCGATGCATGGGATGCGGGCGCGGATTCACCGCTGCGCGCGGTCGGCGTCGAGGCGAAGGTCGGCGAGCGGATCGTCGCCGTCAACGGCCAGCGGGTGTCGCGCGAGCGCCCGCCGCAGGCGCTGCTCGTGCATCAGGCCGGCGCCAGGATCGAGCTGACGCTCGCCGGCGGTGACGGCGCGTCGGCCTCCACGCGCAACGTGCTGATCACGGCGTTGCCCGACGAAGTGCCCCCGCGCTACCGCGAATGGGTGGAGCGCAATCGCGCGTGGGTGCACCGGCAGTCGGACGGCCGCGTCGGGTATTTCCACCTGCCCGACATGATGTCGGCGGGTTTCGCCGAGTTTCACCGCTACTTCAGCGCCGAGTGCGATCGCGACGCGCTGATCGTCGACGTCCGCTACAACCGCGGCGGGCACGTGTCGCAGCTGCTGCTGGAGAAGATCGCGCGGAAGCGCATCGGCTACGACCTGCAGCGCTGGGGACATCCCGCGTCGTATCCCGACGAGGCGGTGGCCGGCCCGATCGTCGCGCTGACCAACGAGCATGCGGGCTCGGACGGCGACATCTTCTCGCACGGCTTCAAGCTGATGGGCATCGGCCCGCTGGTCGGCACGCGCACCTGGGGCGGCGTCATCGGCATCTGGCCGCGGCACGCGCTGGTCGACGGCACCGAGACCACGCAGCCCGAGTTCTCGTTCTGGTTCACCGACGTGGGCTGGGGCATCGAGAACTACGGCACCGACCCCGAGGTCGAGGTCGACAACGCGCCGCAGGACGCCGCGGCCGGCAAGGACCGGCAGCTCGAGACGGCTCTCGCCACCGCGCTGCAGCTGCTCGAGGGCGCTCCCCCGAGCGAGCCGACGTTCGGGCCGCGGCCGAACCTCGCGCGCAGGCCGCTGCCGCCGCGGCGCTGAGCGGAAGACGATGACGCCGACGATGTGACGGCGGACCGGGCATTGGCGAAGCTCCGCGTCTTTGACCTTGATCAAAGGCGGGACCCGCACCCGCGTGGCTGCGCCGCCGGTTGTCGCTAGACTGGACACATTGGGGAATCCGAACAGAGGAGAAATCGATGGACCGCTTCAGCATTCGCGTCCTGCCGGCCCTGGTGTCGGGCATCGCGGTTGCCGCATTCGCGACACTCTCGGCGCCCGCACACGCCCAAGCCACCAAGGCGCAGGCCACGGGCGCGACCGCGGCCGCAGCCAAGCCGGCCGCCGCGAAGGCCGCCAAATTCGACGCCACGGCGTGCCTCGGTTGCCATGCGCCGGTCAAGGCGCTCTACGACAGCGGCAAGCACAAGGGTGTCGGCTGCAACACGTGCCACGACGGCACGGCGGCCCACCTCGCGGACCCGTCGAAGCGCCCGTCCACGAAAACCGACCTCGCCAATTGCGGCAACTGCCACCAGAACCAGTACCAGACGTACGCGCAGATGGACTTCAGCCGCACGGCGCGCTTCGAGAAGAAGCAGACGACCGGCCCCGCGCCCGATCCGGCGTACGACCTGCTGATGACGCCGCACGGCTTCACCAAGGAGCACAACCTGCCGCGCGGCCACACGTTCGCGCTGCTCGACCAGTTCGTCGTCGATCGTGCCTTCGGCGGCCGCTTTGCCCCGCAGGAATCCTGGCGCTATCTGGCGGGCACCGGCGACTTCAAGGTGTGGGACCGGGCGCTCGACCAGTACCCGGAGAACACCGACCAGAAGGTGTTCAAGCCGGGCACCGCTGCGGCCGCGAATCCCGTCTGCCTGTCCTGCAAGACGCAGGACCACATCCTCGAATGGGCGTACATGGGCGATCCCGTGCCCGACGCCAAGTGGAGCCGGACGTCGAAGGTCGTCGAGCTTGCCAGGTCGGTCAATCATTCGCTCAACTGCATCTTCTGCCACGATCCGCATGCCGCGAAGCCCCGCATCGTCCGCGATGCGCTGATCGACGTGGTGCTGCGCACCGACGGCCCGCCGACGCTCTACTCGACGGATGCGCGCAAGACCAAGGTGGACGTGAAGGACATGGGTGTCCGCGGCTACACGCGCAAGATCGGCATGCTCGAGCGCTACGACGGCAAGCTGCAATGCGGGCAGTGCCACGTCGAGTACAACTGCAACCCGGGTTTCAACCCCAACACCGGCGAAGCGATCCCGATGGCCGACAAGCGGACCAACTACTTCCCGTTCGTCGACGTCAACAACATCCTGAAGGCCTACGACGGCATCCAGTTCCGCGACTTCCGCAACCAGTTCACCGGCGCCGCGCTGTGGAAGGCGCAGCACCCGGACGTCGAGACCTACTACAACTCGAAGCACGAGAAGGCCGGCGTCGACTGCGTGTCCTGCCACATGCCGAAGGTGAAGGACGCGAAGACCGGCAAGTTCTACACGTCGCACTGGCAGACCAATCCGAAGAACTACCTGAAGGAAACCTGCCTGCAGTGCCATTCGCAGTGGGACGAGAAGCAGGCCCGATACATCATCGAGTCGATGGCCGCGCATTACCAGGGCAAGGTCCGCAATGCCGAGTTCTGGCTGGCGCAGCTGATCGGCAAGTTCACCCAGGCGCAGCTCGTCGGCGTGTCCGAGGACGCGCTGAAGGCCGCGCGCGCGAAGCACGGCGATGCGCACGCGAACTGGGAATGGTGGACCGCGGCCAACGGCGCGTCGTTCCACAACCTCGACCTCGCCAAGGAGTCGCTGGCGAAGTCCGTCACGGCGTCGCAGGACGGCATCAAGATCCTCGACGACGCGATCAAGGCGAAGCAGACGGCAAGCGCCTCGGCGCCAGCGGCCGCGAAATAGCGGGTTGTCGACTCCGGTCGAGGGCGGGGCGCGAGCCTCGCCCTATTTTCTTCGCAGCGCGCGATAATCGGGCAATTCGGGGACAGACCACGGTTTCCCGGAAACCGTGGTCTGTCCCCGAATTGCCCTCCCCATGTCCAACGGTTTGCTCTTCTGGTTGATTGCTGCGGCCATGACGGCGCTGGCGCTGGCGTTCGTGCTGCCGCGCCTGCTGGCGCTGCGCGCTGCCCCGTCCCGGATGCGCCGCGCCGCGATGAACGCCGCGATTTATCGCAGCGAGCTCGCGAGCCTCGCGGGCGAGCGGGCCGAAGGGCAGGTCAGTGACGAGCAGTACGCGCTCGCCCGCGAGGAGCTCGAACGGCGCCTTCTCCGCGACGTTGCCGATGACGGGCCGGAACCCGCGGCGCCCGCGCCCTCGCGCCGCGCGGCCGTGGCCATCGCCATTGCGCTGCCCGCCGCGGCGTTCGGCGTCTACTCGCTGTTCGGCGACCCCGCGGCCGTCTCCATGGCGCCGATCGCGGCGCAGGCGACGGGCAGCATCGAAATCCCTGTCGCGGGTACCCGCGCCGACCTCGTCCGCCACCTGGCAAGCCACCCGCGCGACGGCCGTGCCTGGGTGTTGCTCGCGCGGATGGACCTGGAGGCCGATCGCTACGAGCCTGCGGCGGATGCGTACCGGAGGGCGCTCGAGGCGTCACCCAAGGTCGCCGCCGATGCGGGCATCTGGTGCGAATACGCGGACGCGTTCGGCATGGCGCAGGGCGGCAGCCTCGCGGGCCGGCCGCGCGAGCTCGTGCAGCGCGCGCTGGCGCTCGCTCCCGCGCATCCGAAGGCGCTCGAAATGGCAGGCAGCGCCGCGTTCGAGCAGCGCGAGTACACGGCCGCTGCAGGCCATTGGCGGGCGCTGCTTGCGCAGCTCCCCGAAAATTCGCGGCAGCAGCGCGAGCTGGCCGCGGCGATTGCCCGGACCGAGCGGCTCGCGCTCGCCGCCGGCGCCAACACGGAGGTGAGCCGGTGAGCGCGACCGGAACCGGGGCCGACGCCGTCGACGTCATTGTGATCGGCGGCGGCATTTCGGGGCTCGCCGCCGCCTTTGGTCTGCAGCGGCGCGGCGCGACGGTCGAGGTGCTGGAAGCGAACGCGCGCGCCGGCGGCGTCATCGGCACGCAACGCCGCGACGGCGCGCTCTACGAAAACGGTCCCAACAGCGCGCTCGACACCGCGCCGCTCATCAACGAGCTGCTCGACGCGCTCGCCATTCGCGGCGAGCGGGCCGATGCCAGCGCCGTTGCCGCGACGCGCTTCATCGTGCGCGGCGGCAAGCTCATCGCGCTGCCGATGTCCCCCGGCGCCTTTCTCACGACCCCGGCGTTCTCCGTCGGCGCGAAGCTCCGCCTGCTGCGCGAGCCGTTCATCGCGCCGGCACCGCCGGAGGCCGAGGAATCGATCGCCGCGTTCGTCCGCCGCCGCCTCGGCACCGAATTCCTCGACTACGCGATCGACCCGTTCGTCTCCGGCGTCTATGCCGGCGACCCGGAGCGGATCTCGGTGCCTGCCGCTTTCCCGCGCCTCTTCGCGCTGGAGCAGAAGTACGGCAGCCTGATCAGGGGGCAGATCAAGGGTGCGCGCGAACGCCGGGAAAGCGCCGAGAAGGCGAAGAACACCGCCGGCAGCTTCTCGTTCCGTGGCGGGATGCAGACGCTGACCGATGCGCTTGCCCGCTCCGTCGGGCGTGTCGCGACCGGCGTGCGCGTGGAGCGCATCGAGCGCAACGCGGATGGCACATGGGCGGTGACGGGCGCGCGCGAAGGCGAAACCCTGGTCCGCCGCGCGAAGGCGATCGTGCTCGCCGTGCCCGCGTACGAGGCGGCGCGCCTGTTGCGCGACCTGGCGCCGCCCGCGGCGCAGGGACTCGCGGCGATCGACTACGCGGCCGTCGTGAGCGTCGCCTCCGCTTACCGGCGCGCCGACATCGCGCACCCGCTCGCGGGTTTTGGTTTCCTCGTCCCGAAAAAGGAACAGCGCAAGATCCTTGGCACGCTGTTCTCGAGCAGCATGTTCGAGGGCCGCGCAGCAGAAGGGACGGTCCTGCTCACGTCGTTCATCGGCGGCCTGCGCAATCCCGACCTGCCCGCGCAGTCCGATGCCGCGCTCGCGCCGCTGCTGCAAGCCGAGCTCGCCGCGCTGATCGGCGCCCGCAACGAGCCGCTGTGGCGGGAGATCACGCGCTGGACGCACGCCATCCCGCAATACGACCTCGGCCACCGCGAGCGCCTGCGCCCGCTCGACGACGCCGAACGCGCGCTGCCCGGGCTCTGTTTCTGTGCCAACTACAGGGGCGGCGTCTCCGTCGGCGACTGCATCAAGTCCGCGCACGCGGCGGCGGAGACGGTTGCCGGCCTGGTGCGCGGCACGGCCGCCCGGGCGTGAGCGATCTGCCGCCGGGAGCCTGCCGGCGGGGCTCGATGTCGTGGCGCGGCGTTTGGGAATAGAATGGTCCGGCTGGCTGGACGAGGAGACGCCGATCAAATCCCTGGCATGCCTGCTGTTGGCGTCGCTGCTCGCGGCCTGCGCGAGCGCGCCGGAGTTGCGTCCCGAGCGACTGTTCAACGATCAGCTGTTCCGCGCCGCGTCCGCACGCATCAGCGCCGATGACGTCTTCGCCGTCAGCGACGATATGAAGCATTACCTGCGCACGGAGTTCACCGGCGCATTGCGGACCAAGGATCGCCAGCAAGGCCTGTTCGAGGCGCTCTACGGCAGCGGCCAGCTCAAGCTCGACTACGATTCGGCGATGACCCGCAACGCCGCCGAGGCCTTCGCCGCCCGGTCCGGGAACTGCCTTTCGCTGGTGATCATGACGGCCGCCTTCGCCAAAGAGCTGGGCCTGTACACCCGCTACCAGAGCGTGATCATCGAGGAAACCTGGAGCCGCAGCGGCGACATCTATCTCTCGGTCGGGCACGTCAACCTGACGCTCGGCCGGAAGCAGGTCGACGGCGGCTTCGGGCACGCCGAGACCGACCTGATGACGATCGACTTCCTGCCGCCGCAGGACATCCGCCACCAGCGGGTGCGGGTCATCGGCGAGGAAACCCTGGTCGCGATGTACATGAACAATCGCGCCGTCGAGGCGCTGACCGCCGGGGAGATCGACGATGCCTACTGGTGGGCGCGCGAGGCGGTCCGGCAGGATCCCAAGTTCCTGGGCGCCTACAACACCCTCGGCGTCGTCTACCAGCGGCACAGGAACCCCGAGGCGGCCGACGGCGTGCTGCGTTACGTCCTCGATGTCGAGCCGGCCAACATCCACGCGATGTCGAACCTGGCCGCGGTGCTCAAGGACTCGGGCCGCGTAGCGGAGGCGGCCGCCCTTACCCGCAAGCTGGCCGAGATCGAGCCCGACCCGCCGTTCAAGTTCTACCACCTCGGGATCGCCGCCCTGGAGAACGGGGACTACCGGGCGGCCAGGGATCTCTTCGCGAAGGAGGTCGATCGCGCGGCCTATTACCACGAGTTCCATTTCTGGCTCGCGATCGCCCACCTCGGCCTCGGCGAGACCCGGCAGGCGCGCAAGCACATGACCCTCGCCATGGAAAACAGCACGACGCGCGGCGACCACAATCTGTACGCCGCGAAGCTCGACCGGATCAAGTCCTCCCATCTGCAATAGGTCGCCACCGGCGGCTCACGGCTGCGCCGGGCGGGTCGCGGGCATCGAGCCGCCGCAGCCGCGCGCAGGGCGCTCGCCCCGGAGCCACCCGGCATCGGGAGTCCCCGTCCGCCTGTAAGCAAGTCCTTTGCCGTACGACTACTGGAACGCGCAATCGCGGCGCCGTTACGTCCGCGGCGCGGACCGGCGTGTCCTGCCGGGCCCTGCATCTGTGGATTGAGGGCGCCGCGGCGCCAACACCGCCCACGGGAGAGAACGCGATGGTACAACCGGCTCCGCTCAACGCGGAACAGCAGCGTCTCGACGCCCAGCGGCAGCAGCGCCAGAACTGGCGACTGTGGGGGCCCTACCTGGCCGAACGCGCGTGGGGCACGGTGCGCGAGGACTATAGCGAGAACGGGGACGCCTGGGATTATTTCGGGCACGACCAGGCGCGCTCGCGGGCCTACCGCTGGAACGAGGACGGCCTCGGCGGCATCTGCGACGAGGAACAGCGGCTGTGCTTCGCCCTCGCCCTGTGGAACGGCCGCGACCCGATGCTGAAGGAGCGCGCGTTCGGCCTGACCGGCAACGAGGGCAACCACGGCGAGGACGTCAAGGAATACTTCTTCTACCTGGATGCGACGCCCAGCCACAGCTTCATGCGCTATCTCTACAAGTACCCGCAGCGCGAGTACCCGTACGCGCAGCTGGTCGGGGAGAACGCGCGGCGCTCGCGAGAGGAGCCGCCGTTCACGCTGCAGGACACCGGCAGCTTCGACGACAACCGCTACTGGGACGTCGAGTTGCGCTACGCCAAGGCATCGCCGGACGAAATCCACATCCGGATCATCGCCACCAACCGCGGGCCGGAGACCGCCACGCTGCACCTCCTGCCCACGCTCTGGTTCCGCAACACCTGGTCCTGGGGGGACGAGGGCGTCCGTCCGCATCTGGCCGAGATGGTACCGGGCCGGGACGCCAAGTGGGCGGTCCGTGCCGATCATCCGACGCTGGGCCCGTACTTTCTCTACGGCGGCCGCGCGGCGGAAATGCTGTTCACCGAGAATGACAGCAACGCCGAACGCCTGTGGGGTACCGCGAACGCGACGCCCTGGGTGAAGGATGCGTTCCACCGCCATGTCGTCGATGGCGAGACGGCGGCCGTCAACCCCGGCAAGACCGGGACCAAATTCGCCGCGCGCCACCTCGTCACTGCCGGACCGGGCCATGCAGTGACGATCGACCTGGTGCTGTCGCGGACGGCGCTCGCGCAACCGTTCGCGAATCCGGATGTCGTGTTCGCGAAACGCGAGGCGGAAGCCGGCGTCTTCTACGACGACCTGCAGCCGGAAGCCAACGCCCAGGACGGCAACATCCTGCGCCAGGCGCTCTCGGGGATGATCTGGAACAAGCAGTTCTTCCACTATGACGTCGCGCGCTGGCTCGACGGGGATCAGGTGCCGGTGCCGGAACGCAGGCACCGCGGACGCAATCACGCGTGGCGCCACCTGAAGGCGCAGCACGTCGTGTCGATGCCGGACAAGTGGGAGTATCCGTGGTTCGCGGCGTGGGACCTGGCGTTCCACTGCGCCGCGCTGGCACTGGTCGACGTGGATTTCGCCAAGGACCAGATCGAGCTGCTGCTGAAGGAATACTTCCTGCATCCCAACGGTCAGATTCCGGCCTACGAGTGGTCGTTCGGCGACGTGAATCCGCCGGTGCTCGCGATGGCTGCGCTGAAGGCCTTTCGCGCCGACCGCGTGCAGCGCGGCAAGCCCGATACGGGTTTCCTGCAGCGGGTAATGAACAAGCTGCTGCTCAATTACGCGTGGTGGTTGAACCGCAAGGACGCCGACGGCCACGGCGTCTTCGAGGGCGGGTTCCTCGGCCTCGACAACATCTCGGTGTACGACCGCTCGCAGCCGCTGCCGCCCGGCTACTCGCTGAAGCAGGCCGACGCCACCGGCTGGATGGCGATGTTCGCGCTCAACATGACGGTGATGGCGCTCGAGCTGGCGGCCGAGAACTCGGACTATGAGGACATCGCGATCCAGTGCTACCGGCAGTTCCTCGGCATCGCCAACACCATCGCGGGGAGGAGCGAGCCCCACGGTCACGGCCTGTCGCTGTGGGACCCCGACGACGGCTTCTTCAAGGACCTGGTGGTCGGCCCCGACGGCACGAGCCAGCGCATCGACGTCTTCTCGTGGGTCGGCATCATTCCGCTGTTCGCCTGCGAGATCGTCGACACGCGTCTGCTCGCCAACGCGCCGCGCTTCGCGGCGATCCTGGCGGAGTACGGCGGCGGGGTCTTCGACGGTCACGTCGTCTGCGCGTGTCCCGAACACACCAACGAGCGCGGCGAGCGTCTTCTCTCGCTGGTGGACGACACGATGCTGCCGCGGATCCTGCGCCATCTGCTGTCCGAGGACGAGTTCCTGTCGCGCTACGGCATCCGTGGGGTGTCGCGCGTGCACGCGCAGCGGAAGGACCTGGGCACGATCCACGGCGTCGGCCGCGCGATGATCGAATATCTTCCGGGTGAGTCGAACTCGCCGCTGTTCGGCGGCAACTCCAACTGGCGCGGGCCGATCTGGATGCCGACCAACTACACGCTGATCCAGGCGATCGAAAAGTACCACCGCTACCTCGGCGACGATTACAAGGTGCCGGTGCCGTTCCTCGGCGACAGGCTGCTCACGCTGAAGGAAATCGCCACCCTGCTCTCCGAACGCCTGGTCGACATGTTCCGGCGCGACAAGAGCGGGCGGGTGCCGGCGCTGCCCGTGGACAGCCCGTTCCAGCACGACCCGGCGTGGCGCGACCTGCTCCTGTTCCACGAGTATTTCCACGGCGAGACGGGGCAGGGGCTGGGGGCGATGCACCAGACCGGCTGGACCGGGCTGGTCGCCAACCTGGTGCAGCGCAAATACCGCGTCGACATCCCGACCTTCTGGCGCGAGCAGGGTGGCGCGGAAATGCTTGATGCACCGGCAACCGCGTAGCCCAGGTTGATCCGAAGGCGAAACCCGGGGTATGCACAACGCGGCAATGGCCCCGGGTTTCGCGTTCGCTCAACCCGGGCTACGCGACACCGCCACGCCGCCCGCAAATTCCGAGGACTCCGATGAACATCGATACGAAGAACGCAGATGCCGCGCGCGCCGACTGGATTGCGGGCCCGGTGGACGCCGTCGCGACGACGCTGCGCTTTCTCGAACGCACGGCCGGCCCCGTCGTCGACCTCCTGCTGCGCCTCTGGATCGCGCAGATGTTCTTCGTCTCCGCGGTGGTGAAGCTCGCCAACTGGGACCACGCGCTGCTGCTCTCGGCGAAGGAATACCCGGTCGCGTGGATGGATCCCGTCACCGCCGCCTGGCTCGGCGTCGCGATCGAGTTTTTCGGCGCCGTGCTGCTCGCCAGCGGGCTCGCCACGCGGTTCGCCGCCGCGGCGATGCTGATCCTCGCCCTGGTCGTCCAGCTCAATTACCTGGCGCTCGACCTCAACCTGCTGCAGGCGGTGCTGCTCGGCTGGTTCGTCGTGTGCGGCGCCGGGGCGCTTTCGCTCGACCGCCTGCTCGGCCACGGGCTTGCCGAGAGTCCGTTGCCGTTTGCCGCCGGGACCCTGCGGGCGCTGGCGCGCTTCACCGCGCTCGGCGCGCCGCTCTACCAGCTGTTCCTGCGAATCTGGGCCGCCGGGGCGATCGTGGCGAGCGCGTTGACCCTGTCCCTGCCGCCAGGGGCGAGCACCTGGCTCGCCCTGAGCTCGGCGAAGCAGTTCGCCTCGCCCTTCGAGCTGATCCTCGCCGGCCTGATCGTCGCCGGTCTCGGCACGCGCTTCGCCGCCGTGGCGTTCATCGCCGTCTCGGCCGCACTGCACATGATCGCGGGGGGCTACGCCGATCACACGTCGTGGCTGCTGCTGTTCGCGCTGTTCGCGGTGCGCGGCGCCGGAGCGTATTCGCTCGACGCGCTGATCGACCGGCGGCTGCGGTTGCGCTTCCCGCAGCTGGAAGGCAAGCCGGCCTTCTCGCTCGACGGCCTGCCGCGCGTGGTGATCGTCGGCGCCGGCTTCGGCGGCATCGCGTGCGCGGCGGCGCTGTCGCGGGCCCGGGTGTCGGTCACGCTGATCGACCGGCACAACTATCACCTGTTCCAGCCGCTGCTCTACCAGGTGGCGACCGCCGGCCTCTCGCCGGGCGACATCGCAGCGCCGGTGCGCGGCATCTTCCGCGACGTCTTCAACGTGCGGGTGCTGCTGGGCGAGGTGACCGGCGTCGACACCGCGGGGCGCGAGGTGGTTCTCGCGGAGCAGCGGATACCCTACGATCATCTGGTGCTGGCCACCGGCGCCGCGCACAGCTATTTCGGGCGCGACGACTGGGCACCGTTCGCGCCCGGGTTGAAGCGGGTGGAGGATGCGACGGAGGTCCGCCGCCGGCTGCTGATCGCCTTCGAGAAGGCCGAGGCGACCGACGACCCGGCCGAGCGGCAGAGCCTGCTCACGTTTCTGATCGTCGGCGGCGGGCCGACTGGCGTGGAACTCGCCGGCGCCATTGCCGAGCTGGCCAAATGGGGGATGGAGAAGGAATTCCGCCATTTCGATCCGGCGCAGGCGAAGATCATCCTGGTCCAGTCGGGGCCGCGGGTGCTGCCGACGTTCCCCGACGACCTGTCCGAAGCCACCGCGGCCTCGCTGCGCCGGCTGGGCGTGGACGTGCGGATCAACAGCCGCGTCGAAGGCATCGACGCCGACGGCGCGACGGTCAGCGGGCAGCGCATTCCGGCCCGGACCGTGCTCTGGGCGGCGGGGGTCGTCGCGTCGCCGGCCGCGAAGTGGCTGGCGGTCGCTGCCGACAACGCTGGCCGCGTGAAGGTCGGTCCCGATCTCGCGGTGCCCGGCCTGCCGAACGTCTACGTCGTCGGCGACACGGCCGCGTCCGACGCCTGGAACGGCAAGCCGGTCCCCGGTCTCGCGCCCGCCGCCAAGCAGGCCGGTCTGCACGTCGCTGCATTGATCCGGGCCCGCGTCGACGGACGCGCCGACCCGGGTCCGTTCGTCTACCGGCATCTGGGCAGCCTCGCGACCATCGGCCGCAAGGCGGCGGTCGTCGATTTCGGCTGGCTGAAACTTTCCGGCGCGATGGCGTGGTGGTTCTGGGGCGCGATCCACGTCGGCTTTCTCGTGGATCTGCGCAGCCGGCTGTCGGTGATGTTCGACTGGGGCTGGGCCTATCTCACCTACCGCAGCGGGACGCGCCTGATCACCGGGGGCCCGGCGGCGGCGCCGGCGCTCATGGCGCCCAAAATGCCCGAACCGCGCGCGGCGCTTGCCCCCGCGTGAGCGACGCCGAACCGGCGTGTCCCGCAGCGCCGGCGCAGACGCGGCGCTTGCGTCGGGTCCGCGTCTCGGCGAAGATGGCACGATGATTCTGGCCGGAGACACGGGCGGCACGTCCACACGGCTCGCCGCATTCCTGTTCGAGCACGATCGCCTGCGCGCGGTCGTCGAGCAGACTTACCCCAGCCGCGAGCATGCCGGACTGGGCGAAATCGTCGGCAAATTCGTCGCCGCGCACGCGATCGCGGTCCGCCACGCCTGCTTCGGCATTGCCGGCCCCGTCCGCGACGGCCGCGTGCAGACGCCGAATCTGCCGTGGCTCGTCGATGCCAGCGCGATGGCGACGCAACTTGGACTCGCCAGCGTCGACCTCCTCAACGACCTCGAAGCGAATGCCTGGGGGATCGCCGCGCTGGCTCCCGAGGATCTGCTGACGCTCAACGCCGGCGCACCCGGCGCGCGCGGAAACGCCTGCGTCGTTGCCGCCGGCACCGGACTGGGCGAGGCGGGAATGTACTGGGACGGCGCCATGCACCGGGCGTTCGGCTGCGAGGGCGGGCACGTCGATTTCGCGCCGCGCGACGCCGTCGAGATCGACCTGCTGCGGCATCTGCAGGCGCGGTTCGGGCACGTCAGCAGCGAGCGCGTCATCTCGGGGCCGGGGCTCGTCAACGTCTACGGCTTCCTGCGCGACACCGGGCGCAGCAAGGAAAGGCCCGAGATCGCGGAGGCCATGCGCGAACGCGATGCCGCCGGCGTCATCGCGCAGGCGGCGCTGGAGGGGCGCTGCGCGCTGTGCGTGATGGCTCTCGATCTGATGGTCTCGCTCTATGGCGCCGAGGCCGGCAACGCCGGGCTCAAGTTCATGGCGAGCGGCGGCGTCTACATCGGCGGCGGCATCGCGCCCAAGATCGCGCCCAAGATCGCCGACGGCGCGTTCGTCCGCGCGTTCGTGGCCAAGGGCCGCATGCAGCCGCTGCTCGAAGCGATGCCGGTGCACGTAATCCTGAATCCGAAGACGGCGTTGCTGGGCTCGGCGCGCTACGCAGCGGTGCGGGCGGGGCTCCTCTAGCCCGGGTTGGGCGAACGCGAACCCCGGGGGGGCGTCGCGTGAACGTTCGCCCCATGGTCCGCGCGCTCCCATTATAATCGGTCCTCGCGCGCGCCTCGACGGCGACAGGGAACATTGACGACATGGAATTCTCCAGCCTGCGCTTTGCCGATGTCACCGCGCCGCAGCCGAAGGCACGATGAAGCGCATCCATTTCTGGGGCACCCGCGGCTCTCTCCCGGTCGCGCTCACCGCGCGCCAGGTGCGCGACAAGATCGCGGCGGCGCTGCGCGGCGCCTCGGGCCGCACCTTCTCGTCCGAGCCGGAGCTGGACGACTACATCGACAGCCTCGGCATGCAGGTCTGGGGGACCTACGGCGGCCACACTTCGTGCGTCGAAATCGAGACCGGCGGCCCCGACTATGTCCTCTGCGACCTCGGCAGCGGCGCGCGCCCCTTCGCGCAGCAGGCGATCGCGCGCCACGGTCCCGGCACGCCGCAGACGTATCACATCTTCATGTCGCACGTGCACTGGGACCACATCATGGGGTTCCCGTTCTTCATTCCGGCGTACATCCCGGGCAATCGCATCCGCATCTACGGCGGCCATCCGGACCTCGAGGCGGCGCTGCGCCGCCAGCACGGCGCCCCGTCGTTTCCGGTGGATTTCGGGGCGCTCGGCGCGACCATCGAGTTCGTGCAGCTGGAACCGGGCATCGACCACGAAATTGCGGGCCTGTCGGTGCGGCTGCTGCTGCAGCGGCATGCCGGCGATTCCTTCGGCTACCGGTTCATGTCGGCGGGCCGCTCCGTCGTCTACACGACCGACTCGGAGCACAAGCTCGTCGAGGCGGCCGAGACGCAGCGCTTCATCGACTTCTTCCGCGACGCCGACGTCGTGATCTTCGACGCGATGTATTCGCTCGCGGAAGCCGTCTCGGTCAAGGCGGACTGGGGACATTCGAGCAACATCGTCGGCGTCGAGCTCTGCCATCTCGCGAACGTGCGCCAGCTGTGCCTGTTCCATCACGAGCCCGCGCTCGGCGATGCGGAGATCTCCCGTGTGCTCGCCGAGACCCGGCGCTTCGAGAAGATCACGCGCACCGGCGCGCCGCTCGTCGTCACCACCGCCTACGACGGGCTGGAAATCGATTTTTGAGCGTTGCGCCGCGGCCGCGGTTCACCGCGGCGCGAGGCGCCACAGCGACGTGAGTTCCGCTGCGCGCGCCGCGTGCAGCGGATCGTAGGCGTCGGCGGCCCTGGGATGCCGCGGCCGCACCTCGCTGCGGCCGACCACGCGCAACCCCCCGGCGTCGATGGCCGCGAGCAGTTCCGCGCGCGAGCGCAAGCCCAGATGCTCGGCGAGATCGGACAGCACCAGCCAGCCTTCGCCTTGCGGCTCGAGGTGCGCGGCGAGTCCGGCGAGAAAGCCCCGGAGCATGCGGCTGCCCGGGTCGTAGATCGCGTTTTCCAGCGCGGAGGAGGGCTGTCCGGGAAGCCAGGGCGGGTTGCACACGACCAGCGGCGCGCGTCCCGGCGGGAAGAGATCGGCTTGCACGATGTCGACGCGATCGGCGAGGCCGAGTCGAGCGAGGTTGTCGCGCGCGCATGCCAGCGCCCGGGGGTCCTGCTCGGTCGCGATGATGCGCAGGACCCCGCGCCGCGCCAGCACGGCCGCCAGCACGCCGGTCCCCGTGCCGATGTCGAAGGCGAGAGTGTTCGACGGCAGCGGCGCCTTCGCCACCAGGTCGACGTACTCGCTCCTGATCGGCGCAAACACGCCGTAGTGCGGATGGATCCGCTCGCCCAGCGCCGGGACCGGAACGCCCTTCTTGCGCCACTCGAAAGCGCCGATCGCGCCCTGCAGTTCGCGCAGCGACGCGACGAACGGCTCGCCGGCGGCGCCCCACGCTTCGATGCACGCGCGCCGGACGTCGGGCGCGCGCGACAGGGGAATGCTGCTGTCGGCGGCGAACGGCAGCAGCAGCATCGCGAGTGTGCGCGCCCGCACGGCCTGCGCCTCGCGTTGCCGTTGAAACGCTGCGGCCGGCGACGGCGGCGCGGCCGGTGGCGTGCGCGGCTTGCGGTCGGCGCGCCGTGCCAACGCCAGCAGCAACTGGCGGGCGTTGTGGAAATCGCCGCGCCACAGCAGCGCGGTGCCCGCGCGGGCGAGGCGAAACGCCGCGTCGGCGGGCATGCGGTCGTCGGCGACGATCACTTTCGCCGGTGGCGGCAGGCGACTTTCGGAACGCCAGCGTGCGCTCTTCTCCCCGCCGTCCTCGGTCCATCGTATCAACGCGTCCAAACGACTGACCCCATTTTTCTGCGGTCGATCCATTGCAGCATCGGTCGGATTGACCTTGCGCACGCTTCAGCCGAGAATGTATTCATTGTGTACACGGAGCCATTATGACCGAACCTGTGACCCTGCGCCTCGATCCCGATGTCCGCAAACGCCTCGACAAGCTGGCCAAGGCCACCGACCGCAGCCGTGCGGCCCTCGCCGCCGAAGCGGTGCGCCAGTTCGTCGAGCTGAACGAATGGCAGATTGCGGCGATACAGCAAGGCGTGCGCGACGCCGACAGCGGCCGCTTCATCGATCATGCGCGCCTGAAGTCCAAGTGGGAGAAAAAGCTTGCGCTTGCGCTGGACAAGGCGCGCTGAGCACGATCTCGACGAGATTGCGAGCTACATCGGGCAGGACAGCCCCGCGGCCGCCGCGCGGGTGGTGCTGGAGCTGATCGAGCGCGTCGAAGCGAGTCTGCCCGAGCGTCCCGCCATCGGCCGCCCGGGGCGGGTGCTCGGAACGCGCGAGCTGGTGATCGGCGGGCTCCCCTACATCGTGCCCTATCGGGTGCGTGAGAAGGACATCGAAATTCTGCGCGTGCTGCACACGTCGCGGCGCTGGCCGTACGAGGTGTAGCCCAGGTTGCGCACGACGTTGGCCGATCGCGGCAGCAAGGCCGTGCCGCGCCGTCACTCGCGATTCCACCCCTTGCGCTCGTCCGACTCGAACCGCGCGAGGTCGCGGGCGAAGAACTCGCGCAGCTCCTCGCGTCCCGCTTTTGCCTCCGAGAGCGTCTTTGCCTCATCGCGGAAATGCGGGATCAGCGCTTTCATCGTGACCATGTTGTGCCGGCGGAAGCCATCGGCCATTTCCCGCGCGCGGAAGCGGTCGACGCCCAGAGTCTCGAGCACGTGGCGGCCGGTGCGCAGCGCGGACTCGAAGGTCTCGCGCTCGACGACCTCGACGCCCCTGGTGCGCAGCGCGGTGTAGTGGTTGACGTTGCGGGCCCGCGCGATCATCGGCAGGCCGGGAAAGTGCTCGCGCACGCGGTCGGTCAGGGCGAGGCTGTCGGCGACGTCGTCGATCGCGTTCACGAGGAGCCGCGCGTCCGCGGCGCCCGCCGCGCGCAGCAGGTCGAGGCGCGTGGCGTCGCCGTAGAACACCTTGTAGCCGTACTTGCGCAACAGGTCGATCTGCTCCGGGTCGTGGTCGAGCACGATGGCGCGGATGCCGTTGGCGAAGAGCAGCCGGCCCACGATCTGGCCGAAGCGCCCGAAGCCCGCGATGATCACCGGGGCGCTGTCCTCGTCGATCACGTCGTCTTCGCGCTCCTCTGCGGCGGCGCGCCAGGCCAGCAGCTTGTCGTGCAGCAGGAGCAGGAGCGGTGTCATGGCCATCGAGAGCGCGACGGCGATGGTAAGCCGTCCCGACCAGTCGGCGGACAGGAGCCCGGCGAGCCGCGCGGCGCCGAAGACGACGAATGCGAACTCGCCGCCCTGGGCCAGCAGCACGGCGAAGAGCCAGCGCTGGCGCGACGTCACGCCGACGGCGCGCGCGACCAGCCAGAGCGTCGCGAGCTTCAGCACCAGCAGGCCGGCGAGCAGCGCGCCTATCATGCCGGGCGCGCTTCGCAGCAGGCCGAAATCCACCGACATCCCGACCGAGATGAAGAAGAGGCCGAGCAGCAGGCCCTTGAACGGCTCGATGTCGGTCTCCAGCGCGTGCCGGTATTCGGAGCTCGCGAGCAGCACGCCGGCCAGGAAGGCGCCGAGCGCCATCGAGATGCCGGCGAGGGTCATCAGTTGCGCGATGCCGATGACGAGCAGCAGCGCGAAGGCGGTGAACACCTCGCGGATGTTGGTGGCCGCGATGATGCGCAGCACCGGCCGCGTCAGATAGCGCCCGATGACGAGCACGCCGGCGATGGCGGCCGCGGCGCGCGCCGCCTCCTCCCACGCGGGCACGCCGTCGTCGGCGACGACGGTGGCGAGCAGCGGGATCACGGCCAGCAGCGGGATGGCGGCGACGTCCTGGAAGAGCAGGATGGCGAAGGCGGTCCGTCCGGTCGGCGTCGGCGCGAGGTTGCGCTCGTTCATCGTCTGCAGGGCGATCGCGGTGGACGAGAGCGCCAGCGCCAGTCCGGCGACCAGCGCGGCCTGCCACGGCAGCCCGAGGGCGAGGCCGCCGCCGGCCAGCGCGGCGCCGGACAGTGCGAGCTGCAGCGTCCCGCCGCCGAACACCGCGGTGCGCATCGCCCACAGCCGCTGCGTCTCGAGCTCGAGCCCGATGACGAACAGCATCAGCACGACGCCGAACTCGGAGAAATGCAGGATCGATTCGACGTCGTCGACCAGGCGCAGGCCCCACGGCCCGATGGCGACGCCGGCGAGGAGATAGCCGAGCACCGATCCGAGGCCGAGCCGCTTGGCCAGAGGCACGCACAGCACCGCCGCGGCGAGATAGATCATCGCGTTGACCATCATGGCCGCGACTCCGTCAGCGCCGGTGCCCCGGCGTCCCGCCAGGCCGCAAGCCGGTCCGCGAGGGCCGCCGCGTGCGCGGCCAATGCCCGATCGTCGATGGTGCCCGCGCCGTGCACGATGTGCGGTGGTTCCCAGCGCATTCCGCAGAACCGCGCCGTCTGCTCGATCGCCGGCGCGAAGCTCGCGAACGGATGCGCGTGCATGCCCGCCGGCGTGTAGGCCGCTTCGTCGCCGCCGGTGGTTGGCACCCACAGGCAATGCTTGCCGTGGAGCGCGGTGCCGCCCTCGCCGTAGGCCCACCCGTACGCCAGCACCTTGTCGAACCAGTGCTTCATCAGCGCCGGGACGCTGTACCAGTAGACCGGGTGCATCCAGACGACGAGCCGCGCCTGCGCGAGTGCACGCTGCTCGGCGTCCGCGTCGATGTCGAAATCCGGGTAGAGGTCGTAGAGGGCGCGCAGCTCGAGGCCGGGCGTCGCCCGCAGCGCGTCGGCCAGCGCGCGATTGGCGCGCGAGCGGCTGAGGTACGGATGCGCGTGAATCACGCAGATCATGGCGCTGACCCTCGACGGTGGCTGGGCGAGCGGCGAGTATATCGGCGCACGCCGGCGCATGCTCGACGCAGCGCGAGCACCCGGGTCACGTCGCCGCGGGCGCCTCCGGCGGCGGCGCGACGAACGCCCGCAGCTCCTGCGCCATCCGCGCGAGCGACGGCTGGTGGATGTACATCATGTGCCCGGCCTCGAAGTAGCTGACGCTCACGTTCTTCCGCAGACCTTCGCGCAGCCCGAGGTGCGAGATCGTGTAGTCGCCCGCCGCGTGCGGCGTGCCAAGGTCGTAATAGCCGCTGGCCACGTACACGCGCATGTGGGGGTTGGCCTGCATCGCGCGGCGCAGGCTGTCGCCGACGTTGACGTACTTGTTGGCGAAGTCCTTCCACTCCCATTTGTCCCAGATCGGCGCGTGCACGACGTAGGGCGCGTCGCTGTCGAACTTGAGCGTGTCCTTCAGCACCCGGTTGATCCCGGCGGCGTAGGCGCCGACGAGGTTGTTGATCGCCGGATCCGCTTCGGGTTTCTCGCCGGCGTCGTCGCGGTCGAGGCCGAGAAAGCGCGTGTCGAGGCGGCCCACCGTCTGCCCGCGATGCCGCAGCAGCTCCTTGAAGAACCGCCACTCGTTCGGCCGCAGGTCGCAGCGCAGCACGTACTCCGCGGAGAGTCCCGAGAACCGCGCGATCTGCGCGGCCACGCGCTCGCGCTCGGGCGAGGCGAGGCGCGAGCCCAGCATGAGCGCCACGGTGTACTCGCCGTTGGCGAAGGCCTCGGCGGCGGCGATGACCTCGCGCAGGGTCATCGACTGCGGCTCGGGCGCGAGCGCGCCGTGGTACCACGCGGTCGCGGCGTACGTCGGCAGGAACAGCGGATAGGGCAGCTCGTTGCCGTGGTCGAACGACAGCGTCTGCAGGTCGATGGCGAGCGAGACCAGCATCACGCCGTTGAGGAAGAGGTCGTGCTTCTCCTGCAGGTGCAGCGACAGCCCGGTGGCGCGCGTGGTGCCGTAGCTCTCCCCGATCAGGTATTTCGGGCTGCCCCAGCGCCCGTAGCGCGCGAGGTAGAGGCGGATGAACTCGCCCACCGCATCGAGGTCGCGCTGGTACTCGTGGAACTCGGCCAGCTTCTCCCCCTCGGCCACGCGCGAATAGCCGGTGCCGACCGGGTCGATGAACACGAGGTCGCTCGAAGTGAGCAGTGTGTGCTCGTTGTCGACGAGCGCGTACGGCGGGGGCGGCGCGTTCCCCATGTCGTCGGTGGCCACGCGCTGCGGACCGAGGATGCCCAGGTGCAGCCAGACGCTACTCGAGCCCGGGCCGCCGTTGAAGCTGAAGGTCACCGGCCGCGCTTCCGGCCGGGTGACGCCTTTCAGCGTGTAGGCGATGAAGAAGAGCGCCGCGCGCGGCTTGTCGACCTGCCGCTTGCCGTCCTTCGCGTCCTTCTCGTCGAAATCGCGCAGCACCACGGTGCCGCAGGTCGCCGTGTATTCGAGCGTCTTCCCGTCGACGACGAGGCGATGCTCGGTCGTGACGATCCGCTCCTGAGGCTCCCTGGGCGCGGGGGCTGCGGGTTGCGTCTCGTTCGTCTCGGCCATGGCGGCTGTCTTCCTGGTGGCGGGTCGGGCGGGCTGCCGCGTGCGCGGCGCAAAGGCCGGCTATCTTACGCTCCCCGCGTGCAGCGGATGACCGGGCGCGATCCGGATGCCGGGCAGGACAGGCAGGACGCGGCGCGCCCCCGACGCGGCGAGCGGCGCCAAAGCGAAGCCCCGGGACGGGAGTCGCGGCTCCCGTCCCGGGGCAGGGGATGGGTTCAGGCGCTGCGCGTTGCGGTCGCCGTGCCTCCGGCCCGCGCGCGTTCGCGCGCATTCCTGCGCAGCGACAGCCAGATCGACGCGCCGATGATGGCGGCGACGACGCCGAGCGAGATCGGGACCGGAATCTTGACGAGATCGATCAGCAGCATCTTGGCGCCGATGAACATCAGCACGAGCGCGAGGCCGTACTTGAGCAGGGAAAAGCGGTCCGCGACGTCGGCGAGCAGGAAGTACATCGCGCGCAGGCCGAGGATGGCGAACACGTTGGAGGTCAGCACGATGAACGGGTCGGTGGTGATGGCGAAAATGGCCGGGATCGAGTCGACGGCAAAGATCAGGTCCGTGGCCTCGACCAGCACCAGCACCAGGAGCAGCGGCGTCGCGTAGCGGACGATCCGGCCGCCCTCGTTCCTTGCGACCAGGAAGCGTTCGCCGTCGAATTCGGCGGTGATCCGCAGGTGGCCGCGCAGCCACCTCACCAGCGGATTCTTTTCGAGGTCCGGCTTCTCGTCGGCGAACCACCACATCTTGATGCCGGTGGCGAGCAGGAAGGCGCCGAACAGGTAGAGCATCCAGTGGAACTCGGCGATCAGCCAGGCGCCGGCGAAGATCATCACCGTGCGCATCGCGATGGCGCCGAGCACGCCGTAGATGAGCACGCGCTTCTGCAACTCGGCCGGCACCGCGAAGAACGAGAACAGCATCAGCCAGACGAACACGTTGTCGACGGCCAGCGATTTCTCGATCAGGTAGCCGGTGACGAACTCCAGCGACTTCTGGTTGGCGACCTCGCGCCCGGCGGAACCGTCGAGGTGCCACCACAGGACGGCGGCGAAGACCAGCGAAGCGCCGACCCAGATGCCCGACCACGTCGCCGCCTCACGCCGGGACACGCGATGCGACTTGCCGCCGCCGACCGCGAACAGGTCGATGGCGAGCATGACCGCGACGATGGCGGCAAAACCCGCCCACATCCACCAGGTGCCGATTGTTTCCATGATCGTATTGCGCTTCCTTTTTTGCGTGCCCCGCGTCCGGCAAGTCCCGCCGATGCCGCGTCAGTTCGGGTCGAAGGCGTGGTCGTGCCCCGTGCCACCGGGGTCCGGCGCGCCGTGAACGGCAGCGCCCGCGCCGGCCGTGGCGCGATGCTCGTGCCGCCGCGCCAGTCGCCGCGCCACGGTCCGCCCGGCACGGTCGGCCGCGCGGTCGATCGCGAGGTAGAGGTCGGTCTCGGTGTCCTCGATCACGACCGCCGGTGCCCCGGCCATGCCGACGAGGATCCGGCAGCGCATGTCCTCGCCGCCGCGCGGCCCGTTGTCGTCGGACAGGCGCACGGAGATGCGGACCACCTCGGGGCGGGCCGAGCCGAGCGCGAAGCGCAGCCGCCGCTCGGCGTGCTCGCGCAGCCCCCGGGTCAGCGTGAATCCCCGCGCCTGGATGTCGATGTGCATGGCGGAACTCCTCTCTGGTTGGATGAGCCACCAGTCTAGGCAGCGCAAACACATCCAGCAAATCGATTAAAATACATTGACAGTTCGTAAAAACCTTATTGTCGGAGACACCGGTGGCGCACCTCAACTACAAGCACCTGCGCTACTTCTGGATGGTCGCCCGGTCGGGCAGCATCGCCCGCGCGAGCGAGCAGCTGCACGTGACGCCGCAGTCGATCAGCGGCCAGCTGCGCGAACTCGACGAGGCGCTGGGGGCGAAGCTGCTCCGGCGCGCCGGCCGCGGGCTGGAGCTGACGGACGTCGGGCAGAGGATTTTGAGCTACGCGGACGAGATCTTCGGTCTCGGCGACGAGCTGCTCGACGTGGTCCGCGACCAGGCGTCGCGCCGGATGCTGCCCTTCCGGATCGGCATTGCGGACTCGGTGCCGAAGTCGGTCGCCTATCGCGTGGTGGAGCCCGCGCTGCATCTCGACGAGCCGGTGCGGCTCCTCTGTCGCGAGGGCCGCCTGTCGTCGCTGCTCGCCGAGCTGGCCGTCCATCGGCTGGACCTGGTGATCGCCGATCGGCCGATGCCGACGGAGCTCAACGTGCGCGGCTTCAACCACCTGCTGGGGTCGAGCGACCTCACGGTGTTCGGCGCGGACGCCGTGGCGCGCACGCTGAAGGGGAGGTTCCCCGCGCTGCTCGATGGCGCGCCGCTGCTCCTGCCCGGCGAGGAAGTCGCCGTCCGCTCCCGGCTTCTCCAGTGGCTGGAGTCGCAGCAATTGCGCCCCCGGATCGTCGGCGAGTTCGACGACAGCGCGCTGCTCAAGGCGTTCGGGCAGGGCGGGGCCGGACTGTTCGTGGCGCCGACGGCGATCGCCGCCTACGTGTGCCGGCAATACGGCGTGCGCGCGCTGGGCCGCATCGAGGCCGTCGTCGAACACCTCTATGCGATCACGACCGAGCGCCGTCTGCGGCACCCGGCCACCGTCGCGATGAGCGAAACGGCGCAGCGCGAGGTGTTCGGAGCGGGTGCCGGCAGAGGCGCGCAGGCGGGCCGTCGCGGGCGGCGGCCGGCACCTTGATTGGCGTTTGCCACCGACTTGAACGCGCATCGCCAGAGCGGCTGGCCGCTGACGCCAGCATCGCTGACTACAGGCTGCCAGTCGTTTGACCGGCTCCCAGCGTGCGCGTGCTACCGGGTCGACAATGGCCCATGCGCCGCCTGGCGATGACTGGGTCTAACGTCAGCAACGGACTGACAGCGGCCGTTCGGCCGCCGCCGGGGAGTGGCGGGCATCGGCCAACTCCTGCCGTTCGAGGCCGCTGCGAAAATTTCCCGTGAGCAGCCGTTGACGAGGCAACTGGCCGGAACCACCATCGTGGCTGTTGTGGTATCAAGTCACCGCCGGGCAGAAACCAACCATTCGATGGATGAACACATGAACAAGCCGACCGAGCACCTCCACACCCTACATGAGCACCAGAGCCACCTTGGCTGGAACAACGCCCAAGCACCGGCGCTGAACATCCATCCCGGTGAAACCGTCGAGTTTCACCCGATCGACGCGTCTGGCGGGCAGCTCACGGCA
>Ga0315278_10000456_pt1 | contig 35872 bp, 27 predicted proteins | sample YL17G06_0_MG_FD_203880 | JGI IMG/M metagenome (GOLD analysis project Ga0315278, IMG submission 203880) | Sediment microbial communities from Yellowstone Lake, YNP, Wyoming, USA - YL17G06_0 | ecosystem: Environmental > Aquatic > Freshwater > Lake > Sediment | place: USA: Wyoming | collected... | reverse complement strand
TCCGACATTGAGATAATACTTATCTTCACCTACCTGAAAATAGTATTCCCCTTCAAGAACATAAAATGTTTCATCCTGAAAAAAGTGAATATGTAAAGGTGTTCCTTTCCCTTGAGATAATCCGGTTTGTTCAAATATTGCCAAGCCTCCATCTGTATCTTTGCCCGATACTTTTACATCTAATATATTTGAGTTAACCCCTTTTAGTATAATATGACCATGTATTCTACCTTCGCCTGCTTTCACTTTAAACCCTTTGTTTGTTCTTGTATTTGTCTTTTGACTTTCTGGGTTCGCAAAGAGAGGAACTGTAGCAACGGCTAACATAGCCATAATGAATTTATTTCTTTTCATATATCAGGGTTTAAGTTTTTAAAATTACGCACAACTCAATAAACGCAACCAATTGAGTTTATTTTTGACTGATGTTGTGCGTGCGTGCTACTGTGTCGCTAAAACAATGCTGCTACAGCCATCTTCTCACTGTCCTTCTGTATTCCTCGTATTGCTGTCCGAATTCAAGTTCCAGATATTTTTCTTCTCGTTTAATAATGTACTCCTGAACAATTAGAAATAATATGGGAAAAAGAATAATATTCCACCAATTTCCAATGAAACAAGTTATTCCTAAATATACAATGGCTAATCCTACATACATCGGATTTCTGGAAACCCCATAAATGCCAGTTTTTTGAAGTGAAGAGGCAGGCTTAATAAGTATTACGGTATTTTTACTCTGAAAAAACTGCCTCAAACTTCTGACTAAGAAGAATGATGCAATGATTAAAAAGATTATTCCCACAACTTTTATTGCCCAGATTTGAAATATTGCGTCAGAGATAGGAATCTCTTTTTGAACAACAACTGAAGCAAGAAAAATTAAAACATAAAATAATGGCGGTGGAATATAAACTCCGGGACCTTTACCTTTATTGATTTGATTGCTCATTGTATTTTCCATTTTGCCTTTAGATTTCATTCAATAATCTGTATTTTTTACAATAAAAAGTATTGTCTGATGTTTCCATCAGACACACTTATAATGTGACTCTTACAGTTATTCTGCAAAACTTATTTCTTGAGCACCTATAACACCTGCACGTTCTATGGCGTTCTTCAGTTCAGGTGACTGTCCAAATTTCATTCCCTGCTCTTTATTACCCCAATCAGTAATAACAAGAACTTCATTCGGATTTGCATTATTACGGAATACATGTGCGCCTGGCGAACCCGATTGTTTACGAAAAGGTTCAACTTCTTCAAAAACAATCTTCCATTTATCAAAATCGGCAACTTTGAATCTTACATACATTTTTATCATTTGATTTATTATTTGTTTCTTCCCTACTCATAAGGCTTTTCGGATTCGCCCCGTTTTGTTCTGTTTTCTGGTCTACAGTTTTTAAAAACTATATTGCTTGAGTTTTGAATATTTCTTAATAAGAAGTGATTAGATGCTTCAATTGTTGTTTCTGCTCTTCATATGTGTTTCGGCTACCTGAATTTGTCTTTAACATCTCAATAAGCGCAACCAATTACCATTTTTTTCAGCCTTAGACGAAACTCATATAAAATGTAATCATTCTAAATAACAAACGTGATTATCAATTTGTTCGTGATTCTCAGCCAATGGTGGTATTATTATTATGAATAGGTTTCAAACTATCTTTGTTCGTAAACCTAAACGATGGCAGACTTTGAAATCAGTGCCTTTTGATACTTGTCCATGTTACAAGAAGAAAGGCTGCTAATTCAGCAACTGTCCTCATTATATGAAAAGACCACCATTTGTTCCGAAGCACAGACAAATTACCTGGAAGAGAATCTGTCGTCCATGACATTATAATTTTATTAATCGGTTGATTTCCAAATCTTGATATAAAAATACATGTTACAAAAAATAGAGCAGCAATTAGTAAAGTAATGAAAACCGGCTTATTGCTTTTTTGAAGAAAAGCAGATATTATTGTTATTACTGTAGCACTAAAAACAAGCGTAATCATTAATACATTGAGTGCCCCAATTATATTTTGCTGTTGTTCAATATAAGTCGATGGTGATAAACTCAGCGGATTAAATCCTATCCATATTCCAAAACTCACTCCGGCAAGCAAGGCAGCATTAATAATGTTTAAAAATCTTATGATTGATTTTGTCATGATTTTATCTGCAAAATTATTGTCTTAAAGTCTTATCATTTCAGAGTGGGTTTTATGTTCTGATTGACCCTGAATAAATTATTTGGGTCGTATTTATTTTTTATCGTTACCAATCGCCCATAATTATCACCATAAGTTGCTTTCACTCGTTCTTCTCCTTCATCCATCATAAAATTAACATAAGCGCCTCCGGCTGAATATGGATGCAATGCTTCCCAATATTGTTTAGTCCAAGAAGCAATTTTTTCTTTGTTTGCGGGGTCAGGGTCAACACCTACAATTACCATCGCCCAGGTGGCATCCCGGTAACTCCATGCTGTATCTTTATTGCTTACCCTTGAAGCAGCACCATTAACAGGATACATGTGCATCGATGAAAGCATAGTGGGTAGTGCATTGCCAAACTTGATGTGTTCTGCAATTGCTTTATCGCTTAATTCCCTTACAAAGTCTGCTCGCCAGTACCATTGCAACCCTGTGGGATATAACGCATCAAACATTCCTTGCAAAGCAGGTTGAGGTAATGGACCTACAAAGTCAAGAGCAGGTGTCTTGAAAGCACGAATGGGTTTAAATATTTCTTCCGCCTTTTCTAATGGTCCTGAATATGCCCACACAATCCCACACATTTTCTTCAGGTGAAGATGTTCGGGAAAAGGAGGTCCTGGTGGCACAGTAATAAAAGCAAAAAATCCATTCAGGTCATCTGGTGCATCTTTTATCAGTTTGCGATACCATTTCATTACATCTTCTGTTTCGCTTATATCATATAGCATCGGACCGCCATATACCTTATCAATCGGATGCAGTTTAAATGTGAAGGCAGTAACTACTCCAAAGTTTCCGCCACCTCCTCTTACTGCCCAAAACAAATCCTGATTTTGTTTTGCATTCGCTGTAACAAAACTTCCGTCAGCCAGTACCATATCTACTGAAAGTAGGTTATCAATGCTAAGTCCGCACTTGCGGGTAAGATGACCAACGCCTCCGCCAGTTGTCAATCCACCCACACCCGTAGTGGTAATAATTCCGCTTGGAGTAGCCATACCAAATACATGCGTAGCATGGTCAACATCTCCCCATGTACATCCTCCGCCTACTACTACTGTTTTTGCTTCCAGGTCAACACGGGTGTATTTGATAAGCGAAAGGTCAATCACTAATCCGTCATCACAAACTCCTAATCCGCCCGCATTATGCCCTCCGCCCCGAATTGAAAGAAGAATGTTATTTTCCCTTGCGAAATTCACTGACTGTATCACATCCGCCACATCTACACAACGAACAATCATGCGTGGTCGTTTGCTAATCATAGCATTATATACTTTGCGGGCATCATCATATCCTTGGTCTTGCGGTTCTATTATGCCGCCTCTTAAAGTTGCCCTGAATTCCTGAATAGAAGTTTCATTGAGCATAATTCTTTTTTTTGGTTATAATTATTATGAATATCGTGCATTATAAACAATTTTTTGCTGATTTTGTTTACTTGCCGGTTACCCTAAAATGCATTGAAAATCAATTACTCACTTCAATGAATGGGCAAATCAAAATATTCCACCCATGCTTTTACAAACTATAATACTCACCGAATCTAAGACTATTGGTTAAGTATAGAATTAGTAACTTTAAACCAATGAATTATGAAATCAGAAGACAAATATCACGAGTCTTGGTACTTATCAAGGAAGGTTGACTCTTAGAGAATAATGAAATATTAACAATAAAACTATAATCAAATGGAAGAACAACTTCACTCTATGTTGCCCTGGCTCATCCCGGTAATTATTATTCTTGCAATATGGGATGCTGTCTGGAAATTAATCGCAATGTGGAAAGCCGGTCGGAATAATCATCTTGCCTGGTTTATTTGCATTGCTCTTATTAACACATTAGGTATTTTGCCAATAATCTATATTCTTATGCATAGAAAGAATGATAGCACGCAGTCAGAAACCCAATGAAAAATAACCAGATACAATTAAACTCGATATTAACTTGCCCTGTATGCGGATTCAGTAATGTTGAGACAATGCCAACAGATTCTTGTCTGGTCTTCTATGAGGGTTCAAATTGCGGACGGATTCTCAAACCTAAAAAGGGTGATTGTTGCGTTTATTGTTCATATGAGAGCATGAAATGTCCACCTATACAGGAAACTGGGGAATGTGTTTGTAGTTGAGATAATGGAAAACAGATTGAATTGGATTGAAAAATATTGGTTTGATAGTATCAGATAAGCGTTGTGTTTGATTGTTTTAAATTGCCCGGATTAATGCCCCGCTTTCTTTTCGTAATTCTGTTTTCCCTTTGCTGGTTGTAAGCAGAATATCGTTTTCACTGAATTTTGCTGAAGTAGCATCTCCACTTCCCATGGTTCTGATTAATGAACCGCTTTCTTTTCTAAGTTCAACCTTCCCCCTGACTGTTGTTATTATAACCAGAGAGCCATCAGTGTTTATGTCTGCTTGAATTGCATCACCATTTCCAATTGTTCTGATAAGTGAACCACTGTCTTTGCATAGTTCTACCTTGCCACTGTTGATTTTTAATATGTTCATGCTACTAAATAATTTTAATGAAAGATTCTTGGGTCATTTCGCTTTTTGACTTGTTTGCAGTAGTTTAGTTTTACTTTTCCCGAACCCATGTGAGGGTTCTCGTCACTGTAACATCTGAATTGGAAGTAGTAAACCATAAAAGAAGTGTGTCAACTGAAATTGAATAATTCCGGATTAATTCCTTACCTATATCTTGCTGATTGATTGTACCTTTAATACGGTGCTTTATCTGATGCTCAAGAGTATCAATTATATAAGTTCCAAAATAAGCGTCATATCCATTAAAAAATGTAGAATTAGTTGAGTCTTGTTGGGCACTTATAATCGTTGTGCTATCATTTCTATCTCGTTTCATTATCTGAACGGACATATTTCCCAAACCATCATACATTAAAAGTGCAATTGGGTCAGAGCCAAGAATAGGCTCATCAATTATTGCTCCTGTGTTTGTTCTGTCAACTCTGGAAATTAAGTGCCACGAGCCAACAAAACCTGATAATTCAGAGATTGGAGTTAGCTTTTGATTATGGCATGCAATTACCAAAAGAATAATAAGCGCAGATGAGAAAAGCCAAATTAATTTAATGTACCGTCTCATTTTTGTGATTTACTCAAAATGATATTCTTTTTTAATCAACTCAATAAGGTTTTGTGCGCTATGAGAGCATTCCATTCCCCTGTCTTTTTGAAGCAAGCTTGAACCATATAAGTATTGGGCTTTTGTAAGAAGTTCGTTAATGACCAAAGCATCATTTGACAATAATTTTGCAGAGTCAGATTTTTGTTCTTTACCTTCTTTCAAGATTTTAAACAATATCTCTGCATCAAATACTTTACCCATTACCGTCCTGTAATCTGAAAGGCAATCTTTTATTATTTCGTTAAAAAAGACGATACCTTTTAGTGAATTATAATAAGAGGAGACACTGTCAGCCACTTGCCGGTTACTTATCAGACGCAAATACCCTGAATATTTCATTTGGTCAAATGTTCGTTCATTTGGAAATAATGTAAGCGATTTCAAAGTAGCTGTTCTTGCCAGAAAATATATTTTGCTTAGATGAGTATCCCTTTCAGGGCTTTTCATCAACATTACCAAAGAATCCACTTTGTTGAAAAATTCTGAAGTGTAATTGTCATAATTTGAATAAATAGTAGTGTCAGATGTTAAATCCTGATACAGGTTATTCATGTAAACTTTTTCCCAGTCTTTTTCAACTTTATTTTCTCGTAAGTTTTCTGTTAAAAAACCGCAAAACACCGCAAGAAACAGCATAAAAAATTCGAAGAAGTAATGCCTGAATTTCTTCCCGGGTGCGTGATGCTGATGATGTGCATGAGTATCCCTATTTTCACTCTTTTGATTTGTATTTATCATGTCTGTTTCTACAGAAGAAATTATTTCCTCTGATTGCTTTTCCGATATTTTATTAATCGGATTCTCTTTAGGCTCTTGACCTGTATCTGTATTTTCTATCATTTGTCTTACATATTAGAAATTTTTGCCTTCCAGCTTTTCAATCGTTTTCTTTGCATTCGCCAATCGTATCTTTTTATTTTTCTCAACCAATTTAGCCGTTGACCATTTTTCAACTCTGTGATGAATGGGAACAAGTAAGGCGGCAATACAAACCATAGCCAATAACATCAATAGGGGAGTGTGGTTTGTTACTCTATCTAAAAAAGGATTCAGCAATAAATTGAGAAACTCAAATACAATCAGCAAAGCCAATACACCTAAAAATTCAATCAGTTTTGCATTGGTGATAAAACTGCGGCTGAGTAATAAGAACAGAATGCTAAAGGTGACGATGCCGAGTGCAATTAATACGTACTGAATGTTTTGTTTGCGTTGTTCTTCTGCTTTTAGTCTTTCTGTAGTTAATTCCCGTTGCCGTAATTCATCTTCAAATGTCATCAATTGAGTTTGCTGAATTGTTTTGGCACTGAACAAACTATCATTTGCCATTCTGTACATTTCTGAGTATTTAAAAGCACTGTCGATATTATTATTCCTGTAGATATCCAAAAGCAATTTTGACGGTTTAATGCTGTAATTGGAGAAAGCTGTATGTTGCACAACATCAATGGCTTTTTTGGCATAGACCACACTGGAGTCATTCTGATTTATATCATGGAAATATTGTGCTTCAGCAGCATAAGCCAAATTAATTTGTTTGGGGGATTTTGTTTTTAACCCTTCCTTTATTGCCATATTAAAATAACTGATGGCAAGAGACGAATTGCCCATCTTCCCTTGTATACTACCAAGGTCTTTAAGTGTATAGCCTAAATTACCGTAATAATGAGTCCGCATATTAAGTACATAATCTCTCTGTGAGTACATTAATGCAGAATCTATATTGTTCAACGACAAATACACCCTGCCCAGGCCTTCAAAAGCCCAGCTTTGCAATACATAATCTTTCAATTTAGAAGCTGATTCTGCTGCCGACATATAGAGGCTGATAGCTTTGGGATAATCTGCCAGGTCTTTGTAATTATGGGCAAGGTTAATTTTTGTATTAGTTATCAATTTTTCATTTCCGGTCTCCTGGGCTAATTCATTGGCTTTTAAGTTATGTTCTACACTTTTGGGGGTATTGCCAAATGACATGTAATCATAGCCAATATTAGACAGAGCCATTGCTTCGGCTATTTTGTCTTTATTTTTTTGGGATTGCAACAAAAGCTTTTGATTTATTTGCATATCCAATAGCGGGTCAGAGTGCACTGTTTTTGAAATTAAATTGTTAATTAAATCAATGCGTGTGTTATCGTCTTTTTCTGCTGCAATTATTTGCAACTTCATATCAGTGCTGTCATTTTGAGAGAAAGCAGTACTGACGCTTAAAAAAAAACTAAAGAGGATTATTAATTTTCTCATGCTCATCTTTTCAATTAAAATATCATTTAAGGATTCAGTTTTGTCGCTTAGGCTCTAATGTTTCACGTTTTCACTGTCGCTATAGCATGACGCATTTTGTAGTCAGTGTATTCTAAATATGTTAATCTGTTTTTACCAAAACTCTTTTCCACGTCTTATTGTCACCTATAATCAGGGTATCTCCTTTCATTATAAAAGGTCTTGGCTGGTCTGTGTCAATATACCAGGGAATAGAACCTCCTTTTACATGATGAGTTACAACAGATTTATTGATGTCAACGGAATATGTTCCAAAATATCCTTCTGAGTTATGGTCTAACCAATTCAACAATTTTATATTGTAGTTTCTGGCTGAGTCTTCAGAAATAATTAAAGGTTGGTCAGAAGATATATTTAAGTTTACAATATTGTTTTTGGTATATGTAAAATAACCTCTTGGATTCTTACCAAATGGATATTCCCATTTGCCTGTAACAGAGTCTAAATCTGCAAACTCAATGAGTTGCCATGTACCTACTAATTTGTTTGACAGTGTTTCTCCTTTATCTGCCTGGCTTATTTTGTTGTTATTTTGTCCAGAAGAATTCTCAACAGATACCAAGATAAAAACTGTCAGGACTATTAAGATTTGTATTTGTTTCATGAGGTTAATTTTTATTTCCACTTGATTGCAGGGTTTTGCGGCTTGGCGATGTGTAGGATAATAAGCAGCATTACCCGCTTGTAGATTTGAAATTGTGTAGTATAAATTTTCCATTTCTCTTAATTAAATCCGCTGATACTTCTTATTGCGATTCAAACTTACGAATTCCATTTGGAGTTTGAATGTGTGCAATTAGATATGGTTTCTCCGACTGTTGAATGGGACTGACAGAAAATGTTCCTTCAAATCCAATACTCTGAAGCGTTTCTCTTATTTGCTTTGCTTCGTAGTGATAACCTTCTATTCCAATAATTGAACAACCAGAATCAGAGAGTTTAGTTGCGGAGTGCGGTTCATTCAGCCATTGGATAAGAGAAGGGCAAACTCCATTCAATGGTAAACTTCCGTCAGGCGGAATTGTGATTAACCAATTCAAGTCCGCACGATTCATTGGCTCTATATCTCCAAATAATGTCAGAAAATTTGCTGTGGCGAGTTTTATGTCATTTGTTCTGGCAACCCATGTCAGTAATTTAGGTTTTACATTTTCACCAGGTTTGTCAAGTGCAAACCAACGGGGGTTGTCCGGCTTAGGAGTTTCTGGATTGATTGCAATCACTTCAAGGTATATTGAATTCCCAAGTCGCAACAGAGAGTTATGCGTTCCCATTCTTGTATGAACTCCACCAAATTGCGGCATTACTCCTAATGTCTCATAAACATATTTTACTCCTTCATCTAAAGAAGGTGAAGCAATTACAATGTGGTCAATTTCAGAAAGTAATTTAGATGTCATCAAGTTTGGAGTTAGCATTATAGATAAGCTGATTGAAATTCCTATGTTATCGGCTTTCCTTCTTTTGTCCATTAGGATTATGTGTCCACATATATTTAGGATACATTTTGCTTTTATAAATAACTCAACCACCATTTTTCTTTGTGATTTTGTTTATACTGGTCAAACTTTTTGCATAACGGATACAATAAAATAATTACGCTAATCCAAATCAAATAAACCATCCACAGATTTAAGCCGTAACCCTTTAATTCTTCTACTTTTGTAACAAACCTTGGCAAAATCATTTTTTGCCAGCCAAATCCTGTAAACCCGGCAACAAATAATGCTATAAAATGAATAAGATAAATATGCAGGATATAAAAGAAAAAGGGAATTCTTCCAAAAGTGCAAAAGAAGTTTACCATCTTCCCTTTTAGGTTTTCAGCATTAGCTAAAAAAAGGAATGTTGCACCCAATGTCATGAGTAAAAACAACAATGAAGGGGGATACTTCGTCACATTTAAAATAGACATCAATGTTTTGGATGAGTCATCAAAATTAGTCCATCTAACTGGGTCTCCGTATTTATTTATCCCAATAAGAACAAAGAAGAGTATAATTGCACTAATGCCAACAGTATTAAGTATTTTTCTTCTCTTAACTGCCTCAAATGATTTATCGAATAATGAACCAAAGCGGTAGCCTAACGACATAACCCCAACCCATGGTATTAATGAGTAAGCAGTAACAAAATAATGTCCGTCAGCAAAAGTAAAACGATTTCGTTCATGAAGGATTGACCATAAAATATTACCGTCAAAATGAATTGTATCAAGCAGGTTATGTCCGAAAATTAATACACAACTAAATATCAGGATAATTGTTTTTGGAAGATGTATTAAGCCTGCCAATAAAATCATACTTATTCCCAAAGACCAGATAACTTGTAAAAGGATATCTCTGAAATGAAAATCAAAGTGCCATCCAAAAGTTATAATTGTCAATTCAATAAAAACCAACCATAGACCACGCTTCAATAAGAAACCTGATAACTCAGCAGGCGATTTTCGTTTACCAACTAAAAATGCAGAAAGTCCTGCAAGAAAACAAAATGCAGGTGCACAAAAATCTGTTATCCACCTTGTAAAAAAGATTGGTAATGTACTTTGTGTTGGGTCGGCTGGGTCAAAAATAAATGCTGCGGCATGAAAATAATCTCGTGTGTGGTCAAGCGCCATAATCACTATGACTAACCCTTTCAAAAGGTCAAGGGATTCTATTCTGGTTTTATTTATTGATGTCATGAGTAAGATTTAATTAGAGATTATTTGGTAGTTGTTTATTAAAATTTCAATTGTCGCTGTGCCCTCATAGGGTCGCCGATAACAACTCAATAAACCCCAACAAGTTGCGCTTATTTGCCCCTTAGACGAAACTCGTACAAGATGTAAATATCTTTTTAAACATATGAGATTGTTTATTTGTTCGTGATTTTAATCCAACTGTGTCTATTTATAGTGATTATATTCTACAGTATGTTTTTCTATAAGAATTCAGATGTTCCGGGGAGGTATGAACTCTTAATTACACCCAAAGAAAGCATAACATCACGCATTCAGAAAAACCCTGATAATATAAAGAACTAATTGGTAAAAAAAATATTTACATAAATTTGAATACATGAATATCCAATAAAAGATTAATATATTTGTTTCCGGTCAATATCGTGGACAGAAAAACCAGTTATTTGATCCTGAATTAATTACTAACCAATAAACTAAATATGCTTAAGAATCATCCCAGGGGACTACTCGTAGCCTTCTTTTCAAATATGGGAGAAAGGTTCGGATTTTACACAATGATGGCAATTCTTGTTCTGTTTTTACAGGCCAGGTTCGGGCTATCAGCTGAGAAAGCAGGCGGAATTTACAGTTGGTTCTATTTCAGTATTTATGCCCTGGCATTGGTTGGAGGTATCCTCGCCGATGCAACAAAGAAGTATAAGTCAGTGATACTTACAGGTATCATAATCATGTTTGCCGGCTATTTAATAATGGCTATACCAGGTATGACATTGACTATCACTATCATAGGCCTTTTTACAATTGCCCTTGGAAATGGACTGTTCAAAGGCAACCTACAGGCTGTTGTTGGTCAGATGTACGATGACCCAAAGTATTCAAAGCTAAGGGACTCAGCTTTTATGATCTTTTATATGGGAATAAACGTTGGCGCCTTCTTTGCTCCGTTTGCTGCCACAGCTATGAGAAACTGGTGGCTTAAGGTAAACGGATTTGCTCACGACGGCAGTCTCCCTTCTCTTTGTCACCAGTACATAAACGGTACTCTCACGGATACTTCGACAATACAACTGCTCGCCAACAATGTTAGCCTGAGTGGCCCGGTTACTGATCTTGCAGGATTTGCCAGCAAGTATCTTGAAGTGTTTTCGAGAGGTTATAACTACGCATTCGGAATAGCAGCCGGAGCAATGATTATCTCCCTTCTGGTTTACATATTTTTTAACAGATTACTCCCCAATAAAGAAAAGGCTGTAACAGAAACAGGAACTAATATCGAATTCAAACCCCTGATTCTTCTTGTCTCCCTTGCTGCAATGGGAGTTACAGCTTTCGCATTAAAATTTGTTAACGGACTTGCTACAGGTTTTGCTTTTGGATCGTTTGCCGGTTTTGTAACCTGGATCATTTTGAGTTCACATAAGGAAGAAAGAGCACGTATCACTGCGTTAGTTCTTGTTTTTATAGTTGTGATATTCTTCTGGATGTCATTCCATCAAAACGGACTCACGCTTACTTTATATGCCAGAGACTACACTGTCAAGCAGGTTGATACATTTACCAATCTCTTCTTCACATTGCCTTCAATGCTTGCAGTTGTAGGCTCAATTGCCGGTCTTGTATTACTGGTCCGTAAGAATCTGAAAGGGAATGTTAAGATTGCTGGAGGAGTGTTGTTTGTTATAGCTTTCCTATACTCTTTATACCTCTTAACAGGATTTGAGCCTACCGGTTTACTAAGGAAATGGATAAGTCCGTTTGGAGTACAAAATTCCATATCACCGGAAGTTTTCCAGTCATTTAATCCACTTTTCATTGTTGCATTGACCTTCCCTGTCATGGGAGCATTTGCATGGCTATCTAAAAAAGGCATTGAACCATCAACGCCAAGAAAGATCGGAATTGGAATGATCATCGCTGCCATTGGATTCATTGTTGTGCTTATTTCATCAATTTCACTGCCTTCACCATCATCGCTGGCAGGAGCGCCGGTTAATGAATTAGACAGGGTCTCACCTTATTGGCTCATTAGCAGTTACCTTATCCTGACCATCGCTGAACTTTTCCTCAGTCCAATGGGACTGTCATTTGTTTCAAAGGTGGCTCCTTCCAGGTTCCAGGGTCTGATGCAGGGCGGTTGGCTACTGGCAACAGCAGTTGGGAACAAACTGCTCGTTGTAGGTACAATCTTATGGGATAAAGTCGCATTAAGTACACTATGGCTGGTATTTATTTTATGCTGTCTTATCTCCGCTGCCTTTATCTTCTCTATTCTTAAACGGCTTGAGAAAGCAAGTAAAAGTTAAACTATGAAAGTCCTTAAGTTTGGCGGTACATCTGTTGGGTCACCTGAACGTATCAGGGGAGTAAGAAAGATAATTGAATCACAAAGCTCTCCTTGTGTGATTGTTGTCTCGGCCTTTCAGGGGATTACAGATGAACTGAAGCATATAAGTGAACTTGCATCCACAAGGAATGATGAATACAAAGTACTTCTTGAGAAGATAATTCTAAAGCATTCAGACTTTGTAAAACAATTAATAGTTAAGGATAAGCAGGATGTTGTTCTTGAGGCTATTGAAAATATCTTCAATGACCTGAGGGAAACTCTGAGCGGGATTTGGCTGCTTCGTGAATTAAGTAAACACGCTCTTGACCAGGCACTGGGCATTGGAGAAATGCTATCATCACTGATAATAAGCAACTTAATTGATGATAGTCTGCATATTGACTCCCGGAGTTTCATCAAGACAGATAGTAATTTCGGGTTTGCTAACGTTGATTTCGTCCTTTCTGATAATCTTATAAGAAAGAATATTACTGAAACCAGGAAACATATTATTGTTCCGGGCTTCATTGCAAGCAATCCTCGTAACGAAACAACCACACTGGGAAGAGGGGGTTCGGATTATACTGCCGCAATAATAGCAGCTGCTATCGATGCAGAGGTCCTTGAAATATGGACCGATGTTGATGGTTTTATGTCAGCCGATCCAAAAAAAGTTGAAAAAGCATATGCAATTGAAAGTCTTACATATTCTGAAGCCATTGAATTATCGCATTTTGGTGCAAAAGTAATCTATACTCCTACTCTTCGACCGGTATATAAAAAGAACATCCCGATACTGGTTCTTAACACATTCAACCCGGGTTCAAAAGGAACCATTATCAGCCATAAATCATCTGATGATAACAGAAGCCCCATCAAAGGAATTTCATCTATTGATCATATCGATCTGATCACATTGCAGGGGACCGGCATGGTTGGTGTTACAGGAACATCCATGCGGCTGTTTGGAGCATTGGCAAGGCATAACATAAACATCATTCTGATAACACAGGCCTCCTCGGAATATTCAATAACTTTTGCTGTAATTCCTTCTGATTCAGCACAGGCAGCAGAAGCAATTCATGAGGAATTCAAAAATGAGATAAACCTTAACAATGAATTAAAAGTTCTGATTGAAAAGAATCTTTCTATTATTGCAATTGTAGGCGAAAGAATGAAAAACACACCCGGAATATCAGCAACCCTTTTCAGGTCGCTCGGCAGGAATGGAATAAATGTGATTGCCACTGCACAGGGCTCATCTGAATTAAATATTTCGGTAGTTATACAGAATGAGAGTCTGAAAAAAGCGCTAAATGTTATCCATGATGGCTTTTTCCTATCACGTTATAAGGAGATGTATCTATTTATTGCAGGTACCGGGTTGGTTGGATCAAGCCTTTTGAAACAGATTCAAAAACAGTATTCAACTCTTCTCGGCGATTATAGCCTTAAAGTAAATCTGATGGGTGTAACTAATTCAAGGAAAATGCTCATCGATAAGAAAGGAATTTCACTGGAGAATTACAGAGATACTCTTAAAACTTCCGGAGAGAAAGGAAATATATCAAATTTCATTCAACAAATGACCAGGCTTAATCTTCGGAATTCAGTATTTATCGATTGTACTGCTGATGAAGATGTTGCATCCCGTTACAGTGATATTCTTTCAAGTTACGTTTCAATTGTAGCTGCAAATAAAATTGCCTGCTCCTCAGAATACAATTATTATCAACAGCTCAGGACCATTGCAAATGAAAGGGGAGTAAGGTTTATGTATGAGACCACTGTAGGTGCGGGACTGCCAATTATCAAAACTATCAGTGACCTTGTTGTAAGCGGCGACAAGATCCTTAAGATTGAGGCTGTTTTATCCGGAACTATGAATTTTATCTTTAATGAGCTCAGTCCGGATATGCCATTAAGTGTTGCTATCAGGAAGGCACGGGAAAAAGGTTATTCAGAACCGGATCCTCGAGTGGATCTCAGCGGAACAGATGTTGTCAGAAAAATCCTCATACTGGCTCGGGAAGCAGGTTATCCTATTGAAAAAGATGATGTGCTTGTTACTAAATTCCTCCCTGATGAATGTTTTGAAGGTGATCTCAAAGATTTTTTTAAGAAAGTTAAGGAACATGATGCTGAATTCGAACAAAAAAGGAAGGAACTTTCAAGGCAGAATAAAAAGTGGAGGTTCTTTGCCACTCTCGATAAGGGAAAGGCCAGAGTTGAACTGCTGACCATTGGTGTTGAACATCCTTCTTTTAATCTGGAAGGAAGTAACAATATAATTCTGTTAACAACCACCAGGTATCATGAACTACCTATGGTGATCAAAGGATATGGAGCAGGCGCTGAAGTAACCGCAGCCGGAGTTTTTTCTGATTTAATGAGAGTAGTAAATGTGTGAAGAAGGCAGAAGGCAAAAGGCAATCCACCTTCGCTAAAGCTTCGGTGGACGAAGAAAGGCAAAAGGAAGAAGGAAGGAATGAGTAGTGAATTGAAAAACAGATCTGAAAAGTATTATTCAACTAACAGGAGGTCACCTGAAGTTACTTTCAGGGAGGCACTTCTAAAAGGGCTGGCTCCTGATGGAGGATTGTATATACCGGTTTCATTTCCACTAATAACTCCCGAAGAACTACAAAGTTTTTCCGGCAAAGACTATCATGAAATAGCTTTTATTGTTCTTAATAAAATCATCGGTAAAGAGATTAATAAACAAGATCTTTTAAACCTGTGTCGCAATGCATATAACTTTGATGTACCTCTTGAAAAAGTTTACGACCGTAAATATATTATGCGACTGGATCAGGGTCCTACAGCCTCATTCAAGGATTTTGCTGCACGTATGATGAGCAGACTAATGCAATATTATCTATCTATTAATAATCAACACCTTACAATTCTTACTGCTACATCCGGCGATACAGGAAGCGCAGTTGCAAGTGCATTTTATGGTCTTAAAAACATTACTGTAATAATCTTATTCCCTGGCAATGAGGTGACCTTAATGCAAAGGAAACAGATGACAACACTTCAGGGAAATATTAAGGTTATTGCAATAGATGGGAAGTTCGATGATTGCCAGAGGTTGGTCAAAAAGGCCTTTTTGGATAGATCATTTTCACATATCTCTCTCTCATCTGCAAACTCTATCAACATCGGAAGGTTACTCCCCCAATCGGTATACTATTTTTATGCATGGTCGAGACTCTCGGGAAAAGTCAATGATAGAGCGGTCTTCAGTGTGCCGTCGGGCAATTTTGGAAACCTGATGGGTGGACTAATTGCACGTAAAATGGGTCTTCCGGTCAAGAAATTTATTATAGCTACAAACGAAAATAATGAGGTTCCTGAATTTTTACGAACCGGGAACTACAAATCAATCGTCCCGTCAAAGAATTGCATTTCCAGTGCAATGAATGTTGGTCACCCCAGTAACCTTGCAAGGGTTGTAGCTCTTTACGGTGGAAAAATGGATGATACCGGAAACATTACCAAAGCCTCTGACATGAAAAGAATGCATGAAGATCTCTTTGCAGTAAGTGTATCCGATGAAGAGACAAGGATGACAATTGCTGATGTTTACAAAAAATATAACATCCTGCTCGAACCACATGGAGCCATTGCATGGCGTGGAATAGAAGAGTATTCCAGGCTTATTAAGAATTATAAGTCAGGAAAGCAACTTTGTATATCGCTTGAAACGGCACATCCTGCAAAATTCCCTGAGGAGTTACGGCAAATTATTAATGTGGACCCTTTCCTTCCGGCCTCACTTATTGGAATAGCCGGAAAGACCGAAAATTATTTCTCGTTAGAAAATAATTACGATCTATTGAAAGAATTTATACTGAAGAATTATTAACAAGAATAACCACTTAGTTATGTATGTAGTATGTTCTGATCTTGAAGGGGTATTTGTACCGGAAATCTGGGTAAATGTTTCAAAGCAGACAGGGATTGATGAGCTTAAACTGACTACACGTGATATAAGTGACTATAATGTCCTCATGAAAAGGAGATTAGAATTATTACGACATCATGGACTTACATTACATGACGTTCAGAAGGTTATCTCATTACTTAAACCGCTGCCCGGAGCATTGGAATTTGTTAACTGGCTTCGTACCCGATCCCAACTTATAGTTGTTTCCGACACATTTATTGAATTTGCTGACCCGCTTCTTAAACAGTTGGGAAGACCTACTCTGTTCTGCCATCATCTGACCACCGATAGTGCCGGTAACATAACAAATTATAACCTAAGACAGAAAGACGCAAAAAAAATGGTTGTTGAAGCACTACAAAGCCTTAATTACAAGGTAATTGCTATCGGTGATTCATATAACGATGTTTTAATGCTCCGGAAAGCTGAGCTTGGGATTCTGTTTAATCCTCCACAAAATGTTATTGACGAACACAATGATCTGATGGTTGTTAAGTCTTATAATGCTCTTAAGAAGATCATCTCGCAATTATTTGATAAGGAACAGTAATCCGATTCAGCCTCTTAATAATTTTACTGTTATTTTATTAACACAGAGACTGTTTCATAAATATTTTCAAATAGACTGATGTTTGATTCAATATTTTTCTATTTTTACCACTACTCTAACTTACTTAATAACCTAAGCCACCGACCATGAAATTACCGCCCTCATCCAAAAACTGGCTGACAATTATCGGTTCTATTATTGCTGTTATCAATCTTTTACTGATTTTTCTGCTATTTATCATCTCAACAATTTTCGATAAAGGGAGCACCCACATCGGGCTGTTTATTTATATTATTCTGCCAGGATTTCTGATTTTTGGACTATTGTTGATTCCGGTAGGAATGTTCCTTGAGAGAAGAAAGATCTTCAAGAGTCTGGTCCATGAAGCTGCACAGCTTCCGCGTATTGATCTTAATGATCCAAGGCACAGAAATGCTTTTATTATTTTCACTATTACTACAATTATTATTCTATTCCTTTCAACACTTGGAAGTTTTAAGGCATATCATATAACAGAGTCTGTTGAGTTTTGCGGTACTTTATGTCACCAGGTAATGGAGCCAGAACATACGGCTTATCAGAACTCCCCTCATGCAAATGTTTCCTGTGTTGAATGTCATGTCGGATCGGGAGCATCATGGTATGTAAAATCCAAATTATCCGGGTTACATCAGGTTTATGCTGTACTTACGAAAACCTTTCCTCAGCCGATTGCAACACCTCTTCACGACCTGCGTCCGGCGAGAGAAACCTGTGAAAAATGTCACTGGCCTCAAAAATTCTATGCACGTTCACTATGGACCAATAAATATTTTCTTGCCGATACACTGAACACTGAATGGGACATTATGCTTCAGATGAAAACCGGACCGGAGTATAGCGGGCTGGGACTCAGAGAAGGAATTCACTGGCACATTAATCCCGACGTAAACATAGAATATATTTCAGATAGTGATAAGCGCGAAAATATAACATATGTAAAATATACGAACAAAGCTACCGGAGAGGTGTTTGTTTATAGAAATGACAATAATCCTGTCTCAGATAGTCTTATTTCTGCATCAACAACGAGGACAATGGATTGTATAGATTGTCATAACCGCCCGTCGCATAACTATAATTCACCAACTGTATATTTCGATAAAGCTATGCTAACCGGAGCAGTTTCAAAAAATATCCCCTTCTTTAAAAAGACAGCAATGGGAATATTAAGAGAAACATTCAGCGACAAGGACACTGCCCTCATAAAAATAGAAGAGAGTATTAAAAGTTATTACAAATCGGATTATAATGATTTTTATACAAATAATAAAGATTTGATAAATAACTCTGTTGCTTCAGTCCAGAAAGCATTCAGCCAGAATACCTTCCCTAAAATGAAAGTAGCCTATGATCTCTATCCGGAACATATCGGGCACATGGAATCTGATGGCTGTTTCAGGTGCCACAATGATTCATTTAAGTCGGAAAATGGACGCACAATAACAAAGGATTGTAATCTCTGTCATACCATTGTTGGTCAGGGAAAACAAGGAATGATGGAGTATACCAACATAAGAGAAACTCTCGAATTCCGACATCCGGTAGACATCGGGACAGCATGGAAAGAAGCCAATTGTTCTGAATGTCACAAATACCTTTATTAATCACATGAATGATTTTACAACAGCATGAAAGCATTTCGTAAATCCTTAAAAAATTCAATATGATCTCCACTACTTTTAAAAACCGTCTTGTACCAGTTTTCCTCTCCTTGTTAAGGATAATCATCGGATGGCATTTCCTTTATGAAGGATTGGTAAAATTAATGAATCCTGCCTGGACCGCCAGACCATTTCTGGATGGTTCCCGTTGGATTTTCGGGGATCTATTCCGATGGATGGTTTCCGGAGATACAGGTATGTGGATTATCGATACAGCCAACGCTTATGGTCTGACACTGATAGGACTTGCCTTGATATTGGGAATTTTTACCAGACTCGCATTATGGAGTGGAGTTACACTCTTATTAATGTATTATCTGGCCTATCCTCCATTTGGTGGTTTTAGCTATGGTGCTCCGTCCGAAGGAAGTTACCTGATCGTAAATAAGAACCTTATTGAGCTTTTTGCTATGATATTGCTGGCCTTGACCGAATCGGGTCAATTATTCGGATTAGATATGCTACGGAAAAAGAAAATCAATGTTCCTAAGAAAAAATCAGAACCACAGGAAGAATCTGACAATCACGAGAGTAATTCCAGACGGAAATTGCTTAAAGGACTTGCAGGAATACCCTTCCTGGCCGTATTTGCAGGGGCATTTATAAAGAATTTGACAGAAGCAGGTCCGGATGTTGTTTCAGGTGCCACGATCAAAGTTGATTATAAACAAATAAAAGATCTCAAAGGGAAATTACCTGCAGGGAAACTTGGTGACCTCACTATAAGCAGGATGATAATGGGCTGCAACCTGATTGGAGGTTGGTCACATGCCCGTGATCTTATTTATTCTGATACTCTTTTCAAAGCCTACAATAATGAAAGAAAAATAATTGAGACCTTATACCTGGCAGAGCAGGCGGGAATAAATACAACCTTTATGGTGACACAATATTATCCGACTTTTAATAAATATAAGAATATATATAATAGTAAGATGCAATCAATATGTCAGGCGATGTTGCCTGACAAAGATTTTTTCTCCGATCTTAACCTGACCATAAGCAGTGGGCCAAATGCTATTTATATACAGGGAGGAGAGGGCGACAGGTATATTAATGCAGGTAAATTCGATGAGATTAATAAAGCTATTGATTATATAAAGAAACAAGGCTTCCCTGCCGGTGTGGGAGCACATTCATTAGAGACAATAAAGGCATGCGAAAGAGAAGGGATCCCTGCAGATTTCTATGTTAAGACTTTCCATCACGATAATTATTGGTCTGCGCACCCGATAGAGAATCGCGAAGAATACAGTATAATTGGTCCGGCTTCTCCTGATCACAACAAAAATCATGAAAACATGTGGGACCTTTTTCCTTTACGTACAATTGAGTATATGAAAGAGTTGAACAAACCATGGTTTGCTTTTAAGGTATTGGCAGCCGGAGCTATAGAACCGAAGGATGGATTCCGCTATGCATTCGAAAACGGAGCCGACTTCATTTGTGTCGGGATGTTCGATTTTCAGGTTATAGACAATGTGAATACAGTCACAGAGATACTTGGAGATCTTAAAAAGCGGGAAAGGAAATGGTTTTCCTAAAATGCTATTTAAGAATTTCGGAAGTGTATCGATCTGCAATTTCAGCCTGATCTTTCGAAAGATTAGAAATAATAACTATCAGATTTTCCTTCCAGGCCAGGAAAATAGTTCCGTTGTATCCGTCTTTTAACATATACCTGCCACTTTCAGATTCTATAGCATCCATTCCGGTAGCACCAAGATAGGCGTTTACGGATTTTCTTACATCTTCGGGGGAACTGTTTTCCATGATAAAGATTGAAAAGTTATCATTACCAGTCTCGTAAATTGCCTTATATGCTTTATTTAAAAACTTATGTCCCAGAACGCTTTCATTGATATAGGTTTCCTCGTTTATTTTTTTGCCAATTTCAGGGAACTTAGAAAGAACGGCAGGCATTTCGGAACCTCCTGTAAGTATATTGGCAACTTTAAGAGCCAATGATTCAGTTGATTGTAATATTTTTTCACTTTTTGAGAAGGTTTTGATCTTGACATAATAATTTCCTTTAAAGAAATTAATAGCCCCATCAGCTATATATCCCTGGGCTCCAAGATTCATGAACCTGAAAGAAGGAGATCGTTCAGTTGAATAAATACCAAAGGCATTAGTATTGTCACCGTGTTGGTATATTTCGAGCTTAATGACATTTTTGCCCTTTTTATATTCTGCAACATGCAGATCAACAAACCCGTAGGCAAGATATGTATCAGCAGCCCCGTTAATAAAATCCCAAAGATTTTCAGGACCAAAGACGGGATAGTCGGTGGTCTTTTTATAACCATCAAGTTGGGGAAAGACAAGTTCCTGTGCAGAAGCTGATCCGAAGAGTACAGTCAGGAAAAATCCGATAAAATATATATTTCTCATTATTAACGAATTGATTTCAATTAAGAACTCCTGGTGGGCTCCCATAAACTATATTAAGTCAGAAAATCTGCAGGAACATTTACAAGCCTGGATATATCTGCAATTTTCTCTTTTACATTAAATTTTTTGGTGCATTCCACAGCACAGGTGTTGCACTCTTTACAGGGGTTATCACCGGTACCCAGTTCTGAAAGCAGTGAGTAGGCCATTGCCGGGCTTGAATAACCATAAGCATACATATATGCTCTCATAAGATCAGGAACAGGCAGATTCATCGGACATGCTGTCATGCATTTACTGCAGCCTGTACAATAAAGACCTGTTTCAGCGCTTGCAATCATTAAATCTTTCTTCTCCTCATCTGTTATGGAAATGTCAGTCAATATCTTAACATTAAGGTCAAGCTGATCAAAGTCAGTCATACCCGGAATTGAAGTAGTGACGTCAGGATTTGATAACACCCATTTCAAAGCTGATGCGGAATTAATCGGTTTGGTTTTTTCTTTGTCAAGAAATCCACCACCGGCCATTGTCTTCATTGCAATAACACCTATTCCAGCTTCATTAGCTTTTCTGATTGCACTATTTAATTCACTAATATAGGTCTGCTTAAAATTATAGGATGTCAGGATTACATCCCAGGTGTCAGTTGCAACTGCAGCATTTATGACAGCCGCCTCATTCTGGTGGGTTGAGAAGCCCATAAACTTTATTTTACCATCTTTCTTTAGTTTCTTAACTGCATTGATAATAGGCTTGTATTCAATAAGTTCTGGATTGCTGACAATATGAACATACAGAATATCAACATAATCCATCTTCAGTCTGGAAAGACTTACATTGAATTTTTCAAGGAAAGATTCAGCTGTTGTCCGGTCAGTAGGTTTACCGTTCTTGTCAACACCATCAGGTTTTACTTTTGTAGCAAGATAGAATGAGTTTCTGGGGTAATCTTTTAAAAGGTTTCCAAGCATAGTCTCATTATTGCCATTCTGGTACCCGTTAGCAGTGTCAAAAAGTCTGATACCTTTTTCATAAGCAGCCTTGCAGAGGTTTGGATTATCTGCTCTCATTACACCAAAACTAATAACAGGAATCTTCATTCCTGTTTTTCCAAGAGTCCTGTAAATGATATTCTCCTGCTGCTCTGATGATGACGATGCGACTAATGAAGGTGATAATGCCACTATTCCGGCAGCACCTGTGATTCCTGTTCTGAGAAATCCTCTTCTGTTTATACTTTGCATGAAATTTCTTTTATTTTAAGTTTCTGATTCGTACCTCAATATTTGTATCCTTTAAAAGTCTTATAATTTCATCTGTATTGGTCTCTCCAAAATGGTATGGATACAGAATCTCAGGTTTAAAAGCCCTTGCTGCATCAGCAACCATTTCAGGGGTCATCGTGTAGGGAAGATTCATCGGCAGGAAAGCAACATCTATATTCCTGAGTGCTTTCATTTCAGGAGTATTTTCAGTATCTCCGGCTATATAAATCCTTTTATCCCCGATAGTAAGTATATATCCTATACCTGCTCCTTTCGGGTGAAATGGCTGACCAGGAGCACGCTCATTTACAATGTTATAAGCATGAACAGCCTCAACAGCAATGATATTTATCTCTTTTTTATCGCCCACCTTCATTTCCAAAGCCCAAGGAACCTTCGCTGCAGATATCTCGTTACAAAGCAATATGGTTCCCTGCTTCTTTAAGTCATCTATCAACTTAACATCAAGATGATCACCATGCTCATGAGTGACAAGAATAAGGTCGGCTTTGGGAAGATTATCATAGTTACCCGAGCTTCGGACAGGATCTATGTAAATAATATAACTATTTACTTTAAACATAAGAGATCCGTGTCCGATAAAGTGCATTTCAACTATTCCTGCAGAAGAATTTATTTGGTCAAACGCAGGAAGTTCCTGAGAATAAGCCGGAATGTTCATTACAATAATAATTATGGTTAGAAAAACTCTTAAAACTCTGGTTAAATAACTGTTGTCCATAATACTAAATTTTTGATGTCACAATATACAAATATTTGAATTATTGCATTTATGCTTTAACTTTCTTTAAGCTTATAAATGCAACAGGGCTGGCAATTTTGATTTAAAATCTCAAATGAATCGTCGTGGTAAGGTAATTATATAACATAATTAATTCAACCATAAAAGTACAAATTTTATACTTTAATCAAATTTAATCCAGTTACAATCATTATATCTTGAATTTTTAATAACTTGCCTGCAGAATTTAGGTTATAGTGTTAATTAATTAACAGTGATGCGTTTAGGGAAAGATAAACAGGCTATTTTTTTAGCAGTTTTTCTGCTTTTATCAGCATCAGCCGGTGGTCAGGCAGGAAAAAGTTTCAAATACCAACTTAATGGTAATTTGCAGGAGAGCGATGTCATAACCGGAAATCAATCTATTATCATAAATTATTCAATATCAGAACTTAACGTTGAAAGTTTTATAAATGAAAATGGTTCTTTTTACCGTGTCTTCATACCGGGCCATATACCCACCGCCACTCCGGGTAAACCTGAGCTCCCTGTATTAAGCCGTTTAATCTCAATTCCTGAGGGATCGGAATACAAAGTTAAGATTTCTGAAGTCAGATCATCCAAAATCAATCCTGCGGGGGAAAAAATTAAAGGTATTCTTTTCCCGGCACAGGAGAGTGAAATAAAGGATGTCCAGCAAAAGAAACCTAAGTTTTTAATTGACAAAACGGTGTATGCTGCCCGAAAAATAATTTCATCTGACACCGTAAGGATCGAAACATTAGGCACAGTCAGAAATATTAAACTGTCGAACCTGTTCGTTTCTCCTGTAAGATACAACCCACATTCGAACCTGCTTGAGGTCATTACTTCTATGAAGATTGAGATAACTTTTTCATATACAGACAATATTGAGTCAAAATCTCTTTTACCGGAATCGGCACTTTTTAGTGCATCCCTTGATAAAGGGGTGCTTAACTATAATCCCGGAGATGTAATTCCGGGTTACTCCGATCAGCCTGTCAGGATGATAATCATCACCGACACTGCTTTCAGAAAGCAGCTTGACCCATTTTTCAAATGGAAAACACAAAAAGGTTATAAACTTAAAGTTCTGTACAAAGGAGCAGGGTTGGCCGGTAACAGTTATACACAATTAAAGGATACACTGACAAAAATTTACAAAGCCTCATCCGAAACAGATCCTCCTCCTGAATACCTGCTGATTATCGGAGATGTGAACAGAGTTCCTTATTATGGAACAGGAAATGTTACCGACATGTATTATGGTGAATTTGACGGTAATGATGATTATATTCCAGAAATGTATATCGGGAGACTGCCTGTTGCCGATACAACTGAATTGAGAGCTGTGGTTAATAAATTAATTCAGTATGAGAAGTTTGAATTTGCCGATACTAATAAATTCTATGCTCAGGCAATTGCTACTGCCGGATATGATGCCAGTTATGCCAATACCATGAATGGACAGGTTAATTATGCTGTATCAAATTACCTGACAAAAGTAAATAAAATTGATGAACATCATTTTTATTATCCGCAGTCATTCACGGCAAAGGATTCAATCATAAAGCTCATAAAGAAAGGTGTATCATTCATAAATTATACCGGACACGGTGACGCTGCAGGATGGTTACATCTTGATATAAAGGTTCCGGATATACCATCTTTTGAGAATAAAAACATGTATCCTTTTGTAATAAGTAATGCCTGCAGAACAGGTGAGTTTAATATTACTTCGTCTTTTGGAAATAAAATGGTTTTAACAGGGGAAAAAGGGGCAATAGGATTTATAGGATGCTCAAATGACTCCTACTGGGATGAAGATTTTTACTGGGCTGTCGGACCAGGGGCACCTTCTGCTGATCCTACCTATCAGGGAACAGGGCTTGGAGCCTACGATCGGCTGTTTCATACTCACGGTGAATCTGCTCCAAACTGGTATTTCACGATGGGACAGATTAATTATGCCGGAAATCTTGCAGTCAGCGCAAGTACATCATCAAGGAAGAAGTACTACTGGGAGACCTATAACCTGGTTGGTGACCCAACTGTTATTCCAATTCTGGGGAAACCTGATTCTTTCAATATCTCATTACCAGATACACTTCCAAATGGAATAAAATCGCTATCGCTTAATATTGAACCATTTGCATATCTCGCTGTATCACATTTTGATACTCTCTGGGATGCCTCCTTTGCCAGCACTTCCGGATCAGTTGTGCTTGATATGCCCGGGTTATCAAATGATTCATGCATGATTGTAATTACAGGTCAGAACAAGTTACCTTTAATAAAGACAATATATTTTTCGGATGTAAACAGTGAATTCATAAATCTGACGGCGACCAGCATAAACGATAGCCAGGGTAATAATAATAACACGGCTGATTTTGGAGAGTCCTTCTATCTGAAACTTACCATCAGTAACTTAGGTTTAACAGATGCTCATAATCTTTATGGCAAAATATCATCAACCTCAGATTGGGTAACCATTAACAAAGATTCAGTATCAATAGGGACTCTTTTTGCCGGATCACAAGTTGTTCTTTTGGATGATCTGGGTATTACAATTTCCGATAATGTTCCGGATCTGGGAGTAGTAACCATTAATTTGATTCTGAAAGATCAGATATCAGAGAAACATTACACTATTGACATCTGTGTTCATGCACCTGAGCTACAGATAATTAATTTTATTATGGATGATACGGTCTTAGGTAATGGCGACTATATTGCCGATCCAGGAGAAACTTTTAACCTTATCTTCAAGGTTCGTAACCAGGGCAGCAGCAATATATCCGGAAATTTTAGCATTACCAGTCCACAGCAACAAGATATTACTATTTTGGAACCAAGTGTCAAATCAGGTTTATTGAAATTCGGGGAGATCACAGATATCCCAATTCCGGTAAAATTATCAGGAACAGTTTCATCCGGCAGTTTCATTTCAGTTTCATCAACTCTCGATTGCAGTCCGTTCCTATTATACAAAGATTTCTCTTTCAGGGTTGGCAGGATCAGGGAGAGTTTTGAAGCATCATCATTTAATATCTTTCCATGGATCAATATCAGTACAATACCATGGTCCATAACAGGAACGAATTCTTATGAAGGAGTTATATCTGCCAGGTCAGGTGTAATTTCTCATAGCGGAACTACTTCCTTATTAATAAGGAGTGTCTATCCAACAGCTGATTCTGTTAAATTCTTTTACAAAGTTTCATCTGAAGCCGGCTATGATTACCTTTCATTCAGACTTAATGGCACCGAGATCTTCAAAAAATCAGGAGAAATACCATGGACAAAAACAGTTATCCCTGTACCAGCCGGACTAAATAAAATGGAATGGATTTACTCTAAAGACGTAAGCAAGAATGAGGGTTCAGATTGTGCCTGGATCGACATGATTGATTTTGCCGGGACAGGTTCTGTCAGTTACATTCAAAAAGACATTCAGGTTGCAAGAATAGTAACACCTATACAAAAGGATCACTATGGACAGGAAACGGTGACAGTAAAGGTCCTGAATATTGGCAAAGACCTTATAAACGGCTTCTATCTGGCCTACGAATTAAATGATCATTTACCCCCTGTAAAGCAATTTTTCGAAAATCCGCTTATCCCTTATGGTGATTCGGTTACAGTAACTTTTAAGACAAAAGCTGATCTTTCAAAATACGGCATCTATAAAATCATTACTTATGGAGTTGATAACAATGATGATTACGTATTTAATGACACTTTGCAGGTCAATCTCGAAAACATTGAAATCGATGAAACATTAAGTCTGTTTCCGAATCCAATTGAAGATCAGTTTACGATATTTATCAATTCCAGGGTTGCCGGCAAACTTCAGATTTCCATTACAAATGTATCAGGAGTCAGACTGTATAATGTTGAAAAAGAGATCATCAACGGGAAAAATACAATAATCATAACTGATGCAAAATTAATACCATCTCTCTATTATATTAATATCCGAGGAGCCACAATTAATAAGACAGTACCTGTTCTGAAAATAATTAAGTAGTGTGCCCCTGTCAGTATCTTAAATAATTTCTGCAAATATGACAACCACAACAACACCAACCAGGGATATGGCTATTGATTTGTTTAAGAAATACAACAAATCAGAGAGTCTTTATAAGCATGCACTTTCTGTTGAGGGTGTTATGAGGTATATGGCAAAAAAATCGGGTGAGGATGAAGCGAAATGGGGAATAATCGGATTGATTCACGACCTTGATTATGAGATGTATCCTGATCAGCATTGCACGATGACCGAGAAGATTTTAAGAGATAATAATTGGCCTGAAGAATATATACGTGCAGTATTGAGCCACGGCTGGGGTCTGGCAACGAATATTGAACCTGTTTCGTTAGTTGAAAAGACTATCTATGCAATTGATGAGTTGACCGGTCTGGTTGCAACAAGTGCACTGGTACGGCCTTCAAAAAGTGTAATGGACATGGAAGCAAGATCGGTAAAAAAGAAATGGAATGACAAAAAATTTGCTGCAGGAGTTGACCGTTCGGTTATAGAAAAAGGTGCTGCATTGCTTGGGGTTAGTCTCGATGATCTGATCACAGATTGTATTATGGGTATGAGGACGGTAGCAAATGAGATCGGATTATGAGGGTGACAAATGTACTCACCCCCTTGTATTCCCCCTCTCTACTTTGTAAAGAGGGGAAAACTACCTTATATACAGCGTATTACACCCCCTCTCTGAGAATTAGAGAGGGGGATGGGGGGTGAGTTCATTGTTGATAAATGGGGATGAGTTCGGAAAATCAATAAGAGGTAAAAAAAGAGGCCGAATCAAACGATCCAGCCTCTTAAATTATCATTCAGAATATTATTACATTTCTTTGATCTTAATATTTCTGAACCAAACATCATTACCATGGTCCTGAAGTCCGATAAAGCCTTCTTTGGCAGGATCAACAAACCATTGCCAGTCTTTGAATTTAGAACCCAGAACCATCTTCTTCCATTCGTCGGTCCAAAGATGGAATTCAAGAACATTCGCTCCGTTTGATTTGAAAACAACTGTACCCTGATAACAAAGTATCCCAACCTGATTCCATTCACCCACTGGTTTGGTATTCTGAGGTACTGCCGGGATAAGGTCATAAAGAGAACCGGCCATACGGTTACCGTTAACACCCAGTTTAGCATCGGGATGTTTATCGTTATCCAGGATCTGCATTTCCGGAGATGATTTGTAGATTGGTTCGTTTGGAATCTCCTGAGCAAGAATAAATATGCCGCTGTTTCCACCTTCCGAAATTTTCCATTCAAGCGATAGTTCAAAATTGCTGAATTTTTTATCAAAAATGATGTCTCCACCGGCACCACCGGCTTCACCAGCACCTGATCCGATGCAATGCAAAGTACCATCAATAATATCCCATCCTTTTTCAGGGAAAGCCGGTTTATTGTAGCCACGCCAACCGGCGTTAGAGGTTCCGTCAAAAAGCACAGTCCAGTTTTCTGCCGGGGCTGCTGCCTGTTCTGTTTTTGTTGCTGTTTCTTTGTTCACATTTTTGCCTTTTGATCCGCATGATGTTGCAAGTCCAAGGACAAGAACACATGATAATATAATGTTTATAAGCTTCATCGTAAGTAAAGTTTAAAAGTTAAAAGTCACAGGTAAAACATACCTGTGACTTTATAATTATACGGGCATTTCAGGTAATGTAAACCCTTTGCGATAATTATGTTTAACCATCTCAGCTGCAAACTGTTTTGCGTTCATTGCCTCAGTCCATTTTTTGTCAAATTTAGGATCGCCGTCAGTAATTGTAAAGTTATCTGAAATGACAATTCTCAATTTGTCGGTATCACTTATATTAGTGAATTCCATCTTTTCACCGTTCCATTCCAGTTCTTTATTAAGACCCTGAAGTCTGACAGCCAGAACTCCCATAACAACCATTTCGTTGAAAGGACCTGCTTCAGAGAAATCAGATTTAGACATAACTCTGCTTTCAGGACTCTCTTTACATGCACGTACCCAGTCCATTTCATGACCACCGTCCATTGCTTTCTCAACTCTCCTTTCAGTTTTAGGAACAACAGGTTTACGATCCGATAATAACCATGGGTCTTTACCATAGCAACCGCAGATAAGAGTATCTTTTGAACCGTAGAAGATAACACCGCCACCACCATCATTCATGTTTTTTCCGGCTGGCCATCCTGCTGGCTTCGCTGGTTCCAGACCACCATCATACCAGGTTACCTCAACCTGTGGATATTTAAGTTTTGAACCTTTTGGTGCAATTCTTTCGGGATAGATAAGTTTTACCATCTGTGCGTTAGGAGCACAATCGGTCAAAAGAAGTGTTGAGCTACCCTGAGCTTTGATAGGATATTGCAACTTAAGACCTTTAAACACAGGGTGCATAATATGGCAAGCCATGTCACCAAGAGCACCTGTACCAAAGTCCCACCAGCCTCTCCAGTTCCATGGAGTATAAATGCTGTTATATGGGCGCATTTTAGTCGGGCCAATAAAAAGATCCCAGTTAAGTGTGTCAGGAACCCATTCACCTTTTGGAACGTTTTGTCCTTGAGGCCAGATAGGACGATCAGTAAATGCTTCAACTTTTTTCACATCACCAATTTCGCCATTCTGTATCCACTCAATAGTAGTGTTAACTCCTTCAGCAGAAGAACCCTGGTTACCCATCTGAGTAGCAACTTTATATTTAGCAGCCAGTTTGGTTAATAACCTTGATTCATAAACCGAGTGTGTTAACGGTTTCTGAACATAAGCATGTTTGCCCATGGTGATCGCATTAGCTGCAACGATAGCATGTGAATGGTCAGCTGTTGCAACAATAACAGCATCAATTGATTTACCCATTTCATCATACATCTTTCGCCAATCCCAATATGCTTTTGCATTTGGATTTGCCTCAAATACCCTCTTAGAGTACCCCCAGTCAACATCGCAAAGCGCGACAATATTTTCAGTTGGGGAAACTGCCTTCAGGTTTGAATTACCCATACCACCAATACCAATAACGGCGATATTCAGCTTGTCGCTGGGAGCTCTGTGACCAAGGCCACTAACAACTGAGCTCGGGAGTATAGTCAGACCTGCGGCAACAGCACCGGTTGTACCAATAAAGTTCCGGCGTGTAATGTTTTTTGAATTTTCTTTCATTGTCAGGTAGATTAAAATTAAATATTGATCGATAAAAATAATAATTATTAAATTAAGTCAGTCATTTTATATGCCATATTTACTATAAGGCAACAAATCAGACCGTAGACCGAAGACCGAAGTCGGAAAATGAATGACCGTAATTTTGTCTACTGACTTCTGGCTCATTGTATTTTCTCTTTATATGTTATCATCATATTCGGCTTCCGGCTTCCGGCTTCCGGCTTCCGACTTCAACACAATTAGTTACAATAAAAGTAAAATCTTATAGAGAAAACTACAATTCTCTGACCCATATATTTCTATACGCAACCGGATTACCATGATCCTGGAGCACTAAACTTGCAGCTCCATGTTTCTTAATGAAATATTCCGGAATTCCGATATATTCAGTTGGCCCCCTCAAAGATACATTATTCTGAATCAATACGCCATTATGAAGAACAATAACCCTAGGCGGAGTGAAATATGTTGTTGTATCATTATTAAAAGTCGGAGCAGTGTAAATAATATCATATGATTGCCATTCTCCCGGTTTCCTTGACACGTTTACCAGAGGCGCATATTGCTTATATAAACTGCCAGTCTGACCATGACGATAAGTGCGGTTATTGTAACTATCGAGTACCTGGACTTCATAAAGTTCCTGTAAAAACACACCACTGTTTCCCCTGCCCTGGCTTTCACCGATTACTTCAGATGGTGTTTTCCATTCAATATGCAACTGGATATTGGAAAATTTATGTTTGGTTTTTATCACACCTGCTCCCTTCACACTGATCAATGCACCATCCTTAACAATCCATTTTGAAGGATTTCCATCAGTATCTGTCCATTCCAAATTTAGATCAGTACCATTAAATAATACGATTGCATCTGAAGGTGCATCACTATCTTTAACGCCAGGTTGTATGATTTTTACTTCAGGATCCCAAATCTCTGTCATACCCGGGGTCATCTTGTTCGGGTCCACAGGTAGCGGGGAAGAAGGAGTGGTCGATTGCTGTGCCTGTCCTGAGGTATAAGCATAAGTGACCAACATTAAGCTGATAATCAATATTTTTCCCATTTTCTTTAAATCTTAATAGATTAATTAATCCTAAAGGGTATCTCTAAAAACTATTCTTTTTTGTGCGGTTGTTTAACACAAATATAATACAGGATTTTCTAAAAACCTAATGATATCTTCCTCCTTGGAGAAATGAGATATTCCTTAATGGTCAAACTTGAGTTCAGACTTTTCAGAGTAATCTCACCAATAGAATTTGTGTTAATTATTTAACAATGATTATAATTTAATTTATTTCTTTTTTAATGAGAATATATGTTAAATTTGCTTAACATTAAATAAAAATATGTTAAATTTGTGTAACAAGAATATTACATAGACATTATAATTGCTTGATATATTGATGTTGCATATCCGAAAAAATATATTTTTTACATACCATACTATATTTTTTTACACTTAAATTAACTAACTTAAAACCAATTCGCATGAAGAAACTATTTATTATGATTTTATTGCTTGTGTTTGTAAGTGGTTACACTTTATTGGCGCAAACAATAGTCATTGCAGGAACGGTTACATCTTCAGTTTCAGGGGAAGGTGCAATTCCGGGTGTATCTATATCTGTTAAAGGTACCACGGTTGGTATATTAACAGATGTGAATGGAAAATATTCACTTACAGTACCTGAGAAAGCGACCACACTGGTTTTCTCCTATATCGGGATGAAAACACAGGAGGTTGAAATCGCAGGCCGTAAAGTAATTGACATTGTAATGGTACCCGATATTATGGGTTTAAATGAAGTTGTTGTTACAGGGTATGGCACACAGAAGAAAAGAGAGGTAACAAGTTCTATTACCAATGTAAAATCTGATGAGTTCAACAAAGGAAGCGTTAACAGTCCTGTACAATTGATTCAGGGAAAAGTATCCGGATTATCTATCAGTAAACCGGGAGGCGACCCTAACGGAACGTATGATATACGACTGAGAGGATTGAGTACCATTGGTGCCAACCTGGGACCACTGGTAATTATAGATGGTGTGGTTGGCGGAGATCTCAATAACGTTGATCCTAATGATATTGAATCCATAAACGTGTTAAAGGATGGTTCAGCAGCAGCCATTTATGGAACCAGGGGTTCGAGTGGCGTAATTCTTGTGCAGACCAAAAAGGGTAAAAAAGGCACAGCTGTAATCGACTATAATGTTTATTTTACTGCAGAAATGGTTGCCAAGAATACAGATGTTATGAATGCTGCGGAATGGAGGAAATTATCAGCAGAAGTGGGGCTGGGAACAGACTTTGGACAAAGTACTGACTGGTTTAAGGAAATTGAACAGACAGGTTTATCGCAGGTTCACAATCTTTCAATGTCAGGTGGAACTGATAAGACCAGCTACCGTGCTTCAATTAACTACCGTGACATTCAGGGTATTATGATAACAACAGGGAACACTCAGCTTAACGGCAGGATCAATCTCACACAAAAGGCCTTGAATGACAAATTTACCCTGGATCTAAACCTGGGGGCTACAGAGAAAGATATACAGTACGGCTTTACTAATGCATTTCGTTATGCTACTATTTACAATCCGACGGCTCCTGTAAGCAGCAATGACCCGGCAATTAATCCGGATTTTGCAAAGTACGATGGATATTTTCAACAGCAATTATTCGATTATTATAACCCGGTTTCCATTCTGAGGTTAAATTCGAATGATGGAAAGAACAGACTATTAAATCTCTCAATAAAGGGTGCCTATGAAATCATCAAAGGATTGAGTATTGACGCTTTTTATTCCATTCAGACTTTCAATAATTTAAACGGAGATTATTATGATAAGAATGATTATTGGGGAGGAGCGAACAGGAATGGTTTAGCTTCAAGGAGTGCGAATAATAATGAAAGTAAACTTTTTGAATCGACCATTCATTATATGGGCGATGTTACTTCTTCACTGAATATCAACGTAGTGGGTGGTTATTCTTACCAGGATTTCAGCAATGAGGGATTTTACGCACAGGGAGGAGATTTTCTGACAGACGATTTTACATACAATAATCTTAGTGCAGCTCTTGATTTTAAAAATGGAAAAGGCACTATTACCAGTTATAAAGACTCAAATAAACTGATTGCATTTTTCGGACGGGTAAACGTGAACCTCAGCAATACCTGGTTTTTGACAGCCAGTGCAAGGTATGAAGGTTCATCACGATTTGGAGCAGATCAGAAATGGGGATTGTTTCCTGCAATCGGGGGTGGAGCTGATATATCTAAATTATTGAATATCAGTGCTTTTGACAACCTCAAAGTGCGTGCTAACTATGGTGTTACGGGAAACCAGCCTGCAAGCAGTTATCTGTCATTGCTTCGTCTGGGCCCTCAGGGAAACTTCTTCTATAACGGAACTTTTGTTCCGGGTTACTCACCAGTGAGTAATGCAAATGCTGATCTTAAATGGGAAAAGAAAGGTGAATTTGATGCCGGATTTGATTTTTCATTATTTAAATCAAAGTTGTCCGGAGCATTTGACTTTTATACAAGAACAACAAATGATCTGTTGTTCCTGTATAATGTACCTGTTCCTCCAAATCTTTATAATCAGGCCTGGTTGAATCTTGGGAAAATAAAAAGTAGCGGTGTGGAGTTGTCACTTAATTATAATGCAGTTAAGAAAGGAGATTTCTCTTATAGCCTGACACTTACTCCTTCCTACAATATTGAGAATACACTTGTTTCCCTGTCAGGTACTTATAATGGCTCTGATTTGAAGTATGGTAAACAGGAACTGGGCGATATGGGTTCGCCAGGTCAGAACGGAACTCCCATAGCATTGGTAGAGGAAGGCAAGCCGATCGGTCAGATTTTTACATACAAATTCAAAGAAATTGATTCAGACGGTAAATTTGTCTTTGAAGATACAAACGATGATGGTTCAGTTAGCGCTGCTGACCGCGTGGTTAGCGGAAACGGTTTGCCCAAGTTTCTGTTTGGATTTGGCAACACTATTACCTATAAAAACTGGGACCTGAATGTCTTCTTCCGCGGGGTATTCGGACACGACCTTGTCAATTCTTTCCGCGCATTTTATGAAGTGCCTGCTTATATCACATCCTACAACCTGCCTAAGACAACAGCAGATATCCGGAGCGCTGACGGAAAACTTCTGGCCGTTACTTCAGGTACTCTATCCAGCAAATATGTTGAAAAAGGAGATTTTGTTTCTCTCGATAACATGCAATTAGGTTATAACTTCAGTTTGCCAAAAAGTTCGGCATTCAGTAAGATCAGGATGTACGTTGCCGGTAACAACTTGTTTTATATTACCAAATATACAGGTGTTGATCCAAACCCGAGATATGTAGATAGTGAATATCTTGGTACACATGACAGTCCCCTCGTAACTGGTATGGACCGAAGAGATACATGGTTCAGAACCAGATCGGTAACTTTTGGTGCAAGCTTTGTTTTTTAATCCTGAAAATGAATAAGATATGAAATCAAAAGAAAAAAATAAAATGAAAAAATCACTATATCTGATCAGAGTCATAATGATTCTGTTGGGAGTGGCTGCTTTTAGCCAGGCTTGTACCAAACTGGATGAAGAACTTTTCAGTGAGGTTACACCGGCCAATTTCTTCAAAACTGATGCAGAGTTTGTGGCTGCACTGGGTTCCGCTTATACCCAATTGGGCGGATATGCAATGGGTGATTTACGTCACATTAATACTGTTACAACAGATGAAGGAGTTTATCCTACAAGGGGCTCCGACTGGGACGATGGCGGGACCTGGAGAAGACTTACGTTACATGCATGGGGGTATGAAGATGGATTTATGGCAGGTCCATGGGATTTCTGTTATGGCGGTGTTAGTACTGCTAACAGACTGATATACCAGTTTAAGTCTTTGTCTGATGGAGGACAGGTGAACAAGGATGTTGCCTCTGCATATATTGGAGAGCTCACAACACTCCGTAGTTTCTTTTACTGGTGGCTGGTTGATATGTACGGAAACGTTCCGTATGACAATGACTTTGCTAATGCCCTGCCGGCTCCACCTACAGTTCCCAGGGCAACGGTTTACAGTAATCTTATTACCGATCTGGAAACAGCAGTTCCGCTGCTTACAAAAAATGTTGACGGTACAACATATGGCCGAATGAATTATTGGGCAGGAAAATTCCTGTTGGCAAAGTTATACCTGAATGCCCAGGTTTATTCCGGTACCGCTCAGTGGGACAAAGTTATTGCTGCCTGCGATGAAATTATCAACTCAGGTAAATATTCTCTGGAATCCAATTATTTTGCCAACTTCAATGTGAACAATTCCGGATCCAAGGAATTTATCTTTGCCATACCCTACGACCAGATATTCTTCACCGGGTT
>Ga0315278_10000455_pt1 | contig 35878 bp, 53 predicted proteins | sample YL17G06_0_MG_FD_203880 | JGI IMG/M metagenome (GOLD analysis project Ga0315278, IMG submission 203880) | Sediment microbial communities from Yellowstone Lake, YNP, Wyoming, USA - YL17G06_0 | ecosystem: Environmental > Aquatic > Freshwater > Lake > Sediment | place: USA: Wyoming | collected... | reverse complement strand
CAGCTGACCCCAGCACACACTGCTGTCGTATGCGTCAATTTCTTCTGTCAAAATCTTAATGCGACTCTCTAGATAGTCTGTGTAGCTGTCAGCGCATAATGTAACTGTCATTAGCATCATCAACAATAATAATATTCTCATTGCGTTCTCCGTTCGTTCTAACTATTGTAACATTTACACAGATTAACAACCAGGAGTTCTATGCGAAACATTATCATATCATTAATAAGTGCATCGTTATTAACGGGTTGTAGCATCATTAACCGACATCTAGGCTTGCCCGATGATAACTTTGCTGAAGAGATGTTGGAATTTAGGATTAAGGCTGAGACAGGATTTGATGTAGATTTAACGCCTGCATCTCAAGAGTAGACAACTATATAACAATGTGATACAATGGAGGCGTCTTCATAAGACACGTCCTTGTTAAATTGTTAAACGTTGTTAAATATGCTTGGCAGTCTCACTGTGGGACTGCCAATTGTATTACTTCTTCTTAGGCTTCTTCAATTCCTTCGACAGCTTCTTATCTTCCTTAATCTGCTTAACAAATTCCTTGTCATCTGCCTTAATGTGTGCAAGCACCTTCTTCTTCTCTCCGTTCTTCACGTGAACTCCTATATGTTTGTATTTGTCTAAACCGCTCTTCTCAAGCTTCTTCGCTCTAGTAGAATAATATTTAACGCCGTACTGCTCAATATTACCCTTCACGCTTATTCTTCCATACGTTAAACGCGTTGATGGTCTTCTTCTGATCTGCAAGCATATTCACAAGCGCTTGTTGAGTGATCCACGAGAAGTGCCCCTGCACTACAGATAGATACTCTAAAGCCGTTGCGGAATCCTCAGGAACAAATAATTCCATGTACTGACCCATAAGATAATCTTCGTCGGGTTGACTCACTTCAGCCTCTTGAATATCCCCCGGCATCAATGGAGTGAACTTAGCCTCCCCAGAGATCTCGCCTTCTACATAACCAATTCCTATAGTATCCGAGAATAATTGACGAGCTAAACGGCTCATGGCACGCGCGAAACACATGTCCTTAGGATTCTTAGCCCACCCACCAGTTGGCTTAATTAATCCTGCTCTCTGTGCGTCCTGGATACTATATACAACAGTTGCGTAATCGCCCGTGTCGGCTCTTCTACCGACAAGGGTACAAGATACATCTGTGGACTCTTTAATTGTCACCGAATGGCCTGCCTTGCGGATCAAGGCGCTCATCATACGAGCTGAGATCTCGATCTTACCTTGAATGATGTTGATGCCCCCGTTAAGGGCTTGCATGACGGGAATACTTAATTCTCTAGCTGCGAGCATAATCATCATCACTCCTGCTTCATCCCCGATTCCTCGGTACATCTTACTATCAACAGCTTGCTTAGCCATCGTCTGAAACACCATCATCTCATGATCTGTCGGAATTGTCGTAACGCTCATCTCGTCCTCTTCGTTTGATTATCCATTCCTTCTATCTCGTCTCCGTAATCTCTTCGCGAAACGTAACAAGTCTGCTTCACGTCTCTCACGAGTTTGGGTGATCCGTCTTCTACAGACTTGCGCCATTTGTCTAATCTCTCTTGCATCTCGGGGGTTAAATTGTTTGCCATCTACTTCCTTAACAGTTTGAAGTGCTCGACTACCCTTAAGATAGCCAAAAAAAAACTATCATCCACAGGATAATCTATCACAACAGGTTCATGTCCATGTTTATTTAAGTGTAAGAATTGTAACTTAGTTACATTGTATCCCGACAGCTTCGCTAGATATGCATACGCAGATCCCTGCGCTGACCACGTCGGCGATTCCTTAGAAGAAGTCTTGAGATCTATAATTGCAACACCCTCCTCTTCCTGCATAATGATATCAACTTGACCCGTGATCATGTGAGTGTCGCAGTAGAATCTCTTCTCAAGATCAACAACATCTCTGCCGTCGCCCCACCATTTCTTAAAGCTCTCTACATAACCCCAGGCGTCTTGATCAACCCCATGCTCTCCAAATCCTCTCATAATGCCTTCACAGATCGTATGAACTCTAGTTCCTCTGTCGCATGCATAAGCAAGAATTTCTGGATTCACGTTGTGGAGGCCGTTGAAGGGGGTTAGTATCTCCGTAACTCTGCGGTAACCTTCTCTAATCTCCTCTGACATCTCAACTCCATCTTATAATATATAGAATCAGATATAGCGCTAACACGGCTATAATCAACAGATTAATTCTATCATTATTACTAGGAATATACATAAACAAGCACCGCAATTATCTCAGATATGAGAACTAAGGATAGCCACATAAGCAATAAACCCTTCATGCATACCCTATAAATTGTTTAGTTGGAACTTATCAGATTGAGTCTTGATAGACAAGAGAATTGTTGAATTTAACAATTGTGGTAGACGGAAATCTTGCAAAGTATTATTGTAACGAACGTCATCCAGTTGTATGAATGACGTCCTTTACAGGAATGAAGAATATTCTAAGATAATAGAGCTATAATCCACCGTCGCAAGTCGATTATAGCGCTATCTTAGAATTCCTGTACAGTACAAACATTAATTGTAGGCAGGAATTATGGATTTATTAGCGTTAACTCATCAAGAAGTGTTGGATCGTATAGCTAGACATTGCCCAAGAGCGATGGCTACGTATCTACAATGTATCAATTTATCTAAGAACAATCCTCGTAAGCCTATCACGTTCACAAGGTATCATATTGAGCGTGAGATGTATGAGAATTTCACTATGTTCAAGAATAATTTGAAGAAGCTTGCATTAGAGAATTTGCTTGAGTGGCAGCTCTTGGACAACACGATCTTCATAACAATGGCGGATATCAATGACTGACTATCAAATTTGTTGTGAGAAATGTTGTGAGGAGATCGCTCACAGGAATATGAACTCTGCAAGGCTGTGGTTAGACCTCTGCTCTATCTACAAGGATCAGCAGAGACCGCTGATCATGAAGACTCGAGACAATCCTCAGATCAGAACGCTTGAGACCATGGGCTATCTAGTGAGCACTGAGATTCCTGGATATCTCGTTGTGAATATGAAGAGCAGGCAAACAGATCTATTCTGTTGCAGGGAGGCTCATAATGTCAGTCAATAATTTCAGAGCGTGCAAGAAATGTGGTGAGATTAAGAACGCGCAGGCTGATTTCTATCACAATCCACGTTGTCAAATTGGCACGTGCAAGTCGTGTATGTCTCGAGCAGCGATCACGAGGCAGCGCAGGAGGCGACAGCTCTACGGAACCCCCGAGCCGACGGATAGACAGAGAGAGCGCAGCAAAGCGTACTACGCAGCTCACAAGGAGCAGTTCAAGGTCTATAGACAACGATTTGCGAAGAAGTACCCCGACTATTTCAAAAAATATTACAGAGCAAGGAGAGATGATGAAGGATAATTTCAGAGGAACAGTCGTTGATAGAGAGCTGTGGAAGGCTCGATTAGACGGCTTATTAAATTACAAGGAGAGAGATATACTCTCTCTCATTCATAATTATCACAAGCCTCGCCGAGACGGCACATGCGGAAGCTGTTACATGACAAACCGTGAGCTTGCAGAGCTAGTCGGATGCTCAGAGTTGAGAATACAGAGAGCCATCGACAATTTACAGAAGAAGGGAAGATTGCGCGTAGAGATGGACGGAACAAGAAGATTACTATTTACAATATTGAAGAGGGAGCTTGAAGAGAATGATTAAGAGGTTTAATATAAATATGTTAGAGAGGACCTCCCTCTCTAACACCAAATCCTCAACAACCACGATAAGGAGCCCTACAGAGTTCACCATAATGACACACAGAGTTCACCATAAGGACACACAGAGTTCACCATAAGGACACACAGAGTTCACTATAAGGAGACCATATAATGGCACGATCTGCAATTAATACGCAAGATGAATTATCGATAATTCGGAGATGCCCACATGATGGGCCGAATCCATACACACAGATATCTAATAAATTAATTAGAGATAATACAATATCACCACAATGCATACACATGTTAATAATGTTATTATCCAATGATGAGTATAAGTGGAATATAAGAGTTAAACAGTTAGTTAACTATTATAAGCCATACATGGGAAGAGATAAGGTTCATCGACTTATCCAAGAGGCTATTACGGCTGGCTATATGAAGAGAATTTATGTCAAAGTTGCTGGTAGCAATTTGAGGGCGCATACGATATATCACGTATCTGAATCGCCAAGATTCAAGGAAGAGAACGCTATCAAGGAGAATATTGAATTCAAATTAAGTTTCCGACATCCTGAATTTCAGGACACCGAGAATCAGGATATCGAAATTGCTAATTCTCCAAGTGAATTTGACGATCCCACCTATTATATTAAGAAAGAACATCTATTAAGAAATATAATACCCCCTATACCCCCAAATTTAGATTCAAATAATATTGTAGTATCAAACAATTCCTTGAATTCCGAACAGTCGGCTTCGCCTCTCGCAGCTAGCGCTGCTCAGTGTGGGTCGGTTGTTTCTACAGATTCAGGGATTATCCCGAAGAAGCCTAAGAAGATTAAGCCCGTGATATCTCCCGAGATTCAAGCGGTGACAAACGATTTAGTTGCCGTGATCCGCGAAGAGATGCCCACGGTGAAGCTTGCATCGGACGCCGTTCTTGCAGAAACAGTCCGTAAGCTTATAGATGATGATCACAGATGCCCATTAAACGCACAGAGAGTACTCAAATTTGCGATTAACGACCGTAGGGAGGGCGATTGGCCTGGTTGGGCTAAATTCATGCGTAATGCGAATCCTATCGCGTATATGAGAATCAAGTTTGATGCGATGAATGAGGCGATGACAAATATTATTAAGAAACCTGTTAGCGCAAGAGTTGTCACAGATGCCCAAGGCGTTCCCGTGAAGAGCAAGGGAAGGTTCTAATGCTTAAACACTTGAAGAACGGATCATCAAGAGAATATTGCAAGGCTGTTGACGTTATGCAAGAATTTATTTACAATCCCATAGGATGTGTATTGCTGGCAGGGCTTAACGGAACGGGTAAGACATTCTTAGCGAAATCAGTTTACAACGCAATATCTCCACATAGGCTGCCGTTATATAATTCAGATTTAGCGATCTTCATCACTCAGTCAGAGATGAATATGAAGTGGTCTGGGTTTATTAAGAAGTACGGCGATGCGGATTATTATTTAACACAACTCTGTAACACTAAGCTGTTGATAATAGATGATTTAGCGGTTGTAAGGGCTCCATCGCCAGCATTCTTGGACTTCTTATTTGTCATTGCTGATTCTAGGTACGAGAATAGACACGCGGTCGGAACGATCGTCACAACGAATAAGAGCGAGCAAGAGTTGTTGGATGGGGTCGGTCATGCGTTTGTTAGTAGAATCGCTTGGGATAGATGCATAAGGTTTGATGGAGAGGATAGGCGCTGTGATATCTCTAATTCTAACGATAAGGCACCTTCCTTGACTAAACAGGGGTCTAGTAATACAATCATAACCCTCAAGGATAATTGTCTTAGAATCGCTTATAAGGCATCAAATTTAACGATACGTATATTTAACTGAATATGCAATCCCAAGGGATTGCTCTGTTGCTTACAACGCAATAGATAATTTAAGGAGACAAGATGATAGAGATCAACAACATAGAGAAGATTGAGAAGGGTAGCCTTCTTGCATTATGCGACGTGCATATCAAGCCGTGGAAGCTGACACTTAAGGAAGTGAAGATATTTCAGAAGGGAGCGAACCGCTGGATCGGGATGCCGTCAAGAGATTATTTGCAAGCTGATGGTAGCAAGAAATATATTGAACTTATGGAATGGGACAATGAGGGGGTTAAGAATTCCTTCAAATCTCAAATCATGGGAGCAGTTGATGAGTTTCTAGCCAGGAATCCTGGTCTAGAGCCTGTTGCCGCGGTGAAGGAAGAAGAGTTATTCCCATTCTAGGAAGGGAGGGGGTAGCGCTTGCTGCCCCAATATATTATTGTTGGAGGAATAGTGAACAATTGGCAGAAGATGATAGATGATAATATAGAGAAGTTGCAGATTGCAATTCCTCGTGAATTAGTATATAAGCGATTGTATTTGAATACTATTATTGCAATGTACTTCATGAATAAATGGCAAGATTGGGTTGATATACAAGAAGAGATTAAGGACGATAGAGTTAAGAATTACATAACTGAGTTATATAGAATGGAGCGAATATTTGAAGAAGAATAATCATCCTTGGATGAAGGCGTCTGACGAGCAAATTGTAGAGCAGTTTAATATATTGAAGAGCTGTCGTAAGGTGGCAGAGGTATTTAATATGAGTCCAAAGACTGTGTGGTATCGACTAAAGAAGTTAGGTTTAAACACACCAGTTAATATCCTGTCGGAAGAAGATAAGTGCTTGATAGTTAATTTGTATAACGAAGGGTTTAAACGTGGAGATGGTAAGCTTAATGAATTATCTACGGTGATTAATAGAACTGTTCCTTCAATATCTAGATTCGCTAAATCTCAGGAATTAACGAATAATAAGCGAAGCCCTACCGAAGAATCTAAGGATAAGAATTCAGGTCGTATGAAGAAATGGCTTGTAGATAACGAACATCCGCGAGGAATGCTAGGTAAGAAGCATACTCCAGAAGTTTGTAAGGATATGGCTGTTAGACATAAAAATTGGTATGCGGACTCTACTCCAGAGATGAAGTTTGCAAGAGCTAGGAAAATGGTAACAACTCAGCGCAACAATGGAGTATATAATCGCAAGCATGGGTCTTGGAAGTCGGAATGGAGGACAATTGGAGGAGTTAGCAAATATTACAGATCTAGATGGGAAGCTAATTACGCGAGATACTTAGAGCGTTGTAAACAATTAGGGGAGATTCAATCATGGGAGCATGAGCCACAGACGTTCTGGTTCGGTAATATATTAAGAGGTGTTAGAAGTTATTTACCAGACTTTAAGATTATTAATAATGATGGATCTCATCATTGGGTTGAAGTTAAGGGGTGGATGGATCCTAAGAGCGCTACTAAGATTAAGAGATTTAAGAAGTATTATCCTAAGGAAGTAATGGTATTAATAAGGGTTGAATGGTTTAATGCTAACGAGAAGAACCTGATATCATTAATAGATGATTGGGAAGTTGGAGAGAAATAGTCTCCCTCCGTATAGACCTCACTTTCTTGACGGAAGAAGACATCCTCCTCTGTCAGAGGGAGCTTGAACCGAAGCTTTGGACTTACCTCTGTTCAGTAGAATCTGTCTAATAGTTGATTTATCAAACGGATTGCCGAATCTATTAAGATAACCAAGCCTTGTTAGCTCCTTCGCAGTTGCTCCAAATGAGTATTCCCAATCAAACCAATTCTCCATGATCTTGAGAGCCTCTTGTTCTCGCGGCTCTTCTATAAGAAATCCAGGTCTCTGCTCCCACTTGCCAGATGCATCTCGTGAAGTGATGAGATTATTTGGATCAAGAGTGTATCCGTATGGGCACCTGCCCGTCATCTCACCGCGTGCCTTCTTCGCAGCGAGAGCATTATTGATGCGTTGACGTGTTAACTTAACTTCCTGCTTAGCTAATGCGATGTAAATGGGAAACATTAGCTCATCGCCAGGTAAACCAGGTTGCTCTGCTAAATCTAGAGAAGCTTCCTTCTCTCGTAGAGATTGCATTAGATGACCAAGCTCCTCAGGATCTCGAGTCACTCGATCAGCCCTAAGAGCAATCATGTAATCGTTCTCTTGTAAACTATTTAATGCAGATTGCAGGCCTTGACGCTTAGCAAATGCAACACGACTAGAGATAGAGTCTGTAAATACTGCATAATCAAACTCTCCCGTGTGATTTGCTCTGATGTAGTTCAGGCAAATATCTAACTGTGAGCGCTGATCTTGTTTATCTGTAGAGACACGTAGATAAATTGCATATTTCATAACTTCTTCTTCCTCTTGCGCGTTAATGTTGATAATGCAGTCAAGATAGTTGACTCATCTAGCTCACAACGCTCCCCAATCATCTCAGTGAGTTGAGTGTAGAGAGTCATGAGACGTCGCAGCTCCCAGCAAATAGATTTAGAGAGCTCCTCTTCTTCTGTGTTGAAGAGCCCTTGTTCATACGCTTGCACGTGATACGACTCCATGGAGCGTATCGACATCATAGATGTGATGAGACATGCGCCATACTCTTCTAAGGATTTAATGTTATCAGACGGTATAAATGCATTAGCCATCATAATCCTCCAGTCTTGTCTTGATGAGATTCACGGCAAGGGCGGATGGAGGGTTAACGTTCGACTCCCACTTCTGCACTGATGATATTGATACGCCGACAATGTCAGCAAATTGTTGTTGAGTTAAATGTCTCTTATCTCTCAGTTCTCGTATGTCCATTAAGTCTCTCTCGTAGTTGCGTTAAATGTTGCGGTCTATACTCTGTATCAATCTCAACAGAAGAACCGCTTCTATTATATAGTGTTGACAATTCAGATAGAAGCCAATCGGATGCTTCCACATCAAATCCGCGGATGAGACACTTAATCTCATCGGGATATTCGGGGTTCATCGCATAGATGTAGCATTCCCACGACGACTCAGAGTCGTACACTCTGACAATCGCGTGACAATCCATACATTCTGCACGATCGCCCCAATTATTTAGCAATCTCTTACGTTGAGTGCTAGATATGTTAATCATTTGCAGCCACCAAATCTTGCATGTGTTGTAATAGCAATTTAAACATTATCTTAGTGATGATCAGCTCATCTTCCCACGTAGATGACATAGAGAGATGAGCGTTTATAATTGCTTGCAGATCTTCCATGAGATCTTGTTCTAAGTTAATCATAATTCACAATCTCCCACTCCGCACATATAACAGAATATGACCGATAGAATTAGTAGTATAGTATCCATAATCTCTCTCTCTTGTTAGTTGTTATCGTTATGTAATCAAACTATAGCAGATCTACACACATATCTGCAAGTATTATATTCTCACTCATACCCCCTCCCGTAACCCACTCAGTATCAACCTCTCAAAATACATCAAATAAATTGTTACATTTCTCTTGCAGTGTAAATCAAATAAATGTTATGTATTGGTATAATCAAACAGACTGTCAGCGAAGCACGCAGTGCGCAGGCTAGCTCATTAGAGTAGACAAGTGACGCAGTGCGAGATAGAAACAGATAGGATAGCTAATGGCTAAATTCATACTCAACTCTAAGAATAAATTAACTGAAGCTAAGCCATCTAACAACATCACTAAGTCAACAGCTAAGAAGATAACGGCAGGTGAACCGTCCCGTAACCCCAAACCAGGCATCCCTCTAAATAAGCAAATGATTGCTCAGCTGATTGTGGAGCACGAAGGTAACGTGTCTAGAGTGGGTGATGCCATGGGTTGCAATAGGCATTCTGTGAAGAATGTTATTGATAAGGATGAAGAGCTAACTGCTCTGCTCAAGTCCTGCCGTGAGCGTCAGATAGATGAGCTAGAGAAGAGTGTGTTTACTCGTGCTATGGAGAGTCAAGACACTGGCCTTCAATGCTTTATCCTCAAGACTCAGGGTAGACACAGGGGATGGGATCAGTCTGAAGCTCAGCATGTTGCGAAGGACATAGCGTCTGCTGCCTTCTCGTTCATACTGGATCAATCTAAGAATCCAGCCGAGCCTAAGCAGTAACAGCAGTGTGTTCACAACTGTCAGTACACCACATCACTAAGCGTTAGTTCGTTAGTGTTGGGAGTCTCAAGATCATACAAACCTCAGGAATTAGTTGATAGTCGAACCTTAATAAGTACAGGTACCTGTTTATATATGTACTCACACCCCACTCCAAACCTAACCCTCCCTTCAACCACAAATAAACTTCCACTTCTCAAATAAATATTCCCCCACCAAATTATCAACAACTGCAAATAAATTCCCCAACAATTTGTGGATTACAAATACTGATATGTAATCACAAACCTGCTTGACTCTATATTTAGAGGTAGATATTGTGGTAAGAGTATCTGAGGAGGTCTATGTTAGAGAGTGAGTTATCAGAGTGTATACGTGAAGTGATGCAGCTCATGTCGAGTGTGTTGTTGGATTTGGTGAAGATTGGAGGGGGTAATCTCCAAGCTGCGCAGAGAGCGAGAGTTGGTACGATTAAGTTGAGTAAATTAACTAAGAGATTTAGAACTCTATCAGTTGAGGGTGTTCAAGAGGTTAAGTCTAATAGAGAGTTGGTACGATTAGGTAAGCATATTCCTGTTAAGCGTTTGAATAGAGAGGCTGCGAGACAGAAGAAGATTGATGCTAGGATTGTTATTAGAGAAGCTAAGCGAGAAGCTAAGCGAGAGCTTCAGATAATTAAGAAGCGCAATCGGATAGATAAGTTATCTATTATGCTTGCTAAGTTGCAAGAGGGGTTATAGTGGATGGATTGATCGAAGAGGTGGCGCAGTTGTTGAGAGATATGACGCGAGATTTGGAGAAGTTTAATCGTGGATTTGAAGTCGCTGGACAGAGATTACGGGTGGATACTCTTAAGTTTGTTAAGTTGAGTAAGCGGTTTAGAGAAGAGTCTGTGAAGAGCAGTGTAATGAGTGAGTTGAAGAGGAAGCGTGAAGAAATCACCGTCAATTAATGAGTATAAGTTAACGGCTAGATATGGTAATTTGCTACTACATCAAGAGACTGTTGTAGTTGCTAGATTTGGCCTGGAAATTGATGTAGAGAGAGTTTCCGAGATTGCTAAGAAGATATTAGATAATCGGAATATTCCCCACTTCCATGATGAGATTGTTGTGGATGATGGGATTAATAAGTGGGAGTTTAAGAGATGAAGAATTATCTATTAATGGTTGATGAGATTGGGATGCAGATGTTGCATCAATTATGTCCAATGTTGCAATTCGTGGAGACTCAGTGTGTTCCTGTTACGGGTGATGCATCTATGGCGTGTCTTGTGACTCCTATCCAGCCTCATTCTGACGCTATTGTTGAAGCAGCGCATGAACATGCAGATGTGTTTGCGGATGCGCTTAAACACGGGTATGAGATAGATCAAGAGCCCAGCAAGTGGTGTTGCTGATGGAAGAAGGGGTGGTGGAAGAGCATGATGAAGAGGAACCGGTTGTGACTAAGTTCGCTCAAGAGAAGAACCGAACTCTCAGTTGTAAACGAGATCCCAAGACGGGGAAGTGGGTAGATTATGAGTAACGTTTTGACATCCTCCCCCACCTAAAAGGAAGGGGATTCCTACGGCGCCCATCTTGGTTGTCGATAGGTGGCTTCGGTGGGTTCTTGCCCTCAGCTGCCAGTTGGTCTTACATTCTGATATCTGACAAGCGTTACTTTCGGACTGTCCGCCCGTAGTCCAGTGAAGGAAACCTGATACTAGCATGAGGGCTATTTCGATACAATAGAAAAAAGCGCTCTTGACCCCGCCCTAAACGGCGAGGTTTGCCGCGCAGTGGATAAAATAGTTATATCATTTGTAGGCGAAGGCGTTAACATTGAAACTTCAGTTAAGCCCATTAACTCTACACAAACATTTACTATCCCCTAGATCTCATCTTCACTTGCTTCTTAGGCATTGAAGCGCTCTGCACCTTCGCATTAGGCGTCAAGCTCTTCGGCTTCTTAACAGGTGATGGTTTACTGGATTCTACAAATGATGATAGTACGCTCTTCTTAGCCATGATATTCTCCATTGAATAATTGTTTATATACCACTATCATACAATTAATCCAAGGAAATATTATGACTATACCTCCCGATAATCCAGAATCTGCATATCCCAACAGTCCAGACAGCTCTCCATCACGGTTTGCTGTGAGACAATATGAGCCAGAAGCGATTACGGCAACACTTCCCATCTCGGTAATCATAACCGATAGCAACTTCATTAATGGGCAAGCCCTGAGATGTACGAAATTCATTAGAATGCCATTCGCGTCAGCGACAGGCATGGAACAACTGAATAATAGACTATTCTATGTTCAGCAAGCAACCGCTGATACATTCGAATTGTATGATGAGAATTTGTTACCCGTTGATGGGAGTAATTACACGCCGTATGTAACGGGCGGTCAGATGACTCTTGTTGGACCTACATTGCCAATTGTGAATCCGTCAGATCCACCACCTCCTGGCGACCCACCGTTTCCACCTGTATAGAGAAATGGCCACCGCCTATTCAATTTCGGTGGCCACATATTATTTGAGCTATCTCAAACAATCATTCATCCTGCCAGGGATAGTACCACATAGTACCATCCCCACAATATCATTTGACTGAATTAATAGCCAGGTTTCTGATCTCTCAAGCGATTACCTGATCCGTGTTCTACAGATCCGCCTGTATCAACTGTATAAGTTCCACTCCCTGGCGAATAAGTTACACAAGCACTCAATCCAACGCTTGTTAATAATAATACTGACAATAATAAACTACGCATCATGATCTCCGTTCTTAATAATTGCATCTAATCTCTGATATATCTCAATAATTCCAGGATGCTCCGTCTCTTCCGCTTCCTTGCGAGCAAATTCCTTCACAGCTAACAGCTTCACAAAGAACTTCTGCATATGTTCACTCGCTAACATTTCATCTGACATAATAACTCCTTGTTACGGTCTCAATTACAATAACACTCTCTAATTTACCTGTCTACAATCATCATCATCGCTATCAAATTGGATGAGTTGAGGTAAATCTCGTTTAAATTCGAATGTAATTCTATCTATAGATGTAACCTCGACGTGTATTGTCGTTCTATAGTCGGGATAGTTGTACTCCTTGAGAATTCCTTGCGCAATCTTCATAATTGCTTGTATCGCAGGGTCAAATTTATGGGGTAAACCATTAGATACGATATCTGTATTGTGTATCGGCACATGATTGTATGTAACTTCCACGTGAAACTGCATATTCCTCCTGGGTTAACTGTTTTGTAACATAAAATTACAATTTGCTACCAATTAAATACTTGATTTGGTATTACTGTCGCATGGACACTACATCACGGGAGAGCGTCCTATCGGTTCTTGGGGATCAAGACTGGCGCTTAGAGCATTTATACAAGATTAAGGACAAGGAAGGCCGAATGGTCAACTTCAAGCTCAACTGGGCTCAGAAGTTACTGAGAAAGCCTCATTATTTCAACATCATCCTCAAAGCTCGACAGCTCGGCATCACAACCTACCACGCGCTACTCTTCCTTGATACTTGTCTCTTCAATGGCAACGTCAACGCTGCGATTATAGCCGATAGCCGTAATGTTGCTCGTGAGATATTTGTGGATAAGGTCAAATTCGCGTACGATCACCTGCCCGACTTCGTGAAGGACATGTGTCCAGCCCATCGTGACAACGTTCATGAGATGAGATTCGCCAACGGGTCAGTGTTCCGCGTTGCAACTACACTCCGCGGAGGAACAATCCAGCTACTCCACATCTCTGAATTCGCGAAGATCTGTCAAGAGAATCCCCACAAGGCCAATGAAATCGTCTCAGGTGCGATCAATGCGGTTCAATCAGGTCAGTTCATATGCATTGAGTCAACGGCAAGGGGAAGGCATGGTCACTTCTACAATTTATGCAAGTCCGCACAAGCCTTGAAGGATTCAGGAGCAGAGTTAGGTAAGCTCGATTGGAAGCTAGTCTTCCTGCCTTGGCATGAATCAGTCGAGTATTCATTAGATTCAAGAAATGTGTTGATAACTAAAGATATGATCAGTTACTTTAACGATTTAGCAAGTAAAGGAATTAGTTTAACTCCCGATCAGAAGGCGTGGTACGTTAAGAAGACTGAGACTCAGGGCGAATACATGAAGCGCGAGTATCCGTCAACTATTGACGAAGCATTCGAATCGGCTAACGAGGGATTCTACTTTGCCAAGCAGATTGCGCAAGCGCGTCAAGAGAGAAGGATCTGTCACCTGCCCTACGACGACCACGCGAAGACTTACACTTCGTGGGATATCGGAATTAGCGATTCGTGCGCCATATGGGTGTGGCAGATTGTTGGTAAAGAGATTCACTGCATTGATCATTACGAGAACTCTGATGAGCCTCTTGCGCACTATGTGCAATGGCTTAATAAGCTTCCGTACACGTATGAGAAACACTTCCTCCCTCACGACGCAGCAGCGAGATCAGCGCAGAGTGGTAAATCGTTTGCGGATATTGCACGAGAGAGAGGACTCAAGGTTGAGATCGTCCCACGACAACAGAATGAATTATTCGGTATTGAGTGTCTTCGCAATGCGCTCCCTCGGTTCTTCTTCGACTACGTTAAATGTGAGAAGGGATTGAAGGCTATAGAGAACTTCCGCAAGGAATGGAACGAGAAACTTGGGTGCTACAGAGAGCGCAGTTATCACGATTGGTCGAGCCATTCTTCTAAAGCTCTGATATACGGTGCAGAAGCTCTCGTTAGATTAAGCGGTGGAAACGGTATGAGCGCAGAACAATGGCGCAAGATGAGGCAAGAGTGGCTTTAGACGCAGAATGTAAAACTTGTCTCTACTACGACCCGATTCAGTATGAGACTGACGGCATAAATTACGAGCATCATAACGGTATGTGTAGACGGTTCCCACCAAGACGCATAGACGGATCTCATTCAGGATTCCCCGTAGTTTCTGAAGCATCATGGTGTGGGGAATATCAAGACTTCGTTGAAGGGGCTATTTAATGACATACACGAGCGGCAATAATGATAAAGTGTTCAAGTTCCAACAATTCTACATGGATGCGTGGAGAACGTGGGGAGTTCTATTTAATCAATGTTACAGAGACTTAAGGGCTTACGCAGGCGACAACTGGACGAATCTAGAGAAGACTAAGCTTGAGAGACAGAACAGAATGGTTCTCGAGCTCAACAAGATCCGCCGTGTGGTTAATCTATACTCAGGTTATGAGCGTGAGAACCGCACACAAACAGTTGCAGGCCCCGTTGAAGGATCCGACGACGCAACAGCAGATCTATTCTCTGATGTTATGTACTACACATATAACAAGGGCAACGCTGATTATATTATATCAGAAGCATTCGAACATGCTCTTAAAACAGGTATTGCAATAGTTGGGATCTATATGGATTACACACGCGACAAAGTGTGTGGAGATATTAAGTTCTATTGGAAGCCGTTTAATGCATTAATGCTTGATCCGTACTTCACTAAGCGCGATCTATCTGATTGTGACCAAGCTTCTACAAGAGATCTATTATCTAAGGAAGCTGTTAAAGCATTACTTCCATGGATAGATCCAGAGATTATTGATTCTATTCCAACTGGTATTAGAGATAATAAGTACCAATATCTAGGAATCTATAGACAATACAACAGCACATATATTGCGAAGAATTTAGTAACCTACGACAGTTTCTGGCAACGCGTCAATGTTGCGCAGAAATACTTAGTAGATGAATTATCTGGCGTATCAGAAGAGTGGAACGGCACGCGTGAAGAAGAGAAGGAGTTGAAGGCATCTCTTGAGAATATGCCTAATATGAAGCTTATTAACTCTAGTAAACGAACAGTTGAGCTTAATATTATAGTTGGCGGTCAGTTGCTATACTCAGGACCTGATCCGACTGGTCTTGATAATTATCCATTTATTCCAATTCTTATGTACCACGAGCCATTAATAGATTCATATGAGCTTAAGATTCAAGGGATTGTTAGATCTATTAGAGATGCGCAGAGACAATATAATCGCCGTCATAGTCAGATTATCGACATCATGGAATCTATAATAAACACTGGATGGATTACTAAGAACGGATCTGTACTTGATCCAAATATGTTAATGCAAGCTGGCCAAGGTCGGCAAATAGTTGTAAACGAAGGATATGATGTTAATGCTGATGTTAGAGAGATTAGCCCTCCGAATATACCTCCAGGGTATCTATCTTATCAGGACATTATCGATAAGAACATCATGGAGATTCCAGGGGCATCCGATGAACTATTGGGCTTATCAGCATCAGGAGACAGTCAAGTCTCAGGGAAACTTGCAGAAGTACGGGCGTCCAACGGACTGAAGGGTAATCGGGGAATATTTGATAATCTAGAGCAGAGCAAGAAATATCTGGGCACATTAGTTCTAGAAGCAATTCAGAAGAATTATACTTATGGGAAGATTCATAGAATAACTAACAAAGAACCAACCGAAGAATTCTTCTCTGGTCAATTCGGGGAATATGATTGCGTTATTAAACAAGCGGTTAAAACAGCTACTCAACGAGAGGCATATTATTATCAGCTATTGCAGTTGGTATCTATGGGCGCTCCGATCCCTTGGGAAGACATACTTGAAGCTGCTCCTCTACAAGGTAAGACTGAACTTGTTACTAAGATGGCTCAACGCGCTGAACAAGATCAAGCAAATCAACAAAAAATGGCAGAGGCAGAGCAAATAGAGAAGGCTCTCGTGATGTCTCAAGTTGACCAAAACACAGCTCTTGCAGAAGAGAGACGTGCGAGAGTTCTTGCAGATATAGGTTTAGCTAGAGAGAGAAGCTCTGAATCAGAGCAGAATTACGCTAAGGCAATGTTAGATAACGCTAAAACCGCTGAGACAATTAAGGATTTAGACCGCAAACGACTGATGGATGTCATGAAACTTGTTGCGGATCTTAGCCACAAGCATCAAGTGGAAGTGAATGCGCAGTTGAATCTAGACGCACAACGAATTGGCAAATCTAGCTCACAAGAGACGATGGGAGCTCAATCAGAGCCTCCACAACAACAGGAACAACAACCAATAATGGGAGTTTAAGATGGCTAAAATGACGGGTCTAGCTTCATCTAACAAGATGATGGCGAGAATGCAAACGTACGGGGGGCAAGAGAAGCCTGGGTACGAACCTCCAGAGGGAAGCGCTGGTTCAATGGCGTTTGGAGAGTATTCACATAAGAAGAATCCAATGAGTGTACCCTCTAAGGGATCACAAATCGGTGCTGGCTATGGCAATGCCGACAGAATGAAGGCTACTGCTAACAAAGATGCGCAGCTCAAGAAGGAGAATCTCAGGGGTCAAGCATGCTAATTCTGCCAGCCAGCGTCCAATATCAACAGCACGTTGATCTTCGTGAGGGGGTTACAAATCACTTCAACGATGAGCTTGAGAAGATTCTCAACGACAACAAGCATAAAGATAAATATTGGATTCTAGGTAAGGCGAATGTAGAGAAGCGCAATGGTAAGGACATTATCAGGCCGTTTCTACAAGCGTGTGATGAGAAGCCAGGGGTGATTAAACAGTCATTTGTCTATGAAGTAGACAACAGACGAGGGGTTAAGGAATTACTATGGGTAATGCACCCAGGGGACACTTTAACATTTCCAACGCTAGGTAAATCAATTCGTGTCGCCAACGTGAAGGGCGCTAAAACAATCTTGTCGCCGAAGTAACGGGCGTTAATTAACGGGAGTTAAGAATGACAGAAGAAGATATTGAACACGATCACGAGGAAGCTGTCTCCGAGCAATCTCATGATTCTCCTCAGGAGTCGGAACAGAAGATGGTTCCGCTGTCGGCAATGCTGGCAACTAGGAAGAAACTGCAAGATGCGGAGGCGAGAGCTTATAAAGCTGAGGCTGCATCGCAGTTGTATCAAGAACATTTGATGCGCGCTCAGGGCGACAAACAGAGCATAGAAGACCAAGAAGATCCCAACGCATTAGTTGAGAAACAACTTCTACATGCTACAACAGCTCAAGCTAAGCGAGATATCCTGGAAACACTGTATCAAGATATGAATCCTGAGGCTGTTCGCAATATCAATACGTATTTGAAATTAATACTAGAGAAGAAGCCCTGGTTAGCTTCTTCCGTAGACTCAGCTCCGAATCGTTATGCGAGAGCTAACGAGATTGTTAATGACTACAAGCATCTCCTTGAAGAAGAGAAGCCTAAGATTATTAAGAATCAACTCACAGATGGTCAGAGGATCGTTCAGAATGCTAATAAGCCAAGGTCTCCAGTAGATACAGCGAAGTCAGCACAGCCTAAGGGCGCTGAATATCTTAAGTCCATCCAAGGGAAGAAGGAGTTTAGAGAGTATCGCAAGAAGTTACTGAGCGGTGAATCCTAGTAATAGTAGGAGTAAATAATGCCCGCGGGAACAACAACAACAGTTCAAGTTGATCCAGAAGTCAGCTTGTTCTTTGACAACATACTGTTGGATAGACATCAACCGTTCTACGTCCATGGCTACATGGCCCAGGAACGTCGTATTCCTCAGAAGAATAGCAAGACCGCTATCTTCCGAAGATTCGATAACTTGTCCGACGCACTAACGCCGCTAACTGAAGGTGTAACACCAGCAGCAGAGCAGGTGAGCAAATTTGATATCACAGCAGTAGTTAGCCAGTACGGTAAAATCGTACAACTCTCTGATGATGTGATAATTACAGTGCAGGATCAGACTGCAAACGAAGTAGCAGACATGCTAGCACAAAATATGGCGTCTACTTATGACAAGATCATAAGAAACATGCTTGTGGCTACAGCTGCACAGATTGACTGCTTAAACGGAGTCAATGGTAATGCAATTACCGAGGTAACTACAACCGACTTAGAATTAGCTGTGGATTATCTTGAGAGTAATAACGGTAAGAAATTGTCGCCCAATATCGAAGGCGAGAATATGTTTGGCACAGCCCCAGTTTGGGCAGCTTATTGGATGATTATCTCAACTGACTTGAGATCTGATTTCAAGAACCTAAGCAATTTCCAACCGACTGCTGACTATCCACGTCAACAGAGTGTGTTAGAAGCTGAATTCGGTTCATGTGACGAAGTTAGATTACTTAAGACGTCAGAAGCGTATAAAGACACTTCTGTTTCGCCTGCGGTATATTATAACTTGTTATTTGCCGCTAATAGTTACGGTAGAATAACAATCGATGATCAATCAATGGAAATGATCATTAAACCATTAGGCGCTGGAGAGGACGGACTTAATCAGCGTCAAACCATGGGTTGGAAGGGACGTCTAGGATCTGTAATCTTGGACGATAGTTGGGTAATTGCTTTGAGAAGCACTAAGTAAGGAGGATAATATGACAGCACCAATAGGAACAGCTGCTAATAGATTCACTGGATTAGTGCAATTTAGCAACGTAACTAATAGCTACGGCGGATATCTACAATCAGATGGAGCCGCTTATGATTTAACATTACCATTCTTCCCAGATAAGTTTGAATGGTGGCGTTATACCGCATACGGAACAGTAGGAACACTCGGCCAAGGCGTGTGGTTCCGCGACTTCCCAGCAGGTGATTGCTTAATTCACAGAGCAATTGCAGACAACGGCGCAACAGGTAACTTGAACTTAGTTCTTGAGACCACTAACGGAATCACCGACGCTTCTACAGACGGTGGATTCGCTAATGAGCATGTGACGATTACTGGTATTACTACAGCTACACCAGCAGTAGTAACAGCAGCGTCTCATGGTTTATCAGATGGAGACCGTGTTGTAATTACTAAGGTAATTGGAACAATGGCAGCAGAAGTTAATAACAATACATATGTTGTAGATGTATTATCAGCTAATACATTTGGATTGTATGATGTGTATGGATTGCCAATAACAACTGTTGGATCTTATACATCTAGCGGACAGTTAACTAAGACAGGTCCTCTATTAGGAGTTGTTGATGCACCTCCTGTAGCTATCCTAACATTAGGTAGTTCTGTAATGGGAAGTGATAACAATATTATCTACTTCACTGCATGGAAGTTTAATAACTATGTGAATATTGGCGATATAGCCTAATTAACAGAGGGGGACTATATATCCCCCTCAATTTATGGAGAATTATGAGTAAGAGAGAATCATCAGCCGTCGCAGTAGATGAATTTGATTTCGACACATTTGAGTTAAAGACTGTAGAAGATTTCGCAACATGGAATCTGCATGCCCACAAAGCATTCAGAGAAGCTAAAAAGACTAATCCTAAGTGCGATCCCCCGATTCCAGTAAGAGTTCCTGATGAGTCATTTCACAAGAAGGTTAAGATTAAGTTTCAACGCTTTGATCAACCCGACAACGTTCTCAAAGTTCATCTAAGAACCAAGGATATTGATTGGAAGGGACAGTTGAAGCCTGGATATGAATACACGCTACCGCTTCCTGTGGTTAGATTCTTAAATAGATTATCGGTCCCTGTATTCGCAGAAGTGCGGACAGATGACGGTGGAGACACATACACAGAAACTAAACAAGTCGGTGAGCGCAATAGATTCTCATGCAACGTTCTTGAGATTGAGTAAGGAGTATTATGGCCATATCAGCAGCAGATCTAATATTAATATTGCGGAATTGTACGGGTAGAATAGATTCATCTGATCCTCAGTTTACTGATGCGATCATGCTTCAGCGATTGAATCAATTTATTCAATTGCAATCTACTCAAGACATTCGCATATTTAAGAATGAGACGTGGTATGAATTTAACTATGGACCAACAGATCCAGAGCCGTGGCCTGTGAATCTACAGAATATAGTTCTTGCAAGCGGACAGACGGGCGCATCAACTATAGGACCTCCTGCATATGCAGATGGATTCCAGTTGTTCTGGTATCAAGATCCGCAGGAATTCTATCGGATATGGCCCGAAACTCAAACTTATGCAACTAGCAGACCGACTTACGTTCTGTACTATAATAACGAACTTGTATTCCGTAATCCGCCAAACGTGGACTACGCAATCAAAATTCAAGCATATCAAGTAGAGATACAGGTGGATCCTGATGGCCTCCTCAATCAAGATTACTTGTATCGCTACATTTGCTACGGGGCAGCCCTAGACATATTCGCGGACTTCGGCGAGATGGATAAATATAGAGACATATTTCCTGTTTATCAACGCTACAGAGCGTTTGTATATGGAAGAACGGGACAACAATTACAAAGCATGCGCACAGCGCCACAATTCTAGGAGTACTATGACATTCGATCCTAACGTTCCAAATGCAGGGCAATCTCCTGGATTATTCCCAGCGCAAAATGTAACTAATATGACACGTGTGAAGGCTTTAATCAATGCAGAGCATGTATTTAATGATACCGCACAAGCTGACGACGGAGTTCATAGACAAATGACAATGGTTGCTAGAGCAGATCCAGGCGCTCTGCCTGCTGGTACAAACGGCATGTTGTATACGTGGATTGACGGATCTGCACGGCCTCAGCTGAAATTCTGGAACGGCACTACATTCAGCCAGCTCACTCCTCCCGAAGAACTTCTACCAATCAAGATCTCGGGATCATCTGCATTAGCTGGAACAGCATCAACTAATATATTAAACGTTGCTTATAATTATTCTGGAACTGGTTGGGCTATTATTCAGAACGGAGCAGTGCTTGTTTATAGATTCTACAGTTTTGTTAGAATGGGTGGTCTAACTAGTATTCAAGAGATCAATTCTCTCATAGGAGCAATTAATAGGCCAACGCTCAACTTCGTTGGAACTATTCTCAGAGCAACAAACGTAGATGCAGGCGCACAAACAGTAACTTACTCTCTAATAATTAATAGGTTGTAATATGTCATATCAGCCCTATCTTATAGCAAACTTCGCAACAGGGGTAAACTCCAGGCTTCAACCGTGGTTGATTCCCGATGAAGCTCAAGAGGAGTTGTACGACGGTTATGTCTATCGCGGAGTTATGTCTAAGAGGTCGGGTTACACATATTACGCAACAGCAGAGAGAGGCGGTCAGCCCTATTGCGAATCTCGCATAGTTGGCAAAATAAACGCAGAGCCAGCTCGTACAAGCGGTGGGGTATTAGTTGTAGGAACTGGAGCTACAGGGCCATATGTATTCAGGGCTCAGAATCTACCCCTACGCCGTGGAACAGTAATCATCACAGCAGGCGCACAGAGCGCTATAGATGACGGTTTAGGAGTGTTTGATACCGTGCCTGCTGGTGGCACAGGTACAGTAGATTACACGACTGGCGATATCTCTATAACGTTCCTGAACGTTGTTGCAGGGGCTACACCTATAACAATTACTTACAGTTGGCATCCAGGTTATCCAGTCCTGGGAATAATGAATTTCGTTACTTCTACTAATGTTAAACAGCTGATAGTTGCAGACGGCAGGCGATTAAATCTCTATGATAGCACATTAAATATATTAGACTTCCTTGGATTAACTCTAACTATCACAGCAATTACACAAGCGAATCCAGCAGCAGTAACTACATCCGCAGCTCACAACTTAACTACAGGAGATAAGATATTCATCTCAAGCGTTCTTGGGATGACTCAAGTTAATAACTTAGAATTCACTATTATTGTAACTGGAGCAAATACATTCACTATTGGCGTTAACTCAATTGCATACACTGCATATACCTCAGGAGGTCAAGCGACTCTTCTATGGCAGGGAAATATAACCGCTCCAGCAACAAGCTTCTACAGCTGGGTTAATTATGCAGACGGAACTAGTAATCCACGACTGCTATTCACTAATAATGTTGGACAGATTGGCTACTACGCTCCTCATCTAGCAAACTCTGTTGGCGATTATGTTGCGTACCCAACAATTGCAGCGCCAGAATTCTTCATGACAACTGACGCAGGCGCAGCGGTAACAACTATCACATGTCTGCAAATGTTTATTAATAAGGACAGGCTTCTTCTACTACGAACTACAGAGAATGGAACTATCAGACCCATGAGAATCCGAATATCTGGTACAGGAGCATCCTCAGACGACTTCAGAACAAGCGCCACAGGAGCAGGCTTCATAGATATTCCCGATGGATCATGGATTCAGGGAGCCGCATTCAACAGAGATGATCTAGTAATATTCACAGAACGTTCAACATGGGTACTTAAATACACAGGCAATGATACAACTCCATTCGTTATTAAGAAGATTGATGAGTCAAGGGGATCTGAAGCACCGTTTGGAGCTATTACATATCTCAATAGAACATCTGCTCTATCACCTCGGGGGCTTATTATAACCGATGGATACAGAGTTGAGAGACAAGATGAGCTCATTCCTGACTTCTCATTCAATCAAATTGACGGAGTCAACTTCCCTCTCTGCTTCGCTGGATCTGTTGATGAAGATCGGGATCACTATCTAATTTATCCACCACCCAACGAGAATGAGAGCCAGAGAATTCTCACAACAAACTACGATGAGGACAACTATTCTACTTATAGAATTCCACTCTCGTGTATGGGAAATTTCGTGGTATCGTTTGATATCACATGGGCTGACCTATCAAAATATATCAATTGGGCAGCGTTTGCAGCTGACTACGGCAACTGGAACTCGTTTGCTTACTCAGCAGGAGCTCCTGTAAGCATTGGGGGAGGTCACAACGGAGAAATTTGGAGACTCAACGTTAACGAATCTGAAGATAACCCTGTTCGCATACGCAATATAACTATCATAGATGCAACAACAGTAGAAGTAACTACAGATTGGAATAATTATAGTATGAATGCAACTGATCCAAGTAAGGGTGCAGACTACATATTTATTACAGCGGTTGAGGGAATGCTAGAGATTAACGATGATCAATACCCAATTCTAAGCGTTACAGATAATTATACATTTAGAATTGATGTGCCATCGTCTACAAACTTCACAGCGTATACTTCAGGTGGAACAGCGATGAGAGTTATCCCATTCTCGTCTCTCATGAAGAAGTTCAACCCCTTCGTGAATGAGGATAAGAAAGTGAGGTGTGGCTGGCTTTACATGTATGTTGATACAACTGGAACTAGACTGCGGAGACAGATCCCAATTCTCAGCGTTGATCTAACAGATCCATGTCTCATCACGACAGCCGATAATCATAATCTTGCAAATGGAGCTCAAATATCCATCTTCGGAGTAGTGGGGACGGTAGAAATCAATGACGGCGTGTACACGATAACCGTTGTTGATGCCACCAGCTTTACATTAGATGGAATTGATGCGACTGGCTTTACACCCTACGTATCGGGTGGTTATGTATCAACTGCTGTGAACGCTGCAATGGCAATTGATATCATTACAAACGACAACGTCTACAACACGCAACCGATGATTAATGGGCAGATTCCATACAAGGGAACCTGTAGCAATTTAATATTTGAAACTGGTGCGAAGAAGTGGTATAAGGTCTATATAAACCAGGTGGGCAGATTCGTACAGTTCCGCTTCAGGAATCTACAGGCAGGGGCAACGATTAACGTGCAGGCTGTTATGCCAGGATTCGCACCCGTGGGAAGGATGATCTAATGCCTACACTAATAACAAGCTTCAATTGGGGATCATCACTAGAGAATGATAATCGGGAGTTAACGAGACAGTTATCTACTGCGTATACGGACACGGCTATCATTGTTAATACGAAGATCTCTCGATATGTGACTAATGTAAACCCACCAAATGCGGTAACAGCTAGTCAAATTAATAGGAATTTAGACATTGGAGACGTGTGGGTAAACACAACAGCAAACTCATCGTGGATGATGACAAGTAGAACAACAGATCTTCTCGTAACGTGGACAATTATCACGTAAAGCGGATTTACAATGTGGCTTTACACAACGATTACTAATGTAAAGCCAGCTTATAGGGGTGTATATGGGATATGATTTCGGAACAGGTGCAAGCGGAGCGATGACGGGCGCGCAAATTGGATCAACATTCGGGCCCTGGGGAACGGGCGCAGGAGCAGTTCTTGGCGCAGGTCTAGGACTATTCGGTGGCAAGAAGAAGGGCAATCCCAAGAAGCGCGGCACTCTTGATCCAGAGCAAGAGCGACTATATCAAGATTATATCTCATCAATCCGCGGTGAAGGCCCCCTCTCAAATCTCCATCAATATGATGCGCAGGGAGCTAATCAAAACTTCGACGCAAACGTTGCAAGACCTGCCTATAGAGACTTCCAAGAGAACATCATCCCTGGAATCACAGGTCAGTTTCGCGGAAACAATCTCATGAACTCATCATATACGGGTGAAGCGCTAGGTCGAGCTGGTCGTAATGTTCAAGAGAATCTTGATGCCCAACGCTCTAATATGCAGTTCCAAGGGCAGCAGCAAGCGAAGCAGAATCAGCTGGGCGGAATACAGAACATCTTGGGAATGAACACATTTGACTACGATAATTCAGCTAGACGAGGAGGGATTGATCAGATTTTAAGCCAACTAGCTCCAAACGCAGGTGAGTGGTTCTCTAAGTATCTATCAAATCAAGGTGCTAAATTTAACACTTCAGCAGTAGCGTAAGGAGATTATATGCCGCAACCACGAGTTCTAGACTTAACCCCACGATATGAACAAACTCCAATTATGGGAGCAGCTGCTGGATTCGCTAAAGGTCTTGGTGAACAACAGACGGCTCAACGCGAGAGTGATGCCCTGAAGCAGATTTATCAGCAATATCAGCAGGAGGGCGGTGGAATTGAAGCATTAATGAAGAATATTAACATGAATCCTAATATTCCAAATGCTAATAAAGTTAAGTTGATTGATCAGAATATTCAGATGCAGAAACATAATGCAGAACTACAGAAACAAGCAGCTGATAAATATAATAAGGCACAATCTCGTGATATAGCTCAAGAGAGGAATGCGCTCCTTAGAGAGAAGCAACTACAGGCGCATCAAGAGAAGATGAATAAACAGCAGAAGGAAGCTGTTGATGAAGAGAAGACGGTTAATGAACTACAAGCTGGCGGTGCATCAGATCAAGAGATTGAATTATACAAGGCAGCATCCGTAGGCGGTAAAACTGCAATCCTACAGAAGACTCTAGACCGACTAGGTAGATCTGCCGCTCCAGAGGGGACGATTCCAGAGGGTATAGAAGATTATGACAAGGGATTAACTCCAGCTGAACGCGTTAAACGGCAGGATAGTAGATTTACTACACAAGGACCTCTAGTTAATAAGAATAATGAGATCGTTGGAGCATTAGAGAGTGAGGCTAGATCTATTGATCTTCTTGATGAATTGAATCAATCGGGTAAAGTTGGTGAAGGAGTTCATAAACTTAATATCAATCCTAAGACGGGCGATCTAATCATCCCTCAATTTGCAAATGCTGAAGAACAATTGTTTGTTAAAACAGTTAATGATTTCACTGTGAAGGCTAAAGACTCATTCGGGGCAAGAGTAACGAATTTCGAATTAGATAGATTTATGCAACGACTCCCAACATTAGCTAACTCAGCAGGTGGACGTAGATTAATTCTTAATCAAATGAAGCTAATCAATGAAATTAATTCATTAGAGAAGCGCGCAGCACAAGAAGTATTTGATCAATATGGAGTTCGTAATATTGATTATGCAGATGCTGAGAATATAGCGCGTCGTAAGATCGCTAGCCAGAAGGAAGATCTTCGCAAGAAATACGTGTCGTATGAAGATTTAGCTAGGAAGGAAGATTCTGAGTTGATAAATAATATTCAGTCTAAGGTTAAAGATGGTTATACTGCATTACGTAAACCTAATGGAACTATCAAGCAATATCCTAATAAGATTATATCTAATCTAGAAGATAAGGGGTACAAGAGATTATGAACGTGAATACAATGCAAGCTGTACAAGACGAAGAACAAGGACTAGATGAAGAAGTTGAAGATATAGATTGGGACGCCGTCTATGGCGGATTAGATATTGATATCGGTGAATCCATGCAATCTCCCGAGGTGAAGAAGGGATACGCTGAATTATTCAAGGAAGGTCTTGACTATACAGGTAAATCTATCAAGGAAGCCGTCCAACATGGCGCTAAAAACTTGCTAATTGGAGTAGGCGGTGCATACGGTGATCTATTAGATTTAGTGGGATTTAATAAGCCCAATGAACTCGAGGATGTTAAGAATCGCAGAGAATTCGCAACTCTTGAGAAGATGGATCAGCCAGGATACAAGCCGTCATTAGCCGATATTCATTCATTATCAGACGAAGCAATCTCTCCAGGAGCATCTAGATTATCTACGTCTAGTGATTTAGAGAAGATTAGCGACGCGTTAGGTGGTCCAGGACAACCCGAAACAGTAGCAGGTCGCACAGCTGAACGAACAGGAAGACTTGCAGGAGCAGGCGTAGCATTTGGAGCACCAAATCCAGTTCCAGCAGTAGTAGCAGGAGCTCTAGGACAAACCACTGAAGAATTAGGAGGGGGTCCATTAGTTCAAGCAGCAGCTGAGATAGTTGGATTAATTGGATCTCATAGATTATCAGGCAAACCATTAGTTGGATCAGCGAAGACTGATGTACAAGAGAAGATTAAATCGCTTAGAGATCTCGGTTATACAGAAGAACAGATTACATTAGCCGTCAATTCTGCTAACAAGAAGGCTGCACAGGGCGCATCTAAGGGATTTAAGACAGAGCAAGCACTTGCAGATTTCGCAGAGCACTCCGAAGATCTTGTTGGAAATATTCTACGCTCCGAAATTCCAGGAATTGAGAGAGGAACTCAGCACGTTCATCAAATGGCATCAAATGCATACGGACAACTAGCTGAAGAAGCATCTAAGATAACAATTCCAAACTCAACTCCATTTATTAACTCAGCTACAGATGTAGTTAAACAGTTGCGTAAGAATTTAGGGAAGACTCCAGATGCGGAATCATTCTTAAATCGATTACATGATGCAGTAGTAGCGTCAACTAATAATCCAAACGCTGAGTCTTACATGAACTTCTATAAGGAATTGAACAGCGCTGGCAAGTGGATGGGAAGATCTGATAAAGATCGCCTGCTTACACATGTGAAGAATGGAATCAAGGACACCTTCAAATCACAAGGCCCACAAGGTAGAGCTCTTGCTGAGAAATTTGAGAAGGTTAATGCAGGGGTGCGTAAGGCTTATCAAGCGGAAGAGGTGTCTAATATTATTCAGAAGGCTACAACGCAAGAAGGAATGGACTTCAAGAAATTATATAAATCATTTGACAATCCAGAGAATGTGGAAGTTATGCGAGATGTATTGGGTAAACAACAAACTAATAATCTTAATTTAATTGCTAAGACTGGTAAGGAGATCAAGGATTTCGACAAGGCCTGGAAGGGCACATCTAGCAAACTAGTTGACGCAGCTAGATTAGCAACAGGCGTTAAATTCTTATATGATGGAAATTATGAAGGATTAGCATTAGTTGGACTTAGTAAGTTAGGACCAGAGATATCTGGTAGATTACGTGAGAAAATGTTAACAGATCCTAAGTATCAGAACATTGTTATACGTGGATTACATGCTATTAAGACAGAATCTCCTAGATCCCTACAATCTGTTAACCATGCAATGCAGAAGTATTTAGATGAAGAGGGATTAGATATTGATCTATCTAATTCCAAATAGAATATTAGCTAACACGCCAATAACTATTACTGCAACACATTTAAGTAAGAATAGCTCCATAATTCGCCTCCCATTCGACTGAATCGCAGACATTATACCGCGTATCCGATATATCTGCAATAGTAAGAATATATTTGAAGACAACAATCTCACCCTCTGTTATATGTAAATTATTACTTAACAACATGGAGTAAATCATGTCCAATGCCCGATCATCACGTCAATATCTTGGCGTTAGAGCAATTCAACCGCCAGATCTTACAATTGCAGATCGGGCGCCAGCAGCAACAGATATCGCATTCTTGAGAGGTCAGCTGTGGCTAGATAAGACCAATGATGCATCATACCAATTCTCTGGAACGTCCTGGATCACTCTAGGATCGGGAACCGTCGGAGCCGTAGTATCTCTCACGGGAGACGCAGGAGGAGCCATTGTTCCTGTGGGCGGCAATATGGACGTTCTCGGAACAGCTAATGAAATTGAGACCACAGGCACTCCTGGAACAATCACATGGAGCTTGCCATCAACTCTAATCGCTCCTGGATCATTCGAGGCTACTAGCACGGTTCTTGTAGGAACAGGTCTTACAGTCACAACTGGAGGAATTCTAGTCTCAGGCGGAGACATCGTTCTATCTAAATCAGCAGCAGCAGCAGATGTAGCTATTGAAGTTACTAACTCAGATAACACATCAGGCGCATCTAGAGCAGGAGTAGAAATAGCTACAGGTGGAGCATCGTCTGGCGATCCGTATCTCAGATTCGAGATAAGTGGCGTAGGCGCATCTACAATGACTCTTGGGCTAGATAATTCAGCATCAGACCTATTTGTAATTTCAAACAGTACAGCCGTTGGAACTAGTAATGCTTTAACACTAACACAAGCTGGCGCTTTAACCGCCACAACATCAATCACAGCAACTCTCGGAGCAATCACCGCTACAAACGGTAACGTAGTTTTAGGAACTGCTGGCAACAAAATCATGTCAACCTCTACAGCAACTACAACAGCGGCAGGAGCAAACAGTTTCGGTAAAGTGACCCTTGTTGGTGGTACTGCAACGATTGCAACTACTTCAGTGACAGCAGGTTCTATTATAATGTTGACTAGACACACGGTCGGAGCAACGGGAGCAGCAGCGCTTGGAATGCTGACAATCGGAACAGTAACCGCAGGGGTCAGTTTCATTATTAATGCCTGGAAAACAGCTGACGCTACAGATCTCGCAATCACTGATGTGTCCAATATTTCTTGGATGATAATTAACTAAGGAGGTCTGTATGTCAGCTAAAAAAGTTTATTTCGACACATTGAGATCTCTGGGATTTGCTGGTATATCCGCTGCATATGCAGCGGTAGGCTCTGCTCTGACAGTTAATCCTAGAATAATGTGTATTAGTAATAACACCGCTGGAGATATGCTGTTTAGTACAGACAGTGGGAATGCGACGGGACAGATATTTATTAAGTCTGGATCGTTTAAACTATTTGACTTCACAGCTAATTTAGTACCAGGGAAGGATGATAACTTCGTAATTGCAGAGGGTACTGTGATATATGTGAAGCAGATTACCGCGCCGACGAGTGGAGCGGTATACATAGAGTACGTCTATGGTTAAGCCACAAGAACGTTCTGAGATAGATATAAGAGTTGCTCAAGAGTTGAAGAATAATAGAGACTTCATCTACGAAACAAATCAGTCTATACAGAATCTTACGGTTGCGCTAGTTACTCTTAAGAGAGATCTGCTAGATCATAAAGCAGATGTGGGCCGTGCTTCGACATCAGATCACATTGCTATCGAATTGCTAGATAAGAAGTTGCAAGATAAGCATAGTAAATTACTTGCTAGAATGGATACTTACGGAGATTTAGTTGAAGCTTGCGTATTTAATGTTGATGATTACATTACAAGCAACAATGAATCCCACGTTAGCAATAAGACTTATAATGCTAACATTAAGAATATTACAGATTCGATAGAATTACTTAAGGTTGAACTATCTAGAACTCGATCATTAATATCTAGCGAATGTAATTGCGTGAGCAATGAGTGTAAATCTAGCATGCGTTCATTCAAGCAAGAAATTCTTGATAAGCCATCAGAGATACAGCCCATGCAACAGCTCTTAGACACGCGTATGAGTGAATTCAATGGCAACTTCTCTGGAGTCAGGGATGAGCTTGCGAATATGAAACACGACATGTTCATCATGGAGAAGCACATAGAAGAGCTGTTTAACAAATTTGCGAGGATGAAATGAGCCAAGCTGGAGTCTTAAATGTCACGGCAGCCTACCCGTCGATCCCGACGCAATTTGATGCAGATTCAGGAAGTGCAATTCCAATTGCAAACGTACTAAATATACTTGGCACTAGCGTTGCATCAGGAACTACTCCTGTCGAGACCACGGCCTCAGGTGGCACTGTAACAGTAGAAGTTCAGACCTCCCAAGCAATCGCAGGCACAGACGCTAGTAAAATTGGACTTGCTGCATTTAATTCTGCGCAATTTACTGTAGATGTAAACGGATTTGTGACATTCGCAGGCGGTGGAGCAGCAACAAACATAGGCGTAGATGTAAATACAGCTCCTGGAACTGACCCTGTAGTGCCCTCAGGAGGCACAATCACATTCACGGGCGCACAAGTTGCAACTGGAATTGTCGGGGCTAACGTCATTCGCACTGACTCAGTGGCGGCAAATACAGTCACAATCGAGATCCAGAGATCGACGGCAGTAGCAGCAACAGATAGCACTAAGAACGGAGTGTCCCATTTCAACAGCACTCAATTCAGTGTTGATGCAAACGGGTTTGTCGCTCTGTTAGGCGGTGGCATAGGCTGGAGCGTAATAGTAGCGGATCAATCAGCGGTCGCAGGCAACGGCTACATCTGCAATAAAGCTGGCTTGCTGACATTAACATTACCAGCCTCAGGAGCTATTGGAGACATTATACAAGTAACAGGGATCAACACTGCTCTTGGCTGGAGAATAGCTCAGAATGCAAACCAGCAGATATTTCTTGGCACAACTAGCACAACTGTAGGTGTCGCAGGATCATTATCTAGCATAAATATTCGGGATTCTGTAGAAATGGTTTGTGTCGTGGCAGGTGCCTCAACGGTGTGGAACGTAATCTCAAGCGTAGGAAACTTAACAATAATTTAGGAATTATGGCAGAGAATAACTCATCAAATCACCAGACGACTCAATACAGCGCAATTACTGGCGGTGTGTCAAATACTCTAAATAATATTGCTCCATCAGCTATAAGCGGCGTTGCACTGATCAGTCAAGGTGTTGCTTCCCAGCCAATATTCGGCACTGTAGCAGTTGCAGGAGGCGGAACAGGGAGCACTAGCTTTACGGCTGGCTCTGTAGTATTCTCTAATGGCACAATTCTAACTCAAGATAACGCGAATTTCTTCTATGACGACACGAATAATCGCCTGGGACTTGGGACTGTAACACCTGGGGAGACGCTTCACGTTGTCGGTGCAATGGAACTTGATCATACGGCGCTTGCAGATGATGACCATGCCATTGAAATTGTATGTAATGCAAATGGGTTTGCAGACGTGAAGGTCATGGACATTGATTACATCACAGGCGCATTAGCAGCAGGTCGAGACGAAGAAGCTATCCTAGTAAACATCGACCGAAGCTTATCTACAGGCGGTATTGTCGCAGGCTATCTATGTCTCACAACATCAACGGGATCAGCAGTTGTAAATGGGTATGAAACTGGGATTAACATCAATCCGATTGTGCATGAATCGGGAACATTTGGTAATGCGACTAATATTTTAAATGTCGCTGTAGATGTGACAGCAGCGCTTGCTAGCGGAGGCGCAGGGGCAATTTCTGCGTTTCTACTAGATAACAGCACAATGAAAATCGGCAGTAACGCCAAATTCGGCGAGATGGTAATCATTCTAACGACCCCTGCAAGTGGCGCTGGGATAGATCCGCTGTTTGAGTACTCGACTGGAGTAGCAACATTTGCGTCATTTATTCCAGCTGATGGAACCAACGGGTTGCGAAACACTGGTGCAATATTATGGGATGAGTCAACGCTTGCAGGGTGGGTGGTCGCAGGATCTGGCAGATACGAGATCAGAATCACTAGACAGAGAAACAGTTTATCAACAACTCCAGTACTAGATGAACTGCAAATATCTGCGCTGACAGAGTACAAGTGGGACAAAGATGGCAACGTCAATCTAAATTCACTAGTTCTGACAACCCCCCTAGTGGTCTCAAGTGGCGGAAGCGGTCGTGCTTCACACACTGCATATGCTGTGATTTGTGGAGGCACAACAGCAACAGCAGCGCAGCAATCAATAGCCTCGGTGGGTACCGCAGGACAGGTTTTAACTTCAAACGGTGCAGCATTATTGCCGACATTTCAGACAAATGCCAATGGCGATGTTACTGGCCCTGGCAGTTCTACAGATAATGCACTAGTGAGATTCGACGGAGCCACAGGCAAGTTAATTCAAAACGGCGTAATTACAGAAGATGACACAGGCAATTTATCGATCTCAGCAGCAGTTTCAGGGGGTAATCTCAGCTGCATTGTGTCAAACACATCTAACACCGCTTCTTCACAAGCGTTTTATCAAGCGCAAGTTGCTGGCGGTACCGCAGCAGACGCATACTATGTTGCGAACATCTCAGGGGGTCAGGGTTACTCATGGGGCGTTGATAACAGTGACTCAGATGCATTTGTGTTGTCAGCTACAGTGACCCCTGGGACTACAAACGTGATGCGAGTAGCAACAACGGGCGAGATTAATTATTCTCTACAGCCTGCATTTCTAGCAACAATGACGGGCGCACAGAATAACGTAACGGGGAACGCTACTCTGTATACGCTACAGTGGACAACGGAAATATACGACCAGAACGGAGACTTTGACGCAGTTTCAACATTTACAGCACCCGTTACAGGTCGATACCAGTTCAATGCATTCTTCTGTATGAGCGGTTTCGCGGGCGGAACTGTAAACGGAAGTATGGCATTTAAAACAAGTAATAGGGCTTATGAATTAAGCGGACTGGCTATTAATTCATCTCAACCACCCAATAACTATCAGTTTCATAATGGATCTACATACGCAGATATGGACGCAGCAGATACAGTAACAGTTACAACATTGTGGAGCGGAGGAACATTAACAACAGATGTAGTTACAACTACGGCTTATAACTATTTCAGCGGTAAATTAGTATGCTAAATCGGGAGAATTATGAAGATATCAATTGACGATCAAGAATTATTCACACTCACAGATATACAGAAGCAAGTTATTTGCGACTGCATTCACAGTGATGAATTTGATGCAGATATGAAGCGTCGGGTTCAATATATTCTGATGCATAAATATGAGCGATGCTACAAGCGACTCAAAGACGAGTGGGATATCAAATTGCAAGGTCGAGTCGATTCAGTGCCGACAAATTGCGATAAATATTGCTCCCTAGTATTCTCACAGCCCGATTATATAGATCGCAAACAGCGTGATGAAGCATCCAAGGAGACTCGATGACAGGATTTAATCCACGCAACTCGACTAGATACACAGGCACAGATGTTTGGCTTGCAAACATTGTCACACGTAATCGCAGGCCCACAGGAGCTGATTACAGGCAACCTGAAACTGGCCGTAATTACGTCATCTTCGCAGGCTGGCAGGTATCTAAAGACCCCACAACAGGCGCTGAGGGTGAGCTGTGGTTGCTGTCTAAGATCGTGGCAAACGTGGCTTATTGGGTTCAGATCTCAGGAGCAGGTATCGGTGGAGTATTAACATTATCAGACACTGCTAACACATTGGTGTACCCGTTGCTTGGGAACATTAAATTATCTGGCACTGCTGGTCAAATTGATGTGACTGCTGGAGCTAACGAGTTAGTGTTTAGTCTGCCAGGCGGTGGCGGTGCTGTAGACTCGTTTACAGTAGATGCAGTAACAGTCCCAGGCGTTAATCCTGTGACCCCTACAGTGCTAGGCGTTGTAACAGTTGGTGGATCAACAGTAGCAGCACACAGCGTACCTGTAGAGACACAATCTCTAGCTTTGAATGAATATAACGTAGCTGTTCAGGTTGCTAAAACAGTTACTGGAGCACCTGCCGACGCATCAGACACAGGACTTGCGGTATTTGAGAGCACGAAATTTGCAGTTAACGCTAACGGCTATGTGACTCTGAGCGGCACAGGCGTTGGTCAAACGATCACTGGGAACAGTGGAGGTGCATTACCGCCGACCGCAGGAAATTGGAATATCGTTGGGCTTGGCGAAACTGTCACTTCTGGCGCAGGAAGCACTCTCAGCATTCTAGAGCCTCGAAATAATCACATTATTGTTGACCCGACACAATATTACGGCACGCATCAAACCATCGCAGCAGCAGTAGCAGCAGCATCAGCAAATGATACAATATTTATCCGTCCCGGCGTCTATATCGAGAATTTAACGCTAACAAAAAACATCACGTTCTTTGCATACGGCGGTAAGAATCGACTTCCAGGAGAATTTACCGTTAATATTATCGGTAAATTAACGATGTCAACAGCATCAGTAATATGTTCGTTTAACAATATATATATGTCGTCAAACGGAAATAATATTGCAGCACTATCAGCAGATCACACACATTTAACATTTAACGGATGTTTGATTGAATGTCTAGCACAAACAGCATTTTCAATGACGGGTTTGTTTAGCAACACCTACTTATATTCATGCTCTATAACATCCTCATCGGGTGGAACGTTATTTACAGCATCTAATAGTTCAACGATGTGGATTGACACATGTTTAGCGATTGACATTGACAACGGCGTTGCAGCGTCTACTTGCTCGTCGGGCACTATTTTTATACAAATGTCACGATTCAATATTCCAATCTCCATTTCAGGAACAGGAATATTTGACATTGAGAATAGCTGGATGGGGTCTAATATCACTCCGTACTCTGATCGTGCGTATTTAACTAGTACCGCACCGGGTATTAGTTATATTTTTAATTCCAATGTTCAGTCGGGAACACAAGCTGGTTTAACTATAGCAGCCGGAGCAACAGTGCAAGTTGGTAATTGCGAATTCGGATCAAGCGCTGCAAATGTGTTAACTGGAGCAGGCACTCTGAAATACGGCGGAATCATATTCACAGGCGCATCCAATGGACATAACGTGACAACTGAAACAGCGTTTACTGTGTTTGGTTAATCTGGAATTCCCCACTCTGGGCAACAGTGCTCGGGTGTCGGATCAATCATGTCACAGTACTCCCACAGCGCCTCTGAGTAGCCGTCTCTCTGTCCGAGCATATACGTCAGCTGACCCCAGCACATACTGCTATCGTATGCGTCAATTTCTTCTGTCAAAATCTTAATGCGACTCTCTAGATAGTCTGTGTAGCTGTCAGCGCATAATGTAACTGTCATTAGCATCATCAACAATAATAATATTCTCATTGCGTTCTCC
>Ga0315278_10000454_pt1 | contig 35902 bp, 30 predicted proteins | sample YL17G06_0_MG_FD_203880 | JGI IMG/M metagenome (GOLD analysis project Ga0315278, IMG submission 203880) | Sediment microbial communities from Yellowstone Lake, YNP, Wyoming, USA - YL17G06_0 | ecosystem: Environmental > Aquatic > Freshwater > Lake > Sediment | place: USA: Wyoming | collected... | reverse complement strand
GTATGCTGCCACCGAATCAGGTCTGGTCAGCAGGTCCTGAAGCCTGCCCGGGACAAAACCGATGTCGCCTTCGAAACCCCGGTCGACATAGGCACCCCCGGCTACGGCGCTCGGATCGCCGATGATCGCCTTTCTCAGCGAATTCAGTTCCTGCCGCGTGGCGTTGACTTTCGACGAATTAGCCATGTCGGCAAACCTGGGTACAGCCACGGCCGCCAGAATACCAAGGGTAACGATAATTATGACAAGCTCGATCAGGGTAAAACCTCCCTGATCGAGCCGGTCAGTCAGTTTGTGCTGAGAAGTTGTCATTTCCACCCGGATTACCAGTTGTTCTCTCCGACAGTACTGGTATTTGGCCAAATCTCGCCAGTGGCGGGGATGTAGCACCAACCGCCGCGTCCACCAGCAACCAGAACGCCCCTGGTTACGCCCGTGCAGATTGAATCCGGGGCGTTGGCATCAGGCTGGTACGGGTTCTTGGGAATGCCCTGGGCCATGACCGTACCGTAAGTCTCGAGCTGGCCCAAAGTCGGCCAGGTAGCTGTGCCGGTTGTAACGGCCTGGTTGGCGTAGAAGATAGTGATCCCGGATCTGATTCCACCCAGAGCAGCCCTCGACGACGCTTCTTTTGCTTCAGTCGTAAGGTCCTGATACTTCGGTATGGCTACTGCGGCGAGAATGCCGAGCACCACAATGATGATAACCAGTTCGATTAGCGTGAAGCCCTCTTGCTTGTTGATTCTTCCGAAAGCCATTTTGCCTCCTGTATGAGTCTAAGAGTCTATGGTTCTATCACTTAATCGTATTGTCGGAATCGGGAATGAAGGTCTTTAGCCGCCCCCCTGGAACACTTTGATAAGGTTCCACATGGGGAGGAAAACGGCCAGCGCCAGGATCAGGACGAAGACGCCCATGACTACGGTCAGGATCGGCTCGATGATTGCCGTCAATTGGCGGGAAGTATAGATCACCTGCTTGGAATAATGTTCGCCAATCTCGCGCAGCATGGCTTCGAGGTTACCCGACTCAAGACCGACGGCGAGCATGTGTAAGGCCTGTTCTGGAAAGTACTTATACCCGCCTGAGGCGATGTCGATTTCCCGTCCCCGACGAAAGGACTCACCCAGGGCCTCGATTTCAGCCGCAATTGCTGAGTTCTTAATCGTATGGGTCAGAATGTCGATCGACTTGACGATCGTCAGACCGGAATTAATTAGAATGCGGAACATCAGGCTGAATCGAGCCACGTTCCCTTTGATTATCAACTCGCCCAGGACCGGCAGTCGCAGGACCTGACGATCAAACCACTGACGGCCTGACTGGCTTCGAAGCATTGCCCGGAAACCGAAGCCCGCCGCTACACTCAGGGCGAGCATGATCGGCCAGTTGGTAGTCGCAAAGGTACTCATTCCGATCACGATTCTTGTGGGTAATGGTAACTCGGCTCCGAACGCCGAGTAAAAAGAGGTAAAGCGGGGTACGACGAAGTTCATAATCACGATAAACGCGCCCACGATTGCGGCCACGACCATGAGCGGGTAGCGTATGCCCGACTTGAGCTGACGGGTCAACTCTGCTTCGCGCTCCAGGATCGCACAGAGTTGGTCGAGGGTGGCGTCCAGTTTACCTGATTCTTCTCCTGCCGCCACGCAATTTACATAGACCCGGGTGAAAATGTCCGGAAACCGGGCCATCGATTCCGATAACGGTTTTCCTGATTGCAGGTCGATAACAAGCTGGTCGATCACGTGGTTGAAGCGGCTGTTCGGCGAGCCGATATGAATTGTCGAGAGCGCGCGCAATATAGGGATACCTGCCCGATACATAGTAGCCAGAGCGCTGGTAAACATGATGAGCTTTTCGTAATCGGATCCCTTCAGAAATCCGAAAAGAGAGGCCAACCGTTTGGGGTCGACCGGATTGATGGCAATCGGCAGGAGTTGTTGCTCCCGGAGGAATTCTTCCACGGTGGCCGCGCTGGCAGCATTCATGGAGCCGGACTGCCGCCGACCGTCGGGGGCAATCGCCTTATACCGGAACTGTGTGGGCATTTGCCGACTCCGGTGTTAGGGGTGCCGCGCGGTAAGAGTAGTCTTCGATATTGGTCGTTTCCTTCAGCAGTTCTTCGAGCGTAATGACGCCGGCGGTTACTTTGTCGAGCCCGGCCTCAAACAACGGCAGATAGCCGGTGCGGCGGCCGGATTCGCGTATGCGACTGAGCGATGCCCCCTCATAGATCAACTCGGATATTTCAGTTGTAACGGCCAGAAACTCGAATATTCCCGTCATGCCGGCCAGACCAGTCATTTTGCAGTGAGTACAGCCAATACCGTGTTTGAAGTCGATCGTGTCGGCCAGTTCGGTAAGGCCGGCGCGAGCCAGCAAAGCCTCAGGTGGCCGGCAGCTCTCCAAACAGTCGGGACAACTGACGCGTACCAGGCGCTGGGCCAGGACACCTTTGAGCGCCGACATGACAAGATAGCTCTCGATTCCCATGTCTATCAGCCGCGTGATTGCGGATGGAGCGTCGTTGGTGTGGATCGTGGAAAAAACGAGATGACCAGTCAGCGAAGAACGAATGGCCATCTGAGCTGTCTCAGTGTCCCGGATCTCACCGATCATGATGATGTCCGGGTTCTGCCGCAGCATGGAGCGCAGGGAAACCGGAAACGTGAGACCAGCTTTTTCGTTAATCTGCACCTGGTTTATTAACGGAATTGAGTACTCGACCGGGTCCTCGACCGTAATGATGTTCTTCTCGATGGAGTTGATGTCCTTGAGCGTGGCGTAGAGTGTTGAGGTCTTTCCGCTCGAGGTCGGACCGGAAAGCAGAACCAACCCCTCAGGTTTGTGGATGACATTGCTCCACGCCTCTTTGACTTTGTCCCGGAATCCAAGATCGCTGAACGATTGCCTCAGATTGCGCTGGTCGAGTATGCGAATCACGACTTTCTCGCCGTGGATGGTCGGCAGCGTCGACACCCGCAGGTCGACTGTAGCGCCGTCGACTGTCATCATGAAACGCCCGTCCTGCGGCAGACGTTTTTCGGATACGTCCATGTTGGCGGCAATCTTGATGCGCGACACGAGCTCCTTCTGCATGTTCTTGGGCGGAGAGACCTCTTCGCGCATGGCTCCGCTGAGTCGAAAACGCACCCTGAGGCTGGTCTCATCAGGCTCGAAATGGATATCGCTGGCTCGATCCTTCACTGCCTTGGTGATGATCAGGTTGACCAGCTTGACGACCGGCGTTTCAGCCTCGGTTTCAGTTGCGGCAATCATCTCTGTCGCTCGGTCGCTGATGCTCGCGGAATCAGCGGTGATCAGCCGCTCCATTGAGTCAGCCACGCTGTAATGTTCGTCGATGGCTCTCTTGATGTCTGATATTGCGGCGAGCGCCCGTTTGATTTCGCAACCCGTGAGATACTTGATTTCGTCGACAGCAATGATATTCAGCGGATCGGCCATGGCCAGAGTGAGGTTATTGCCTATGGCGAACACCGGTATCAGGGTATAGCGGCGGGCCAGGTCCACGGGCACGCGCTGGATTACCATCGGGTCGATCACCATATGGTGAAGAGACATCCTGGGAATCGCCAGACGGTCGGAGATGGCGTCGAGAAGCTGGTCCTCGGTAATCAGTCCGCTCTCGACCAGCAGGTCGCCGAGCCGCTGGCCGGTGGCCTGCTGTTTAAGGATACCTTCTTCAAGTTGCTGGCTGGTGATGTACCCTTTTTCAACAAGGATATCACCGATTCGTTTACGTGGCATGACTGGTTTACCAATTGCTCACAAGTACCGTCTATCAGTATATTATCGGTCTGTTGGCGCGCAGCTTGATGGCTTGACCACAGCACCTCGTTTAGAGGCAACCGAGTATCCGACATAGCATTAAGGATATTTTCTGAATCACGTTGAAAGAATATCGGACTCCGTCGGGCGGGTTTTGGCGTTGCTTTTTTTTGCGCTTATCAGTTCGCCTGATTGCGCATCCGGCTCGGCATCGTTCGGTGGAAGATTTGACCAACAACCCGCGGGACAAACTGCATCCAAAAACAGCTACACCGGTCAGGTCATTGATTCCATTGAAATCGATACTCGGAACATCTACGAACTACAGGATGACCGCTATGATGGTTTCTTCTTTCGTACGGCCAACCGCTTTCATGTTGTGACTCGCCAGCAGATCGTAAAGCGGGAGTTGCTGCTTCGAAAGGGTGAGCCATTCTCACCGGAACTGGCCTCTGAGACCGCCCGCAACCTGCGCACACGCCTGCCTTTCAAAGACGCCTGGGTTGAGGTTGAAGAGATCACCCCCGGCCATGTACTGGTGCGGGTGGTGACGATCGACCAATGGAGCCTGATTGCCGGACTACGTTCGATAGATCGAAACGGTGACGAGACCGATCTGCGGATTGGATTTGAGGATCGTAATTTTCTCGGGGGCGCCCAGTTTGTTTCATGCGACTACTACTACAAAGAGAAACACCCGGACTATGTGATGACGTCATTTCGGGAGCCGCGCCTGCTATCATGGCCGCTGGCGGCGTCTCTGGACTATCGTTCAGATCCGTACAACACACTGAAACATGTGGGAATCGGCCGCCCGTACTATTACCTGGCGCAGAGCCTGTCGATGCAATTGGATGTTCGCGATGCCAAGGTACGGCAAAGGCGGTACGACGCCGTTGGCCAGTTGGTGGCCCAGTGGCTTAGCTCGAGCGACCAGGTTGAGCTGGCTGTCGGTCTACGCGGCGGTCCGACCTACCGTAAAGCAGCCGTCTCCGGTGGCTACAAGTACTACTCGGCGAGAGTCAGTGATCTCCAACTGGCTGCGCTGGATGGGACGGACGCAGATATGCTCGTGGATTCAACTTTCCATGAGTTCTCCCTGGCCGCGGACTATCAGATTCTCAATTTCATCGTTGACCGAAGGATTCGTGGATTCGGATACACCGAGGACTACACAATGGGGCTCAGGATCGGTGGGGTCTATGGCCGTGCTCTCAGACCGGATTTCAACGATTACTACTACGATCGGGTCGGGGGTGAGCTGTCCTGGGCTGACAGATTCGGAAGCAATCTTCTGTTAGCGGGATATACCTACTCGTACTGGTTCCGGCATAATGAAGGAATGCGTCGAGCCTCTGTTCTCCAAGGGGTGTGGTACAACAACCAACTCCCGTTTGTGACAGTGGCGGCACGAAGTCGGTATGAGTTCGACCGTGGTGGTCCGTTTCCTCGTCTGGTTCTCGGCAGCAAGAATGGAATTCGGGGATATGCCACAGAGCAGAGTGCGGGCGACCGCATGCACATAGTCAACATCGAAGGTCGAGTTTTCACGGGACTTGAGTTGCTCTCGGTCAAGATTGGCTCGGCGCTGTTTTGCGATCTAGGTCGGACGTGGCATCCGGGGGAGAAGCTCACCCTTGGGGGATATTATGTGAGCGCCGGCGTGGGGCTGAGATTCTCGCTTGAGAATCTTCTTCGGGGTGAGATCATCCGTGCGGATGCGGTCTGTACCGAATATGGTAACTGGGAAATATCTGTCGGCACTGGCCAGTATTTCTAACGCGGAGTCAGTTGGGGTCTGCAGATGCGATTTTATTTGACCTTTTTATGTTGACATCGATTCAACACTCCAACATATAACCCCAGCCATAATCCTATGATGTCTCTTCTTCAAGGAAGGAGAAGGACGATACCTGAGGGGGGTTATGATGGCAAATGGTTTTGAGCCGCGGGTGCTGATTTGTTGTGAATGCGGCGAAGAATTTGTATTTACTGCAGCGGCCCAGCAGTATTTTGCAGAGCGGGGCTACACCGAAGACCCCAGACGGTGCAAGACCTGCTACACACAGCTCAAGAAATCTCAGCGGTCCTCTAAGCTTGCCGCAGTAACTGTGGTTGGCGAAGAGACTAATATCTGAGTTCGCAAAGGGAAAACCCCCACCCTTCGGGGTCGGGGGTTTTTGTTGTGCCGCTTCCGGCACCTCGGATAGCAGGGGGTAAGCTATTTGATTAACATCATTTTTCGCGTCTGCTCAGATGCCGTTGTCACCAAACGGTAGAAGTAGACTCCTGAGGCCACTTGTTGTCCATTATCACTGGTGGCATCCCACGTTATTGTTGAGACACCGCCTTCGGCTTGCCCTTTGAAAAGGGTCCGCACATGACGTCCAAGGAGATCGTACACTTCGAGCGTCACCTGTCCGGGGGTCCGTAACTCATACTGGATGTTCGTGTTCGGGTTGAACGGATTCGGGTAGTTTTGCGACAGCCGGAAATCGTCAGGCACTGGCAGTTGGTCTTCATCAACCGATGCGGCAATACCGACGGCCAGATTGGCAGTCATAGTAGAACCTGACGCCGAGATATTGGTTACCGCTACAAAAGTGCCGCCGGTAAGGTAGGCGTCGGAAGTCGGCGACGACAGTCCGTTGAACGATGTACGACTGAGCGATCCGGGCCAGCAATCGGCGGCATCGCCCTGGTCGTTGGCGTGCTCCAGTTCAAATAGTCCGTCGGCCTGTTCCAGAGCGACCAGAAAATGGTTTGAGCCAGCGACCGTAGGATACCATTCCTGTTGGTTATCGTTCTTAGTGGTATCGATGTGCCAGATGAGGAGTCCAGAGCCAGGTATGTAAGTGTCATAACCGGTCTTCTGACGATTCTCCACCAGGAAGTACTGAGCGGAAGCGCCGCCGGATGTCCATAGGCGGAAGATCGAACCACCGCCGTTGACTGACGGTATCGACTGGTTGCTGACATTGGAAGTGATGTTGACAGGGGAAGTTATCCCAAGTTGAATTCGGCTCCAGGCGCAGGGATGGGCGGGGGAACTGCCCAAATTTCCGTTCCAGCTTCCGCCGGCCATAACGCACCAGCGGCCGATTCCCTCGGAAGTGTAATCAGTGTCATACAGATCGGGCAAGTCGAAGCCGTGCAAGAGCTCGTGGGCGTAGACTCCAATGGTCATGTCACCCGGGGTAGTCCAGTACTCGGGTTGCACGGTATAGGAACTGACATAAACGCCATCGCCGGTCATTCTTGGTGTGATACCCCACTTGTGCGACCACATATCGGCAGCGTTGCGGGTCAATTCGGCGCCAGTACCGGCGTGGATCACCAGCATGACATCAACATAACCATCGCCGTTATTATCATAGTTACTGAAATTGACCTGAGCATCAATGGCGTCCACCACGTTTTCCACCAGTCGCTGTGAATTCTGAGGATAGTCCCCCAAGCCGTTCTGATTGTTGACGTAGTAGGCGTAAGTCTGTGGCGCCCGTTTCCAGCCCAGCGCAGACGGAAGATTGACGGTCACCAGATCAATCTGGGCATAGGAAATCTCGTCAAAATAATCGCGCACGGTGTTTGCAACGGCGCCGAAAACAAGGGTATCAAAAAATCTGCTATTCACTTGTGAAACATGGTCTGAGAAATCGACCAGCACAGCCAGCACGCGGAATGGTCCGAGCGATTGGCTGGCTGATTGCCTATTTCTGATTTTCTCCTTAAGCCCAAAAGCGTCTTCAGGGGTGTCAATCCCGCGAGCATGAAGCTCAGAGGTGCTCGGCAGGTTGGGAAGGATCTCGCCCGTCGTCTTGGCGACAGCGCGAGCCTCAAGAAGGCTTGGGTGGGGCGGCATGGCCGTCACATTAAGAGCAATGACCATACTGAGCAACGACACCGTCAACAGACTGCCGTAAATGCTCGTGGATTTCCTGGTTAGTGTATACATGGAGAGTTCCCTTCTCAAAACATGATTCCCATGGAGATAGCTACATTAGCGCCTTTGGCCGAGTATACCGACATCGTGCTGCCGGTGATAACCGCGGCGTCGAGGTAGAAGCCGAGGAAGTTCAGCCCCGAGCCGAAGGAGAATGCCGTATTACGATCGCCGCCGGTCATGAAACCTGTCCGGAGCGGCAGAACACGGAGGAGGCGATATTCAACACCCACGGCCAGGCGTGGTTTTGTCGAGGCGCCGGGCGCAGCCCGAAAACCCTGAGTCCAATCGACCGCCCAGACCAGTTTGCCCGAAGTGTTGGCCAAACCAACGTTCATTACTGCCGGCAGACTGGTGGCAAACGGCTCAATATCTGTTGAGTAGTCGTCGGAGGTGACGATATCATTGTCGAAATCATCGATCGAGGCCGTGTCGAATGAAAAGATGTAGCCATATTCCTGTGGTTTCTTATCCCAGGTGATCTTGCTTAAGACATTCTCAAATCGCACTCCGACTGTGTAGTTGTTGTTCAGCTTGATGGCAGCGCCGAGGTCGAGTCCGTAGCCGCTGCCGCCGGCGGCGGTGCGGATGATTGCTTCGCCCTGGCCCTGAAAACCGTTCTCGTAAGTGGTGGCAAGGCCTTCCAGACTAACCACTTCTTCAATAGCAATGCCGCGGAGATAGCTCGCCGTGAAACCGACCGCCAGTTGGCGGGTGCCGGCTGAATAGATCGGCAAGCCATAAGACAGACTGGCACCCGCGTAGCTGAGACCATTGGAATAGGAACCGGTGACATCGAGGGTATCAGCAAACGTATTACCGTTGAGAATCAGATCAACAATTTCACGGCTGAGGTTGATATCAGCCGCCCCGACACCGTTCACACTCAGCACGAAACTACCCAGAGCCAGTGACAGCGCCGAGGCCTTGATGTCAGCGTCAATGCTCAGTCCCTCGGTGGGGATGTCGTTAAGAATGTCCTGTTTGTCGGCCGTTGAAAGCACCGCGCCGGTGTATTTGTTGTAGTCGGACAAAGTAAAGGCGTTGTTCGTGAGGCTGACCCCCAGCGAAGCGAACTCAACGCCGTATTGGCGGTAACCGTCGAGACCGAGATTCGCCGGATTGTACCTGGCAGCGTTCACGCCTTTGGCCAGCCCGGTGAATGCACCCCCCATGGCTGCGCTCCGGGCCGAGGAGTGCACAGTTGCAGCCGGAAGGCCGGACTCGGGCAGAAGAAGCATAAGAGTACAGACTTTGATGGTAAAGGCGAGTATCGTCCAAACAGTCCGGGACTCGCATTTAGTGATGGCAAGTGTTCTGGTATTCATGACTTCCCCCTTTAGAATTCACCGTCGAAACGGTATTCTATTTCGATCCGCCCGACTATGGTCAGGTAGTCGCTCGCAATGAGCTTCACCGGCTGACCGTTGGTGCCGTCGAGTATGATCTGGGTTCCGATGTACAGCGTGTCATTCTTGAGGACCTGCACGTCGAGACTGTCTATGACCACTTCCTGATAGCCCGTGGATACGGTGTCAGTGGCCAGACCGCCCACCGTGGGCGCGGCTACTATGAAAATGTCGCCGACAAAAGAGACTTGCGGGTCGGATAAGACGGTAGCTGAATCGCCGCTGAGAAACAGGTTTACCCTGGCCCCCACCGGCAAGTGATTTATAACATTGTAGATGAGACGGGCCTCAAGTACGTGTTCGGTAACGGCGTCAATATCATCCTGATTGATTTTCTCACTTTCGATGTCCGGTTTCACCACTGTCTCCGGCAGGATGACTTCCAACGGCGCCAGGATGTTAACACTGGCACGTATCCAGTCGCCGTTTCTGATCGAGCCGATACTGACGCCATCGCCAAAGGCAACATCCCCGGAAATCGTGATCAAAGACGGTATCGGCGACAAGAAGTCGGCGACGGTTGAATCGACAAACAAAGTAATAACAGCTTCGCTGGATGTGGCAGGTGCGACCGTGCCGGTGATCTGCAATGATTTGCCATTTTTCCCAAGCAGAGTCAGATTCAGATCACCGGGCAGTTGGACGCCGCTTTCTATCTCCAGTGTCAGGACAGCCGAAACCAGCTCGGCTGACTCAAAACCTGCAGGTACGTCGAGTTCGTGCTCGGTGGGTGAGAGAGTGGTGCTGACGGTACTGAAAACACCGGTGACAGTGGCGAAAGTTAGCCCGGTCAGACTGGCGTCGACAATGAATTCCTGCGACTGGCTGAATGCCACCTTCTGTGGTGCGGTAGCCGGAACGGTCACCTCAACCTCAATACGAATACTCTGTGGCACGGTCAGATCGACCGGCTGCAGTTCATATCCCGCCAGATTCACGCTGATCAGGCTCGATGAGATCGGCCCGACAGTGCGGCTTAAAGTCAGCGGCACGCCGCTGATAACCAGATCAGGAAAAGTTACATCGATCTGGGCAGTCAGGTTGGTCTGGTTGCCTATCGAAACCTGGAGCGAACCTGCCGATAGAGTGGCGCTATGAATAGCATCGTTTTCACCCAGGGTTACGGTCTGAGTGAACGACCGGTTCAAGGCCGGGATTTCAGCGGTAGCCGCGCCTGCGGTCAGATCACCGTCAAAGCGCATACTGGTCGTGATTTGCCTCCCCGACGTTGACAACACCGTGCCGCCGGGGGTTGTGGCGCCCACTCGTGCCTGGATGTTGTTGGAGATGGTTTTGCCGCTCAAATCGAAAAGCACAGAGTCACTTTCACCATCCGAAATCGGCTTCGGGAAAGCCTTCGTGCCGATCGAGCGGTTGTAGGTGACATCCCACAACTCCACGCTGTCGGCGGAGATGTCAAATCCAAGGTCGTTGTCTACAATGACGTAAGCTTGCCCGCTATCGATCTCCACGCTGGAGTAGTTGTCCGCCGCCGGCACGTCGCTGTCGATGCTGAAGGACATGGCCGGTATTTCGCCCGGCACAAAAGTTGACAACCCGGAAATATGAGTGATGTCCAGCGTCACCGAAGCGAGCGCCGGGGCCGGGATATCCACCAGGCCGATCTGCTCGAAAGCCGTATATGACAGATTGCCGGTGGTCAGGTTGTCGCCGTCAAGCTCGACGGTGTCGATGTCCCTCTGTACCGAGAAAATCACATTGGAGTCGGCGTCGATCGACACGCCTTCCTGATCAATCTTGTCGACTATTTCGCTCATGCCATAAGTGCGATTGACCAGTGGCACCACGAACTGAGTGTTCCAGGTAGGTGACTCCGGTTTCTTGATCGAGCACTGCATGAGGGACAGCGCCACGACCACAACCACCGTAGTCAGCATTAGCTTGGTGCCGAACTTGAACAGCCACGATCCTGCTGGTGCGTCGGAATAGCGGCTGTCTTTTCTTTTTTGTTTTCTGCTCATTAAGACCCCCAGGCTCCGTTTCAAAATCGTTCGTGCCGAAAAAGGCAAACTGAGTGCCGCAACTGAGCCCTGCATTTATGTCATTGCGGCACTGAGAATTAGACAACCCTCCCGATCCTGATTCGGACGGGGATGGGATGGTGCTTCGGCCAGAGTATGGGAGATCGACTACAGGGGTTGACCGCTCCGGCCTGCCGGGCGTATATTGACGCTAAAGGAGCCTCCTATGGGGATGGCGAAGTATGACCGGTTGCTCTACATTTTGAATCTGCTCCGAAGCAGGCGGACTCTCAATGCCCGGCGGCTGGCTGAAGAATGTCGGGTGACCGAGAGGTCGATCTACCGGGATATCATCTCGCTTTCCGAAGCCAACATCCCGATCTATTACGACAATGGCTATAAGCTCGCCTCCGGCAACTTTCTGCCGCCGCTCAATTTCACTTTGGATGAGTACACCTGTCTGATTCTGGCCCTGGAGTCATCGCCCCTGGCCCGGGTAGGGTGCAAGGCGGAGACAATCAGTCAGGTCAAAGCAAAGGTTGAATCCGGGTTATCAGAGATAACGCGCGAACAGAAAAAGATCTCGGTTGATGTCGCTCGTGTCGATGTCGGCATGACCATTCCGCAGCGTGTGAGCACTCGGTTCTACTCCGACCTTGAGAATGCCATCTCCAACCGTTTAAGCGTAGATCTCGAATACGATTCCATCGAACACGGCCTGTCATCGAGGACGGTTGATCCCTATTTCATTATCTTCCGGCGTCATGCCTTCTATTTCGTCGGTTACTGTCATCTGCGGGGAGAATTCCGCACCTTCCGTATGGATCGAATCAAGCGCCTTACTCCGACAAAGCAGCGTTTCACCCGTATCAAGAGTGTGACAGCCGCAGACTATTTCGCCGGAAGCTGGGAGTTGTATCATGGCGAGCCAGTGGAAGTGACCGTACGATTTCGAGGTCGAGCCGCCCGGGTAGTCGCTACTTCCCAGCACCATCTCGGCGAAAAGACGGAGTCACTTGCCGACGGTGAGTTGCTGTACCGGGTGACCGTGAACGGAACCGAAGAGATCGGGCGCTGGATACTCCGATTCGGCGACGAGGCCGAGGTTTTGGAGCCGGCGTCGCTCAGACAGGAACTGGGCCGGATCGGTCAATTTCTCAAACGAACGTATCAGCAGAAATAGTCCCATTTCTCACTGACAGTCCCTGTCAGTCACCTGTGCGATAGTCGAGTCGTGAGGCGGGGCGAGGCCGCGTGGCTCAGCCCCACAAACGACCCTTAAGGCAAAGGGGGACTACTTGCCCAAATTAGAACGGTTGTTGAAACTGGCCCAACTGACCCGCGAGCAGCGGGCCGGGACGGTCAGGGAGATGAGTCAGGTGTGCGGGGTGTCTCAGCGTACCATATTTCGCTATCTTAATACGCTTTCGTCGCTCAACTTGCCTGACGAGCTTCGCGCCGGAACACGAAAGGCTGTCGGTGAGTCATTCTCACGAGTAATCGACCGCGACGATCAGTGCCTGCTGTGTTTTGCCCTTGACCATAATCCGTTGGTCCAGTACAATTATCTGGCGGGTCGATTGGACGAAATCAAGAGGATCCTCAGCGGCGGGCGATTGCCCGGAGGCGGAGTTCTAAAGGGCAGCGTGATCGAAGTCGAGTCTTCACCCGGACCCAGAAAGAAAACCGCCGAAGATCGCATACTGTCGACTTTTATGATAGCCTGCCAGTCAGGCGACAATCTTGTCGTCAGGGTTCGGGGAAGCGAACGGGAAGCGACTCTGCAGCCGCGCGCGATCAAGATACAGAGCAAGGGAATCAGGTTAAGCTTCAGGGCGCCGCTGCGGAGACAATTCGTGACGCACGATCTGAGCAATGTTGTAACTGCTCGCGTAGTCAAGAAGGCCACAGGACTACGATCGCACTAAAGTCGGGTTGGGCAAACCGACTCATTAAAAGTTGACTTTGCCGCGGCTGTCCGATTCCCTGACAGAATGAGCCGTTTTCGCTTTAATGAGACCGCTCAGGCCGGCCTGATCGCGGCCGCTTACGCCCTTCTGAGTCTGGTTTTCTACCCGATATCTTTCGGAGTCTATCAGATAAGGGTGGCCGAGGCTCTCACAGTGCTCCCTTTTCTCACTCGCGCAGCGGTTCCGGGGCTGTTTGTAGGCTGCTTGCTGGCGAACATTTTCGGCGGTAATGGCTGGCAGGATGTCGTATTTGGCTCGTTTTTGACCCTCATCGCAGCCTTGATGACTCGCGGGACATCCAGAGTCGCGAGTGGTTGGCTGCTAGCACCCTTACCACCGGTGCTGGTCAACGCTTTTGGTGTGCCACTCTACCTGGCTCCCATTCTCGGATTCAACTATTGGTTCCTGGTGCTGTCCATCGGGATCGGGCAGATTATCTCCTGTTACCTGCTGGGGATACCTTTGCTGCGAATCCTCCAGAAGCGGGTGTCGATGTTCCGTGGTTCGCCCGGAGAGAGCCTGTAAAGAGACAATGAGGATTCAAGTTGAGCGTATGTGAGGAAAGTGGTTTGAGACTCCGATAACCTCATCACAGGAAAGCTCGCTCGGATAGGATTGATGAATGAACCATAGAATCTGCTTTTTCGAGGACAGACAATGGCGGCAGTTTCTGCCGTTGACCCACCTTAGGCCGGTCTACTGTCTCCGGGCCGGAATCCTCCCGCTGTTTCGACGGATTGAGCGTGTTTTTGATCAGCCGGAGATTTCGCTGTCCAGTCGCGGGGCGCTTGCTCCCGTAATAAGCGCCGAATTCCGCGACTATCCGGTCAATATCATCAAGCGACGCGAGGGACAGACGGTGCTTTTCCTCAACGGCCGACTACGCGACTACGGCAATCTGCCGGAGCTGATCGGCAAGTCCCAGTTAGTTACAAAGATAACGAATCAACAGGGCGCTCTCGTGGGCATCAGCTTTCCGGATGCTGCGGTTGATGATATCCCCAGTGTCGCGACCCAGGAACAATACGTCGAGTACTTTGAGAAGAACGCCGGCGATGCGGGCGAAATGGAGACAAATGCTACGCTCTATGACTGGTGCTGGGATCTGGTGGCGGATATTGACAAAGAAATCGCCGATGATTTTGCCCACTTGAAAAAGACTCTCGCCAAGTCCGAGCGGGTGAAGGTTCATGACGGGGTGTTTGCACTCAATGCCGATCAGATTCATCTTGGTCTCGGAGTGGAGATTCTGCCCGGGAGTTTCATTGATGCTTCCCGCGGTCCTGTTTTCATAGGGGACAACACGCGAGTGGAGTCTCAGGTGGCGATTTACGGCCCGTGTTATATTGGACCGAATTCCGTGGTCGTGGCGGGGAAGATCAGCGGTTGTTCTATCGGTCACACTTGTCGTATAGGCGGCGAGGTTGAAGAGTCGGTGTTTCAATCGTATGTCAACAAGTACCACGCCGGGTTCATCGGGCACAGCTATGTCGGTTCCTGGGTCAATTTCGGCGCCATGACCACGAATTCCGATCTGAAAAACAACTACTCGACTATTCAGGTCAGCGTTGGTGGGCAGCTCAGAGACACCGGTTCGATCAAAGTCGGCTCGTTTGTCGGCGACCACACCAAGTTCGGTATCGGGACGCTTCTGAACACCGGCATCAATGTGGGAATGTGCTGTAACATCTACGGTGGGACTCTGATCACCGACCGGGAAGTGCCGTCGTTTCGGTGGGGAAATTCGGGCGGTTACGAAATCTACAAGTTTGAGAAGGCAATCAAGACTATGCGCCGCACAGCCGAGAGAAGAAATGTCGATTTGACGTCGGCTGAGGAGGCGCTTCTCCATGATGTGTATGACGGCAGGGCCAACGATGTCGGTATTCTGGAATTGTGAGCATCGATTTGTATTGGCCTGGTGGTTCTGTCACCCATTGACAAGAGATACCGGGCGCGGTATTTTGAACGCTCTTTGTGGAGTGAATTGTGCCTGAACTGAGACGAGAACCGGTAACCGGACGCTGGGTGATAATATCCACCGAGAGGCGGAATCGACCGACCGCGTATAGTTCGGTTCCGCACAATCGGGAAGCCAGCATGTGCCCGTTCTGCCCGGGGAACGAGAGCCACACACCCCATGAGGTTCTGGCCTATCGGGAACCAGGCACCGAGCCGGATCGTCCGGGCTGGCGGCTGAGGGTGATTTCCAATCGGTATCCGGCGCTTAAGATCGAGGGCAGTCTGGACCGTGCTCCTCACGGAATCTACGACCGCATGAACGGCGTGGGCGCTCACGAGGTTATCATTGAGACGCCGGAACACGCTTTCGATATTGTGGACATGACTGATAGCCAGGTGCGTGACGTTCTTTGGTCCTACCGCGAGCGCATGGCCGACCTGGAGCGCGATGTTCGTTTCAAGCACATCATTGTTTTCAAGAATTACGGAGAGGCCGCCGGGGCGTCGCTGGAGCATTCACATAGCCAGTTGATAGCTACGCCCATCGTGCCCAAGCGGGTGCAGGAAGAAGTCAGCGGCGCGAAACGCTACCACGAATTCAAAGAGCGCTGCATTTTTTGCGACATTATCCGGCAGGAGGTTGCCGACCGGGAGCGGATCGTGAAAGATCATGACGCTTTCATCTCGTTTGTGCCGTTCGCGTCCCGTTTTCCTTTTGAAACCTGCATAATGCCGAAGTCGCATCAGGCTAGCTTTCTGGAAATGTCCGACCATGAGTTTACCATACTGGCTCGCTGTCTGAAAGACACGCTGCTTCGGATGAAACTTGCACTCAATAACCCACCGTTTAACTATGTATTGCACACGCGGCCGTTGTCGCGCGAATATCATGACTATTATCATTGGCACTTCGAGATCATTCCACGCCTGACCAAAACAGCCGGTTTTGAATGGGGAACCGGTTTTTACATCAATCCAACCCCACCCGAGGAATCGGCAGAATTTCTCCGTCAGATCGACATAAGTCAATACGGAGCGACCGAAATCCGTCAGGCTAATGGCTGACATGGACAAACTCAGGATACTGATGGCGACGGCCGAGGCCGGGCCGTATGTGCGGACAGGCGGCTTGGGTGATGTGATGGGCGCCCTGCCGGCGGCTCTAGCAGCCAGGGGTCACGATGTCAAAGTGGTCCTGCCCAGGTACAAAACTATCGATGGCCGCCGACATCGACTTTCGCTCCTCTTGGATGACGTGCCGGTGCCTGACGGGGGGGAGATGTCGCATGCTTCAATTGAACGAGCCGGCGACAGTGCTCGAGGCGTCGAATATCTGTTTGTCGGTCACAGTGACTATTTTGGCCGTGCCGGCCTTTATGTGGATTCGAGAAGTGGCACTGATTATAAAGATAACCATTTGCGCTTTGCCTTCTTCTCCCGCGCCGTTCTTGAGTTGGCGCGTCACCTTGATTGGCGCCCGGATATCATCCACGTCCATGACTGGCAGACCGGGCTTGTGCCTGCGTACTTTCGCGTGCACTACGCTCATGATCCTGTTCTTCAGAACTGCCGCACTATTCTGACTGTCCACAACCTCGGCTACCAGGGTTTATTTGAGCGCGAATGTTTTGCCGACCTCGATTTGCCCGAGGAGATGTTCTATGCCGCGACGGGAGCTGTTGAGTTTTACGACAAGGTCAATTTTCTGAAGGCCGGAATCGTGCTCGCCGACAAAGTGACAACGGTGTCGCCCCGTTATGCCCGGGAGATCCAGGGCAGTGAAGAATTCGGCTGCGGTTTGCAGGGCGTTCTGGCGGCGCGAGCGGCCGACCTGATGGGAATACTCAACGGCGTGGACTACTCGATCTGGTCTCCGAAGACCGACCGGCTGATTCCGTTTCGGTACGGGCCCACGAACCTTTCGGGTAAGCGAATGTCTCGGGTGGCGTTGCTTAACCGGGCCGGCCTGCCCTTGCGCGAGAAGATCCCTATCATAGGCCTGGTCACACGGTTGACGTCGCAGAAGGGGATTGATTTGCTCATAGAGGGGGCAGCGGAGCTCTTCAAACTCGATATTCAGATGGTCATTCTCGGTGATGGTGATGCCACATACCATCGGAGTCTGAAGATACTGGAGAAAGAATATCCTGATAGACTCCGAGTCTGGTTTGAATTCAACGATGCGCTTGCTCACCTCATTCAGGCCGGGTCTGATGTTTTCCTGATGCCCTCCCGCTACGAACCATGCGGGCTGAATCAGATGTATGCTTTGAAGTACGGTACCGTACCCGTGGTACGGGCAGTAGGAGGATTAGCTGATACCGTACGTGACTACGATCCGCATACCAGTGACAGCACCGGATTTGTTTTTGAAGACTATACGTGCGAGGAAATGATTGGTGCCGTGAGCCGTGCCGTGCAACTATTTCCTCGCCGGCGAGAATGGGGAAAGTTGATGAAGGCCGGTATGAGGGCCGACTTTTCCTGGGCGAAGTCTGCGGCCAGCTACGAGAATCTGTTCCGTCTGTTATCTGGCAGTTGATGGTCTGAGTATGACTGTTCTGACAAGACTTATCGGCCGGTTCTGGCCACTGTTTGCAGCGCTTGGCATATACATTTTTTTCGTACTCAGTCTGAATTTCACTCAGGACGACGCCTATATTTCATATCGCTACGTGGCGAATTACCTTAACGGTGATGGTCTGGTTTACAACATAGGGGAGAGAATCGAGGGAATCACCAACTTCGGCTGGACCGTGTTCATGATGTTCCTGGGAGTTCTCAGGGCTGACTACATGTGGTGGTCCAAGATAGTCGGGGTATTATTCGGGGCGGGGGTGATCGCCGTCGCGTTCTTTATCGGCGAGGAATTGTTTCGCCGAGAGGGATGGGCATACACGGCGTTGGCTACGCTGTTACTGGGTGCAAACCAGTCCCTCGCTTACTGGTCAGTGTCTGGTCTGGAGACCGCGGCGTTCGCGTTCTTTGCGGTGCTGTCGTTGTTGCTGTTTCTGCGCAAAGACTGGTTGCTGGTTTTCGCGCTTGCCATGGCTGTCTGGCTGCGGCCCGAAGGCGCTGTGGTTACGGCCATCCTGTTGATTACTGAGACTGTGCAGACACGATCCTGGCCACGGTTTTCTGCCGCTTGCGCTGCGCTTGCTTTGGTGGTCTCGCTTCCTTTCGTTGCTTTCAAGCTGTGGTACTACGGCTCAATCCTGCCCAATCCGTTCTATGCCAAGACCAGCTTCGATCTTGAGCAACTGAAGAACGGTCTGGAATACGCGGGCGAGTTCTCTCAGCACTATGCTGTATATTACGTCGGTCTGCTTGGACTGGTCATACCGCTTATCCTGTGGCGGCGGGGGAATGACGTTCTGAAGGCAGTGTGGCTCTTTACCGTTTCCTACTTTGCCTATGTGATTCTGATCGGGGGCGACGTGCTCAAAGTGCACCGCTTCTTCCTGCCGATGTTTGGCCCGATGGCGGTGTTGATGGTCTTTGCGGTCCGGGCGCTGCTGTGCCGCATGCGACCTGCCCTTCAGTATCTTATCCTCCTTCCCTTTGCCGCGACCATGCTGGTAACCACGTATGTACTACCCAAGCCGGTGGTTACGAGGTACAACACCAACGAGAGAGCCTTCACTTACAAGATGCAATTCAAAGCGCGGGCGATGAAGCAGGCAGACCCCACGAACTTCTCTGTGGCACTGGCGACGATTGGCATTTTCGGCTACGAACTGCTCGGCCACGATATTATCGATATGGTGGGGCTGACAGATTCCACGATTGCCCGCTATTCCGAAGATCCGATCCCCGGTATGGAGACTACCTGGAAAGAGCAGAAGCACAATACCCGTTATCTGCTGGGACGTGCGCCAGACTATATTATGTTTTCGACGGGGATCAAGCCATCGGCTCCAGCCGAGCGGGCGTTACTCCTGTACCGCCAGTTCACTGATTGCTATCGCACGGTGGGCTGGTATTATCAGCCTCCTGATGCACCCCAGGGTGTAATTTCGAGTGTGTTCAAGAAGGTACGTCCGGTCGAGGGCGAACTGGTCCCATACTATCCCGTTGAATATGTGCAAGAGTACAAGAAGGCTCTCGACGCATATTCGGCCGGTGACCATCGGACCGCTCTCAAGTTCTACGATGCCGCCATTCGAGTCTCGCCGCGTCCGTATTACATTTACTTGTTGGAGCAAATAGCCTTCAGCATGCAGATGATCGGCGAGGACGAACGGGCAGCCTCCATGTTTGAAGCTGTACTTGACCGCGATTCGCTTGTTTTCGAAGCCCACCTGGAGCTTTACAGGCGGGCTGCACTTCAAGGAGACACCGCCGGGATGGGTTTGCACAAAAACTGGGTGCTCCGCCTGGTCCCCTGGTACTGGCCGCGTCTTGACTCGACCGTACATGAACAAGTTCGACAGTCACGACGTCATTAAAAGACAGCAGGTTGCGTTTCTACCGTGAAGTGCCACATTAAGGGTCACGGCTGGTGTTGGGGACCAGCCGAAATAAGTTGACAGGGCCGCCAGCCGATATATATTTATGTCGCCCACAAAAAGGGCATCGAGGATTGTCGAAAAGGCGGGAATAGCTCAGTTGGTAGAGCACCACCTTGCCAAGGTGGCTGTCGCGAGTTCGAGTCTCGTTTCCCGCTTTTATTCTTCAGGCGGCATAGCCAAGTGGTAAGGCAGAGGTCTGCAAAACCTCTATTCCCCGGTTCAAGTCCGGGTGCCGCCTCTTTATTCCCGAACGATTTAAACAGGATAGGTGTGATCTATATTTACAGGTTGCGAGCGTTCAAGGGGTAACCCGCAACTCTTCAATAGGTTTGGCCGCGGCCGGGGTGAGCAGTCGCGAAAAAAGGCTTGACACGGTGGCAACTCGGAACTATAATGGCTTTGAGCGTTGGGTATCATTGCATTACATCAGACTGTGTTCCTACACGGTTCAAAAAGTTGCGGAAATCAAAATTGAATAGCGCGTCCTTGGGCGCCGACAAAAAAATATATAAATCCCTCTCTTTCTGAGAGACAGGAGTGAGACTATGACCAAAACTCTGTTCGCACTCGTCCTGGGAGTGGTCTGCCTTTTTGTCGCTGGGCCGGTCTGGGCTGACTGGGTTCCTGCAGACGGTCACAAGATGCACTTCCCGCAACTGCCGGATGAGCAGGGGTGGGATGTGAACTCCCGTATGCCCGTGGTGCTCGCCGATGACTGGCGCTGTTCGCGCAGCGGTCCGGTGACTGACGTTCACTTCTGGGGATCATGGCGCGATGTTACCGGCGACCGTGTGGGTGACGTTGGTGTCATTTCCAGTTTCATGATTCGGTTCTGGACCGATGTGCCTAATCCGGGCGGAACTGGCTTCAGCCATCCAGGAACCATTTTATGGCAGGGCGAGGTAAATACCTTTGCGGCTGTGCCCATCGATCCTCCTACCCTCGAAGCCTGGTACGATCCCACCAAGCTCCCGGAGGTGGTGGTTCCGAATGATCACGGCGAGTACTTCCAGTACAACCTTGACCTGACCAAGTTGACCCAGATGCCATTCGTCCAGCAGGAAGGGACTATATACTGGATGAGTGTCATGGCCATTGTGCAGCCGGAAACCCAGATGAAAGAATGGGGCTGGAAATCGACCATAAATCACTTCAATGATGACGCAGTTTGGGCTATTGACGGTGTGTTCCAGTGGACTGACATGTACGAGCCGCCTCGGGTCAACAACTTCACCGCCAACCTCGATCCTTTCGGTCACTTCGCCGGAGGCGGAGGGACCAACTTCTACGGTCAGGGATGGTATTTCTACGAGAATACTAATTGGTGGAACATCTGGTTTTACGATAACCCGTTCACTACCACGCATGTAAAGAGGGGACAAATCCAGTGCATGATCATGCCGATGGTACCGGGGCAGCCGTCCAACGTCACGGTAGCCATCAACTGGTCGACCGATGCCTGGTCCTTACAGGTGCCGCCGCCGCCCGGCCCACCAGTGCCACCGCTGACCGTGGCGCAGGAGCAGCAGTTTGTTGGTCGACAAGTCATTTTCAGCGGCCCTATCGGCCCCAGTGGTCATGAGATTTATGAAGCATTTCAGCTCCCTGTTGGGTACAACCCGGAATGGGTTTCGATCGATATTCAGGGCGTTAATGTGATGATCGTGAACGGCGTGATCAGCCACGAGTGTTATCGCACTTCGCTTGATCTGGCGTTTGTGATAAACGGTCCGGAGCCGACCGGAGCCTGTTGCTATCCAAACGGCGCCTGTGCTGTGGTTACGCGGCCTGCATGTACTGGTGCGGGGGGAACCTATCTTGGCGATAACATCATCTGCCTGGGTGATGTCAACCCACCGAACGGGGTAGATGACGCCTGCGAGCAGGTTTTGCCAACCGGTGCCTGCTGCTACGCGAACGGAACATGCGCAGTAGTTACCCGGACCTCGTGCAACAACTCCTCAGGCACATATCTCGGTGACGGTGTGCTGTGTCAGGGAGATAACAACCAGAATGGTATCAATGATGCCTGCGAAGGTCTGTGGCCTACCGGTGCCTGTTGCCGGGCTGACAACACCTGCTATGCTACTTCTCAGGCGGTCTGTGTTCAGACGGGCGGAACGTATCTCGGTGACAATACTGTCTGCCTGGGCGACCTGAACGGAAACGGGCAGGATGAGGCCTGCGAGCTTACCAATACCGGCGCTTGCTGTTTGCCGAACGGAACCTGCGCTAGTGGCCAGACACGGATTGCTTGTACTATGGCCGGCGGCCAGTATATGGGTGACGGGTCCGCTTGCGCGGGCGATGGCAATCAGAACGGTGTCGATGATCTGTGCGAGAACACGCCAGACCTCAAGTGGTTCCAGCCGCCGGACCTTAGCCCCACCGGTATGGACGTCAATGCCTCACCTGATCCGACAGGATTGCCGTTCTTGTTGGCTTCGGATTTCCGTTGTACTCAAGCCGGGCCGATTACGGAAATCCATGTCTTTGGCTCCTGGTTGAACGATGTCTTGCCGCAGGGTAATCCCGGGGCAGTAGCATTCCGGCTGAGTATCCATCCCGATATTCCTGATCCTGATGGCAGCGGATCGGCGTATAGCATGCCGGGACCGGCTATATGGCTGAAAGATATTCAACCCGGGAATTTCGAATATCGTGTTCTTCAGGCCAACATCCAGGAAGGTTGGTACAGCCCGCCAATGGTGTACATGCCGATTGGCGATCGAGTGTGCTACGAGTATATATTCCGCCTCGGTCCCACGGAGTTCATACAGCATGGGACCACTTCCGACCCGATCATCTACTGGCTTGACGTGCAAGCAACGCCGCTGCAATCAGGCACTTATTTCGGGTGGAAGACCGCCGTGCCCCCGCACCAAATCGACGATGCTGTCTTTTTCAATGGGGTGGATGTGCTTGATCTTCAACTCGGCTGGAAGGAGTTGCGTTATCCTGATACACACGTGCTCCATCCGAACTCGTTTGATCTCGCCTTCCAGATCTGGGGTCTGGAACAGGCACTGACCGGTGCTTGCTGCTTCGACAACGGCACTTGCCAGGTGATAACTCAAGCGGCGTGTACCACAGCCGGCGGAACTTATGGCGGCAACGGCACTACCTGTGCCGGTGCAGACGTCAACCAGAACGGGGTCGATGACTTCTGTGACGGCATCGTGACGCTGGGGGCTTGTTGCTACGGCGATCTGGTCATGCCGATCTGCGTGAATACCACGTCGACCGTCTGTGGTCAGCAGTTCCACGGTACCTGGCACAGCGGCAAGAACTGCCTCACCTACCAGTGCCCGGTATCCTGCTGTGTCGGCCGCGTGGGTGACGCCAACGGTCTTGGTACTTATCCTAACGAGGTGACGATTAGTGATATTCAGTTGCTGGTCTTTGCGAAGTTCATCAGCAGTCTGCCGTGCGAACAGAATCTCCATTGTCTGACTGAGGCAGATGTAAACCAGTCCGGCGGAGTCAATCCAAGATGTTCTGATGTCACGATTTCAGACATTCAGACGGTGGTGAATCACCTGTTTATTGCCGGTCCACCGAACGCGCCGCTGAAGCTTTGTTTCTAAGCGGTCGCATATGATCGCGCTGGTCGCGAAACGCAACTGCAGGCCGCCCCGGACAGTATCCGGGGCGGCCGCCTTTTTGGGTCCCTTGCAGGGAACTGGAAAAACCTTTGACAAGCCGATTTAGATAGGCTATGTTCTATTGTCACAGAGATGAAACTCTGTGTGTACTTGCACGGTCGTGTCAAAAACCTGACCAGGAGATTTGCCATGAAGGCTCTTGGACCTGTTTCAGTCATTGTATGTTTGATGCTTATCGCCGGAAGCGCACTGGCTCAAACCTCAATTTCTCTTGAAGGAACCACTTATGTCCGAGATGATTCCGTTCTGGCGGGTGGTTCCACACACACGTTCACTTTTCGCTATAGGGCGACAGGCGCGCCTGCAAGTCGCAACTATCTTACCGCTAATGGTTTTCGGGTCTTCTCTCCAGACGGCGCCGACTGGGTTTCAGTTCAAGGCTCCGCTTTGCAGCCATTCAGCGGGCTGAGATGGGCTCATGTTTTCGTCAACCATTTCAATTTGACGGGCGGAAGTGGTCGATATGGGATGCCGTTGCTTGCCGGAGGGGGCAACGAAACCGGCAGAGATACGGTTGCGATTCTACTGGCTGGAATCACTGCCAAGCCATCGCTCGGGGGGTTGCCCTCGGGATTCGACGACCTCGCATTGGAAATCAAGTTCCAATCTCGGCGTGAGGACGCGGGGTTGCACATCTGTATTGACACATGCCAGGGAGCGCCCGGAGCCGCTTGGGAATGGGCGAATCCCGACGGTCTTCTGAAACCGACCTGGAGCGGAAAACGCTGTTTTGTGATTAATTGCTGTTCCGGTCTGACAGGAGACGTCAATGGCGTCGGGGGCGACGAACCAACCATAAGCGATGTGGTCACTCTGGTGGACTATCTGTTCGTCAGCAGAAATCAACCGGATTGTCTGGGCGAGGCTGATGTAAATACCTCCGGTACGCTGCTGAGTCCGCCTCTTGACTGGCGCGATGTAACAATAAGTGACGTTGCGTTACTGGTATCACATCTCTTTGTCAATCACGAGCCTTTGCCGGGATGCCCTTGAAACGGAGGAGGCGAATTGCCACAAATATATATAGAAAAGGAATCTGCGTTTTTGAAGAAGTATCCTCTTGCCCTCTTGGCCGGTTTGCATATATTGGCCGACAAGTTTTTGGAGAACTTTTGACTGACGCCAAGCCTGGAGGTTTGAACTATGGCAATGACAGTAACCGATGAATGCACCGCATGCGGCCTTTGCCTGCCGGAATGTCCCACTGAATCCATTGCAGAGGGTGACATCTATATCATTAGTCCGGACACATGCAACGAATGCGAAGATCAGGACGATGGCCCCCATTGTGTGGAGGTCTGTCCTGTGGATTGCATCGTTAAGGCCGTCTGAGATCGACCGCTTATCCAGGCCGTCCGGTTGGGCGGCCTTTTTTTTGTTCTAAAATGAAGAGGGTGCTGCTCTGGGGGTAGAGGGGGCTTGAAACTACCCGGGGATAACAGAGCGTCACCCTCGATACTCGCGTGACCTTATCAGGTTGGTCACTTTCGGCGCCGGATACATTTCGGATATCGGCTCAGTACTTCACAACCTTTACCGGGACGGTGATCCGAAGTGGTGTTCCGCCTTCGGGTAAGCCAATAATGGCAGTGAAGTTAGTAATATGGGTACCGGGCGGGAGAGTAGCTTTGGGAGTGATTTCGAGCTCCAGACTTTCGCCTTTACCCGCGCGACTTCGGATTGTTCGGACATCAACGAAATCCCCTTCTAAGCGTATGTCTTGCAACGTGATGCTTTCAAGCTCATGATTGAGAAAAGTACTGTTACGGGATTTCTGACCGGGAAGAAAGAAAACACTGACCGGTTTCGGCTCCACCTGATAGAGCCACTGGCCAACGTTGGCAAGATAGGATAAATAAGCGTAGTGAGACTTCTTGTCACTGGAGTAGACTCGAATGTCTTTCTCAATCGGGCCGTACATGTCGGCAGTGTTGAAGATCATCAGGCCACGCGCCGTGTCTCCCGGCGCCACGACCGAGTCGCGGAAGCGGACCTCAGTGCAGTCACAATGTCCGGTCATAGTATCAATATGGATCGTGTCCTGTCCGTAATTGACCATCTTGATAGTATGGTAGATCTTGAAGTCGACCCCGACACAGCCAATATCATACTTTTCCTCAGTAAACCTCAGATCGGGCAGTTGATCGGCTGCTGACACACTGGTCCAGAGCAAACTGCCCAACACGCCTACCAGATACATCGCTGATTTTGCAGTCATGACGGTATTTCCTCCAGAGTCTCAAGAAAACCATGCTGGCGCATCCACCGGTCATTGAAGAACTTGCTGAGATAGCGTATACCGGCGTCCGCGAAGAGTCCCACAATCAAGGCTTCGGGTCCCAGGGTGGCTGCTACCCGCTCAATCGCGACTGCCACGGTACCGGATGATCCTCCGGCAGAAATGCCCTCGTTTCTGGCAATCAGCCGTACCCGGTCGAACGAATCTTTGTCAGAGACGGTAATGACTTCATCAACCAGGTTCGGATGCAATGCCTTGGTAATAACGTCGGAACCGATTCCCTCGACTTTGTAAACACTACTTTCAACCAGTTTTCGGCTTCGGATATATTCAGCGAATATCGATCCCTCGGGATCGACCGCAATCGCCCGGATTTTGGGATTCTTTTCTTTCAGATAGCGGGCGGCTCCTGAAAACGTACCCCCGGTGCCAATCCCGCAAACAAAGTGGGTGATTTGGCCATTAGTGTCATTCCAGATTTCAGGGCCGGTCGAGAGATAGTGGGCTTCCACATTATCCTGGCTGTCATACTGGTCGAGATCGAAATAGCCGTTCTCTCGAGCCAGTCGTCGAGCCAGCATGTAGCATCCAGCGGGATCGTCATGGGCGGCTTCAGTAGGAGTAACAATTACTTCGGCGCCATACGATCTGATTAGGTCCACTTTTTCCTGGCTGGTTTTTTCCGGAGTCACCACAATAGCTTTCAATCCAGCTATCGAGGCAACCATACCCATTGACACACCGGTATTGCCCGAGGAGTTGTCGATTATGGTGTCGCCCGGTTTGAGGCGTCCTTCCCGGAGCGCCTTCTGCACTACGTGCGACACCATCCGATCTTTCACCGAACCGGTGGGATTCAGAAACTCCAGTTTGACGAAGACTTTCGGGCCGGGTTCGGGGACACCGGTACGAAGGCGCACCATTGGAGTGCGGCCGATCAACTCAAAGAGATTATTGTTCACTTGCATGGCCAATTCTATTCCAAGGCAGGTATTTTATGGGGTTGCCGTGTAATTTTCAAGGCAATTGTTTAAGAGCCCTCGCTTCTTTCTTGACACAACTGTACCTGCACTGGATTATATACAAAAGAGATGGTCCGGTTCCCGGACAAACCAAGAGGGCGTTGGCCCGGCGGAGGTGATATGCAAATGGTCAAAATGTTGTTAATTGCGAGCCTGCCGACCTTGCTGCTGGCTGGCTGTTCCGAGAAGCAGAAAGAAGCGTCTCGGCTGGAACAGGAAGTCATGAACCAGGAAGAATCGACTGCGACTGACACGGCCTTGCCGGAGTCGGCGACGGTAGCGATCGACACGCCTATGGCCGTGACCGCTGTTGCAGATGCCTCAGCTATCCCCCCGGAAGCTCAGCCCAGGATCACGCCGCAGCCGATGCCTCCGGCTCCCACCGGAGAAGGGTGGACGGTCCAGGTGGCGTCATGCGAAAGCCAGGACTATGCCCAACGCCTGGTGAATGTATTTACCCGTCGCGGATACCAGCCCTATTCCACAACGATCACGAAGGGCGAGCAGTTATACTATCGAGTGCGAATAGGAAGTTTCACAAACATCGCTGAGGCTCGTAATCTGAGGGACGAACTGATCGACCGGTACTCGGTTCAGGCGTGGATTGACCGAATTGAGCGGTAGGCGTGAGCCGCGGTGAAATCTTCTGCGCGTAGACAGTCCTTTCAAGCAAGACAAGGCCACATGGGCAAGAAAGAACAGAACAAACCCCAGCGCGTGAAGCCACAGCTTCTGAAAGGTTTCCGCGACTACCCGCCGGACCAACAGGCGGCGCGGGAGAAAATGATCGCACGCATTCAGCAGGCGGTCGAGCTTATGGGGTTCCAACCGTTGCAGACAGCGTCGGTGGAAGCTGCCGACGTCCTCTTAGGCTCGCACTATTCTTCTGATTCTCTCGCTGAGCTGTTTGGGTTTAAGGGGCCTGACGACGCCGATATGGCGCTTCGCTATGAGTTTACACTCTCCCTGGCCAGGTATGTGGCCTCGCAACCCGACCTGCCATTGCCCTTTCGCCGCTACCAGTATGGTAACGTCTGGCGTGTGGACAAGCCGGGTCCGGGTCGGTTTCGGGAGTTCATGCAGTTTGACATCGATATCGTGGGAACCCGCAACATGCTGGCTGACGCCGAGATTATCGCCGCTATGGTCGGCACTATGGAGCATCTCGGCATTGAGCGGTTCAAGGTGCGGTACTCAAGCCGCAAGATACTGAACGGCTTGATCGAATGGGCCGGTATTCCTCCGCAGCGCGGGCCAGACGTAATGCGGGTGCTGGACAAACTGCAACGGATCGGACTGGACAATGTGCTTGCCGAATTGAGCGGTGGCCGAAGCGACGATTCAGGCGACCGGATTGAAGGTTTGTATCTCGAAGATAACTGGGTTCTCAGGGTCAAAGAATTCATGATTCAGAATGTGGTTGGGACTGGTAGGTCGCTAGTCGGCTCTCACGACTATCTTCAAAGCAGTCCAAGCTGTCGAGAAGGGTTCGACGAGATCCTACAGATAGAGAGCCATCTCTCGCATATGGGCGTGACATCAGACCATGCGGAAGTCGATCTGACCATCGTCCGTGGCCTAGGGTACTACACTGGAACCGTGTTTGAGACCACACTCCTCGATCTACCCGAATTCGGCTCAATGTTCTCCGGTGGCCGTTACGACAACCTGGTCGAGCGATTCCAGAGCCAGTCGGTACCGGGGGTGGGTTCATCGCTGGGAGTCGACCGGCTATTGGCAGCGCTGATAGAACTGAAAAAAATCTCGTTACCTCGCTGTACTTCCAAAGTTCTGGTCACCGTGATGGACCGAGACCGTCTGCCGGACTACCTGGCGATACTGAAGGAACTCAGGGCTGCCGGCATTGCCAGTGAGATCTTTTCTGGTGACACTAAGAACTTAACGCGTCAGATTAGATATGCCGATAAACTCGGTGTGCCACTGGCGATTATAGCTGGCACTAATGAATTCGACGCCGGTTTGATCAGGATCAAGAATCTCGCAGCAGGAGCTTCAAAGGCCGAGGGTACGTCGGATCGAGAAGACTGGCTCAAGGCTGAGGGGTTCCAGGAAGACATACCTCGAGGACAACTGGTAAGCCGGATCAGACAGCTTCTCAGCCTCGAATAGTTTCTCTCGTTTGACTAAGATCAAACACCTTTCTGTGTGCTTGCCGTATTTTTTCGGTATGGCTACGCGAGTTGCGTTGAAGTTGAGGCTCAGTCCTTTGATCGGTACGCCCAGTGCGAATCCCAGCGGTGTTCAAAGACTCCGGTTTTGGGCGCAGATATTCTCGTTGGGCGTAAACGTCTGGATCTGTGTCCAATTCTATTTCTGGGTCAAATACATTGAAAGCCTGGGGACGAGTTGGGCAGTAACCCGTCCTCCGGGAGTCGAAGGCTGGCTGCCTATCGGGTCGCTGGTTTCGCTGCGTTATTGGTGGGAAACAGGGATTGTGAACGAGGTCCATCCGTCCGGATTGATCATTCTTGCCGTGATACTTGTCACCGCGTTTCTGTTCAAGAAAGGGTTCTGTTCATGGGTTTGTCCCATCGGCTTTACCTCCGAGATGATCGGCGATATCGCAGACAAGTTGTGGGGGCGACGACTCATTCCTCCACGATGGCTTGACTACCCGCTTCGAGCTCTGAAGTACTTACTGCTCGCGTTCTTCATCTGGTCGGTGTTGATCGCCATGGCGCCGGAAAGTGTCAAGAGCTTCGTGTACTCCGACTATAACATCATGACCGATGTCCTCATGCTGCGCTTCTTCACGGACATCTCGATGGCGGCACTTGGTGTCATCGCGACCCTGTTCCTGCTGTCTTTCGTGATCCGGGGATTCTGGTGTCGGTATCTTTGTCCCTACGGCGCACTTCTGGGTTTTCTCAGTCTCATCTCGCCGACCAGGATCAGACGCAATAGTGAAACATGTATAGACTGTTCTGCGTGCAGCAAAGCCTGTCCGGCCTTTATCAAGGTCGACAAGGTAAGAGAGGTTGTATCGGACGAGTGCATCGGATGTATGGCCTGTGTGGACGTCTGCCCGGTGAAGAAGACACTTGAGGTCAAGGTCGTTTCGAATCGATGGGCGATTCCAGCGGCCGGGTGGGCGGCTGCGCTTCTTGTAGTCTTCTGGGTGACCTTGCTTGGTTTCAAGCTGTTTGGCCCATGGCAAAACGGGGTATCCGATCAACAGTACATGGAGAAGATTGACCAGGTGAACCGGGGTGAGTATATTCACCCGTAGAGCCTCTTGAAAAAGACCTCGGGAAACGTGCTGTCAGGCGACCCTGCCTGACAGCACTGAAGTTGCAGGTGTCAGCCAGAGTCGGCTGACACCACATTTGCGGTCTTTGAACAAGCCTCTTAGGAGCAGGTAATGAAACAAGTCTCAGTTTTCGAGAAATACGCCCATGAGTACGATGTTCTCACCAACGCCAAAGCGAGGGAAAAGCACCATCGTGAAGAAGTGCGAGCGTTGATCGACCGGTTCCGTCCGGCGTCGGTGCTTGACGCCGGCTGTGCTACGGGTCTGACAGCAGCGCTGTTCGCGCGCGAGGGAGTGGGGGCCATCGGGCTGGATCGATCACTCGCCATGATAACTGAAGCCCGCAGGAAATATGATCGCTCGGGTTTGTCGCTCAAATTTATGCGGGGCAGTTTCGAGCGATTGCCGAAAAATCTCAATCGTCAGTTCGATCTTGTAGTATGTCTGGCCAACTCAATAACCGGCGTAGGGACGATCAGCAATCTGAGGAAGAGTCTTTCCGGATTTCGACGAGCGTTGAAGCCCGGCGGGACCCTGGTTTTGCAGGCGCTCAACTACGAAGCCGTGAGAGAGGACGAGATTCTTCCGGTTCGGGCTACGCAGCAGGGTAAAGTAGGGTATCTTCGTTATGCCCGACAGCGCGGGTCACGTCAGGAATTGACTGTTGTACGGCTCGATTTCTCTACCCATCCGTTCACATTCGAACCGTTTGTCCACGAGTTTGATAATTTCACCCCAGCGCAGTTGAAAGCGGCTCTTGGCCGGGCCGGCTTTCGCAAGATCACGCGTTATGGTGATCTGGTGTTGTCGCGGCCTTTCCGAAAATCATCGCGGGATATCGTGCTGACCGCTCTCAGAACTTATTAAACAATCATCGGCAGCAGGAGATTCGAAGAGATTGATGTGAAGCCGCAGGCGGTCTGATTTAGTTTGACTCCCGTCCGTTTGGGTCTATCTTCACAAGCCTATGAAGCTTCCAGTCGTCATCGGTCTTACGCTTCTCTTACTAGCGCCAGTAGTTTTCGGCCAGCCCGCGGACACTCTTCCCAAGGGGGCCGTAGCTGAGCGTTCCATCAAGGCGTCGGCGTCGGTAGAGTCATTTCGCCCGGTGGGCGACTTGCGAATCTGGCGTTTCTTTGCCAAGCAGACCACTTTCGGCCAGTTGACGTCGACAGTGACCGGTCGTCGAGACATTGATGGTCAACCGGCTCTGACTGTTAAAGAGTCTCTGCAGGTCGACTTTAGCAAGATCGGCGGAGAAGCTCAGGAGATTGTCTCCGGAGAAACCTATGTTACCACCTCTGGTCGTTTTGACGGCTGTGATCTGAAAATCGGTCCGCCCGCAACAGCCGAGCGCCTGATGATTACACATTCGGATGACGACCTGACTGGCTTCTACACTCGAGGGGGAGAGGAGAACGAGATTTCTCAACCGTGGGGGACGGAGTGCTTTTTCTGGGACGCGCATCTGGTTGATCAATTGGAGGTCTTTCTGGCCATGCGTGACCTGGAGATTGGGACTACCATTAGTGACTCCATTTTTCTGCCGCAGTCTCTGATGCGCACCAGGATTACCGGGAAAGTGATCTATTTCATGTGGCAGGAAATATACAAGGGGAAGATCGACTCAGTGTTTGTCATCCGACTTACTGAGCCGTCCACCTACCAACTTTATTTTACCCCCGACAAGAGGTTGGTCCGGGTTGATATGGTCGAACAGGGAATCCGAGTCTATCAGGATTTGGTTCGGCGAACCGCCGTGGACGCTTCGTCGGAACCCGTGAACTCAAGTCGAGCGCCTTTTTCGCTGCGGGCGCTGCTATTCAAGTTGCCTCACTACCTCGCCTTTGTAGTGATAGCGGGGTTGTCGATTCTGCTTCTCGCGGCTCGCGCCTTTCGGTGGCCGGCGTCGTACTTGTCACTGTCTATTGGCTTAGTCCTCTATGTTGTGATGTCGCTCGCTGTCAATCCGATGCTGATCTGGATGGCCCGGCACTGGGTCAATCTGCAATCGGCTTCGGGCAGTTCTTTCTATCTCGCCGGAACGATGCTGCCATTGTTGACCGGGTTGATTCAGGCTGGATTGATGTACTCAGGGATGTTCTTCGCCGGGATTCTATCGAGTGTTCGTCCCTATCAGTGGTGCGGACTCGGAGCCGTTCTGGGAGGTGCTTTCGGTCTGGCGGAATCGATTCATATCTCCGGTTGGCGAATAGAGGTCCTTTTCGACTGGGCGCTGCTGGAGCGATCGGTCATGATTGTCATGTACACGGCTTCCGGCGCGTTGATCGGGCGCTTCATGAGTGGAGAGCGGGTGTACCTGGTATGGGGGATTGTGGGCGCAACTCTGGTCAACGGGGCCATACGTTTTCTACCTCTCCTGGTGCAGACCCGTAAGATCGGAATCGAGGCTGTTCACCTCATCATGGCTATTGGTGTGGTAGTATATCTGCTGATTGTTGTGATTCTTTCGAAGAAAGCGTTGGGTCGCCCGGTTGAACAGATAATGACGGCAGCGCTACCGAATCAAGATTGACACATCTGACGATGCCCCATATCATTGGTGACATTGATAACGACGGACTACTGAACCGGAATGATTAGGATCAAAGACTGGACCGAATTACTGCGACGAGATAACAATGTCATCTGAGCGCGTCTATGCCGGCATAGATATCGGCGGCACAAATATCAAGTACGGTCTGGTGGATCAGAATGGAAAAGTTCTCTTCAAGGAACAGCGCCCGACGATCGTAGACAAAGGGCCTGAACCTCTGTTGCATCTGGTCGCGAATATCGGCGAAAAGCTGCTCCTTCACGCTGCCGAGGAAGACTGCGAAGTCCCGTGGCTTGGAGTCGGGACGCCGGGGTCGGTTGATTTCAAGACCGGCCAGGTGATCGGGATGGCGCCCAATATCCCCGGCTGGAAAGGAGCCGCAGTTGGAGAATTCCTTCGCGAGCGGCTCAATGTGCCAGTATGGGTTGACAACGATGTAAACGCTGTTGCTCTGGCCGAATACCGTTTCGGAGCTGGCGTCGGATATAACTCGGTGGTTTGTGTGGCGGTTGGCACCGGTGTAGGTGGCGGAATCATTCTCAATGGCAAGCTCTGGCGGGGCAGTACTTCGGCAGCCGGTGAGATTGGACACATGCCGATTGACCCAAACGGTCCTGTTTGTGGCTGCGGTAACAAGGGGTGCGTGGAATCGTTTTGTGCTTCGGCGGCAATCATTGAGCGCTGCCGGGCTAAGCTGGATCACAACATGACGCCTGTTTTCGAAGAAATCATGAGCGGAGATCCCGGCGATCTGAACGTGCGCAAAATCTTTGCCGCCGCGAAGAAAAGGGACAGCGTGGCCCTTGAAGTAATTGAGGAAACCGCGCGCTATCTGGCGATCGGCCTGGCCGGAGTTGTGAATCTTCTCAACCCCGAAGTCGTAATAGTAGGTGGCGGTGTTGCCGACGGCGGCGCGGGATTTGTAGAAGTGGTGTCTCAGGAATTGCGCCGGCGAGTCTGCGACTCGGCCAAGGACAAGCTGCGGATAGTCAAGGCTGCTCTGGGCAATACTGCCGGTTTTATCGGAGCCGGTATCCTGGGAGAAGAAAGGCAATAAGAATGGAAGAACAATCTACCGGATCAGAATCGATTCGACCCCCTCTGACTTTTCTGCTGGCCAAGTGGTACGGCTATATCTTGTCGCTAATTTTCTTGTTATACGGAGGAGTGAGTATTGTCCTCGGTATGCTCGACAGGGACTACTCCCACACCGGCCAGTTGCTCGTATTTCTCGGTATCGGGATTGTACTGTTGACACTGGTTATCGGCTTTCGTGACGGTAAGATATGGGGCTGGTATGGCCAGATCGGCGTTCATGGACTGATAATAATCTTCGCTCTATTCCACCCCCTAAATCCGTACAACTGGCTTCTGATTGTGTTTTCAGCCGGGACAATCGGGCTGTTGTTTGCCCCGCCCACGAGAGCCGAGCTTTCCTGACCGCGAATTATCGGTTGACACGATAAGGTATCCTGGTAAATTGTCGAAACTTTTGAGTCAGGTAGAGTTGGCGCCCTAGCTCAGTTGGTAGAGCAACGGACTGAAAATCCGTGTGTCCGCGGTTCAATTCCGCGGGGCGCCACTTTTTCATTTGGTATAGATGATGGGGAGACGAGCATTGGCGAAAGGAATCGATGTAGAACGATCAGCCAAGAAAGCTAACCCCGCCGGACGGTGACCCAGCGGGGTATATCCCTGTCATCCAGGGTCCAGTAAGAGCATTCGGCCTAATGGGTTGGAGGAAGGCTTCGCCCTTGCTGTTCAATCTTCTTGATCTTCCGTTGAGCGATCGGATAGTACGCCAGCATCCCGATACCGGCCAGCAGGAACATCAGGCCGAACACAGTCTCATCGTGCCAGTAACGTGGCATCCAAAGCGAAATCAGCCAGGCTAACCCTATGCCGATCAAAACCATACCCCACTTAAGGCTGGACAGGTTGGCCAACTCGGGGTGTATATTGAGGTGTTGAATCGCTTGCGGGTCGGCTGCGGCTTTATCCAGCATGCGGCGGCGGGTAGCAGCGTCGGCGATAATCTTTACAACGGCCACAATCGAGCAGAAGACTATTCCAACGATGATTGCATCTTCCATGGTCAGTTCCTTTCGTTTCAGTTCTGCTGCATTAGACCGAAAAGAGGCTCCGATGTTGCACTCAGAAAAATGCAACTTTCCGTGTCCAAAACCAGTCTACTATGATGTGAGAAGCTACGCCGGACAGGACCCCCGCCAGTTGGTCGACCGGATTTTGAGCGGCGACCCTAACGCTTTCAAACAACTTGTCAAAGATCATGAACGGCTGGTCGGGCAGGTGGTGTTCCGCATGGTGCCCGGCGAGAGTGACCGCGAAGACCTCTGCCAGGACATTTTCGTAAAAGTCTATCAGAACCTCGATTCGTTTCGCTTTGATTCCAAACTTTCAACCTGGATTACCAGAATCGCGTACACTACTTGTCTCAATCATCTGGAGAAGAAAAAGACGCCGCTCTTTGAGGATTGCAGTCCCGAAGGGAAGACCATTGACGAGTGCGAGTCCAATAACGGCGATCCGGCCCGTTGGACCGACTCACGGCGGACATCGGTCAAGGTCTGCGAGGAAATCGACCGTCTACCTGTGGTCTATGGCACGATTCTCAGCCTGTTCCATCTTCAGGAAATGACCTACGCGGAGATTGGACAGATTCTGAGTCTCCCCGAGGGCACCGTGAAGAGTTACTTGTTTCGGGCGCGTAAGATGCTGAAGGAACAGCTTCAAGTCCGGTTCAGCCTGGAGGAGCTATGCGCGTAAGGCACCTGACCGATATCGAAATGCAGGGCCTGCTTGACCGCCGAGACGTGGTGGTGCCGTCGCAGGTCCCTGGCGTGCTCTACCTGAAAGATCTGGATTCCCAGGAGCATATCGACAACTGCCCGGTCTGTAGCGCTGAGTTGAATCTGTATCGACAGTTGTACGGCGAGTTGGAAGAACAGCCGCAAGTCAAGCTGCCGAGGAACTTCGCTACTCGCGTGACGTTTTCGCTGCCGCCGTTCAAAGCGCAACGTACGCGTGCCCGGTTGCAGTTGGCAACAATCTGGGGAGTGAGCTTCTTGGTCAGCCTGTTCTGGATGGTCGCACAAATCGACTTCTCGTCGCTGGTGGCGCGTGTGCTGACATCCGGTTACGAATTGTACGGTCAGATGACGCTGGCGCTTTTCGCTCTGGGTGGCTTGTTGCCGCATATCGAAATCAACGCGCTCCAATATCTAAGCCCGCTGCTGGGTGTCTGGGACTCGGTAGTTGGGGCGTTCAGTACCGATTCGGATCATCTCAACCTTGTCGTTCTGGCCGGGACTGTATTGGCGATGATCGCCTGGATTGACCACGTGTTCCTTTCCTCGCTCCGACGTGAGCGGTAGGCCTCCGGCATTCTCATTTTCTGTAGGGCAGGTTTGTCTTCAAACCTGCCAGCCTATATACGTGCCCGGCAGATGCCCTCATCTGCCGGATCGTGGCGGGTTCGAGGACGGACCCGCCCTACGGAACGAAGAAACGCCGCCCTATTTTATCCGCTATGCTTCATTCCTTCTAACATCCACT
>Ga0315278_10000453_pt1 | contig 35905 bp, 36 predicted proteins | sample YL17G06_0_MG_FD_203880 | JGI IMG/M metagenome (GOLD analysis project Ga0315278, IMG submission 203880) | Sediment microbial communities from Yellowstone Lake, YNP, Wyoming, USA - YL17G06_0 | ecosystem: Environmental > Aquatic > Freshwater > Lake > Sediment | place: USA: Wyoming | collected... | reverse complement strand
ACAACCCCCCGCGGACGGCGGTACAACTCAAACGGCGGCCCCCGCGGTTCAAACTGCCCCGAACAATAATAAAAAGGAAAAAGGAAAATAACCGGCCAACGATTTCACAATCCTTATAAAAAGGGGGGAGGCGATGGAAGGAACTCCTCGAAAAGGTACTGAGCCTGACGGTGTCCAGTACGGAATCTCATGGTATCGTCCTACAAAACGGCCACCCGCGCCGCGGGGAAAAAATGGGGGGTTACCGGTCAATGGTCAATGGTCAATGATTAACGATAAATGGTCAATGGTAAATGATAAATGAGTAATTGAAAATGGGGATGGAGGGGTTTGATAAATCAAACCCCTCCCGGGACATCCCCTATCAGGGAATATTTACGTAATATTGGTCTATCAACCAGTTATCCCACTTTGAAAAACGGACAAAATCCACCGGCATGAATGTATTGGACTCCTCATACCCGCTGTGATAAGGATCGTTATTAAAAGCGTTCTTGTTCGGTGGAAAATAAATGGCTGCCCCATGGGACCCGTCCATGGCTTCGGAATGCCCCTCGGCGATTACGAACTCCCCGATGGCAACCTTTAAATCATTCGCGGCCGTTTTAATATCCGCCGAGGCGACCAGGCCCTGCACCTTATCGGCGAAATCCCATAAATCGGTTCCCCAGAATAGTTTGGGATACCCCGGGTCATGGTATGCCAGGGCGGCGGCCCGGGCAGCTTTTATATTGGCCCACTCTCCCGTGGCTTTCACTGTAAAACCATCGATCTTTGCTGCCAGGTTCTCCAACTTTGAAATATCTACCGCGGATTGAGTGACGGCTTCATCCGACGAGTAAGAAGCCACATAATCCGTTACGATAACCTTGCATAATGCTTTAGGGTCAGTTGAAGGCGCGGCGTTTAGCTTACTCAATATAGTATCGTAAGGCCAACCGTCATTGGGCTCAAAATATTCCGAACCGACCACATAGCCGGCCACGTTCCGCAACGCATACGCGACCTCCACCATGCCCATTAAACAAGCGTCGAAACCGACGATATCCAGTTTTGTAAACCCAATGCCCCGGTCAGTTAAATTTTTCCCGGCGTCCTCGAGGGCTTGCTGCACCTCTTTCATGTACAATATATCGTCGTCGGTATCGTCCGAAGCAACGGCCTTGACCGGCCCGCTGCCCGCTCCGCCCCGGGCTTTTGCCGCAATGACTTCATTCGCCAGTTTCCCCATCCTTTTTCTCCAACCATCGCCATGATTCCAGATGACCAGGGCATAATGCTGCGCCGGGTAATTGGATATTCCCCATTCGACAAAATCTTGCAGGACCTTAGGGTCCCCCATGTTTTGCTCTCCCATATCCTGGAGCGGCGTCGAAGCCGGGTCGGCGCCCTTTTTCACCAGGAATCTCTTCGTACCGGTCCAATTTCCATAAGAATTATCAAAACCGGGAATCCTGTCCATCTGGACCAGGATATTGACCTGGGGCGACGAATCGACGCCGGCCATTTCATTAAAATCTTTTATACCGGCCGATTCCAGGTTATTATCCGCGTCCAGGTAAACCATGAATGTCCATTTACCCTCGTTCGCTTCAACGATAAAGTTCTTAGCGCTATTCCCGGAGCCGTTGCTATTGGTTACAGAGATGGGCCCCGTTGCGGCCCCCGAAGGCACCCTGACCTTGATGGCGGTTTCCGAAGCATAGGTAATATCACCCTGCGCCACCGGCGCCCCGGCAAATTTCACGGTATTCTCTTCCGGGACGCTTTTAAAATTCTTCCCTTCGATGGCGACCTCGACGCCGACAGCGCCCTTCTCAGGCGTAAAATTTGTAATAACGGGCGTGCCGGGCGTGCCGGGCGCGCAGGCGGTCAACGCCAACAGGCCGGCGATAAATAGCCCTGCCGCAAATTTTGCCAAACATCCTTTCGTTTTTTTGTTCATGTTTTCTTCCTCCTTTTTATTTTATCGATCATTTCTCTCCATGTCGTCATGGTAAACGATCCATCCATATTATAGTATAAAAATAATTTTAAAGATAGTAATTTGAATTCAAAAGCGATAACAAAATTCATCCAGGACGGATAGTTATTGCATACAATGGATACCGCCTGATTTTTTTATCTATCCCGTAATTCCTCTGGGAAAATTGAAGACCATATTCGCCAATAATCCAATTTTGGTCAAAAATCAAGGTTGTTTTGGTCGATTTTTGGTTAAAAGTCGGGGGTGTTTAATATGACCCCGATCTACTAAGAAAATAGCCGCGAAGGTCCCGGCGGGACCGCCGTTAACCATTAGTAATTAGCAATTGACAATTAATAATTATCCACTCATGGCGCTTTATATCTGCCTGTCCCCTAAAATCCTCACAAGATAATGAAACCAGTGCTTGCAAAAAGTTATATTTTGTATATAATAATAGCATTCATGAAATAACCCAGTGGAGTAAAAATTGAGCAAGCAGTTGACGGAACAGTTTAGATATGGACTCGAGCAACTTGATATGCTTGATACCGAATCGCCTGAATCGCCCGAATTTCAAGAATCCTTTGGATTGGTCTTTACTGATTCTCTTTCACTTTCATGCAATAACTACGAACGTCTAGCCCTGGAAAAAGCCCGCAAATACAAAGCCGACGCCATCTATTTCAGGAGATTTGAAAACCGCATGACTTCGATTCCCCAGGTTTATATTTATGATTTTACTTCCGTAGATAAAGATGTCAATGACCAGGACATCGGGGAATTGCACAGGAAACTGTGGAATTCCGGGCAGACGCCGATGTTTTTCATCTTTACCCGAACCGAAATCAAAATCTTCAACTGTTTAAAGAGTCCCGACTTCGACCCGGAGACTGAAAAAATAACCTCCACTCCCATGGAGTTCATCAACCTGGCCGCTGACATTGAAGACCAATTGGAAAAAGAGAAACTAAATGAGTTTTCCGCCGGGAAATTCGATAACGGCTCTTTCTGGGATACTTCCAAATATAGAGAGGAATTCCAACTAAAAGACAGCTCTTATGAAAAACTTCTCGAATACTTGAAAGAGGTACGGGATCATATTATCAAAGAGAAAAAATATCCAAAACCGATTATAGATAAGCTCCTGGTAATGTCCATCCTACTCAAATACCTGGAAGATAGGACCGACCCGGAAGGCAATAAAGTCTTTCCCGTAGATTTTTTTCACCGGTTTTCGGCGGGTGCACAAAATTTTACCGATGTTTTAAAAGAGAAGGGCGTTTGCCTGCGTTTATTCGATTATCTCAGCAAACACTTTAATGGTGAAATTTTTCAATGGGAGGACGAAGAAGAGAGGGCGCTGCTGGCGCAAACCGACCTGAGGCCGCTGGCATTATTCTCAGAAGCAAGAAGCGAAACCGGCGGGCAAAGAACATTATGGCCCCTCTACTCTTTTAACGACCTGCCCATAGAGTTGATAAGCAATATTTATGAAGAATTCCTGGGCAAGGGAAATAAAAAAGGGGTAGTTTATACCCCCCCGTACCTTGTTCATTTCCTGATCGACGAGTCCATGCCCCTGGAATCCCCGCGGGAGAATTTCAAAGTTCTCGACCCGGCATGTGGTTCCGGTGTTTTCCTGGTAGCCGCTTATCAACGGATTATCGACTGGTGGCGTATCCGTAACGATTGGAAAAAACCGGGACTGGCGACGTTGAAAAAATTGCTCAAAGAAAATATCTACGGCGTCGATATCGAACCTGGAGCCGTACGATTAGCTATTTTCAGTCTTAGTCTCGTCCTGCTGGATGAACTCTCGCCCAAAGAGATCTGGGAGAATCTTAAATTTGATAACCTGGAACAATCCGGGAATCTCTTTGAAAAAGACTTTTTCCATTTGCTACGTCACGGGAAGATGGAGTCCCAATTTGACCTGGTTATCGGTAACCCGCCGTTTAAAGAAAATTTTACTACGGATGACGCCAATTATATTGAAGTAAGGCAACAAGAGCGGAGGCCCCCGATTCCCAATAAACAGCTAGCACTCTTGTTCCTGGAGCAATCCCCGGCCATGTGTAAGGACGGCGGCCTGCTGTGCTTGATCGTACCTACCGGCCCTTTTCTTTATAATGCCGGTTCCCTCGATTTCAGAAAGCATTTCTTACAAATGTATAATGTCATCCAGATATTGGATTTTACGTCTTTGAGCGATATTCTTTTTTGCAGCACCCAGGTGGCCGCGGCGGCAGTATTTGCCAGAAAGGAAGAACCCAACTTAAAGACTATTCTTCATGCCACCTTTCGCAGGACTAAAGTGTCAAAAGAAAAAATCTACTTCCAGTTGGATCATTATGACTTCCATCGGGTTGCTTATAAATACGCCCTTAACAGCCCACTCATCTGGAAAGCCAACCTTTTAGGGGGCGGCAGGCTTCATGGCTTGGTCTCACGACTTGCCACATTCAGGACATTGGGAAATTACCTGGAAGAGAAGATAAAAAATAATGGTTGGGTCGTTGCCGAGGGGTTCATTATTGGGAACAAAAATGAAATCACACGCCTCCAGGCCCTGGCTGATAGAGGGGAACAACTCACTAATGAAGAAATAAAAGAATTAAAGCAGATTGAAAATAGAATCCAGGGTAATAGCGCCTGCCTTTTTCATTCGTCTGTTTTTAGTGGCAGTTATATGATAGATAGAGTGACAGCAATCCTTAAAAACGATATCGATAATTTGCCATATCCCGAAGACAAAAATGACTTTGACTTTTCGGAAGTTGAAAATATCCTGATGGATGATGTGCTGGATTATATGTTGGAGTTTCGCAGAAAAGGAGAAAACTCCTCGGCCATGGCGCCGGTAACCCGGGATCAATTACTCCGGTTCGGGGAAACCTATTGCAAGCTGCTAAACGCTGTGTATGAAAAATTTAAACCCCATGAACCGGTGGAGTCGGACAATTTTATCTATTTTCCTGTATATTATGGGGAAAAGCCCAGGTTGGGAACCACTGACCCTGCCCAGTTCGAGAAGAGTCTCAATCAACTGGTACATAAAACGCTGGGACGAAATTTGAAAATAGCGCGGGTGCTGCGATTGTATGATAAAAACGTTATCTACTTGATCAAACCGAAACAAGCCAGGTACTGGCTGCGTTCCGCGGCAATACGCGACGCCGATGAAACCTATGAAGACCTGATCAAACAAGGGTATTAATAGATGCTGGCAGACATACCCACAATAACTCCAATGCCAATGGCAGGACCGGAAGCAAATTCCTCGATAATGGATGTTGTGACTTTCGTGGAATCACATCTTGCACTATTTTCCGAACGATATACCGGTTCCAACATTAAAAATGAGAATGGTCTGAACCAGGAACTATGTAAATTACTCAATGCTTATGCAAGAATAGAGTGCCGCTTTTTTTTCTTCGAAAAAGAATTTATGGAAAATGTCGAAAAAGGCAATAGTCCGAAAGTGGATTTCGGTGTGCTCGTATTTCCCATTAATTCAGAGTTCTATAATGCCTACGAATCCTTTTTCTCCATGGAAGCCAAACGATTGGGGCAAACGAAGAAAACCAGGGAGAAGGAGTACTTGATCGGGCGGGAAGAAGATGGAAAATACAAACATTGCGGCGGTGTGGAACGATTTAAAATGGCGATCCACGGGAAAAACCTTCAGTTTGGGGCTATGATCGGTTATGTACAGGCAAACGATTTCCATTACTGGCAAAGAACCATCGATGGATGGATCGATGAGTTGGTTGTAGGGAAACTCTCTTCATGTTCACTCTGGTCGGAAAAGGATAAATTACAATTATTGAACCAAACAGCCAGTACCGCAAAATATCGTTCCGAAAACTCCAGGCAAAATGGCAGTATTATTTTATTTCATCTCTGGGTTAACCTCAATCCGGATCATTTAAAATATTGACCGATGAATGGTCAGTACGGTAACGATATCATCGATAAGTAACCCTTTTACGCGGCATCCTACTACCAGGTCTTCCAGTCGAGTCATGTTTAATCCTTTACTCCAAATTCATGTATCACGAATGGCGGTTTAATATTTTGAATCCCCACATCATTAAGAAAGAGACACACAAGTTTTTTCTTCTGCCGGACTGCCACGGGTCATTGCTTTTTACTCCTCTTTGTGTTAAAAATAAACTTACTACCGGAACATTCCCATGAAGTGCGAAACCTTTTTAACGTTTACGGCCCCGCCGGGGCAAGGAGACTATTCATGAAAGAGTATCGAATCGATCAACAATCAATCCTGGACCTGGTCCGAGGCAAGGTAAGCGAAGTCATCAACGAGCCCGAGTACAACTGGAACGGCCGGTTCAAAAGTTTCCGGGCCGATGACGACGGGACGCCCACAGTGCGTGTGGGCATTGTAAACTGCTCATTGGATACCGACATATGGGAAGGATTGCGCACCCCGGCCCATGTGGGCATGCACCCCCTGGGGCCGGAAGACATCTGGCGTCACTATGCGTGTATGACGGTTAAAACCACAAGGGACGACGGTTCATCCAACCCCCTGGCCATGCCGGAAACCTTCACGGACGCCAAAAAACAATACCGCCGTTTTGTCATACTAATCGGGATGCTGGCGGTCAATCCCCAGGTATACCGGACCTACGGCGAGAAAATTGCGCGCGGAGACCAGGACCCTTTCGATTACTACAGCCGGTCAAGCGCGGACGTTAATGCAATTATAAACAAAGCCATGGGTAAAGCGGCCCTGGCGCTGATGACTCCCGGTCGCGTGGTGGTCCCCATGACGGAGAAGGTCACGGGCGCCATCATCGAACGGACCCGGCCCGAGTACTTAACCGGGCGTTATCACGGTCCCTGTAACGATCATTGGCCCTGCAACAGCATCGCGGTTATGGCGGGGCTTTTGCGTTTCGGTGTGAACCGGATACCGTTCCGCGATGAAGTAGGGGCCAATGGAGAAACCTTTCGCCTTTTCGGAAGGTACCGCAGCATCGTACTCTTCGATAAGGAGCCCCCGGTTGCGGATAATACCGGCGGCATCGTTCCCGTGGATTCCCATCGTTTGATGCGGCTAATGCGCATCAATGATTATACGGATGTGGACCCAAGTATCGTTTCCCGGCGTTACTGTACCTATAACACGGTGGATACCGGCGGCCGCAGTATTTGCGGGAAGTGTCTCGACGCATGCCCTTCGGGTGCGCTTCGGAACTCGTCGGCGTCGTCAGGCGGCGCCCTGGATAAACACCTGGCGGAGCAGAAACACCGCTTCTGGGGAGACGCACTCGATTTTGACCATGCCAACTGCGTCAGGGAGCGCGGACAAAAGGGGCAGTTGTACGACGACTATGTGTGCGCCCGGTGTGAAGCGATATGCGCCTCACAGGGCATTCGCAAACCGGCTTCGGTAATCCGGGAAATCAATAGTATAGTGGAGCAGCCGTAAAACTAATTTTTCCCTATTTTCCGCATTTTCGCAGCTAATATAAGCAGTTGGCGGAATTAAGAGCAGATGAAAGGTTGAAAAAGTTTTAAAAATAAGTATAATCTTACAGTAAAAAAAAATAAAACCGATTTTGGAGGTAATACACTTTTGGAGTAAAGGATGTATACCAAAGAAGAAATATTAGCGGAAATGAAGCGGGTCGCCGAGAAACTGGGGGTAAAAGCATTAAAGAGAGAAGAGTTTGAAAAAAATACCACCATCCCCAACGATACCATCGCATACTACCTGGGCTCATGGGACCACGCGCTGAAAGAAGCCGGCCTGGAGCCGGGATCAACCACGGAATTCAAAACCAAACTGGAACCCCAAAATGATGATGAATTGCTCCTGGACCTGGTTCGCCTTTTTGACGAAACCGGCGAGACGCCCACCGCGGCGCTGGTAAACTCCAGGGGCAAGTACCGGTACCGCCACTACGGCGCCCGCTGGAAAAGCCTGGGTGAAGCCCTCGATCTGGCTGTTAAAAAATTTCCACCCAAATCCCGGACCTTTTCAACTCTGTCCCCGTCCCCGCCGTCCCCGCCGCCGTCCCCGCCGCCTTCGCCGCCTTCAGGGTCAGACAGCGGCGACTTTAATAGAAAACTCTTTTCGGGCCTTTCCGATTTCAGCGAATTGGGAATTTATCAAGCCGACTTTGGAGAAATTGGCAGTGAAACGGGAGAAATGGAGAAAAACCCATCGATCCGGGAAATCGCCGTCGCCTCAGAGGGAGAGCGAGAGGTAGAAGACGCGGAAGAATTGTTCCGGGACGACGGGGTCGATGATAAAATGGTGGGGACCCCAAAAATAAAACTGGTCCCCCAAACCATTAAACCTAAAATAGCCAAAAAAAAGCCGAAACTTGTGGGGGGCCCCATTCATTTCAGGGGATTAAACTTCGCACCGGTCAATGCCAAAGGGGTCGCCTACCTTTTCGGGATGATCGGCGCGGAATTGGGGTTTGTTCTTGAAGTTTTTAGAACCGCGCCCCCCGATGTCGAAGGCAAAAGGTGCATCGATACGGCCAATGACCTCTGGAAAAAAGTAAAAATCGATTTCGTGTACAAAAGCTCGGATTTTAATTCCCCCGGGCACAACGAAATGGAAACAGATATCATTATCTGTTGGATTCATGATTGGGAAGACTGCCCGGTGGAAGTCCTTGAATTACGTTCCACCATCCAGTTATTGGACGGTCCCGGTCCATTTTAAGCGGTGGGTATTACGGTATGCCTGTAAGACAAATATTGGAATTATTTAGACGGGGCGCCGATTATAAACCGCTGCCCACCTTCCAGGCGGAGTTGAACCATCAATGCAAAATAATCGCTGCGCCGGCTTTCCTGGTTGGACTTTTGTCCTGGCTGCCCTATATCGAACTGGATATCAACCTCTATCCCCAACTCACGCTGCTGCCCTATTTAAGGGTAGGGCTTACCATCGTCGGGGCCCTGTGCCTGGGGCTGTACCTGATCCCATTTTTCCGTAAAAAAAGTTATCAATTACTTTTATTCTTTGTCATTTACCTGGAGTCGGCAACGGCCCTGATCCTGGGACTGGTGACCGCGGACCCCGCTTATATGGGCGGTTTTTCATTTCTTATCATTATTATTCCCATCTTACCTTTTCAAAAAAAACATTCATTATCGATATTAGGGACCTCAGGAATAATATTTCTTGCCGTCGGCATTCCTTTACATATGAATTTCAAATCTTGGTATCAACTATACGGCGGGTACAACTTGATAGCCGCCTTAGCGGTTTCCCTGTTGGCGGTATTTCTCCTCGATAACATCAGGAAACAATGTTATGAGAATCACTGCGCCGTTCACAAGGTCAACGAGGAGTTGCAGGAAACCTTCGAAGAATTGCGCAATATCAATGAAGTGCTGGGAAAGACATCGCTGGAGCTGTCCGGGAAAAACGAGGAATTACGAAATGCCAATGAAATTAAAAGCGAACTCCTGGGTATTGCCGCCCATGATCTTAGAAATCCCTTGCAGGTTATTATCGGCAATACCGGCCTTTTGCTGGAAAAAATGAAAGATGACCCCGCTGCCTTTAAAAAATTGAATATGATCAATAAATCCTCCGACAAAATTCTTAAACTGATTACGAATCTACTGGAAACTTCATCCATCGATAATGGACAATTAACAATGAAGGCGACTCCCCTGGATGTGGGACAATTGGCGGAAATCGTTGTCAAAGATATGCGACACGTGGCGGAAAAGAAGGGTCAAACAATAATCCTTACGTTTCAAAAAGGGTGTGTCGTAACCGGCGATAAAATGATGCTGCAGCAGGTGATGGAAAATTTGATCAGCAACGCCGTTAAGTTTTCACCCATTGAGAAAACAATATGGGTAACGGTTGAATATGATGAGCGAAGTCGGGATAATTCCGCTGCCCGGGGGGGATCTATTATTACATTTAGCGTTCGAGATGAAGGCCCGGGGTTAACCCGTGAAGATAGAAGCAAATTATACGGCAAATTCCAGAGGCTCAGCGCCAAACCCACCGGCGGCGAAACTTCCACGGGCCTTGGACTTTCTATTATCAAGGGGCTGGTGATACTCCATGGAGGTGCAATTCGCGTGGACAGCGAACCGGGAAAGGGAAGTGTTTTCAGCGTCGATCTCCCTGTTTCCCGGGAGGAGGGGACTGCATAATGGCTAAATTTGATAAACCGACACCTTCCCGGGGGGAAAGGTCAGCGCCCGGGGGCGGGGATGGGGGGGCTTTAAGACGTTCCCTGGCGGTTATCGGCGCGGTGGAGAAGCTTAAAAACCAGGGCGCCCCTATTTCCGAAAAAGCCGAGATGGATTATGTCCTGGCGCTTCGGTTCGTGGAAAAAGCAAGTAAAGCGGCCGGCAGAGACCTGTTGGCCGAGTACCGGGGGTGCCGGGAGATGGTCGACCGACCCGGTCGCCAGGCCGCCGGCGCAGGGAGACGAAAAAATGGCCCTATCAAACGGAACCCCAAAGATAATCCCCGGGAATTTGAAAAGGCCCGCGAAGACTCTATGAAAATCGTGCAGCAGGTGGAAACGCTGCAAAAACAGGGGAAACCGGTACCGATAAAATTAATGGAAACCTACACCCTATGCAAAAGGTTCTTAGAGAAGTATAAATAAACTTTGGAATTATGATATCACTTCTCCCAGCGCGCTTCGACATGAGGTGTTTCATATGTATTTCGCCCGCGGCACCTCTCATCTCAAACGTTTAGAACATTTTTTTGTTGACAAATTAGAAGAAATAGTGCATACTGTATATATGAAATATAAACAGTATTTACAAAATGAACAGTTTGCGCTTCGGCAACGGATGGAGGCGGGACGGGAAAATGAAAATCATCATTGCCAACTCATCGCCTGATCCCATTTACGAGCAGATCATCAAGCAAATAAAGACCCAGATCATCAACGGCGAACTGGAAGAGGGCGCCGGGCTGCCTTCGATACGGAAACTGGCCCAGGAATTGAACATCAGCGTTATCACCACCAAGCGCGCCTATGAAGACCTGGAGAGGGAAGGATATATCGATACGGTAGTAGGCAAAGGCAGCTTTGTGGCTTTCCAGAACAAGGAATTTTTAAGAGAAAAACGCATGAAGATTGTCGAAGAAAAGCTGACTGAAGCCATCTGCGAAGCCAAATTACTGGGGCTCGACGCCGAAGAGCTAAAAGAGATGCTGGATATATTATATGACGAAGAGGACATAGAAAGGAGGAACAATGGAAAATATACTGGAAATCAAATCGCTGAGGAAAGAATATGACGGGTTTATTTTAAAAGATATTTCCTTCGCGCTGCCCTACGGGTACATCATGGGATTGATCGGTCCGAACGGCGCGGGTAAGACCACCACCATCAAATCGATCATGAACTTACTCAGGAGGAACAGCGGGGAAATAAAGATTTTCGGTAAAGATAACCGGGAACACGAGCTGGAGATAAAATCCCGTATCGGGTTCGTCTATGACACTCCCACCTTTTACGAGCAATTAAGCCTGAAGCAGATGAAAACCATTATCGCGCCCTTTTACAAGAGTTGGGATGAAGGGATTTTTCAGCGCTGCATGAAAGATTTTGAATTACCGTTAAAGGCGAAGGTCAGGACGCTCTCCCGTGGGATGCACATGAAATTTGCCCTGGCCCTGGCGCTGTCGCATCATGCGGAGCTTATTATCATGGATGAACCGACATCGGGCCTGGACCCGGTATTTCGCAGGGAACTGCTGGACATTCTTTCGGCATTGATCCAGGACGAACGGAAATCCATCCTGTTTTCTACCCATGTGACCTCCGACCTGGAAAGGATCGCCGATTATATTACCTTTATTCATAAAGGGGAATTGATTTTCTCCCTGACCCGGGATGAGGTCTTTGAGAATTACGGGGTTGTGAAAGGCGGCAAAGATCTGTTGACGGAAGAAAACGGCGGCCTGTTTGCGGGCGTTCGCCAGCATCGATACGGCATCGAGGCGTTGACCTCGAACCTGCCTGAGGCGCGCAAGAAATTTAAAACAGGCGTGGTGATCGAAAAAGCCACGCTGGAAGATATTATGTTCTATACGGGGAAAGGGGGTGGAAATGTTTAGCCTGATTTTAAAAGACTTCATGTTGTTAAGGGTACGGATGTGGTTCCAGGTTGGGTTCTGGGTATTTTTTATGGTCAATGTCAGTGGATCCGGGATTCCCTTCCTGATCATCTCACTGATCATGGTCAGCATACCCATCGGCGCCGATGAGAAGAATAAAACCGAAAGCCTGTTGGTAAGCCTGCCGGTAAAGCGGTCCACCATCGTTATTGCCAGGTATCTTTATATATTAGTCGTCATCGCCCTGGTAATGGCCGTTACTTATTTTTCCAGCCGGGTTTTGCACATCCTTTCCCCCGCTCAGTTCGAAAGGGTTGTCCCCTTCGATTGGCTGTTGGCCCCCCAATTATTCGTAATGTTCCTCATGTCGCTGGCGCTGCCCATCATTTTTCGCTATGGTTCCCATCTCGAAGCGGGTATCCGGGTGATCGCCGTATCCATATCCGTAATAATCGGCGCCGTCATCCTATTGATTGTCATCTGGGATAGCATGGGGATTGATATCTTTTCCATCAAACTCGTCTACACTTCCCTGGGAATGGGCGTTGTTATGCTGATCTCCATGGGGATTTCATTACTCATCTACAAACGACGGGAATTTTGAAAAAAAGGAGCAGGTAATGTGGATATTACTGAATAATTATTATAAAGCCAATCGAAGCACCTTCTACTGGTCCATGATGCCGCTTTTAATCCTGACGTCCATTATATATTTGATCGAGCATTCCATTTTCTTCATGGTTTTTTTCTTCACCCTCATTTATATATCCGCCCTTATGCAGACCGAGGAGAAAAGCAATACGGATATTCTCTACCGCAGTTTACCGGTCAGGCCGTCTGCCATCGTTTATTCGCGATATATTGCGGCGTCCTTCATATTCGCCGGCGTCTTCCTGCCGGCCTTCCTGGCGTGTTTTTTCATCGAATACATCGGCCTCCCCGGCCGTACAGCGTCTTTCCCGGTGATAACCGCCGCCGGTTTTTTCACCATTGCCCTTCCCATCGCCTTATTAGTGGCCGCGATTTTTCCCTTCACTTTTAAATACGGTTATATGAAAGGAATTGTGTTGGGCTCCGTCGCTTCCATCCTGGCGGGTGGGACCCTGGCGGTCATTCTTTATATCATTGTCTCGTTGAGCGGAAAAACCGAAATATTGACGGCGGTTATGGCCCAAACCGACCAGGCCTGGATTAACCGTTTTTTATTGGGGGTTTTCGCACAGTCCACAACCCTCATGGGTAAAGATTTTTTCCTGGTATTTATAAGTATCGTGACGGTTATCCTGCTGGCGATATCCGTGAAGGTTTCCGTCAGGTTTTATAATAACCGGGATTTATAGAAACCAATGAAGAAAAGATGAAGAAAAGGAGATAAAACCATGAGACGAATAATAATGATTTTAATAATGTTGGTACTTGTACACATTTTTTTGACAGGAAAAACAGTGCCCTTTCGCGACCTGGGAAAACCCAATTATATGGCCGTGGATGGGAATCGAATTTACATCGCGGATGGGGCCGCCGTTTCCATTTACTCGTTAACGGATTTCACGCCCATAAAGAAATTCGGGAGAGAGGGTGACGGACCGCAGGAATTTAAGCGGAGAATCACTTTTATGGATGCCCAGGGCGACCTGCTCTATCTCATTAGCCCGGGAAAGGGGTCTTTCTTTACAAAGGATGGTACATTCAAAAATGAGTTTCGCACCCTTTCGCCGGACATGAAAGTGAAACCCCTGGGCGAGGGCTTTGCCGGCGGCAGAATGGTAAATGAAAACAATGTGCTGTATATTTCCATAGGTATTTATGATGCGGGGCTAAAGCAGATAAAAGGGCTTCACAAGCAAGCGATGGAGGTCCAGGTGGGAGGGAAGGGGACTAAAGTATTTGCCCACGTCTTGCCTTTTCATGTGTCCGGGGATTTATTATTTATTGTCGGGGGAGAAGATTTTGTCATCGAAGTGCTGGATAAAACCGGGAACAAACAATGCACCATTACTTACGACTATAAACGATTAAAGGTCACGGATGCCGATAAGGATAGGGTGATGGATTTTCTGAAAACAAACCCGGAGACCGCCCCTTATTTAGAAATGCTGAAACCCATTATATTTCCCGACTATTTCCCGGCTGTACAAAATTATTACATTGCGGATGGTAAGGTTTATGTGTTCACCTATAAGAGGGATGAGGGTAAGAGTGAGTACTTTATATTCGATACGAAGGGCAAGTTTGTAAAGAGATCGGTTATCCCGTATGCGTTTATAAGTCCGGTGGATGAATATCCCGCGGCGATCAAGGATGGAAAGCTTTACCAATTGATTGAAAATGAAGAGACAGAGGGATGGGACCTTCATATAAATGAGATATGAGTTCGCCCAAAACATTCTCTTTTGCGTAATTTTGGGTAGGCACTTCTCATCTTCTTTCTTAGCCGCAGACTGGCGACGAACGCAAAGAAAAAAAGAGGGTCCACCGATTACACCGATTGACACAGATTAATAAAAAAAAATCAGTGAAAATCCGTGTAATCTGCGGACAAATCTTTAATAAAATGATGAATGATGAATTACCCCTACTTCGCGTGGCTTCGCGTTCTTAGCGGCAATTTTCATGACACTCCATGTAAGAATGCCCTGTTTTTAAAAAAAAGGGAATTAATGGATTGGCATTATCAATAGACATGTGATAAAATTCCATAATGAATAATGAATAAGGAGGCTCACGATTATGACCATGAAAACCAAAAAAATAAGCATCATATTTATGATGATTGCCGCTTTAATTGTATTCGACCTCTATGGCGCGCCAATGGGGAAATTAAGAGTAACCGTGCTGGACTCAACGGGGAAACCGGTTGCCGGGGTTAAGGTGACTATTCAAGATACGGTCGACAAAGACCTGGTCTTTACAATAACCACGGATAAAAGCGGCATAGCCGTCCAGGTAGGACTTCAAAACCACGTCGTCCAGGTAACCCTTGAGAAAGAGGGATACCGCTCAATAGTAAAAAACATCAAAATTCCCGTAGGATTGCTGGTGGAAGAAAGGTTCACTATTTCAACCATGGAGGAAGGTCTCCAGCAGCAGGAAGCCGGCGACCCCCACGTCCAGGCCGTCCACGCTTTTAACCAGGCGGCGTCTTTGATCCGTGAAAAAAAATTCGCTGAAGCCGCCGCTGCATTAAATAAATCCATCGCCCTGGATAATACCGATTACCTGGCGCACTATTACCTGGGGGTGATTTATTTTGAACAAGGGAAATTCCAGGAAGCCGTCGAACCGCTGACCAAAGCGACCACATTAAACCCGGGTTACGCCAACGCATACCGCCTCCTGGCCGCGGTTTATGAAAAATTGGGCGACAAAACCCAGGCTGAGAAATACACGAAACTGGCCCAGGAAAAGGGGGGAAAAACGGCTGCCGATGTTTACAACGAGGGCGTCGCCGCTTTTAACGCCGGAGATATGGATAAAGCCATCCAGGCCTTTGATGGGGCCCTTAAACTGGATGAAAAATTCTCCGCGGCTTACTACCAGTTGGGATTGAGTTATGTCAACAAAGGCGAAAATGAGAAAGCGGTTGCCGCTTTCAAAAAATACCTGGAGTTGAAGCCCGACGGCGAGGAAGCCGAAACCGCCGGATCGATCATCGAGAGTCTTAAGTAATTTGTGGCGGCGCTCGCGCCCCCATCGATATCCCGGATTATATCAACGCTGTTTTGCACAGCCCTACCTACCGCGAGAAATACAAAGAATTCCTTAAAATCGATTTCCCCCGCGTCCCTTACCCCAAAGACGTCGATACCTTTTGGCAATTGGCGACGCTGGGCGGCCAATTACGGCAAATTCACCTGCTGGAAAGCCCAATCGTTGAGAAATACATTACCACCTATCCGCAAGAAGGTTCAAATGTAGTGGGAAAAATAAAATACGAAGATGGTAAAGTCCGGATCAATGAACAGCAGTACTTTGACAACGTACCCCAAATTGCCTGGGAGTTTTTCATCGGCGGCTATCAACCCGCGCAAAAATGGCTCAAAGACCGCAAAAACCGGGAATTGAGTTTTGAAGACATCTTACACTATCAAAAGATTATCGTGGCATTGTTCGAAACAGATCGGCTAATGAAAGCAATCGATGAGATTGAAATTGAAGAGTAGAAGCCAGTCAATCCTAATAGGCCCCCCGCGCCACATCGCCGCGGGGTTTTGCAGGATAGCCAGGAACCTATCCGAAAAGTCATGGAGATTTTGATATTTACTATTGTAGGGAACAGGCATTGCCTGTTCCAACGGGGCATTTGAGGAACAGGCAATGCCTGTTCCCTACCAATTTACGCATTACGCAATACCTTTTCGGATAACCTCTTGCCGATTTTATGGGGTTTCATTTTTCTAATCACTTGATGCTTTTGAAAAGGCTCATTATTCAACCAATTAGTGACATTAACCTCTGTAAGGATTGAGAGCGATCCTTTTAGATGTAAATTTAAAACCCCCAGGGGAATGATATATTACCTTCGAGGGATGATATAATAGAAAAAAGGAGTGATCAAGGCGCATTAAGGCAGCAATTCATATTAAAAAAGGGGCTCACAATTTTTTTCCCTTTTAAGCGGATTTATGATAATATAAGACCTTACTATCATGCCGGATTGGATGATGACCGGGCAGCGCAACCCTGGGAACGTTTTCCAATCAGACAGCGATTGAGAACTGATAAAATGAGTAAACAAATAAATTATGCCGACATTGGTTCGCGACTCAAAGAGATACGCAAGCACTTGAAAGTCCAGCAAAAAGAAATGGCCAAAACCCTGGAAGTCCAAGCCAGTTACCTGTGCGATATCGAAGCCGGGAAAGGTAATCCCGGTCCTGATTTCTTTATAAAGCTGTCGTCCCAATACAATATAAACCTTCATTACCTGCTGATGGGCAGCGGCGAAATGTTTTCCCGGACTGGGCCCCAAAAAGTGAAAACGGAAGAGTTCGATATAACCGATGGCATCGATACCATTGAGAAAGCAGCCTGGCTCATGGAGAAATCGCTCTATTTCAAAAATATGGTCCTGGGCGCTTGCAATAAAATCTTGTATAACGATGAAGAGATAATCAGGAAGGATATCAAGAAAAACAAATCCCGGGCTGGGGAAACAGGATACAATTAGGTATATTAAATCTAAACCAAATTAGTGGCCGCACTGGGGAGACTTTGGGAAGAGGTGAGGAAACTCTGGGAAGAGGTGAGGAGACTTTGGGAAGGGGTGAGGAAGGTCTGGGAAGAGGTGAGGAGACTTTGGGAAGGGGTGAGGAAACTTTGGGAAGAGGTGAGGAAACTCTGGGAAGAGGTGAGGAGACTTTGGGAAGGGGTGAGGAAACTCTGGGAAGAGGTGAGGAAAGTCTGGGAAGGGGTGAGGAAACTTTGGGAAGAGGTGAGGAGACTTTGGGAAGAGGTGAGGAAACTCTGGGAAAAGGTGAGGAGACTTTGGGAAGGGGTGAGGAAAGTCCGGGAAAAGGTGAGGAATGTCCGGGAAAAGGTGAGGAAACATTGGGAAGGGGTGAGGACCTTTTCCTCAAGAGGAATAATAAGACCAAAAGTAAAATATACATTAAAGATAAAAGGAGACAAACATGATGAAAAAAAGAACTACCCACGGATATTTCCTGGAAAGCACGCAATTGCTGTTTCAAAATGCCCATGATGATGAAGAAATCAACACCCTCCTAAGTGCCTATAAAATTGACGAGTCAAAATATGAACATGGGTTAACGCTTTGCAGTAGAGGGTATAAATCGGACAGCCGGCAACTCAAACGGCGGCCCCCGCGGTTCAAACTGCCCCGGACACTAATAAAAAGAAAAAAGGAAAATAACCGGCCAACGATTTCACAATCCTTATAAAAAGGGGGAAGATGCGGTAGGGACATTACAGATTTTTTCCTTTGTTGAATTCTTATCCAAAATGTGGTATAAAAAGACCCTATACAATTATAATAATACGTGAGGCAATATGAAAAAACTTTTGCTTGGTATAACGTTTGTTTTGTTTATAAACCTGTTTCTCATGGGTGAATCCATCGGAAAAATCATCGTGGAAGGGAATAAAAAGGTCTCCAAAGATACCATCCTCTTCTATATCAAATCAGCCGAAAACGGCCTCTACTCCACTTCCATGCTGAGAGAGGATTTCAAAGCCCTCTGGAATACCGGTTTCTTTGAAAACATCTCCATCGAAACCGAAGAAGGAACCACCGGCAAAATCGTCAAAATCATCGTGAAAGAAAACCTGCTGATCAAATCCGTCACCTTCAAAACCGGGAAAAAAATAAAAGAAAACGACATCATGGATAAACTACAACAAAACAATATCACCCTCCTGGCCTTCTCCTATTACAACCCGACAAAAATAAAACGGATAGAAAAAATAATTATAGAGATGCTCCTGGAAAAAGGCTATAACCAGGGCAAAGTCAATATCATCGCCAAAGAAGACAAAGACCAGGTGGACCTCACCGTCCAGGTGAACCAGGGACCTAAGACAAAAATCGGGTCAGTGGTGTTTCCCGGCCTCCAGGGCGCCGACGTTGCCCCTTCATTCTTAAGATCGGGTATGAAAAACAATAAAGTTCACAATATCCTTTCCATTTTCAGCAGTAAAGATGTCTACAATAAAGAAAAAATCGTCGACGACATGGAAGAGGTCAAACTCCGCCTGCAGCAAAAAGGCTTCCTGGAAGCTAAAATCGGAACCCCTACCTTCTCCATGAGCCCGAAATATACCGTGTTCGGGAAATTCCAGCCCATGATGCAAATCAGCATCCCTGTCGATGTCGGCCCCAGGTACGAAATAGGGGACGTAAAAATCGAAGGAAACAAAATAATTAAAACCGATTACCTGCTGAACACGCTAAAAATGAAAAAGGGCAAGACCTACAACATGAAAAAAAGGAACAAAAGGATTGAAGAAATCATGAAGGTCTACCGTTCCCTGGGCTATATTTATTGCAACGCGGCGCCCCTGGATGACCTGGACCCGATAAAAAAAGTCGCCGATTTAACCCTGAGATTCACCGAAGGCGAAGTTGCCTACCTGGGCAAACTGGAATTCAAGGGAAACACATTTACCAAAGATCACGTCATCCGCAGGGAATGGTTCTTATACGAAGGCGAACGCCTGAACATGAGCGCCCTGGAAGACTGCATCACCCGCATGAAACAATTGGGACTGGTGACTATTGAAAAAATGCCCGAATTCAAACCCGACCCCAAAAACCCCCAAAAAGTGGATATACTGGCCGAAGTAAAAGAACTCAACCGGCAGCAGATCAATTTTAACGTAGGCTACAGCGGCTACGACGGTTGGTTTATTGCCCTGGGCTATTCCACCCAGAATTTTATGGGCATGGGGGAAACATTTTCCATCAACCTCCAGAACGGGACCCGCTCCAAAAATTACAGCCTATCCTTTACAGAACCGTATTTATTCAATTTACCCGCCAGCCTGGGGCTCAGTGTCCATAAAAGCTCCCTGGAATACCCCTTCCTGTACACCCGCAAGGGTGAAGGATTCGGAATTTCCACCTCCTTCAGGTTCTGGAGATACTACGGCGCTTCTTTGGGATATGACTTTGAAAATGTCGAAATCAGCGACGTAAACGCCGGCCTTGACTTACTCAATAACCCCTACTACTACATGTATTATTTCGAGGGAAAACGTAAAATTTCATCCCTGAGCCCCACCCTTTATTACTCCACCGTGGATTCCCCTATTTTCCCCACCAGCGGTACAAAATACCTGCTCACCTATGGATACTCCGGCGGATTCCTGGGTGGCGATATCAACATGCATAAACTCAAACTCCAGTTTGTAAAATTCATCCCCCTGTGGAAACGCAAACATACCATCGGCATCCAGGCCGTTTACCAGGGCCTAAAAGGAATAGGCGAAAAAGAAATCCCGATCTATGAAAAATTTTTCCTGGGCGGTGAACAGTCCATCCGGGGTTATGATATTTACCGCATCGGCCCCAGGACTGAGAGCGGCGCCATTACCGGCGGCACCAAAGCCTTTTTCTTGAATTTCGAATACCAGGTACCCATCACGCCCCAGTTTTCCGCCGTGGCCTATTACGATATCGGGAATGCATACGATAAGGGGGTCCCCATCAGCTTCAATAATTTTTACTCCTCCACGGGATTGGAATTAAAAGTATTTATTCCCATGCTGAACGTGCCTTTCAGGCTGATTTTTGCCTATAACTCCAGGCTGCTGTTTAAAACAGACTCCCATTTTGCCTTCAGGTTTGCCGTGGGCCCGTCGTTCAATTAAATAAATGGTTAATGATTAATGATAACAAGTAATACACTAAAAATAAAAAGGAGATGTCTATGAAAAAGTCACTTATGTTAATCTTTACGATTCTAGTATTAAGCGTTTTTGTTTTCTCAGAAGTAAAAATCGGGGTTATCAATGCCCAGGACATCATTGCCAAGACAAAGAAAGGAAACGACGTCCAGAAGAAACTGGAAGGTCTGCAAAATGACGCCCAGCAGAAAGTAGAAACCCTGGAAAATGAGATCAAACAACTGCAAAAAGATTTGGCGTCACCCGCATTGAACAACGACACCAGGGAAAAGAAAACCCGTGAAATGGAAGACAAAAGAATCAGCTACAACCGTTTGGTCCAGGACGCCCAGAAAACCATCCAGGAAGAGTCGCAAAAAGAATTGATGGCGCTGCAAAGAGAGATTATGCCGTTGATTCAGCAAATCGGGGAAGCAAAAGGCTTTACCCTGATCCTCGACATGGCCAGTTCCGGGATTGCTTATTTCGATAAGAACATCGATATCACCGAAGAAGTTGTCAAAGCAGTGGACGCCAAATTCCCTGGAAAATAAAATGCCTGAGACGCCGCTTAATATCGAAGAGATATGGAATATCCTTCCCCACAGGTATCCATTTCTCCTGGTAGACAGGGTGATAGAGATCGTCGGCTTCGAATCCATCAAAGGTTATAAAAATATCTCTATTAATGAGCCCGTTTTCCAGGGCCATTTCCCAGCCAGGCCGGTGTTCCCCGGGGTATTGATACTGGAAGCCATGGCGCAATTGGGGGCGATCCTGATATTAAGGCGATTTCCCCCCGAAAAGCGCATGGCCTATTTCACCGGTATCGATAACGCCCGCTTTAAACGCCCCGTGTTCCCCGGCGACAGGCTGGATATGGAAGTAAAAATCACCAGGGATAGGACCACCTTTGTGATAATGGAAGCTAAAGCCTTTGTGGACGGCCAATTGGCGGCCCAGGCCATCATGAGTTCGGCATTGGCCAGGTGAGCGGATAAGCAGATAAACAGATAAACAAATGAGCAACGTAAAAATAAATCCCACTGCCGTGGTTAGTGAGAAAGCACTAATAGGCGTCGATGTAGAGATCGGCGCCTATTCGATTATCGGGGATGATGTCATCCTGGGTGACAATACCGTTGTGATGCATCATGCCGGTATCGACAGGGGTACGACGATCGGTAAGAATTGCACCGTCTTTCCCTTTTGTTCCATCGGCTCAGACCCACAGGATATTACCTTTAAAGGTGAACCGACCTTCGTGGAGATAGGCGACAACAACAGGATCCGGGAGTTTACCACCATCAATAGGGGCACGGTCAAAGGCGGCGGCTGTACACGCATCGGCAGCAACAACTACCTGATGGCCTACACCCATATCGCCCATGACTGCCAGGTCGGGAATAATACCACTTTCATAAATGGCGCCACCCTGGCCGGCCATGTGGAAGTCGAAGATTTCGCGGTTATCGGGGCCTTTTCCTCTGTTCGCCAGTTTGTCAGGATCGGCAGGAATGCCTACATCGGCGGTTATACCATCGTACTCCAGGATGTCCTCCCCTTTGCCAAAGTCGCCCAAGCCCGGGACGCCTACGATTTCTTCGGCCCGAATTCCATCGGTATGGTGAGAAACGGCATCAGCCGCGAATTCATCGGACATGTAAAAGAAATCTTCGACGTCCTCTACCGCCGGGACTTAAATACTACCCAGGCGGTTGAAAAATTGAAAAAAGAATACCCGGATATGGAAGAAGCCAATATTATTATCGATTTTATCGCCAAAACCAAAACAGGTCTACTGAAAAGTTTCAGAAACGGCAACGGTAATGGGACGTCATGAACGATGAACGATGAAAAAAAAATAAGCTTGCGAATCGGCGTTGTCGGGACCGGCGCCATGGGAAAAAATCATATGCGCGTGGTGCACTCCATCCCGACCATGGCATTGACCTGCGCCGCGGATCAAAACCCGGAGAATCTCGAAGAGGCATGTAAACCTTATGAAGAAAGCGCCCTGAAAAAATATACCGATTACCGGGATATCGTGGACCAGGTGGATGCGGTTATGGTATCCACCCCTACGCTCTTTCATTACGAAATCGCCCGCTTCTTCCTGGAGAACAAAAAACATGTGCTGCTGGAAAAACCCATTAGCACAACCCTTGAAGAAGCCGACCGGTTAATCGAAGCGGCCAAAGAGAATAATGTCCTCCTGGCCGTGGGCCACCTGGAGCGTTTCAATCCCGCCATCGAATACATCCGGCCGCTTATCGAACGCCCCCTATTCATCGAAATCCAGCGGTTGGGGCCTTTCTCGCCCCGATCCCTGGATGTCGATGTGATCATGGATTTAATGATCCATGACCTGGATATTCTTTTGCAATGGGATAATTCGGGCATCAAACAGATTAATGCGTCCGGCGTTCCTATCATTTCCGATAAAATCGATATCGCTAATGTAAGACTGCAATTTAATTCCAAAATGGTGGCCAATATCACCGCCAGCCGCGTTTCCCAGAAAAAAACAAGAAAACTCAGGATCTTCCAGAAAAATCAATACATCTCACTGGATTACAAAAAACGAACCGTCAAAACTTTCGCCCTCGCTCAAGGTAATTTCGTCGAAAATATCCCCGATATAAACGATGTCGAGCCCCTCTATACCCTATGGAGTAATTTCTATAATTCCATTGCCGCTGACGCCGCAGGCAAAAACGACAACGTCTCCGGCGAAGACGGCAGAAAAGCCCTCCAACTGGCCATTATGATCTCCGAACATATCCGGGAAAATATCGCCGGGATTTGAAGATACCCGCGAAACACGCGAAATACGCGAAAATGAAAGGGTAATGTGAAGGATATTGAAACCTATATTTATGCGCTGATGGAGAAAGGAAGTATACCGGGTATTTCACTGCTCTTGGGAAAAGGAGAGGATATTCTTTTTAAAAAACAGTATGGGTTTAAATCCTTGCTTCCTCAAAAAGAAATCCTGGAAGAAAATACGTTGTACGATCTTGCTTCCCTGACCAAACCGCTGGTCACCGCCCTGTTAACGCTTTACCTGCTGGAAAAAGAAAAGGGCTTGAACTTAGAGACCCCACTCAAGAAAATATTCCCGGACCTGCCTTTCGATATTCGCCTGGTTCATTTGCTGACTCATTCTTCCGGACTCCCCGCCTGGTATCCCTTTTATCTTTATACGGACGCCCAGAATCCCGGTTACTTCCCGCAAATGAAGTCCCTCCAACTGGAATCCCGGCCCGGGGAAAAAGTGAATTACTCTTGCGTGGGCTATATTTTGCTTTATTATATTATTGAAAAAGTTAGCGCCATGCCTTTTAAAGAATTGGCCCAAAAGGTCATCATCGAACCGCTGGGCCTAACACATACATTTTTATCGCTGCCGGAAAATTTAAAACCCCTGGCCGCCCCCACGGAAAAAGGAAACCTCTTCGAAAATCAAATGGCCCTGGCGGCGCCGCGGCATAAAGCCGCTGCAAAACGCTTCCAATGGCGAGAAGATGTGATCCGCGGTGAAACCCATGACTGTAATTCCCACTACCTGGCCGGCTCAGCCGGGAATGCGGGTTTGTTTTCCACCTGCGAGGATTTATTCAAAATGACGCGGGAATTTTTTCCCGCCGCCGCCTCTATCCTGACCCCCGAATCAACCCAGCTCTTTTGGAAAAACTTCACGCCCTTCGATAAGAGCCGCCGCACTATTGGATTTAGTCGTAATTCACCTCTATCCGTCGCTTCCGCGGGAAAAGCTCTCTCTCGAAGAGCGATCGGGCACACTGGCTTTACCGGGACCTCCCTGTGGCTGGACCCAAAAACCAACTATTCGTTTATTATACTAACCAACCGCATCCATCCCAAAGTAGGCAATATTAATTTCAATAGGATTCGTAGAAAATTGCATTATTTAATTGCCTCCGGCGGCCAGAAACCCTTTTGAAAAAGGGTTTCTGGACTTCCCAAAACTTCTAATTATTAGTCCAGGTCCCGTACTGTCTGGCGGAAGCGTTTTTTTTCTCCCTGCTGGCGCTTGGTTTCCAATCGTTTCACTTTGGAACCTAATGAAGGGGCGGTCTTTTTCCTGGGTTTGGGCTTTCTAGTCGCTTTTTCAATCAATTCGAGCAAACGTTTCAAGGCATCCTGCCGGTTCCGTTCCTGGTACCGGTACTGCCGCGCATCGATAATCAATTCCCCTTCTTTTGTCATGCGCCGTCCCGCCAATCGGATCAATCGTTGTTTCACTTCGTCCGGCAGCGACGGCGAATTCGTCACATCAAACCGCAGTTGTACGGCCGTGGAAACCTTGTTGACATTCTGCCCGCCCGGGCCGGAAGCGCGCACAAAGTCCCAGGTCAGTTCTTTTTCATCGAGAAACAGGTCGCCGATTATATGTATCATACCAACAGCCTATCTCTTGAAATACGAGCGGATACCAAGATGATAGCTCTTCCCCTGGGGATAATATGTTGCTTTGGTGGGATCGAAATAAAGAATGTTTTGCCGCACCATGTCCCGCAGCAAGATTTCGTCGTCTGAACTAACATCCTCTTTGGACAATTCATCCCTATCGAGGAACAAGCGTAATAATTTGTCAATTTCTTTCCGTTCAGGCTTTACCACATAATCGACGATTAAGCTCCTCAGCCTTTCCCTGTAAAGGTAAATTACCTTTTCGAGGGGCTGTTCAAAAAGGAGCGATAGAATATCCTGGATTTCCCACATACTACCGCCGACGGTTTCCCAGATTTTTTCCGCATCTGCTTCGGTCAGGGTATAATCCTTTATTTCCGAATATTTTTCCAGGTTCAGCAGCCATTCCATGACATCCTTTTTAGCAAGATAATCTACTTTGTAGAAAGTGGAAGTCTTTTTTAAGCGGCAGTCGTTATAGACCTGGTCGATAAAATAGCCATCCGAAGAAGCGATGATGATATGGGCCAGGTGAGATTCCTTGGTCATGGCTACGAAAAAATTGAACAACGCCGTGATTAATTGACGCTCTTTGTCATTATCGAGGTAAATTTTATCCAGGGCCTGGAGTTCATCGATAATTAAAACGGGTTTAATTCTTTTCTGGGTGAGGTCTATAAGTTCAGCTTCCATGACTTTAAAGGGATCGGCCCGTTTTTCAAAGATTTTTTTTTCTATCGCGGCATCGATTTTGAAAATACCAGTATTGATATTGGATGTCAGGGTTTCCTTTTTTTCACCGCTGGTTTCAACACTAAAAAAGGCTTTGAGGAAATCTTCGTATACGTTTGTGACAGTCTTGCGTAAGTTCAAGAATTTTACGTCCAGTTTTTGCTCTTTTTCCATTTGTTCAAAAAATTTATAGAGCAGCGTCGTCTTCCCCGAGGACTTAGGACCGTGGATAAAAAGGATTTCCGACGGCTCTTTGTCGATGAAATTTCTTAAATCATTTAATTCGGTTTCCCTGTTAATAAAGGCTACCCATTGTCTGTATTCGAATTTATCTTTATCCATGGTTTAATTATAACCCCCCGGCAATTTTTTTGCAATACCTACCATTAAGCCTATTCAGCATTGAAAATGATCGTAACCGATGGCTTTGGGTTGGATTACCTTCCCTTTATCTTTGATAATCAAATCCTCGGGTTGAGATGTGATTTCCCCGATGATATAGTAATCGATATTTTCCTTTCTTAGTTCTTTTTCCTTTCCCGGGGTAATGGTAAACAGCAGCACGTAATCTTCGCCGCCGGCCAATACCGGTTCATGTTCGTCCAGTTGGTGCAGGGCGCAGGTCTCCCGGATTTCCTTGGTTACCGGGATATTTTCGTAAAAGATTTTTGCCCCTTTGGCGGAAGCGGTTAATACCCTCTTTAGATCGATGAGCAAACCGTCCGACACGTCGATCATGGCATTGACGTAATTGGCCAGGATAGGGCCTTTTTTTATTTCCGGGACGACTGTTTTGTGTTTTTCTACCATGGGGCCGGAGCGGATTCCTTTTTTCAGCAGCATGAGACCGATGGCAGACTCGCCGGTCGCACCGGTAATGCCGATCAAGTCGCCGGTTTGTGCATTATGCCGGTAGATAGGGTTCCTGGCGCGACCGATCATGGTAATGGAGATGAACAGGAGGGCCGCGGATGAAAAATCGCCCCCGGCTAATTCCACCTGCCACTGCCGGCATCCTTTATCCAGGGCGTTAAAAAAGGTAATATTGGCTTCCTCGCCCAATAGTTTGGGGAACCCCAGGCCCAGGTAGAAATATTGGGACTCGCCGCCCATGGCGGCAATATCGCTGAGGTTTACGGCCATGGATTTTAAGGCCACTTCTTCCAATGTATAGTAATCCAGGCTGAAATGGACATTCTCTATTAATAAGTCTTTGGTGATCAACTGATAATCGTCGCCCATCTTCACCGCCGAGGTATCATCGCCGATACCCCCGCCGTAACTAAAAGGAAACTTCTCCTTTAAATACTTTACGAACCGGGCTTCATCCATGGGAACTGTTATTGCCGTTTTTGACGCCGTTGACGCCATTGCCGCCGTTACTTCCATTACTTCCATTATTCCCGTTGCCGCCGTTGATGGGACCGGTGTTGAAAACTCTCCGGGTCAGGGCCGTATCCACCACTTCGGTGATATTTTTTACAAAGACAAACTCGATCCCTTCCAGGTAACTTTCCTTGATATCCGCCATATCCTTTTTATTTCGCAGGGGCAGGATGATTTTCGTAATCCCCGCACGTTTGGCGGCCAGAATTTTTTCTTTGACGCCGCCCACCGGCAGGACTTTTCCCCGGAGGGTGATTTCCCCGGTCATGGCGATTTGCCGGTTGACAGGTACATCCATAAACGCCGAGCATAAGGCGGTGGTGAGGGACACGCCGGCCGAAGGGCCATCCTTGGGGATGCCGCCTTCGGGTATATGTATGTGGATATCGCTCTTTTCAAATCTCTGGTACTTGATGCCCAGTTCTTCGGATTTGGATTTTAAAAAGGTTAACGCCGCCGTGGCGGATTCCTTCATTACATCTCCCAGGGAGCCGGTGGTGATTAGCTTGCCTTTGCCGGGCATCAATTTTACTTCGATAAAAAGGATATCTCCGCCGTAAGGGGTCCAGGCCATGCCCGTGGCCACGCCCACGTGGTTTTCTTCCAGCAGTTGGTCGCGGAACAGCTTCGGGGGACCGGTGTATTTTTCCAGGTTGCGGATCGTGATCTTATGAAGCTTTTTCTCGCCCAATGCGACTTTATGCGCTATTTTGCGACAGATACTGCCGATTTCCCGTTCCAGGTTGCGCACCCCGGCCTCCCTGGTATTCAAGGCAATCAGGTTGCGGATGGCCCCGGGGGTAAAATCCACCAACTTCTTGTTGAGCCCATTGGCCTCAAGCTGGCGGGGGATCAAATGCCGGCGGGAGATTTCTATTTTCTCTTCCTCGGTGTAACCGTGGAGGTGGAGCACTTCCATGCGGTCGCGGAAAGCGGGTTGAATGGGTTCCAACAGGTTGGCCGTGGTAATGAATAGTACTTTGGAAAGATCAAAATTTACGCCCAGGTAATGGTCCTGGAAGGAATTATTTTGCTCCGGGTCCAGGACTTCCAGTAATGCGGAGGAAGGGTCGCCCCTGAAGTCCGCGCCGATCTTGTCCACTTCATCCATCATGAATACGGGGTTATTGGAGCCGGCTTTCTTCAGTTCCTGGATGATTTTACCGGGCAGGGCGCCGACGTAGGTCCTGCGGTGACCGCGAATCTCGGCTTCATCGCGGACGCCGCCCAGGGAGATGCGGACAAATTTCTTGTTCAATGCGCGGGCAATGGACTTTCCCAGCGACGTCTTGCCCACTCCCGGCGGGCCCACAAAACAAAGGATCGGGCCGTGGGCCTTGGGCGTGAGCTTACGCACGCTTAAATATTCCAGTATCCTCTCTTTGATTTTTTCCAGGCCGAAATGGTCCTGGTTCAATACGCTGCGGGCGCGCTTTAAATTAAGATTGTCCCGGGTGGACACGGACCAGGGCAGTTCCAGCATCCAATCCAGGTGGTTCCTGACCACCGTACTTTCGGCGGATTCCGGGTGCATCTTTTTCAGCCGGTCGATATTACGTTCCACTTCTTTTTTGGCTTCGTCGGGGAGTTTGATTTCTTTAAGTTTTTTTTGATAGTTCCCCATTTCTTCGCCATTCTCGCCTTCCTCGCCCAACTCCTTGTGGATGGCTTTCAACTGTTGTCTTAAGAAATATTCGCGCTGGTTCTTATCCATTTCGCCCTGGGCTTTAATATTGATCTGGTTCTGGATGTTGAGCAATTCCAGTTCGTAGTTCAGGAATTCATAGACTTTGGCCAGGCGTTTCATGGATTTTTCTTCGGCCAGTATTTTCCAGGAATCCGCGATTTTCAAATCCAGGTGGGAGGCGATAATATCCGCCAGTTTCCCGGGTTCTTCTATATTTTCGGTAATGACAAATATTTCACCGGGAATTTGTTTACCCAATTTGGCCGTTTGTTCGAATTTTTCCCGGACATTTTTAATAAGGGCTTTATCCTTCATACTCAAATGGGCAGGGATTTTGTCTTCGATGACCTTTATTTTCGCTTCGATAATCCTGCCGTCATCTTTGAAAGAGGTCACTTTGACCCGCGATATGCCCTGTACCAATACGCGCATCCTGCCGTCCGGCAGTTTCAACATCCTGATGATCAGGGCCACGGTGCCGAAGGCGTAAAGGTCATCGCCGGAGGGGTCTTCCACATTGGTATCTTTCTGGGTCAGCAGCAGGATCAAGCGGTCGGAATTCAGGGATTTATCCACCCCCCGTTTCGATTTGACCCGGCCGGCATAGAGTGGGACGATCATGTAGGGGAATACGACGATATCCCGCAGCACCAGTATCGGCAGCGTCTCCGGTATATGCAGCGCTTCTTCGTAAGGTTTTTTTACTATTTCGACGCTTTGTTCTTTATTTTTCTTTTTTTCTTCGTTCATGATTCACCTTGTTTATTCATTTGATATCCACTGAGATTTTTTGCGGCTTTTTGCGGGGGAGTTTAATAGTCAGCACCCCATTTTCCATCACGGAATGAATGCCGGAGGTTTCCAGGGGGAATTCGACGGCGATTTTCTTGAAAAAATTACCGAACTCCCTTTCAAATAGATGATGGGTTACCTGGGGGGCCTCGATCCGCGGCTGCGGCTTCGCGCCTTTGATGATCAATTCGTTGTCGCCCTGCAGCAGGATGGAAACATCATCTTTATTGACCCCGGGCAACTCTACTTCGATTATTAATATATCCCCGGCCTCGATGATATTGGTCCGGGGTTCCCAATCGACATGGGTGCTGATGCCGGAAGAGAAATTTTTTCTTATTTCGACTTCTGAAAACGGGTCATTTTTGTTTACCATTTATTCCTCCTTTTTCAATAGTTCCTGGAGCTCTGCCAGGAATTCTTCAAGGCTTTTAAATTCAAGGTAGACGGATGCGAATCGGACATATGCCACTTTATCCAGGGTTTTTAATTTTTCCATTATATATTCGCCGATACGGCGGGTGGGGAACTCTTTATCCGAATTGTTCACCAATTCTTCTACCTGGAAGGCGATTTGTTCGATTTGTTTGGATGACACAGGTCTTTTTTCAACGGCGCGGTAAAGGCCTTTCCTGACTTTATCGATATCGAATTCTTCGCGCCGGCCGTCTTTTTTGACCACCAATAACGGGATATCTTCTATTTTTTCATAGGTGGTAAAGCGTTTCCCGCATTTCAAGCATTCCCGTCTGCGCCGGATATAGTTTCCTTCCTTGCTTTCCCTGGTTTCCACCACCTTGTCTTCAAAATTGCTGCATTCAGGGCATTTCATGTTTCTTTCTTCACCCTATGTTTTATTTTCATTTTTCTTCGTTTTTGTTTTTAGTTTCCCGGGTATCGGTATTCATGGTTTTTATGGTTTTAAGGTCCAGGCCTTTTGTCCATAGGGCTACAAGCCCGGGGATAACCACTGCCGCGATAATCAGGAAATGAACCAGGAGGGTATATGCCGCGGCCTGGTTGGTTTCGACGTTGTACAATTTCTCCAGTCCGAGCCGCGATGCGGCGTCGAGGCTGCCGGCCATGCCCGGGGTGGGTACGGAAGCCGCCAATACGATAATACCGAAATAGGGAATGGTATCCACCAGGTTGACCCTGGCGCCGAATTCGAATCCCTGCATCAACAACCAGTAAAAGGGGACATAGAATAGCCAGACCCATATGGAGGCAAAGATTAGCTTGACCAAATCCCATGCCCCCAGTTTCAAGCGCAGGTTTTTGATAAAATTGATCATAAATGAGACCGCCCGTTCCCTGATTCTTGCGGGTACGAATTTTGAGAAAAAATGGACAGCTTTCTCTACCCAATGAAAGGCTTTTTCCGTATTTAACAGGTAAAAAAGGACGAATACAAAGACGATAATGGGAATGGCAATATATGCGGCATTTTTCAGTTCTCCCAGGAATTTCGAATCGTTATCTTTGACGAAAAAGAGGGAGGTGAGGAACAGCAGGATAATCATAAAGGCATCGATCAAGCGTTCCAGGACGATGGAAGCCAGGCCGCTGCTGCGGCTAATTTTTTCTTCGTTGGCCAGGAGGATTCCCCTGGCGGGTTCACCCAGGCGACCGGGGAGAAGGATGTTGATGAGGAAACCGATAACGGTATAGTTGTATAATGTAAAGAGGGGTATTTTTTTTTTGTGGGGTTTTAGTAAGAGTCCCCAGCGGTAGCTGCGGATGAAATATTGCAAGCACAAACCTATGAAGAAAGCAATGGGATAGAGGGGATTAATTTTTTTAATAAGGCCCATTACCTGGTTAAGATCGACGTCCCGGAGGAATAGGTAGAGTAAGCCGCCGACGATTGCTATGATTAAAAATATCTTTATATATTTCATCAGGCCTATATGGTAATATTTTTTGCATCATAAGTCAACTGCTTTTGCCGGGGCTTGACAAATGTTCGCCCATACAATAAGATTAATACATGAATGAAAATCCGGAAAATATAAATGATAAGTCGTACAAGAAACCCAAACGTTTCTTTGAAAATTCAGGCACAGTAAACCCGGAAGGGGCTTATTATGTCCAACTGGAAAATGTCGCCAATACCCTGAAGCAAGACATGAAAACCATGGTAGATCTGGGACGATATTTTTCTATATTTGCCCCCCGTCAGAGCGGCAAGACAACCTTCCTGAAACAAACCTGCCGCCAATTGCATCTCGATCCGACTTATATAGCTGTCATATTAAGTTTCCAGGAGTATAAAAGCTTTGATAAATCCCAGTTTTATGCGATGGTCGAAAAATACCTCTACACCCAATTGCTCGATAGGTTAAAGGCGGTAAATTGCGAAAAAACCGGGGCCGTTGGGCAATTTTTATCCCGTCATCATCTCACCGGCCATATGGATTTCAAGCAATTATTCGAGGAGTTAAATCTAATCTTGTTATTTAAAAAAATCGTTATTTTCATCGACGAATTTGACGGCATCCCTTTAAGCGAATTGGAGAATTTTCTTCATGCCCTACGTGGGTTGTACCAGGATTATAAGGATATCAAGCAAAAGGCGCTTTATTCCGTTGGACTGATCGGCATTCGCAATATAACCAAGCTCGTTGTGGGCGGCGTATCGCCGTTCAATATTGCAGACCAGGTGGTCTTGCCCCGTTTTTCTTTAAAAAATGTCCGCGACCTCTATAGCCAATATACGGAAGAAACCAATCAACCTTTTACTGGAGAAGCTGTAAAAAAAATCCATGAAGAAACCGCCGGGCAACCATGGTTGGTGAACCGATTGGGTACAATTTTGACTCTCGATATCAAGCACGGGACCGTGGAACCCATCGACGAAAAAGATGTTGAAAAGGCCATTCGGCTGCTGCTGAAAGAAAAAAACGCCCACTTCGATAACCTCTATGAGAAAGCCAAACTGTACAAAGAAACCTTTGTGGAGATTGTATTCGATAACGTTGAATACGGTTCTTACGATGAGGAACAATCATGGTTGGAACAGTATGGGTTAATTAAAGAAAGCGACGGGAAAGCAGTGGTAACCAATAATATATACAAAGCAATTCATATCAAAGCATTTTTTAAGGAAGTCCAGGCGTCCCGGGGAATAAAGGTACAAGGGTACGCGCTTCCCGGCGACCGGCTGGATATGGAACGAATCCTGGTGGAATTCAGCCGGTATATCGCCCAGATCGGTGTAAGAGCATTCTATGAAAAAGATAAACCTTATGAAAAAACCGGGCAATTTCTTCTGACCGCGTGGCTTTACCAATTTGTCGAAGGCGGAGAAGGAGAACTCCGCTATGAAGTTCCCAGTGGACTTGGGCGAATGGATATACTTTTAACGTATAAAGGAAAGAGATATATTATAGAGACCAAAGTGAACCGGGATGATGAAGTAAAAGCGATACTGGAAGAAGGGATAAACCAGGTAGCGGGGCAATATTTGCCTTCGGAGGGCGTCGCTGAGGGCTATCTCGTGGTATTCGATGCCCGGAAACGGGTGGGGGCAACGTGTAAGCCGGAATATTACCCGGTTGGCGATAGGAAAGTGACCGGTTTCATCATTGCCATAGGAAGATAGGCAGAGTGGAAAAAAGCTTGGGAAATTTTCTCGGCTGTTCCCGTTTTTAAGACATTCCTTCCCAGAGACCCTTGCGCCCAAGAACTTCACAAAAAAAATCAAAGGGCCAGATATCGATTTGATCCTCCGTCAACATTTTTTTCTCCCCAGGGTATATAAGTATTCTCCTTTTTACACCCTTTAGTTCCGCAACAGCCCGCAACCCTTTTAGATGATCGCCGGTTATCCGCTGCGAGGTCTTGACTTCGATAGCAATGAAACTATCTTCACGCTTTAATAAAAAATCGACCTCTGTATTATGGGACGAAGCCGGGGACCAGTAGTAAAATTCATCGAAAAGATCATCATAATCCCGGTATGCTTTCAGTAAGGTTGCGACCAAACCTTCAAACAGGGCGCCTTTCTCTTCCGGGTAAACATCGCCGAACCGGTTGTTAACTGCCCTTACCAGGCCTGGATCGATCCAATATATCTTTGGGTGTTTTTTCTCCCTCAGCCGAAGCTTTAGCTCATAAGCGGGTAAACGGAAAACCATTAACGTATCCTCCAGGATTTCGATATACCCGTCTAAAGTGGTCCTTGAAATCCCGGCATTCCTGGCGGCGCCCGATATATTCAGCGTTTGACCATGAAGCAAAGCCGCGATAGGTAAAAACCGCACAAAGCCGGGTAAATTACGAACCAATGCTTCAGCTTTGATTTCCTCTTTTAAATACATCTCGATATATGCTTTCAGGGTTTCCTTTTTGTCGGCGGCGTTCCACACCAGGGGAATACTCCCATAGGTCAACACCTTATCCAGGATAAAAGCGGGGCCCAGTTCGGCGGGCAAAAACGGGTACATCCGTTTAAACAACGCCCGTCCCCCCAATAGATTGACGCCGGCTTTTTTCAGTTTCCTGGCCGATGAGCCGGTTAAAATGAAATGCAGGTTATTTTCTTCTATAAAATGATGAACCTCATTAAGAAGATTGGGTAATCGTTGAATCTCACTCACAAAAACCCAGGAATCCGGTTTCAAAGTTCTTAGTTCATTGGCAAATTGTGAAATATCGGCCAGGTAAGCCTGGTATAAGGATTCATTTAACAGGTTTACCCGGTAAGCCTTTGGGAATTGGCGGTTTACCCAGGTGGTTTTACCGGTACCCCTTGGTCCGAACAGGAAAAAAGATTGTGCAGGCGTATTTAATTGGCGATCGAAATATTTTGACATCATTGTCGTCATTTTACCACGTTTTTTGACGGCATACAAGTCAATTCCCCCCACATTCAAGAATGCGTCATTTTAAAAAAGCATGAAAGCCCGCGGCAAAGTGACCGGGAGGGGAGAAAAGGGGCAGGCGCGAAGTTTTCCCTTCTGCGCTTGCTTTGTATTTGACAAAAAGGAAAAAGTATATTACATTATATACTATGCAAAGAGGAAAAACATGCTGAGTGTAAGAGCAATTTACGACGGCCAGGAATTAAAATTAATGGAGAAAGTGAGCATCCGGAGACCCAGGCAAGTCATTATTACCTTTTTAGATACTTTAGAGTCGGATCCCCCGGCGGACGAAATGCATAAGATGCTCCAGGAAGGAGGGGCATTGGATTTCCTTGATGATGAAAGGGAAGACATATATTCCGATGACGATTTGAAGGTGAAGTTTATATAATGGAAAGAGGAACCGTTGTTCTAACAAAATTCCCTTTCACCGATTTGAGTTCCGCCAAAAGAAGGCCCGCAGTAATTATTTCGAGGGTTTCCAATGAAAAAGAGGATGTTATTGTTGCATTTATCTCGTCGGTTATTCCATATAATTTAAGTGAAACTGATTTTGTACTGGACACAGGGCATAAAGATTTTGCCGCTGCGGGATTGAAGAAAAAATCTGTTTTCAAGATGGATAAATTGGCTACCTTGAACAAATCGATTTTCTCAGGTATTATGGGGAATATATCCGTGGATATTCTTAAGCAATTGGAGAGCAGACTAATGTTTGCTCTTGATTTGAAAAAAACAGATCTTTTTTAAAGGCTCTCCTCAATGACGTGGAAAGAATGTTCGGGGAAAAAAAAGGGGACATACAAGAAAAATCCTCATATTATTTGGAAATATTTTTATTTACAAAGGTCCTTAATTGCATCGTAGGAATCCGGATGCCCCAATTCCCCAGCCTTACTCAAATCCATACATCCAACATTTACATCATAAATCATAATTTTCGAAAATCCTCTCCAATAATAAGCCTCTGCATTAGTTGCGTCCAAAGCTATTACTTTGCTATAGTCCTGAATTGCTCCCCGGTAATCTTCTAAACTGCTTTTGGATATCCCTCTCTCATAATAAGCAACCGCATTGGCTGGGTCTAACTCGATTACCTTGTTAAAGTCCTGAATCGCTCCCTGGTATTCTTTTAATATTGCTTTGGAACACCCTCTCCTAAAATAAGCATCCGCATAGCTCGGATTTAATTCGATTGCCTTGTTAAAATCCTGAACTGCTCCCAGTTCATCTCCTGTGTTACTTTTTGAAATCCCTCTTGCCAAATAAACTGCAGCATCGTCACCATAAAACATAAGGCTATTGAGAAATAGCACTGAAAAGCAAATGGTAATGATCTTTATATTCTTCATATTTCCTCCTTACCGCTTAATTTGTAATACTACTTTCTGATTATATCTGTGTTTCTCTCGAATGTCAATTTTTTTTCAAATTGACATTCCTGATTTGTATGGCAGGATTTGAATCGTAGCTGATTTACCAGCCTACTAAGAGAAAATTTTCGCCTGTCCCGAATGCCACTAAGTTAAGGCTATATTCTGGATTTATGAGGCTTTTCAGGCTAATGGAATATTGTCCCATTCGGAGG
>Ga0315278_10000449_pt1 | contig 36174 bp, 45 predicted proteins | sample YL17G06_0_MG_FD_203880 | JGI IMG/M metagenome (GOLD analysis project Ga0315278, IMG submission 203880) | Sediment microbial communities from Yellowstone Lake, YNP, Wyoming, USA - YL17G06_0 | ecosystem: Environmental > Aquatic > Freshwater > Lake > Sediment | place: USA: Wyoming | collected... | reverse complement strand
TCTGTATGTGCAGAAAACATCTGGTGGTAACACAGTAAAAGTTACACGAGAAGTTGAAACAACTCTCGAAGGGCTTAAAAAAGATCTTCCACCCGATGTGAAGATTGAAAAGCTGTTTGCCAGTGCCTCCTTTATAACAGATTCTGTTAACAACCTATCAGAGACGCTGATGTATGCCGGTATCTTTGTCATACTTGTGGTTCTTTTCTTCCTTGGGCGATGGAGAGCTACATTTATTATTATTCTGACTATTCCAATTTCGCTGATTGTTGCATTCATTTATCTGTTTGTATCGGGGGCCTCCATAAACATCATTTCACTAACCTCCCTTTCAATTGCTATCGGAATGGTTGTGGATGATGCCATCGTTGTACTTGAGAATATTACCAAACACATTGAAAGAGGGAGCAGACCAAGAGAGGCAGCAATTTACGCGACAAACGAGGTATGGCTTGCAGTTATTGTTACAACGTTAACAGTAGTTGCTGTATTTTTCCCTCTTACGTTCGTTACAGGCCTTACAGGAGTGCTTTTCAAACAACTTGGAATGATAGTGACTATCACCATTGTGACCTCTGTTTTTGCAGCAATTACCCTAACCCCAACATTAAGCTCCCTCTTGTTAAAATTACGGCCCGTTAATCCAAATGCCTCTTTCTGGACATATGATGGCAGCATAAGGAAAGGGCTGGATGGGTTCGACAGGTTTTATGAAAAAACACTTCGGTGGGCTTTGCATCATAAGACGGTAATCACAATAATATCTTTTGTGGTCTTTATCGGAACGATGAGTCTCTTTGGAGTAGTTGGGACAGAATTTTTTCCGCAGGCGGACGAGTCAAGAATCTCGGCAACTATTGAATTACAGACCGGAACCAGAGTTGATAATACTATCAGAACGGCAGACATAATTGATAGTCTTGTAAAAGCAAAATATCCGGAAATCGACCTGATATCAACTTCATCAGGAAGCGATGATCAGGGTGGTTGGGCATCTATTTTCAATGCAGGAGGAACACATACAATTCAGTACAGTTTCAGGCTGATCCCGATTGAAAAGCGTGATAAGACCGTGTGGGAGATTGTTGAAGAGATGAGGAAAGACTTTGCAGTATTTCCGGAAATTATTGACTTCAAATTATCTACTTCCGATAATATGGGAAGTTTCGGCGGGAGTACCGTTGATGTTGAAATTTACGGTTATGACATTGCAGCAACAAACCTCGTCGCTCAGGAACTGGCAGAAAAAATCAAAAAGTTTCCCGCTGCAAAGGATGTCTCAATCAGTCGGGACAAGTCGAAACCTGAACTTCAGATAATTTTTGATCAGAATAAAATGATTGCAAATGGGCTGAATACTGCTATGGTAGCAACAGTTGTTAAAAACAGGGTTGACGGTCTAACTGCCACACGATTACATCAGTTCGGAGATGAATATGATGTTGTGGTCCGGTTTAAAAAGAGTGCAAGAAGCACACTTACCGACATTGAAAATATTGGTATTACTAATCCTATGGGGCAAGTTATCAGACTTGGAGAAGTAGCACTGTTAAAAGAATACTGGTCACCTCCGAGCATTGAACGTAAACGAAAGGAAAGGATCGTAAGGGTTTCTATGACTCCTCAGGGTTCTCTTACCGCTTTACAGATTGAATTACAGAAAGCAATTGATTCAACGCCAAAACCTTCTGGTGTTATGGTTACGATTTCGGGTGCCATTAAGGAACAGATGGAGGCATTCATGGATATCGCATTCCTTATATTAATTAGTCTTGTTCTTGTTTACCTCGTAATGGCTTCGCAGTTTGAATCGTTGAAGATGCCATTCATAATAATGTTCTCGATCCCGTTCGCATTTTCAGGTGTTGCTATTGCATTGTTTCTGACTAATACCACACTCAGCGTTATTTCAGGAATTGGAGCGGTATTACTGATCGGTATTGTTGTTAAAAACGCTATCGTACTTGTAGACTTTATAAATCTTATGCGAGAGCGGGGACATGAGCTTTATGAAGCAATAGCTATATCCGGCAGATCGCGACTAAGACCTGTGCTGATGACCTCTCTAACAACTATACTTGGAATGTTACCACTGGCAATGAGCAAAGGGTCAGGTTCAGAATTGTGGAGCCCGATGGGTGTTGCGGTTATCGGTGGACTTGTATTCTCAACAGTTGTAACACTTGTTATTGTACCTGTTGTTTATGCAATATTTGCAAAACACGGAGATAGAAATAAGAATATTACCCTCTATTCCGAATTTGATATTATGAATGGAAACGGTAATGGTAAAAAATAAAAGTAACCTGATAAATATTTGATTATGAAAGCAATAATGATAATATACAACCAGGCCCAGACTGAAAAGGTAGAGTACCTGCTCGATAAACTCGGAATAAAAGGTTATTCGCTGTGGGAAAATGTAAAGGGAAGGGGTAGCAACACCGGTGTTCCTCACCTTGGAACCCATGCCTGGCCGGAAATTAATAAAAGCGTACTAACTGTTGTTGATGATGAGATTGTTGATACTGTCCTCGACAAAGTAAAGAAAATTGATTCCATCAATGATAAGGTTGGAATACGTGCTTTCGTCTGGGACATAATGAAAATGGTTTAGTTGTAATTACGAAAATCAATTCTCTATTCTTCTTCTTCTTCTTCAGAATATGCTTTTATTACTGCATCCTGTACATCACCGGGTACCTGTGCATATTCGGCAAACTTCATGGAATACATTGCACGTCCACCTGTTATTGAACTTAGGGCAGTGGAGTATTTATTCATTTCAGCGAGAGGTACTTTTGCTTTGATAACTTCAAAACGTTTTTCACTTGCCATACCGAGAACCATACCACGTCTGCCCTGGAGGTCGCTTATAACATCACCCATACGGTCGGACGGGACCATAATTTCAACATCATACACCGGTTCCATAATTTTCGGACCGGCATTTTTAAATGCCTGGCTGAATGCATTTCTTCCGGCAAGGCGGAAAGATATTTCGTTTGAGTCTACTGGGTGCATCTTACCATCATATACATAAACCCTTATATCTCGGGCATATGACCCTGTTAGAGGGCCTACCTCCATCTTCTCCATTATCCCTTTCAGGATTGCAGGCAAAAAGCGGGCATCAATAGCACCTCCGACAATACTGTTTACATACACCAGTTTTCCACCCCAGGGAAGATCAATCTCCTCTTTGTCGCGGACTGATATCTTTATCTCTTTGCCACCAATCTTTTGCATGGTCGCTTCTTTGGAGCCCTCTTCATACGGCTCAATAATCATATGAACCTCACCAAACTGACCTGAGCCTCCCGATTGCTTCCTATGGCGGTAATCAGCCTGGGCTGACTTTGTAATTGTCTCACGATAAGGTATTTTTGGAGGATTGAAGTTAGTGTGGATTTTGTAAATATTATCGAGATGCCACTTCATAATATTAAGGTGGTATTCTCCCTGGCCATGTACAATTATCTGTTTTAGTTCTTTGGAATACTCGATTATAACTGTCGGATCTTCAAGATGAATTTTATTCAGAGCTTCGCCAAGTTTCTCGTCATCACTCTCGCTCTGAGCCTTAATTGCCGTACGGTATTTTGGTTCAGGAAATTTAACTCCTTTATATTTCCAGTCATTCCCGGGAACATTAAGGGTGTGACCGGTTTTAGTGCTTTTCAGTTTTACAAACGCTCCAATATCACCAGTATAAAGTTCCGGAACCCTTGTTCTGTTCTTCCCTGCGCATACATATAATTGTGACAAGCGCTCTTTTGTGCTGTTATTGCTATTGACAACATCGAGGTTTTCAGTAACCTTTCCGGAATATACCCTGAAATAGTGTATCTCCCCGATATGTTCTTCTATTGATGATTTAAAAACATAGACAGAAGCAGGTCCGGCAGGATTTGGTTTAACTTCATTCTCCCTGCTGTTAACAGGAGTCGGCATATCTCCGAGTGAAGGTGCTTCGTTAACGATAAATTCCATAAGACGGTCAACACCTATATTGTTTTTTGATGAAAGACATAACACAGGGAACATTCCCCGGGTGACGATTCCTTTGGCGATCCCTTTTTTAATTTCTTCTTCGCTCAGGGTATCGTTAGAAAAGAACAATTCCATGAGTGATTCATCACTTTCAGCTGCTTTTTCAACGAGTGCACTATGCAATTCAGCAGTTTTGGCTGCATGTTCAGCAGGTATATCAACTAATTCAGCCTTTCCACCATCTTTCGAATAACGGAGCATTTTCATTTTAAGTACATCAATAATTGAGTTGAATCCAACTCCTTCATTAACAGGATACTGAATGAGGATGATATTGTTACTTAACCTCTCTTTAAGCATCTCAATTGACTTCTCAAAGTTGGCTTTTTCGTGGTCCAAACCATTGACTACAATGATAAGCGGCTTATGATCTTTTTCGGCGTGTCTGAAATGTATCTCAGTTCCAACCTCAACACCATTCTGGACGTTGATTGACATTACGGCTGCGTCGGAGGCGAATAATGAAGAAATAACACCACCGCTGAAATCATCTAGTCCGGGGGTATCGAAAATGTTTATTTTATTATTCTGAAATTCGGTATAAAGGACTGTGGAAAAGATAGAGTTCCCGTTTTCATGCTCAATAGGGCGATAGTCAGAAACTGTATTATTTCCTTCAATAGTACCTCTTCTTTCGATGATGCCACCATTAAAAAGCATTGCTTCTGCAAGGGTTGTTTTTCCCGACCCCGAGTTACCCAGAAGGGCAATATTTTTAATCTGGTCCGCCTGAAATGTTTTCATGTTTTTCTGGATATTATATGTTATACTTATTTATTAAATACCATGATTTGGAGGGGACAAAAATAATAATTTTTTAAAAACAGTTTAAGAAAGAGGGGAGAATTACAAATTTTTTATTTTCTTTGCAGCAGTTTTTTGAAATACAGGAGTACCGGTTTTTCTTTCACAGGTAAGTTTACAAAACGTTTTTCGCTGGGAAAGATCGGGAAGGAACCTGTTTATAACTTACATTTTTAGTAAGATATATTGTTTTTGAACATGCTTTTGGGTGTGTAATAGAGTATCCTATTTATTTGCGATACTTATAATATTACGTATCAGGATATTAATAAAGATGATTACACAACTTGCTTTATTACACACCCTTAAGACCTGAATATTGGCAATAATCAGGTATGTGAATCAGGCGTATTATATTGTTTTTTAAAAAACGACATACTTGTTTGTGAATTAAGAAATAAAAACAATACCTTTGCAAACCATTTTTTTGAGTAAAAATTAATGCTAATATAAATTGGATATATGCCGACAATTCAGCAGTTAGTAAGAAAAGGCAGGAAAAAACTGGTAGATAAAAGTAAAGCACCTGCTTTGGATTCATGTCCTCAGAGAAGGGGAGTATGTGTTCGTGTTTACACCACAACGCCAAAGAAACCTAATTCAGCTATGAGAAAGGTGGCCAGGGTAAGGCTTACCAACCAGAAAGAAGTAAATGCTTATATTCCCGGGGAAGGTCATAATCTCCAGGAACACTCTATCGTACTTATCAGAGGTGGCAGGGTTAAAGATCTACCTGGTGTTCGTTATCACCTTGTTCGTGGTGCTCTCGACACCTCCGGAGTTGATGGGCGTACTCAGAGAAGATCAAAATATGGTGCTAAAAGGCCTAAGAAGTAACAGTTAAAGGAATAAGATAATGAGAAAGTCAAGACCAAAGAAGAGGATTCTGTTACCGGATCCAAAATATAAAGATTCGTATGTAACCAGGTTTGTGAATAATCTTATGTTCAATGGTAAAAAGAACCTCGCTTTTAAAATTTTCTACGACTCACTTGAAATAGTAGGAGATAAATTTAAGAGCGAAGGCAAGACTCCGCTTGAAATTTTCAAGCAGGCTCTTGATAATGTTACCCCTCAGGTTGAAGTAAAAGCCCGCAGGGTTGGAGGTGCAACTTTCCAGGTCCCGATGGAGATCAGGACCGACAGGAAAGTAAGCATCAGCATGAAGAACATGATCTCATTTGCCAGGAAAAGAACCGGTCATTCCATGGCTGAAAGACTTGCCGCAGAGCTTATGGCAGCCTATAAGCTTGAAGGTGGAGCATATAAAAAGAAAGAAGATACTCACAGGATGGCCGAAGCAAACAAAGCTTTTGCTCACTTCCGGTTTTAATTGATTATAAGGAGCAGTATAAGGAGCAGTAGGATATAAGTTAGATGGATAAGAACCTGAAATATACCAGAAACATCGGAATCATGGCCCACATCGATGCCGGTAAGACCACTACAACAGAGCGTATTCTGTTTTATACCGGTCGTACCCATCGCATGGGTGAGGTACATGATGGTAATGCCCAGATGGACTGGATGGTTCAGGAACAGGAGAGAGGGATTACAATAACATCTGCTGCTACAACGACATACTGGAAATACAAGGGAGAGGATTATAAAATTAATATTATAGATACACCCGGGCACGTTGATTTTACAGTTGAAGTTGAAAGATCACTCAGAGTTCTCGATGGCGCAGTTGCAGTCTTCTGTGCAGTAGGGGGTGTTGAGCCTCAGTCAGAAACTGTATGGAGGCAGGCTAATAAATATGTTGTTCCAAGAATTGCCTTTATTAATAAGATGGACCGCGCCGGAGCTGATTTTTACGGTGTGGTTCAACAGATCGAGGAAAAACTCGGTGCGAATCCCGTACCAGTTCAGATACCTATAGGTGCAGAGGAAAATTTCATTGGGGTGATCGACCTCATAAATATGAAAGCAATAGTTTATTATAGTGATGAAGCAACCGGTACCCGTTTTGAGATAGAGGAGATTCCCGTAAATATGAAAGAGGAAGCTGACGAGTGGAGAGGAAAACTGGTTGAAGCTGTTGCGGATGTCGATGATACTCTTTTGGCCAGGTATCTTGAAGATCATGAGTCTATTACAGGCGAAGAAGTTTTGGTTGCACTCAGAAAATCAGCTATAGACGGAATTGCAATCCCTGTTATCTGCGGTGCTGCTTTCAAAAATAAAGGTATTCAAAGTCTTCTCGATTCTGTAATCGCTTTTCTGCCTTCTCCTGTTGATAAAGGTTCTGTAATTGGAGTTGATCCAAGAAATGATGAAGAAATTACGCATGAACCGGACGATGAAGAACCATTAGCGGCTCTCGCATTTAAAATAGCTACTGATCCGTTTGTGGGTCGTCTGGCTTTCTTACGCGTTTATTCAGGTGTTCTCCATGCTGGCGACACAGTATTGAATGTCCGTACAGGAAAGAGGGAACGTATTAATCGTCTGTTCCAGATGCATGCCAACAAACAGAATCCTAAAGAGAGTATTTCAGCTGGCGATATTTGTGCAGGTGTTGGATTTAAGGATATTAAGACCGGTGACACATTATGTGCCATTCATAAACCGATATTACTTGAATCAATGGATTTTCCTGAGCCGGTTATTGGTGTTGCAATCGAGCCTAAAACTCAGGCCGATATTGATAAACTATCGATGGCGCTTAATAAACTCGCTGAAGAAGATCCCACATTCCAGGTCAGAATTGATCCCGATAGCGGGCAAACAATTATCCATGGTATGGGTGAACTGCATCTGGAAATTCTCATTGACCGTCTGAAGAGAGAGTTTAAAATTGAATGTAATCAGGGTGCGCCTCAGGTTGCATACAAAGAGGCCATTACATCAACTGCTGAATTCCGGGAAGTATTTAAGAAACAGACCGGAGGCAGGGGGAAATTTGCCGATATGACTATTGAATTAATGCCGGCAGATGAAAATATAAGAGGTCTTCAATTTGTAAATGAGGTTAAAGGTGGACATATTCCGAAGGAGTATATTCCATCAATTGAAAAAGGATTCCGCGAAGCAATGGTCAACGGTCCACTCGCCGGTTTCCCTCTCGATAGCCTTAAAGTTGTACTCAAAGACGGTTCGTACCATCCGGTTGACTCTGATGCTCTGGCATTTGAAATTGCTGCCAAACAGGCATTCAGGAAATTTGCAGGCAAATGCAATCCCGTTATTCTGGAACCTATTATGTCGACAGAAGTTGTTACTCCTGAAGAATATGTTGGCGATGTTATAAGCGATTTTAACAGGAGGAGAGGCAGAGTGGAAGGTATGGAATCGAAAGCAGGATCAAGGGTCGTTAAAGCAAAAGTCCCTCTGGCCGAAAAATTCGGTTATGTTACAGTACTTCGGACCCTTACCTCGGGAAGAGCAACTTCAACAATGGAGTTCTCGCATTATGAAAAGGTACCTGTGGAAATATCAAACAGAATTGTAGAAATTACTAAAGGAAAAATTCTTTAAAAAGATGAGTCAGAAAATTCGTATTAAACTGAAATCTTACGATCATAACCTGGTAGATAAATCTGCCGAGAAGATCGTAAAAGCAGTAAAATCTACTGGTGCAGTTGTTACCGGACCTATTCCGCTTCCAACCCACAAAAAGATTTATACAGTACTTCGTTCCCCATTTGTAAACAAAAAAGCAAGAGAGCAGTTTCAGCTCTCATCCTACAAAAGATTGCTCGACATTTACAGCTCAACACCTAAAACAATCGATGCTCTGATGAAACTTGAGCTTCCAAGCGGAGTTGAAGTAGAAATTAAAGTGTGAAACCAGTAAAGTAATAAAGAGATGCAAGGATTAATTGGTAAAAAGGTAGGAATGACCTCCATTTTTGATGAAAATGGAAAGAATGTTCCATGTACGGTTCTGCAGGCCGGTCCATGTGTTGTTACACAGATTAAAACAGTGGATAAGGACGGCTACTTTGCTGTACAGCTTGGATTCGAAGATAAAAAGGAAAAGCATACAACTAAAGCCGAAATGGGACATTTCAAAAAAGTCAATACAACTCCAAAGAGGAAACTCATTGAGTTTACAGGCTTTGATGAAGGTCAGGTTAAAGAAGGTGAAGTTCTAACAGCCGAACTTTTCAGACCCGATACCTGGCTTGATGTAAGAGGATGGTCAAAAGGGAAAGGATTCCAGGGTGTCGTTAAACGTCACGGATTCGCCGGCGTTGGAGGACAAACCCATGGACAGCATAACAGGGGCAGGGCGCCCGGTTCACTTGGTGCTTCCTCATTCCCTTCAAGAGTATTACCTGGCATGAGAATGGCAGGCCGTACAGGTGGAAATAAAGTGATGTCACAAAGCTTGAAAGTTGTAAAGCTGATGGCCGAAAGTGATATAATTATTGTTAGAGGATCAATCCCAGGTCCAAAAGGTGGTTACGTAATAATTACAAAATAATGGAATTAGCGATTCTTAATAGTAGTGGTAAAGAAACCGGAAGAAAAGTCAATCTTAACGATTCAATTTTCGGTATTGAACCTAATGACCATGCCATTTATCTGGATACAAAACAGTACCTGGCTAATCAAAGACAGGGTACCCATAGCTCCAAAGATAAGGGTGAGATAACAGGTAGTACCAGAAAGATTAAAAGGCAGAAAGGAACCGGAACTGCACGTGCAGGAAGCATTAAGAACCCTCTGTTCCGTGGAGGAGGACGCATGTTTGGACCAAAACCAAGGTTCTACGGCTTCAAGCTGAATAAGAAAGTTAAACAATTAGCCAGAAAATCAGCACTTTCATATAAAGCATCAACAAATAATATTATTGTACTGGAAGATTTCTCATTTGAGGCTCCTAAAACAAAGGAAATCATCAAATTGGGAAATAACCTGAATATTGCAAATAAAAAATCAGTATTTGTTTTATCAGAACAAAATAATAATATATATTTGTCAACCCGAAATGTACATGGGGTTGAAGTTGTAATTGCCAGTGAATTAAGTACTTACAAGATTATGAAAGCTTCAACATTGATACTTGTGGAGAGTGCAGTTGACGTTTTGCAGGCAACATTTGAAAACTAGAAAACTTTGAGTGATGAATATTTTGCTTAAACCGATTGTAACGGAAAAGATGACAAGCCAGGGCGATAAATTTAACCGCTATGGTTTTCTGGTTGCTAGAAACGCAAATAAGTTACAGATAAAGAAAGCCGTTGAAGAACTGTACAGTGTTACAGTTGATTCGGTAAATACGATGCGCTATGGCGGGAAAATAAAATCCCGTAATACCAAATCGGGGGTACTTACAGGAAAAACATCCGCAACAAAAAAAGCTGTTGTTACCCTTGCAGAAGGAAATAAAATTGATTTCTATAGCAATATTTAATAACCTATATGGCAGTCAGAAAGATCAAACCTGTTACACCAGGTCAGCGACACAAGATCGCAAGCACTTTTGAAACACTCACAAGTGTTACGCCGGAGAAATCCTTACTTCGACCGCTTAGAAAATCAGGAGGAAGGAATGTTAACGGCAAAATGACAATGAGATACATCGGAGGAGGTCATAAAAAGATGTACAGAGTTATCGATTTCCTTAGGGAAAAAGATGGGATGCCGGCAACAGTCAAAACAATAGAATACGATCCGAATCGTACCTCGAGAATTGCACTTGTTGTTTATAAAGATGGTGAGAAAAGATATATAGTAGCACCTACCGGGTTACAGGTCGGTCAGACAATAATGTCTGGGAAAGAGGCTGCCCCGGAAATTGGTAATGCTATGTTTCTTAGTGATATACCACTAGGTACTATCATTCATAACATTGAACTTAAACCGGGTAAAGGCGGGGCAATCGCACGAAGTGCAGGAACTTATGCCCAGTTGTCAGCCCGTGATGGAAAATATGCTACAATCAAACTTCCTTCCGGAGAAACAAGGTTGATCCTGACAACATGCCGTGCAACTATTGGCACTGTCTCTAATCCCGATCATAACCTCGAAAGATCAGGCAAGGCAGGCCGTTCACGCTGGCAGGGACGTCGTCCAAGAGTAAGGGGCGTGGTTATGAACCCTGTTGATCACCCGATGGGAGGTGGTGAAGGAAGGGCATCCGGCGGACACCCAAGGTCGCGCAAAGGAATCCCTGCAAAAGGTTTTAAAACCAGAGACAAGAAAAAATACTCTGCAAAATTTATTATTGAAAGAAGGAAAAAATAGCTGATATATTATGAGTAGATCAATTAAAAAAGGACCATTCATTGATTTCAAACTGGAGAAGAGAATTCTTGAAATGAATGACACACAAAAAAAATCAGTGCTCAAGACATGGTCAAGAAGATCAGTGATCTCACCTGATTTTGTCGGACATACTATAGCAGTTCACAACGGGAACAAGTTTATCCCCGTTTACATTACCGAGAATATGGTAGGTCATAAGTTAGGAGAATTTTCACCTACCCGTACTTTCAGGGGTCACTCTGGTAATAAATAAAGTAATGTAAACATTGAAAAACTTTTAGAAATGGGTGCAAGAAAAAGAAATACAGCTGACCAGAAAAAAGAGGCCGCTAAGAGCAGATATCAGGCGATCCTCAGAAATTGTCCTACATCTCCACGAAAGATGAGATTGGTAACCGATCTGATAAGCGGGATGGAAGTAAACAAAGCACTTGATGTCCTCAAGTTCAGTTCGCAGGAAGCATCGCGCAGAATGGAGAAACTTCTCCTTTCCGCAATTGCCAACTGGCAGTCGAAGAATGAAGGTGTAAGGGTGGAAGAAAGTAATCTCTTTGTAAAACTGATTCATGTCGACGGTGGCCGTTCATTGAAAAGACTGCAGACAGCACCTCAAGGAAGAGCTTACAGGGTAAGAAAAAGATCAAACCATGTAACTCTCGTGCTTGACAGAAGGAATAAGGAAGTTGAAAAAACATCAAATTAGAACAGATGGGACAAAAAGTAAATCCGATAAGTAACAGATTAGGTATAATCAAAGGATGGGATTCAAACTGGTTCGGCGGAAAAGATTTTTCCGGTAAACTTGTTGAAGATACCAAGATCAGGGAATATCTGAATGCCAGGTTGGCCAAAGCCAGCATCTCTAAGATCATTATTGAAAGAACATTGAAGCTTATTACTGTTACAGTTAATACTGCGCGTCCTGGTATCATTATTGGTAAAGGCGGACAGGAAGTTGACAAGTTGAAGGAAGAACTCAAGAAAATCACCAAGAAAGAGGTTCAGATAAACATCTTTGAAGTTAAACGTCCCGAACTGGATGCTAACATAGTCGGAAACAATATAGCCCGTCAGTTAGAAGGTAAAATTTCATTTCGTCGTGCCATAAAAATGTCAATCGCCTCCACTATGCGTATGGGAGCAGAAGGGATAAAAGTAATGATCTCCGGTCGACTTGGCGGAGCTGAAATGGCGAGAAGCGAAACATATAAAGAGGGCCGTATTCCTCTTCATACTTTCCGCGCTGACATTGATTATGCTTTGGCTGAAGCACATACAAAGGTTGGGTTGATCGGTATTAAAGTATGGATTTGCAATGGAGAAGTTTTCGGTAAGAGAGATCTCAGTCCGAATATCGGTGCCAGAAATGCCAAGAGCAAGAGCCTGAAGAGAAAAGCAAAAAGGTAAGAGACTTATTAGTAAATAATTATTTAACATATTTGAGCAATGTTACAACCGAAAAGGACCAAATTCAGGAGAGCCCAGAAGGGAAGGATGAAAGGCAATGCACAAAGAGGCAACCAGCTTGCATTCGGGTCATTTGGTATCAAAGCACTTGAGGAGAGCTGGATCACCGGAAGGCAGATAGAAGCAGCTCGCCAGGCCGTGACACGTCATATGAAACGTGAAGGTCAATTATGGATACGGATTTTCCCCGATAAACCTATTACAAAGAAACCTGCAGAGGTACGTATGGGAAAAGGAAAAGGAGCACCCGAAGGTTTTGTTGTACCGGTAACTCCGGGCAGGATTCTACTTGAAGCTGAAGGAGTACCTTATGAAGTTGCAAAAGAGGCTCTTCGTCTGGGAGCTCAGAAACTTCCAATAACAACAAAATTTATTGTAAGACGCGATTACGTACAGGAATAAAACTTTGACAGAGATGAAAACTTCAGAAATAAAGGAATTAAGCAGCTCAGATCTTCTTGAGAGAATCGACACAGAGAGAACAATGCTCGTTCGTATGAAGCTTAACCATGCAATTACTCCTCTTGATAACCCTCTAAAGGTTAAAGAAGTGAAACTTACGATTGCACGTCTGCTAACCGAATTGCGTACAAGAGAGTTGAATAAGAAATTTAATAGCCAGATCAGCAATGGAAAGGAATCTTAGAAAAGAACGTATAGGTGTTGTTGTCAGTACTAAAATGGACAAATCCGTCGTTGTTGCCGTTAAAAGGAAAGTTAAACATCCTATCTATGGCAAGTTTATTAACAAAACAAAAAAGCTGATGGCGCATGATGAAGCAAATTCATGCAATATTGGTGATACTGTGCGCATCTCGGAGACCAGGCCTCTTAGTAAAAACAAAACCTGGAGATTAATTGAAATAATCGAAAGAGCTAAGTAATCATGATACAACAGGAAAGCAGATTAACAGTAGCCGATAACTCAGGAGCCAAAGAAGTATTATGCATCAGGGTACTCGGTGGTAGCAAAAAAAGATATGCTACTGTAGGCGATAAAATTGTTGTGAGTGTGAAATCCGCACTTCCTTCAGGTGAAGCAAAAAAGGGTACAGTAAGCAAGGCAGTTGTCGTCAGAACAAAAAAGGAGATCCGTCGTGCCGATGGTTCTTATATCAGATTTGACGATAACGCAGTTGTTCTGCTTAACAATGTGAACGAAGTACGTGGTACACGCATATTCGGCCCGGTTGCAAGGGAACTCCGCGACAAGTACATGAAAATTGTTTCATTAGCACCTGAAGTGTTGTAATATATTTAAATACACAACGATGCAGAAGAAATTACATATTAAAAAGGGAGATACGGTTATGGTGATAACCGGTGAATCAAAAGGTCAGAAAGGCCGTGTTCTGGAAGTCGACAGAGATAAAAACAGAGCTATTGTTGAAGGTGTAAATTTGGTATCGAAACATACCAAACCTAACACCAAAGCACCACAGGGAGGTATAATAAAGAAAGAAGCTGCTGTACATATCTCAAATCTGATGCTTGTCGATCCTACATCCGGTAAACCTACCCGTGTTGGTAAAAAACTTAATGAAAAAGATAAATTAGTGCGTTATTCAAAAAAATCAGGAGAGGAGATCAAGTAATGTATATAGCTGCTCTAAAAACCAAGTATAAAGACGAGATCGTCCCTGCATTAATGAAGGAATTCGGATACAAAACGATAATGCAGGTCCCAAGGTTGGAAAAGATAGTTATCAACCAGGGAGTAGGACAAGCTATTGCCGATAAGAAATTGCTTGAATTTGGTGTTAAGGAGTTGTCGGATATTGCAGGGCAGAAAGCTGTTCAGACTAACTCAACGAAAGATATCTCAAACTTTAAACTGAGAAAAAACATGCCTATCGGCATAATGGTAACATTACGCAAAGAGAGAATGTATGAATTTCTCGAGAGACTGATATCTGTTGCACTTCCTCGTATCCGCGACTTTAAAGGGATCAATTCCAAACTCGATGGACGTGGCAATTACACCCTGGGAATTACCGAGCAGATCATCTTCCCTGAAATAGACCTTGATAAGATTGCTAAAATCATGGGACTTCAGGTAACATTCGTAACCTCGGCAGATACTGATGAGGAAGCGTTAGCTCTGCTTAAGCACTTTGGTTTACCATTTAAAAATATTAAAAACTAGTAATATGGCTAAAGAATCGATGATAGCCCGCGAAGTTAAACGCGCAAGACTGACTCAGAAATACGCTGCAAAAAGAGCACAACTGAAAGCCGATGGTGATTATGTTGGATTAAGCCGTCTGCCAAGAAATTCAAACCCTAACAGAATGCATAACCGTTGTAAATTAACGGGCCGTTCAAGAGGTTATATGCGACAATTTGGTATAAGCAGGATTACTTTCAGGGAAATGGCATCATTCGGTCTTATTCCGGGTGTAAAAAAGGCCAGCTGGTAAAATGAGAATAAATATAAACTATATTAAATAATATAAGATGACTGATCCAATTGCAGATTTACTGACCAGAATAAGGAACGCCATAATGGCCGGTCATAAGGTTGTGGAGGCACCAGCATCCAACCTTAAGAAAGAGGTTGCCAGGATTCTGTTCGAAAAAGGTTATATCCTCAGCTATAAGGTTATTGATGGTGAAGGACCGCAGGGGGTATTAAAAATTGCTCTTAAGTATAATTCCAGGAGCAAAAAACCTGCAATAAAAGAAATACAGAGAGTCAGTCGCCCCGGTCTCCGTAAATATATCGGAGTTGATGAAATGCCAAGGGTATTGAACGGGCTGGGTATTGCAATTATCTCAACCTCACAAGGCTTAATGACCGACAAAGAGGCAAAAAAAGAAAAAATCGGTGGAGAAGTATTATGTTATGTTTACTAATTAGGAGGATAGCTTAATGTCACGAATAGGAAAATTACCTGTAAACCTGCCTAAGGGCGTTACTGTAAATGTCAGTGACACCAATATGGTTAGTGTGAAAGGCCCCTTGGGAGAGTTGACTCAGGCAGTCGACAAAGACCTGAAGGTGGAAGTGGTGGATAACGAAATCATATTATCGAGACCATCTGAATCAAAAAATCATAAGTCGTTGCATGGTCTTTCCCGGGCACTTATTGCCAATATGGTGGTTGGCGTTTCGGAAGGCTATAAGAAAGAACTTGAACTTGTCGGAGTTGGTTACCGGGCAGATGCAAAAGGGCAAAACCTGGAGATGAGCCTGGGCTTTTCACACGAAATAAATATTCTGCTCCCGAATGAAATTAAAGTCGAAACTAAAACTGAAAGAAGGAGTAATCCTATTATTACCCTGACATGCATCGACAAGCAACTTATCGGGCATGTTGCCGCAAAAATCAGATCTCTCCGTCCGCCTGAACCTTATAAAGGAAAAGGGATTAAGTTTGTTGGAGAACAGCTCAGAAGAAAGGCTGGGAAATCTGCAAGTGTTTAGGGTGTATAATAGTAAAAGTAAAAAATCATGGCCTTAACTAAGTTGGAAAGAAGAACAAGGATCAAAATGAGGATCCGGAAAAAAATAAGTGGTACTGCTGAAACTCCACGACTTGCAGTATACCGTAGCAATAAACAGATTTATGTTCAGGTTGTTGACGACCTGAATGGTGTTACTCTTCTGTCGGCCTGCTCTAAAGAAAAAGAGATTGTAGCCAAAACAGGTATTAAGAAAATTGAACAGGCTCAACTTGTAGGAAAACTTCTTGCTACCAAATGCAAAGAAAAAGGTATTGAGAAAGTCGTTTTCGACAGAAGCGGATATAAATATCATGGCAGGGTAAAATCATTGGCTGATGCAGCCCGCGAAGGAGGATTAAAATTCTAATGAATTATGGGAAACGGTATAAGAAAAGTAAAAACCAGCGATCTCGAACTTAAGGATAGACTTGTTAGCATCCAGAGAGTAACCAAAGTTACCAAAGGGGGACGTACATTTAGTTTTTCAGCCATTGTGGTGGTTGGAAATGAGGATGGTATTGTTGGACATGGACTTGGGAAAGCCAGTGAGGTAACCACAGCTATTGCAAAAGGTATCGAAGATGCAAAAAAGAATCTGATAAAAGTACCTGTTATTAATGGTACAATACCTCACGAACAGGTTGCCAAATTCGGCGGTGCAAAAGTATTCATCAAGCCTGCATCAGATGGCACCGGTGTTAAGGCGGGGGGAGCTATGCGTGCTGTCCTTGAGAGCGTCGGTGTGAAAAATGTACTCGCAAAGTCAAAAGGTTCATCAAACCCTCACAACCTTGTGAAAGCAACTTTTGCGGCACTTCTCGAATTGAGAGACGCGTTCTCAGTTGCTGAACACAGAGGTGTCACAATGGACAAAGTATTTAACGGTTAGTAAAAAACATTACGATGGCAAAAATTCGTATCACCCAGGTGAAAAGCAAAAACGGAAAACCTGAAAGACAAAAAAGAACTCTTGAGGCTCTTGGTATCCGCAAATTAAACCATAGTGTTGAACATGAAGCTACTCCCCAGATATTAGGTATGGTGGTGAAAGTAAGGCACCTGGTTAAAGTTGAAAATATTTAAGGTATAAACCATATTTATAATACAAAGTTATGGATTTGAGTAACTTAAAACCTGCTAAAGGATCAGTTAAAAAGAGCAAGCGTCTGGGTCGAGGACAAGGTTCCGGTAGAGGAGGCACATCGACAAGAGGGCATAAAGGCGCTAAGTCCAGATCAGGTTATAGCAAGAAAATCGGATTTGAAGGTGGTCAGATGCCTCTTCAGAGACGTATTCCAAAATACGGTTTCAAAAATATCAACCGCAAAGAATATAAAGGTATTAATATCAGTACCCTTCAGATACTTGCGGAAAAACATAATATTGAAAAGATCGATTTTGAGGTACTTGTAATGGCCGGACTGGTTTCAAAAAATGCTTCAGTTAAAATCCTTGGAAAAGGAACTCTGGAAAGAAAACTTGAAGTTCACGCCCATGCATTCAGCAAGTCAGCTATAGAGGCAATTGAAGCAAAAAAGGGAACCGCTGTAATACTGTAATTTCATGAGACTGATTCAGACTATAAAAAATATCTTTAAGATAGAAGATCTTCGTGCAAGGCTTACCTATACTTTTGGAATAATTTTATTGTACAGGCTAGGTAAGTATGTTACCCTCCCTGGAATAGATCCATCGCAACTTGCAGGACTGAAGAATCAGACATCCTCAGGTATTATGGGTCTGCTCGACATGTTCTCAGGTGGAGCCTTTTCACAGGCTTCAATTTTTGCACTTGGGATCATGCCTTATATATCTGCATCTATTGTTGTACAGCTGCTTGGAATAGTATTCCCATATTTCCAGAAATTGCAGAAAGAAGGCGAAAGCGGAAGACGTAAAATGAATCAGTATACCAGGTACCTTACTATTGCTGTACTTGTGCTTCAGGCTCCTACTTACCTTGTTAACCTATCAGCACAACTTCCTGCAAGTGCATTTGTCATGCCGACTTTCTTCTTTAAGTTCTCATCGGTAGTAATTCTTACTGCCGGAACCATGTTTGTAATGTGGCTCGGAGAGAAGATTACTGATAAAGGTATCGGGAACGGGATATCCCTCATTATTATGATTGGTATCGTTGCCCGAATGCCTGCAAACTTCATTTTTGAAACAGGAACCAGGATGAATGGTGCAGGTGGTGCCGTTGCCCTTATTGTTGAGATATTATTTTTGTTTATTGTTGTTCTTGGTGTAATTCTTCTTGTACAGGGTACTCGGCGGGTTCCTGTTCAGTATGCCAGAAGGATAGTTGGAAATAAACAATACGGTGGGGTGCGTCAGTACATTCCACTTAAGGTAAATGCTGCCGGAGTAATGCCGATTATTTTTGCCCAGGCAATTATGATGCTCCCAATGATCATCGCAGGTTACTCTAATTCAGGTTCAGGGTTTATTGTTGCCTTCTCGAATATGTACGGATTCTTGTATAATATGGTAACGGGTTTGTTAATTATTGTCTTTACTTATTTTTACACTGCAATAACCATTAATCCTGTGCAGATGGCAGAAGATATGAAGAAAAACGGAGGGTTTATTCCGGGTATTAAACCAGGAAGGAAAACAGTGGAATTTCTTGATACAATTATGTCGAGGATCACATTCCCAGGTTCAGTTTTCCTGGCAATGGTTGCTATCCTTCCATCAGTAGCAGTGAAATCAGGTGTAACGCCACAATTTGCACAATTTTATGGAGGCACATCACTTCTCATTCTGGTCGGGGTTATCCTTGATACCCTTCAACAGATTGAAAGTCATTTGCTTATGCGTCATTACGATGGCCTGATGAAGTCGGGTCGTATTAAAGGAAGATCTGGATCTGTTACATCGATATAATAAGTTTAGCGTTCTTTGATGTTGTATTTAAAGACTGATGAAGAGGTCGGGTTATTGAAAGAGAGCAATATGCTGGTGTCACGAACACTCGCGGAGATTGCTTCATTAATAAGACCCGGTATAACCACTCTTTATCTCGATAGCATAGCCGAATCATTTATCCGCGATAATGGTGCATTTCCAGCTTTCAAGGGATATGGTGGTTTTCCGAATACACTCTGCACATCTGTCAACGACGTAGTGGTTCATGGTATCCCATCAGACTATATCCTTAAAGAGGGCGATATAATATCAGTTGATTGCGGCGTGATATTAAACGGATGGTATGGCGATAGTGCATATACTTTCCCAGTCGGTGAGATAAAAGAAGAGGTCCGACGCCTGCTGGATTATACCAGGGCTGCTCTTGAGGAAGGGGTTAAAGAAGCTGTTGCCGGAAACAGGGTTGGAGATATCTCTTTTGCTGTACAAACCAAAGCAGAAAGCGGAGGTTACTCTGTTGTCAGAGATCTGGTTGGTCATGGATTAGGAAGAAAATTACATGAAAAGCCTGAAGTAGCTAATTGGGGTAAGCAGGGAACAGGACCAAAGATGGAAAAGGGACTTGTTATTTGCATAGAACCAATGATAAACTCCGGAGAAAAAGAGACATTGCAGATGAGAGATGGGTGGACCATAAAGACAGCGGACGGTAAGCCTTCGGCACATTTTGAATATGCTATTGCTGTTGATAAGGGGAGAGCAGATGTATTAACAACTTTTGAATTTATTGAAAAAGTTTTAAATAAAATGTAATCGTATGGCCAAACAACCATCAATTGAGCAGGACGGTACCATCATTGAAGCACTTTCTAATGCAATGTTCAGGGTAGAACTCGAAAACGGACATGTGATAACTGCGCATATCTCGGGAAAGATGAGAATGCATTATATTAAGATCTTGCCAGGCGATAGGGTAAAGGTTGAAATGTCACCATATGATTTAACAAAAGGAAGAATAACATTCAGGTATAAATAAGAAATATTAAGGTAATGAAAGTAAGAGCATCTGTAAAAAAGCGCAGTTCTGACTGTAAGATAGTCAGAAGAAAAGGTCGCATTTACGTTATTAATAAGAAAAATCCTAAGTTCAAACAGAGACAGGGATAATTTTAACTAATTTTGCAACTCATTTAAGAAAAGTTTTATATGGCACGTATTGTTGGTGTAGATTTACCAAGAAACAAAAGAGGCGAAGTCGGCTTGACTTACATCTATGGAGTAGGCAGGAGCATTGCGCAAAAAGTACTCGATGAGGCTGGTGTTGACAGGAACGCAAAGGTTCAGGACTGGACTGATGAACAGATCAATTCTATCCGTAGGATTCTGAACGATAATTATAAGCTTGAAGGTGAACTCCGCTCAGAGACACAAATGAATATTAAGAGGCTTATGGATATTGGATGCTACCGGGGTGTTCGTCACAGAATAGGTCTTCCTTTAAGAGGACAAAGCACAAAGAATAATGCCAGAACCCGAAAAGGGAGAAAGAAAACTGTTGCAAACAAGAAAAAGGCTACTAAATAAATAGATTATGGCAAAGAAGACCGGAGCATTAAAAAAGAGGGTCGTTAAGGTTGAACCTTCAGGACATGCCCATGTTCATTCATCATTTAATAATATTATTGTTACTCTGACAAATAATTCGGGTCAGGTTATTTCATGGGCATCAGCAGGGAAAATGGGATTCAAAGGTTCAAAGAAAAACACACCCTATGCTGCTCAGATGGCATCTGAGGAATGTGGTAAAGTGGCTTATGATCTTGGATTAAGAAAAGTAAAGGTATTTGTTAAAGGTCCAGGTTCAGGTCGCGAATCAGCCATCAGGTCAATAAGCAATGTTGGCATCGAAGTTACTGAAATCGTTGATGTAACGCCCATGCCTCATAACGGTTGCCGTGCTCCCGGAAGAAGAAGAGTATAAGAAGTTATAGAGTTGATTATTTGTAAGTTATAAATTTATAGCACAATGGCAAGATATACTGGCCCAAAAACAAGAATAGCACGAAAATTCGGTGAACCTATCTTCGGTCCCGACAAGCACCTGGAGAGGAAAAATTTTCCTCCTGGACAGCATGGAATGAACAAAAAGAGGAAGAAGACTTCAGAATATGGTGTTCAGCTCAGAGAAAAGCAGAAAGCAAAATATACTTATGGAATGCTTGAGCGTCAGTTCCGCAATACTTTTGAGAAAGCCTCAAGAAGTAAAGGCGTTACTGGTGAAGTGCTGCTACAACTGCTTGAAGCTCGCCTCGATAACGTAGTTTACCGTATGGGGATTGCTCCAACTAGAGCAGGTGCACGTCAGCTTGTTTCACACAGGCACATAACTGTTAACGGAACCTTAGTAAACATTCCTTCATACCAGCTTAAACCGGGTGATATAATCGGCGTGCGCGAAAAATCAAAATCTCTTGAGTTGATTGTTGATTCACTTTCAACAAGAAAGTATACAAAACTTTCATGGCTCGAGTGGGATGACACACAAATGGCAGGTAAATTTATGAACATGCCTGAACGTACTGATATTCCTGAAAATATTAAGGAACAACTGATAGTTGAATTGTATTCTAAGTAATAATATAAGATAAATTCTATGGCCATTTTATCATTCCAGAAACCTGATAAAGTAATAATGCTGGAAGCGGACGACAAACACGGGAAATTTGAATTCCGTCCGCTTGAACCTGGTTATGGTATTACTGTCGGCAATGCACTGAGAAGAATCCTTCTCTCTTCGCTTGAGGGTTTTACCATTACAACAGTAAAGATCGAAGGGATAGATCATGAGTTCTCAACCATAACCGGTGTAATGGAGGACGTAACCGAGATTATCCTGAATCTGAAACAGGTGCGTTTTAGAAGGATAATTGATGATGTTGATCATGAGAAAATAACAATTAAGGTCAGTGGTCAGGATGTATTTAAAGCTGGTAACCTTAATAATGCTCTCAGTAGTTTCGAGGTGTTAAATCCCGAACTGGTAATCTTCAGGATGGAACCTGATGTTAAAATGCAAATAGAACTTACTGTTAATAAAGGCAGAGGTTATGTACCGGCTGAAGAAAACGAACCGGATGACAGTGAGTTTGGGCTTATCGCTATTGATGCTATTTTTACTCCTATCAGGAATGTGAAATATTCGGTTGAAAATTACCGTGTTGAGCAGAAAACTGACTATGAGAAACTTCTTTTCGAGATTGAAACAGATGGGTCAATTCACCCGAAAGATGCTCTTAAAGAGGCTGCAAAAATTCTCATTTATCACTTTATGCTTTTCTCCGATGAGAAAATCACACTCGATTCGGATGATAAACTGGCAAACGAGGAGTTTGATGAGGAAGTATTGCATATGAGACAGTTGCTGAAGTCGAAACTGATCGACCTTGACCTTTCTGTCAGAGCACTTAATTGCCTCAAAGCTGCAGAAGTTGATACACTAGGTGACCTGGTCAGATTTAATAAGAATGACCTGCTTAAATTCAGGAACTTTGGAAAGAAATCACTCACCGAGCTTGATGAATTGCTCGAAAACATGAGCCTTTCATTTGGGATGGATGTAAGTAAGTATAAGTTAGAGAAAGATTAATTTGAAAACTGGTTAAGGAAATAGAGAAATGCGACATTCAAAAGTTATTAACCATTTAGGAAGAACAAGTTCACACAGGAAGGCGATGCTTGCGAACATGGCTACATCACTTATCCTTCATAAAAGGATTACTACCACAACAGCCAAAGCTAAAGCACTCCGTACATTTGTTGAACCTCTTATTACTAAATCGAAGGAGGATTCAACACACTCCAGAAGAGTGGTATTCAGTTATCTTAAAGATAAAACTGCAGTAGCTGAATTGTTCAGAGAGGTATCCCCGAAAGTTGGTGAACGCCCGGGGGGCTACACACGAATTTTAAAAACCGGCCACAGAATAGGTGACAATGCAGATATATGCATTTTAGAACTCGTTGATTACAATGAAGCTATGCTCGGTGGAGAGGCTGCAAAAGCTAAAACGACAAGAAGAAGAAGAGCTACTAAGAAAAAAGATGAGGCTGTAACTGAGACAAAAGCACCTAAAGCGCTTAAAGAAAAAGCTAAAAAGACTGAGAAACCCGTAGCAAAGGTTGTAGAGACTATCGGAGAATCAGTTCCAGAAGAATAAGAAAATGTTTAATGAAATATTTAAAGAGGAAAGGGATAAGTCAATTAAGACTTAGTCTCTTTTTATATATGGTATTATTGTTTAATATAAAATAAAAATCTATGGGTCAGATAGTTAGTGTACACGCCCGTGAGATTCTTGATTCCCGCGGCAATCCAACAATTGAAGTTGATGTAATGACAACCAGTGGTTATTTTGGCAGGGCAGCTGTGCCATCGGGTGCATCAACCGGAGAAAACGAAGCACTTGAACTCAGGGATGGTGACAAAAATCGTTATCTGGGTAAAGGCGTTCTCAAAGCTGTTCATAATGTTAATAATGTTATTGCCGAAGAGGTAATCGGAATGGATGTTACCGACCAGGCTGGAATTGATAAAAAGATGATCGACCTTGATGGTACAAAAACAAAAAGTAACCTTGGCGCCAATGCAATTCTCGGAGTCTCTCTGGCAGTTGCAAAAGCTGCAGCTACATACCACGGATTACCATTGTTTCGTTATATCGGCGGAGTAAATGCAGTTACACTGCCTGTTCCGATGATGAATATCATTAATGGAGGATCGCATTCAGATGCTCCAATTGCTTTCCAGGAATTTATGATCAGACCAGTGGGAGCTCTATCATTCAGAGAAGGATTACGCATGGGTGCAGAAGTATTCCATTCATTGAAAAAGGTTCTTAAAGAGCGCGGATTAAGCACTGCTGTCGGTGATGAAGGAGGCTTTGCTCCCAAACTTGATGGAACAGAAGACGCTCTTGAAACAATAATCAAAGCAATCAGTGCCGCGGGTTATAAGCCTGGTTCCGATGTCACAATCGCTCTCGACCCTGCAGCATCAGAGTTCTATATGGAAGGAATGTACAATTATTCAAAATTTGAAGGACCGAAAGGAGCAAGAAGAACTTCCAAGGAGCAGGTTGATTTTATCGAACAACTGATAAAAAAATATCCTATTGATTCAGTTGAAGATGGCATGGCCGAAGGCGACTGGGATGGCTGGAAAATGCTCACGGATAGAATCGGTAAACATTGCCAGATTGTTGGCGACGATGTATTCGTTACCAATGTGGATTATCTGAAAAAAGGTATTGATTTGGGTTGTGCCAACTCTATCCTCATTAAGGTAAACCAGATCGGCACTCTTACCGAGACTCTCAATGCAATTGAGATGGCTCACAGAGCAGGCTATACAACTGTTACATCACACCGCTCAGGTGAAACCGAAGATACTACAATTGCAGATATAGCAGTTGCTACTAATTCAGGCCAGATCAAAACCGGTTCAGCAAGCAGAACCGACAGGATAGCAAAGTATAATCAGTTGCTCAGAATCGAAGAGACACTCGGCAACCTGGCTGTATATGGCTATAAGAAATAATTTATAATTATCAGATAATCAGGAGGCTGTCCGCCAATTGGCGGATGGCCTTTTTTGTTACCAATGTACTCACCCCCTTCTTTTCCCCCTCGGCCACCTCTGCAGTCAGGCTCCTCACTAAACTAGCCCACTGGGCTAGTTCTTTACGTGCGTCCCTGTGAAGAGGGGGAAGTAACTAATATACAGAGAATTACTCCCCCTCTTTGTGGAGCAGAGAGGGGGATGGGAGGTGAGTTCATGAAGACTTGGAGTGATTGGCCTGAGTGTAAGATCATGGCCATCCAATCTCACTCCCCGACGTTATTAACAAATGTTGATAACTTCTGTTTAAATCAGGTTTATAACAAGGGCTATAATTATATTGATTTTCAAATTTCTTAATATATTTTTGATACATCAGGTGAGCGATAAAAGACTGCTCAAAAGATGTGGAAACGGAAAAGGTTACTTAATTGAAACATAATCTGTTTCAGTCAGACTCTCGGGTCTGCTCATCAAGCGAGCTGAAGGCTGGACTAAATGGACTCCGCGTCCCCGATGTTCAGTAAGTCAACGAAAACCGGAAACGTTCTTTCAGCGATTGAGTCACAGGGCTTCAGAAAATGAAGGGCTTCGGCTCCGGGTTATCTGAAACTGATGCCAGATCCTCCGGGAAATGCGCAGCAGAGCCTGAAAGACACTTCGTCCCGGAAGTCCGCCTTAAAACGGACGAAAGGACAGCCGGAAGGTTCTGCTGTAACAGGCAAAACGCGAAAGCCATGGGTTGCAGAAACGGGTCTCGTATTCGCAGATGTAGCCGGTCAGAATAACAGTAATCTGAAATCGTTAGCAGCCTCGGCTGAAAACGGTATATGGGAACTAATCCTAGCGAATAGTTCCCATTATTGTTTTACCCCCCAGCCCCCCATATGGGAGTTATTTGTTTAAAGTCCCCCTGGGGGATTTAGAGGGTTGATTTTAATATATTTCTGCAACGTATGTTGGCTTATTGAATATCTTTGACTTTCACTTTTATACAGACAATGGCCTATTCAGGACTAACCGGTTTCATTACCGCGCTGGAAAAAAGAGATGAGCTCCGGCGCATTAAAATATTTATTGATCCGGTGCTCGAGATCACGGAAATAACCGACCGGGTTACCAAATCCGGTGGGAAAGCATTGCTGTTTGAAAATACCGGAACAGACTTCCCCGTTCTTATAAATGCTTTTGGATCCGATGAACGGATGGCCTTAGCAATCGGAAGGGAGAATCTCGATGAAGTTGGAGTGGAAATTGAAAGTGTCTTTAACAATATTTCAGATAATAGGGGAACGATCTTCAAAAAACTGTCTGCCCTGCCGGCACTCTATAAATTGGCAGGTTTTCTACCATCCCGACTGAAGAGGACAGGCACCTCCCAACAGGTGATACACAGGATACCTGACCTTGGAATTCTTCCTGTTCTTAAATGCTGGCCACACGACGGAGGTCGTTTTATAACTCTTCCCATGGTGCATACCAAACATCCGGAAACAGGAAAAACAAATGTGGGTATGTACAGGATGCAGGTTCTTGATAAAAACACAACTGCCATGCATTGGCAACGTCATAAAACCGGAGCAAATCATTTTGAAGCCTGGAAAAAAACCGGAAAAAAAATGCCGATATCTGTTGCTCTGGGAGGAGATCCGGTTTATACATACTCCGCAACGGCCCCCCTGCCTGAAAATATCAATGAATATATGCTGGCAGGCTTCCTGAGAAAGAAAAAGGTCAAACTGGTCAGATGCCTTACCAACGAACTTTATGTGCCTTGTGATGCCGACATTATTCTGGAAGGCTATATTGATCCGTCTGAAGAGCCGGTGTGGGAGGGACCATTTGGCGACCATACCGGGTTCTATTCCCTGGCTGACTGGTATCCAAAATTTCATGTCACCTGTATAACTCACTCAAAAAAAGCAGTTTACCCGGCGACGATAGTTGGTATTCCTCCTCAGGAAGATGCATGGCTTGCAAAGGCTACGGAAAAAATATTTCTTTCTCCGGTTAAAATGACAATACAACCTGAAATTGAAGATTTTCATATGCCTGATGCCGGTATCGCTCATAACCTGGTAATCGTTAAGATTAAAAAGAGCTATCCGGGGCAGGGGATGAAAGTGGTCAGTTCATTATTCGGAGCAGGCCAGATGATGTTTACAAAGTATCTGGTTGTGGTAAGTGGCGATATTAATATCAGAAATTATAAGGAACTGCTGGTCCATGTTTTCGCGCATGTTGATTTCAGTGTGGACTTGTTATTCATCCATGGTCCTCTTGACGTTCTTGACCACTCTTCTGATACCTTCTCCTTCGGAGGTAAAGTAGGAGTCGATGCTACTATAAAGCATATTGAAGAATGTACCGGAAGAATAAATACTGAACAGGACAATAATCTGGCTGTTTTTAATAATATTAACAGCTTTTTTGACAAGCATCTTATTAAAAATTTTAATCTCAATCTTCTTAATGATAATATTCCAATCCTGATCATTTCAGTTAACAGATCTGAGAATGTTGATGTCATTGAAAAGATAAATGATCTGTTCAAAATAAATGATCCCGGAGGATTTTTCAGGCTGATACTCGCAGTCGATCACACTGTTGATCCTGGCGATCTTTATATGGTAGTCTGGCAGGTACTGGGGAACACTGATCCTCAACGCGATCATAAATTTAATTCCACCTCTTCAGTTTTAATTGATGGAACAATAAAAGCATACAGGAAAGGAGGATTTCCCCGAAGATGGCCGAATGTAGTTTGCTCCAATATTGAAACGATTTCAGCGATTGATCAAAAATGGGAATCGCTCGGAATAGGATCGTTAATCCAGTCTCCTTCTATAAAAAACCTTGGATTATGCCGCAAAGGAACAGATGAAATCCTCATTAATGAGGTCTAAATATTTTTTTTTATCTTATCGATGAGTACTGCCGGCTGGAAAGGTTTACTGATATAATCATCGATACCGGCTGCCATACATTTCTCCTTATCTCCAATCATGGCGTTTGCTGTAATTGCGATTATTGGAACATGTGAATTGGTAGTGGATTCAAGGGCCCTGATCTTTTCAGCAGCAACTAGTCCGCTCATCACCGGCATCTGGATATCCATCAGGATGAGATCGTAGTTAGTGGTCCCAAACTTATCAAGAGCCTCTTTTCCATTCGATGCCGTATCAATACTATTAACCAGGGGATGGAGTGTAAGAAGTGTGATCTTCTGGTTTATGAGATTATCTTCAACAAGAAGTATATTGATGTTTTTCAGTTCTTTATGAGTTTTATCTTTCAGGATAAACTCTTCTATCTTTGGAGAATAAGTTTTCGGTTTTGGTTCGGAAACGGGAATGGTAAAAGGAAGAAGAATATTCAATACAGTATAATTATTTCCAACCTCCTGGCTAAATGTCCCCGTACTTGATGAGATCAGCCTGGCGGCAAGACTTTGTTCAACACCTATTTCGTTAATAAGAACAATACTTTTATCGGTTTGTATCCTCAATGAGATAATGCTTTTTACTCCTGATTCTTTCTCTTTTTTAAGATTTATTGTAACCTTAGTAGCTCTTTCTGATACCTCATTTTCAATTGTATTGAACAGGGCAAGAAAAATCTGCTTAAGAACTATCGGGTCGCCAAGGCATTCAAAGTCACTGAATTCCTTTTTGTTTAAAATAAAATCTATGTTGGCTTTATCCTTAAGATTGTAGAGCTCAATCGTGTTTTGAATGGTAGATAACAGGTTAAATCTGATAGCCTTCCTGTGTTCATAACTCAAATTACCGGCCGACTGCATTGTTAATTCATTAACAGTGGTAACCATATTATTCGTTGATGCGATGAAAGTCTCAAGTAACTCTTTTTGCTTTTTCTGGAGACCTGATTCCATAAGCATATCAACGATAATGACAAGGTTGTTCAGGGGTTCTCTTATCTTATGTGAGAAATCGGTAATGACATCATCTTTTCTTGCGTTTAATGAAGTAAAATCCTTTAATGATTCTTTAAATTTTTTATTAAGATCCGAAGCTTTTCTAACAATAATTACACCGAGACTTGCACCTGCAATAATCATACTTCCTGCGAGAAGCTTCTGATTAAAAGAGAGAAGAAGTATTGCTGCTATCAGGCAGAATAGTGCAATAATAGAGTATGTTTCAATGTTCTTCCCGCTCTTGCCGAATAATTCCTCAGAAGACCTATATAAACTACTTTTGTTGTTACTTTTTTCGGTTTCACTAACCATAAATCACTTTATTGAGGTTTTGTAAATTTAAACAAAATATGTAATAAATTTTCATTAACTGAAATTAACAACCTTTGAAGGAAAAGGTTAAATTTGTCCTTACGGTACGATTTTTGATCTTAAAAGGTAAAACTTTGAATATTATGAAGAGAGCATTAAGAATATTTTTTTTAATAAATTTAATTCTATCGTGCACTTCTCTTCTTCCTTTATATGGACAAGAGAAAGAAGGTATGGTAAAATATACTCACGATTTCAGGTTCAATGATGGTATTTACCTCAATTTTGATCAGGTAAAGATGAATAGCCCAATACCAAAAGCAAAACTACTCACGTCAATCGATTACAACGATAGAGAGTTCTTTAAAAAGATCCTGGAAATGGATGAGATCTATTTTTATGACAATATCGGGGTTAGGCAGGAAATTGCGAAAAATACAATTTGGGGTTATGCACGTAACGGTGTGTTGAATGTTCAGATACAGGGAAACTTCAATAGGATAACCTTCGTTGGCAGCATCTGTCATTTTGTTGCGGATATAACAACTTATGATAACCAATATAATAATTCTCCATACGGGTACTATGATCCATATTATTCACCTTACGGATATGGTAATTACTATAGCCCATACAGCTCTTATTATTCACCCTATTCACCCTACAGGCAATCGAACACGGCCCGTACCGAACTAAAGCAATATATAATCGATTTTGAGAGTGGTAAGGTACTGGAATTTGAGGTTGAGAATACTGAATTACTTTTGATGAAAGATAATCAACTTTACGAGGAGTATGTTCAGCTTTCAAGGAAAAAGAAGAAGGAGCTTATGTTTGTTTATATACGGAAATTCAACGATAAAAATCCTTTGTACATACCTGTCGAATAGTACTATAGACATGAAAACAACTATTATTTCCATAGTAATGTTTTTTTCCACGGTCTTATTGACCGGGCAAGCCCCTTTCCCAAGCAAGGATGAGATAAAACAATTTACAGCATCGAAAACCTGTGTTGTACTCGAAGATGAACAATTTTCTCCTTATAACACATTCATTACAAAGGCAGCGAAAGCATTCTGGAAAATTACACCTTATGAATTTATTGAGGTAACTGAATTTAATGTCAGAAGGCTGGATCCTGGGTATTCATTTATTATTTTGACACAAACCAATTTTGAAAAGGATAAATCAAACTCACTTTTTAATTTTGTTAATCTTCTTCAGGGAAAAGATGTAGAAAAACTGGGCAAGATGCCTGAGATTTGCGCAGTCCCGCTTTCCTTTGCCGGGGAGAGTGACCTTGAATACAGTTACAAACTGGGTGCAATCCTCTCATTTATGCAGAAACATGCTCAGATGATATCAGAAGATCCTTCATTGACAGGCAGAAAATATCTTAAGTATTACAATAAATTTATTCCTGAAATTTCAAATAAGACTATACTTGTTAAACAGGAGGATCTGGTTCCGGAAATATCTACTATTGATGCGATAAAAGCAATTTATACTAATAAAATTGAGATAGTTACCGAAGAAGATATTGTAAAAGCAATTGAAAATAAAGCTCCTAACACACTGATTCTCCATAAGGTTGGTCCTGTAGGAGACAGAAATTCGGGTTATTGTTTTAAGATGCTTATCTGGGCCGATGATTCAAATATGTATTACTATAACCAGCACATGATCGACAAAACCAACCCGAATGGTTTATTGCCTGCCGACCTGAAAAGACTCGCAAAATAAACACCATGCAGCATTAAGAAAACAGATCCGTCTTTTTAATAAATATTGAACCCCACATGTATTACTTAACAAACTTTTATTATTTTTTTTATCTTACATGTGGGTTTGCCTTCGGACCTCGGCCGGCATAGTCCCGCCTTGAGGCACGAAGTCGGCGAGCCCTTCGGGGTTCATTAGCCTATTGAAATTAAATTACTTATTATTGAAATGTCATGGAAGAGAACAGAGTATTATCAGAAACAGAAAGAAACTGGGCAATGTTATGTCACCTGTCAGCCTTCGCCGGTTTCTTTTTCCCTTTGGGAGCTATTATAGGTCCGCTTATATGCTGGCTGTCGAAAAGAGATGAATCATCCTGGGTAAACGTAAACGGAAGAGCCGCACTTAACTTCCAGTTATCTATGTTACTATATATTGTTCTTGTTTTTCCCTTGTGTTTTATTCTTATAGGAATACCAATAATTGCGTTTCTGGTAATTCTTAAGATAATCTGTATAATTATTGCAAGTGTCAAAGCATCGAAGGGCGAATTATTCAGATACCCTCTTTTAATACCCTTTATACAGTAATAATTAGTTTGAGTTATTTTAAATTGGAGAAATAGCAGTAAATTTATTCCTTATTTTAATTCATTAGTCATGGCAAAAAATAAGGAAAATAAAAAGAACGGTTTGTATCATGATATTGAACAGGAAAAAAGGAAGAAACTTAAGCGCAAGGAATTCGAAAAGTTGCTTCTGAAGCTTGAGATTGAGCTGGTTAAGCTTCAGGAATGGGTAAAGGCGAATAAGCTAAAGGTGGTTGTTGTTTTTGAAGGAAGGGATGCTGCCGGGAAAGGTGGAGTAATTAAAACCATTGCAGGTTCTCTGAATCCCAGAATATGCAGAATTGTGGCGCTTGGGATACCCACCGAAAAAGAAAAATCTCAATGGTATTTCCAAAGATATGCTTCTCAATTGCCGGCTGAAGGTGAGATTGTTCTTTTTGACAGGAGTTGGTATAACAGGGCTGGAGTTGAAAAGGTTATGAGTTACTGTACCAACGATGAGTACGAGGATTTTCTCAGATCGTGCCCGGAATTTGAAAAGATGCTGATCAGATCAGGCACAGTACTTATTAAATATTGGTTTTCTGTGAGTGACCATGAACAGGAAAACCGCTTTCAGGACAGAATAAAAGACCCCACAAAACGTTGGAAGATAAGTCCAATGGATATCGAATCACGCGACAAATGGGTTGAGTATTCTATGGCAAAAGATAAAATGTTCTCATATACCGACACCAAACAATCTCCATGGTATGTTGTCCATGCCGATGATAAAAAGAGGGCCAGACTCAATTGTATAGACCATCTTCTTTCTCTTATTCCTTATGAGGATCTTACTCCCGGGCCATTAAAACTGCCTCCTCTGAAACACGATGTGGCTTACGTCAGGCCCCCGGTTTCCGACCAGACATTTGTGCCGGAGAAATACTGATTATCTTTTATTAGCAGACTATGTCCTCAAAACCGTCTATTCCAAAAGGAACTAGGGATTTCTCCACTGAAGAGATGCTGAAACGCGATTATATTTTTGATACCATCAAAAAAGTTTTCAGATTATATGGCTATCAGCCAATTGAGACTCCTGCAATGGAAAATCTTACAACTCTTCTCGGGAAGTATGGTGAGGAGGGCGATAAACTTCTGTTCAGGATCCTTAATTCAGGTGATTTCCTGTCATCAGTCAGCGATGAAGATCTTCTGAAACGGGAACCTGGCAAACTCTCTTCAAAGATTTGCGAAAAGGGGTTGAGATTTGATCTTACAGTTCCATTCGCACGTTACGTTGTTCAACATCGTGATGAAATTGTATTTCCATTTAAAAGATACCAGATACAACCCGTATGGAGAGCAGACAGACCTCAGAAAGGAAGGTATCGTGAGTTCTTTCAATGTGATGTGGATGTTATAGGAAGCGACTCATTATTAAATGAATACGAGCTGATTAAAATAGTTGATGATATCTTTAAAAGACTAAAGATTGCAACTGTTATTAAAATCAACAACCGAAAGGTTCTTTCGGGAATTGCAGATTTTATTGGTGAAGCGGAGAAGATTACAGATATCACAGTTGCAATTGATAAACTGGATAAGATTGGTATTGAGGCTGTTAATACAGAACTTATTAACAAAGGTTTATCTGCTGAGGCAATATCGGATCTGCAACCTGTGTTGCAACTCAGCGGCAATACCAACGCTAAACTGGCTAAACTCGGTAATTTGCTCTCACAGTCTGAAACAGGAATGAAAGGGATATCAGAATTACGGACACTTTTTGCATACACTGAAAACAGTCCTATTACCTGTGATATTGAACTCGATCTTACACTTGCACGCGGATTAAATTACTATACCGGAGCTATTATCGAAGTTAAGGCGAAGGATGTTAGTATCGGAAGTATTTGTGGTGGTGGTCGTTACGATAATCTTACCGGCGTATTCGGTATGGAAGGGGTATCAGGTGTTGGCATTTCTTTTGGAGCCGACAGGATATATGATGTTCTTAACCAGTTAAATCTTTTTAGTGATATTAAAGTATCTTCAACAAAAGTGTTGTTAGTTAACTTTGGAGATAAAGAAACTCAGTACGCACTTAAAATTCTCAATCTTTTACGTAGCCTGGACGTAAGTACTGAATTATTCCCCGACGCTGTAAAACTTAAGAAACAGATGTCATATGCCGATTCAAAAAAGATACCTTATATCATTATTGCAGGTGAAGATGAGATAGATAATAATAACATCACAGTTAAGATCATGTCTTCTGGAGAACAGAAGAAAATGTCTTTAAAAGACCTTAATTCATTCGTGAAAAATGAGATTAAGCAGACATAAAGAACCGGGTTATTTCCATAGAATATTAAAACGATTTAGTGATGGATTTTAAAATATCTCCTGAAAATCTTAAAGTTGAAAAGATCGGGGAAATTCTGAATAAAGATATAAAGCTCAGTCTGTCAAAGAAATCTATTGGTCTTATTACGCATTGCAGGAACTATCTCGACCGTAAACTTGAGAATATTACATCTCCTATATATGGGATCACAACGGGTTTTGGTTCACTTCATAATAAAACCATAAGTAACGATCAGCTCAATAAGCTCCAGGAAAACCTTGTTATGTCGCATGCCTGTGGTATAGGACCTGTGGTCAGAGACGATATTGTCAGGCTCATGCTGCTTTTGAAAATTCATGCATTAAGCCTTGGGAAATCAGGAGTTCAGGTGGCGACAATTCAGCGGCTGATAGATTTCTTTAATGAAGGAGTCAGCCCCGTTGTTTACGAACAAGGCTCGCTTGGCGCTTCAGGCGATCTGGCTCCCCTGGCTCACCTCGTACTTCCGCTGCTGGGAATGGGAGAGGTGATGTATAAGGGAAAGAGATATGAAACCGGCACGATTCTGAAAAAATTTGGCTGGTCTCCAGTGGAATTGAAGTCAAAGGAAGGACTTGCCCTTCTTAACGGGACTCAGTTCATGAGTGCCTATGGTGTATATATTATTGCAATGGCCGAAAGGCTTTCTGTAGTTGCAGATATTACTTCAGCCATCTCTTTGGAGGCATATGACGGACGGCCAGATCCGTTTTTCGAGATCGTTAATGCTATAAGACCACATAAGGGTCAGATTAGTACTGCAAAAGCATTCAGGAAAATATTAAAGGGGAGTCAGTTGATATCGCGTACAAAAGCACATGTTCAGGATCCTTATTCTTTCCGGTGCATTCCCCAGGTTCATGGAGCTAGCAAAGATGCAATAACCTATGCAAAATCAGTAATTCTGACTGAGATCAACTCCGTTACAGATAACCCCACAATATTTCCCGATGAAGATCTGATTGTTTCAGGAGGAAATTTCCATGGACAGCCTCTTGCCCTTATTTTCGACTATCTTGCTATTGCTCTTGCCGAGTTGGGAAGTATTTCAGAAAGAAGGATTTACAGGTTAATAGCTGGCCAGCGGGATCTACCGGAATTTCTTGTTGCAAATCACGGACTGAACAGCGGATTCATGATACCGCAATATACTGCAGCCTCCATAGTAAGCCAGAATAAGCAGCTTTGCACACCTTCATCGGTAGATTCTATTCCTTCGTCAAATGAGCAGGAAGATCATGTAAGTATGGGTGCCAACGGAGCTACGCGATTGTTACGAGTTGCAGAGAATCTTGAAAAGATTATTGCTATTGAATTATTTACTGCTGTTCAGGCTCTGGAATTCAGAAGACCTCTCAAATCATCTGGATTTATCGAAGAGTTGGTAAAATCATACCGGGAAACTATTCCTTTTATAAAGGATGATAAGGTAATGTATGGTGAAATTGCAAAATCAATAGATTTTGTAAGGAACTTTGAGATTAATTTATAAATCGCGTCTTGGAATTGCCCTTTGTTGTTGTCTGCCCTGCAAATCATTAAGAAGTTGAGTTTTATACTGATTTTCTGCCTGATAAAACCTTATCACTTTTGCCGGAGACAATACCTCATTAAGTTTCTTATGAAATGTAACTGCAAGTGAGGACTCCTGAACAATGTAACCAATAAGCTTATCACCTATTTCAGCCAACTGATTATCGCTTAATGTACTTTCATCCTGATTAAAGTTTCTTATAAGTGTAACTTTTTCCAGATGTATTAAATTTTTCTGTTTCTGATATTCATTATATACCGGCCAGAATTTCTCTGCCTCCTGCGAAGTAAGATTCAGTTTCTTTGTAAAGAAGCCGATCTTATAGGCATTCAGTTTTTCGAGATTAAAGTTCTGGGCCGCTAACCTTATTAAAGGAAACATCAGCATTATCAGTAGTACAATCACTCCTTTTTTCATGACTTCGAACTTATAATTGTTCATAAATATCGTTGATCTCAATGTTTTCCAGCAAAAGATAATCAATTATATCTTTTTTGTTTACTTCGGGTCCTTCTTCAGAAAGAACAAGGGAAGCTGCATTTTCTTCAAGTGAAAGAAGATCTATATCATTTATATACGACTCAGCGTACTCTTCATACATAACTTCAGAGACTTGTGAGTTTATTCTTTCGGTAGTTAACAGCTTTACAGCAGCATAACTTAGAAGAATAAAGCCTGTTACAGAAGCTGCAATCAAAAAGTAAGACCTGAATCTGTTGTATAATCCGATCTTTTTGACTTCGTGGCCATAACCGGAAGTGGCAGAAATTATTTTTCTGTTTACCTCCTCAAGGTAGTTTTCAGGTACTCTGAAGGAATTCTTATGCGGTATTTTATTTAGCTTTTGCATCATTCATTTAGATCGTTAAGTATCAATAAGGTTTAATCTCCGCTTAGTATTTTTTCAATTTTTTTTACTGCATGATGATAAGATGCTTTAAGAGCTCCTTCTGAAGTTTTCAGTACCTTACTCATCTCTTGATAGGTCATCTCGTCGAAATATTTGAGATTAAAAACAATACGCTGTTTTTCAGGAAGTTGTAGTAAAGAGTTCTGTAGTTTCACTTGTGCTTCATCACCATCGAACCATGTACTGCCTTCCTGCGAATTTGCAATAACGTTTCCAAGATCGTCGAGAGAAACTGCCGCATTTCTTTTCCTTTTGTTAATTAAAGTGAGGGCTTCGTTTGTCGCAATAGTATAAAGCCAGGTATAAAGTGAGCTTTCACTTCTGAAATCCCCA
>Ga0315278_10000448_pt1 | contig 36180 bp, 35 predicted proteins | sample YL17G06_0_MG_FD_203880 | JGI IMG/M metagenome (GOLD analysis project Ga0315278, IMG submission 203880) | Sediment microbial communities from Yellowstone Lake, YNP, Wyoming, USA - YL17G06_0 | ecosystem: Environmental > Aquatic > Freshwater > Lake > Sediment | place: USA: Wyoming | collected... | reverse complement strand
ACATGGCGCCGGCAGACTTAAACATGACGCCGGCAGTTTTAAACATGGTCCCGGCAGACTTAAACACGGCGCCGGCACTTTTAAACATGACCCCGGCAGACTTAAACACGGCGCCGGCAGGTTTAAACATGGTCCCGGCAGACTTAAACATGACGTCGGTAGTTTTAAACATGGGCCCGGCAGATGTGGAAAATGCCTCAGTGGTTGTGTCTGATGACGCGTGAGTCGTGCAAGATTGTAAGGGGCTTATGCATGATCGCTCGGTGGCTGTGTAAAATCCTGCCACAAGGGTACGGCCGCACCAGGGACGGGAATATTCCCATGATTAAAGAATATTCCTTCAAGGTCCTTTCTTCATTTATTCTTGACCGCTTGATCGGGCGACCACGGGGGCCGCCCCTACAGGTCTGATTTTCGAGTTCTTAAAATGATTCAAAAGAGAGTATATCAACTTCTTTGACCAGGCTCAATTGTTTGTCGGCAGTAATGAGAGTGCTGCGATTGGAAATGGCTGTTGAAATAATATTTACCATTCATCTCTTATTGCCCTTTGCTCAGCCACAGGATCGCCGTCCCATTCCAATTTTCCCGCCAGGTCTGAAAATTGGTATTTTTGCGGACTCTCTTCTTCACCATCATCAAGGAAGGTAACGATTACCGGAATTTCCCTGTCGCTGTCTAAAGTTTGGTCCAGCGTAATTTGACCATGGTTATAAACACCTTTTAAAGATATCATCGCGTCACTCCTACCGGTATATTAATACTGTTCTCATAATTTGTCAATAGAACAATAAAAAAATCCAGCCCGAAGGGGGTCGCCCCTACAAACCCTTGAATCTTCTTTTCTTCATCATTCATCATTCATCATTCCATCTTTTCCCTAACTCCTGACGCCTAATCTCGTCCCCACATTTCTTCCGCTTTACGTATCACAGCCGTGATCCATTTCGGCGGCTGAGGATGAAAAGAGGAACAGGCGAAAGAAGCCCAATTAAAAAAACATAAGTCCACGGATTACGCAGATTTCGCATCGCGGCAAGCCGCAACCAAAGTTAAAGCGGCCTCCCTTCGGGAGATGCTAATTAAATTGGGGGGAATTAGGCACCTCCTTATCCCCCCAAACCCCCTAAACACCACCTTTCCATGTCCCCCCGGCGAAATTATGTCAATGGCCGGCAGGCGGAATAAGCAAGATAAAAAAAATAATTACAGCCATTTTGGGATGTCTGTAATGCCTTTCTATAAGCGTTTTCCAGACCGCTGCTTGAAAATTCTAGCTAAAAAAACCAGGAATTGCCAAATAGTATTACAGATTGTTTTTTCTGCTCTTCCGCTCTTCCTCACTTCCGCTCTTCCCTTTCCCCCCCTAACCCCTGAATCTTCTTTTCTTCATCATTCATCATTCATCATTCCATCTTTTCCCTAACTCCTGACGCCTAATCTCGTCTCCACATTTCTTCCGCTTTACGTATCACAGCCGTGATCCCTTTCGGCGGCTGAGGATGAAAAGAGGAACAGGCGAAAAAATTCCAATTAAAAAAACATAAGTCCTCAGATTACGCAGATTTCACAGATTGTTTTTTCTGCTCTTCCGCTCTTCCTCACTTCCGCTCTTCCCTTTTCCTGGCCCCTGATTTACAGTTTCGGTCATTTGAATTTTTGTCATTTGGATTTGTTTCGAATTTCGTGCTTCGTACTTCGTGCTTTCTTTTCTTATTTTTATTGTGTTTCGTGGGCATGGCAGCCGGAGGCAGTTAGCCGGGCCAACAGATGGGACCTGTATTTTGAACTATTAAGTAATTCTTAATAGTTGAGGGAGAAAATAGGGTCAGACGAGAAATCGATTCATTAACGGCCCCGGCAGTAGGCATCGACCATATGGAAGTTGGAAACGACCATTTGGTTCTTTGCATTGACCAAACGGAAGTTGGAAATGACCATTTGGTTCTTTGCACTGACCAAACGAAAGTTGGCAGTGACCATTTTGCTTCTGGAGGTGACCATTCGGAAGTTGGAAACGACCATTTGGTTTTTGGAAGTGGCCAAACGAAAGTTGGAAATGACCATTTTGTTCCTGGAGGTGGCCAAACGAAAGTTGGAAGTGACCATTTGGTTTTTGGAAGTGACCATTCGGAAGTTGGAAACGGCCATTTGGTTCTTGGAAGTGGCCAAACGGTTTTTGGAAACGATCAAACGGAAAATGGAAACGACAAAACGGTTTTTGAAAACGATAAAACGGAATTTGGAAGCCATAAAATGGAATTGGGAATGAAAAATTTTGAGTACCCCCCTAAGGCAACCTTCCCCGGAGATCCGGTAAGTTTCACCATAACTCCTGGAAAGTTCCCCCACGCCCCTGGGATACCGGGACAGGGGACAGGTAGATTTCATCCTTCTTGTTCGGGACTGGGATTTCCTATCAGTTAGGAAGGGTCTCCTCCTGTGGGATACAAAATTCTTGTCCGGGACAAGGTAATCCTACGTTTAAAGGAGAAAGGGGGAAAAGAAAAACGTTAAAAATAGCTTCCCATACGGTTTGAGGTGAAAATCCAAGTGCGATTTATCCATTTATTGAAAAAAATACATTAAGCCTATTGAATTACATTTTGGAATGTGTTATATGGTATCTCGTATTCCAAGGAGTTGGAAACATTATGGTAAAAAAGAATATATATGAAGAATCGGTAAGCAACTTTGTTGATTTAAAAGCCATGAATTCAGTGGGGATATTACTCAACATTAAGAAAAGGAGGAAAATGTGGGTGAGGCAAAACCTGGGTTGAAAAAAATCGTGATCTTTGATGATTCAAAGGATGCATTGGAAAGATTTGAAGAAAAGATGAAGGGCGACGATGTTAAACTCCTGAAATTCAGGAGTTCTACCATTGAAGAACCAATGTCTCAAAAAATCAAGGATTTTAATCCGCAGCTTTTCATGGTGGATTTATTAATCGGGGATTCCAAAATAAATGGATATCAATTGATTAGGGTTTTAAACAGTGGCGAATTTAAGGGTATCCCGATCGTGGTATGTTCAAAATTTATAAACGAGACCGACGCAGGAAAAAGAGAGAAAGAGGAATGCCTTTCGTTACCCGGGGTGGTGGCAGCCTTCAGTAAATTTCCTAATTTCCCAGAAAAAGAAACACTGTTTAGTTACATCAGGAGAGACACCAGATGATAAAACAAAAAAAGTGGAATTACGTCCTATTTATTATAGTGACTGCGATTCCGACATTCCTTTCCATCAGTTGGCTTCCCAAATCCGATATAACCTCACCACCATGGTGGGCGGTGTTTTTTTCTATTTTGAGCTTTACTATCGGATTAATATTTTTGTTGACTGTACAATACGATGTTTGCAGATTCATTAGAAATTTTCACAAAGTTATCTCCGGGAGTAGTAGGTTTTTTCTTGAGGAATTCAATTCAGTTGTAGAAGAGGCTAATTCTTCTTTTGAACAATTTAAAATTAGTATTAAAAAAAAAGAAATAATCACTGGCACATCTCTATTCACAAGTTTTATTGACGAAATAGGTGATACTGATTATAAGGCTCTTATAGGAGTTTACTATTCAAAAAAAAGGAGCGATTTTTTAGAAATGATTGCATGGGCATTAATATCTGTTATTTTGATCTTCTCTTTTTTTTACATTGCAGATTACACTCTTGAATGCGCGATATTCCATAGACCAGGGTTTGAGTGCGATAATAATATAATGCAAAAAGGAAATATTTTTTACTCTTTTATAGATGGATTGTACTACAGCGTGGTCACTTTTACCACTCTCGGTTATGGAGACATTCACCCGGGTATATCAATCATAGCAAAAATTATCTCAATAACCGAAGTTTTGATATTTATCTTCTTTTTTGGAATAGTTATAAATATAATTCTTTCTTTTACTTCTTATAATCCAGATCTGGCAGTCAGGAATTTGAAAAGCGCGTTAAAAGAAGAATTGGAAGGATTTGCTAAAGACATATAATATGAGAGATATTAGCACTGATCTAATTTGAGTGAGAGAAGAATGAGGAGTAATATGATAGACAATAAATTCAGACTGGTCCTTGAAACCTGGGCGATCTTCTCAACACGTCTACGTGGCCTTAACGAAAAATTTATGGATAATCATGATGATTATGCCGAATGGTTAAGGAAGAGTCTCATTGAATGCATTGAAGCGAATGAAATTAAGCAAGCCCTGGTCGAAATGGGAATAGATAGGCTTACTTTGCATTACAAGACCCGGCATCCGGCTGAGGATTGGTCGGTGATTAAAGAATGGCTCCAGGTAACGCTCCCAATACAGGAATATTTGGTTCAATACGAAGGCGATTTGAAAGTTTATGAAAAGAATGAACCGTCATACATCACTTATTTTGCCGAGGGTATATCCGGTCGGACAACTCCACTACAAATTTTCTTTAGTAACGAAAATTCTCTTATTAAAGAAGAAGATTGGCTCTATATTTCTGAACCAGTTCCCGAGTACCTCGTAAGCATTACCGAAGGAAACTCGGTCCAAGGTGATTTTGCAGAGGAAGAATGCCGGAAAATTGACGAGATCGACTGCGATATTGCTCAAAATGTCAGAAAAACGTTTTCGAAATTATCCGGTAAGAATATAACGATCGCTGGGTCCCTGGGCTGGTTGAGGAATGCCTGCCGTGTCACATTGTTGGCCCTGAAGATGGATGACCCGGACATTAAATTGCCCAGGATCGTCCTCTTATCCCCTGTTTATGTGGCAGAAGGAGGCAATGTGATCGGAGGGATTGCTTTTGTGGGATCAAAATTAGTAGATAATATAGAGACCAGTATTTTGAAAACTTTTACCGATACGTTAGTTTCCAATATAAGGCTGAGAGAGGAGGGCTTGCGAGAATCCCGGATATCTTACCTGGATGAACTGAACTATGCCCGGGCCGAATTTGTTCAACTGATAGCCCATTCTGTCCAGAACCCCATAGAAGCAATTAATACCGGCATCGATAATCTAAAAAAATCTGCTAAAGAGTTGGGCGAAACCGCAATTGGTATAATGAACACCTTTAGCAGCGAAAATATTGAAGATTATTTCCGCCCAAAGCCTGTTAAAACCAATGTTAAAGATTTTATCGACACACTGGAATTCAGAAATGAAATGATCTTTCAGAGGGCAGGTAGAAGTCTGGAGGTAGAGGATATTCCAGGGGATTGGGAGATAGATGTGGATAAAACAAGATTCTGGATTGTTCTCAGCGGTCTGGTGGATAATGCCAGATCATACGCCAGCCAGAAGGTGTCCATTAAAGTTGAAAGAGTCGAGAGGGAAACAGTCGGCGTCGTATACCTATTCCGGGTAAGGGACGATGGGCCTGGGGTGGACCCGGGCATCAAGGATAAATTGTTTCAACCGGGGATCCGGGGAAAAGATAAAGATGGTAATAAAAAATATACCGGGCATGGTTTCGGACTCTTCCTCTCGCACAGAGTCATAAAACGACATGGTGGTTCTTTATATTTAAATGAAGAATACCTTGGTGGTACGGAGTTCGTCATCGAAATGCCCGAACGATTTGATATATCATTAAGGAGGGAAAACAGATGAATAAAAAAGTTCTCATATTCGATGATAACCGCAACGACCTGGAAGCATTAAAAAAACAAATGACATCCGTGGGCTGTGAAGTCAAATCTTTTCTAAGCCATGATTTTAAAGAAATTCAAAGGCAGCAGGATATTTTAAAATTCAACCCTGACCTGGCTATTGTGGACAGTGGATTTACGTCAGATTTGGATGGAATGGGCATCGTGAAGGTTTTAACTCGAACCTTCCCGGGTATTTCTATCGTAATATGTACTATTTTTGTGGATGATCCAACTAAAAAACTCTGGATAAAAGAACAGTACAAAGATGTTAAAGGCGTTTGCGCGGTGATAGGGAAAAACCCTTTCCCTACAGGCCAACAAATCATTGACTTATGCAGGTAAGATGTGGTAAATTTTACGTTGGTCATTTAAATGATATTTTTAAATAATATAAAGGAGGAAAAATAAATATGAAAAAAATGAAACATTTCATGATGACGGCATTTCTTATCGGCGCCGTCACATTATTTATCAGTTGCGGGAATACTGGTGTTACTGAAAAAAAATCAGCGGAACCTTTACCGAAATTGACGGTAGGGATCCAGGTTTCCCCTGCGATGACACTGATTATGGTGGCTGAGGACAAAGGCTTTTTTGACAAAGCGGGAGTCGATGTGGAGATAAAAGAGTTTACCGCCGGTAAATTTGCACTTCAAGCTTTTTTAGGCGGCTCATTGGATATCGCGGTATCAGGTGAAGTGCCGGTGACTTTATCGTCGCTCCAGGGGAACAAATTCCGTGTTCTTGCCCAGGTGGTTGAGAAAACAATCAACGAATGCCGTGTGGTTGTTCGTAAAGAAGCAGGCTTAGATACTGCGGAGAAATTTTTCCTTGGCAAAAAAAGAAAGCTTGCCACCTCTTTCGGTGGCGGCCCCGAGTTCTTTACCTACAATTTCTTAAAAAAACATGGCATTACCGGTGATAAAATCGAAATAATCAGTCAAAAACCGGAGGACATGCCCGCGGCCATTTCCAGCGGTACAGTGGATGGGATTTCGATATTTGATCCATTTGCAAGAATCGCTGAAGTATCCCTGGGAGATAAAGGTTTAACTTTTGCCGATGCCGATATCTATTCTGAGTTGTATGTGGTGGACGTGATGCAAAAAATCATCGATGAAAAACCGGATCAATTAATGGCTTTCCTTAAAGGCCTGTATGATGCCCAGTCTTACGTCAAAGATCATCCCGGTGAATCCAAACAGATCCTAATCAAATATACGAAACTGGACCCTGCAATTGTCGAATCCATCTGGAACAATTTTGTTTTTAAGCTGGCCATAAATGACCTTTTTGTAAATTTTACAACCGCAGAAGCAAAATGGGCGATTGAAAAAGGCACATTCCCTCCCAATACGGTGATTCCCGATTTTCGTACTATACTCTATCCCGACTTTCTTAAAAAGATAGATCCCCAGGCAGTGACCATTGAGTAGCCGTAACGGGGCGTCTATTTTCCTTTTAATGTGAAAGAACGCAGGATCGATCAATAAAATGAAAGCAGGGGATCAGCGTCGGATGAAATTCAAAGACATAGCGATTAGAGCATTTTTTGTTATGTTCTTTCTAATCATCTGGGAACTGGTATCAAGACTTAAAATCGTGAATCCCCTGCTTTTCCCTGCGCCGTCGGTTGTATGCTCCGCATTAATCGGTTGGGGGCTTAGCGGTGGACTGTGGATCGATGTAAAAGCAAGTTTTTGGCGAATGCTGGCAGGGTTTATAATCGGCGGTTTTATCGGCATCGGTTTCGGCATGCTGACCGCCAGGGTAAAATTTTTGAATTTGTCTTTAACCCCTACAATTCAACTGCTGCGTCCTCTACCTCCCGTCGCGATTATTCCCCTGGTTATCGTATGGTTAGGTATTGGCGATACCGCAAAAATATTTTCCATTTCTTTTGCCGTATTCTTCCCGGTTTGGATTAATACCCACATTGGGGCCTCATCAGTTTCCAAAGTTTATCTCTGGAGCGCACAAATCCTGTGTAAATCAAAGCTGAAAACAATGTTTAAGGTGTTTATCCCGGCAACGCTGCCGGCCATTATCACGGGACTACGAACGTCGATTTCCATCGCATTTATCATGGTGTATGTTTCTGAAATCGCGGGGGCCTCAAAAGGCATCGGGTATCAAATTTCGATTACTCACCTCGCCTACCGCATCGATCAAATGATGGCAGCTTTATTGGTTCTGGCAATTGCAGGCGCGTTAACCGATTTTTTATTCTCAAGATTCGTACGTTTTGTCTTCCCATGGACTAAGCTTGAGCAGAAATGAAAGAAGAATATTTGATTGCACGGAATGTATCGATTTCTTACGGAGATTTCCTTGCCCTGGATAATGTGACTTTCGAATGTAAAGAAGGTGAGTTTATCGCTATTGTGGGAAAATCCGGGAGTGGAAAATCCAGTCTTCTAAATGCACTTGCAGGATTTATCCCCTATGAGGGAGAGATCAAGATACCGGAAAGTAGGGGCTATGTATTTCAAAATTATGCTTTATTTCCCTGGATGACCGTTCAAAAGAACATCGAATTCGGATTGGGTAAATTAAATCATCCTGAGAGGCGGAAGATTTCAAATGAAATACTTGAACAGATCGAAATGAAAGAGTATGGAAAACGATATCCCCAACAACTTTCCGGCGGGCAAATTCAACGGGTAGCCCTGGGGCGTGCGATGGCGCCAAACCCGGATGTACTTCTCATGGATGAACCTTATGGCGCCCTGGATCATCATACCCGGGACAGGATGCAAAATTGGTTACTGTCTATATTGAGCAAATCTAAAAAAACCGTATTATTTGTGACCCACTACATCGAAGAAGCCATCTTTTTGGCTGACAGGGTAGTTGTATTGAATAATAAGAAGTTTGTTAGAGATATCGCGGTCCCTTTTTCCAGGCCGCGTGGGGATGATCTCCGGTTCTCAGAACAATTTTTAGATATGAAACTTCTTGTGTTGGACTATATGGAAAATAATAAAGACCATTAGATCGGCATATTATTCCCCTCCTGCAATACCCGGGATTTTGAAGGGATTGTCGGGCAAGAATAGTGGGTGTCAATTTTTCGGCATCCCCTTTTGACCACCGCCGTTATCCGTTCCTGTCAATTCTCTTTTAAGAAAGGGTCAATAAAATGACATTTTTTCTGAGTGGGTGGAAGAATTTTCCTGCTTCAAAAGTCTTGCAAAATCGCTTTGACAATTACCCTGCATCTTCATATAATAGATACCCCAAGTACCTGGCACTAAAATTGCTGAGTATTTTCGTGGAGGTCGAATGATTGTTGATTATAATAAGGTTGTAAACCTGATTTCTCGTCAGCTTGACGAGAGAGTTGTCAGAGGTGAATTGATCGCCTCTAATATAGCCAATATCGATACCCCAGGTTATAAATCAAAAGACCTGGAATTTAAAAACATTTTGGCGGAGGAAATGGGGGCCATTAAATTAAAAACAACAAACCCGAGACATCTCAGTGAAAACGTGGGCAGTATACAAAGGAATCAAATCGTGGAGAATCCAAATCCTGGGAGAGCTGATGGGAACAACGTAAATATAGAGAATGAAATATTAAAACTAACGAAAAATACTATGGAATATAATGGAAGAGTGGAGTTACTGGCCAGGCACCTTGGCCAAATCAAAGATACTATAAATCAAGCAAAATAATAAAAGGAGACAAGTAAATGGGACTTGGAGCTGTATTTGATATAAATGGATCGGCGATGAGTGCGCAAAGCTTACGCATGGAAGTAATTTCATCTAATATCGCCAATATTAACTCAACTAGAACCCCGGAAGGCGGCCCTTATAGAAGAAAAGATGTTGTATTTGAAGCTAAACCCGTGGGTAAGAAATTCGAGGACGTGTTGGCGTCTGCCACCATGAATACCGCCATAGGAGTGGAGGCGACAAAAGTAGTGGAAGACCCCTCACCCTTTAAGAAAAAATATGACCCCAGCCACCCGGACGCAGGCCCCGATGGATATGTACTGTTCCCAAATGTCGATGTGGTGTCCGAAATGGTGAATATTCAAGAAGCAGCTAGGGCATATGAGGCAAATATAGCTGTTATTGTATCAACAAGAACCATGCTCTCTAAAACATTCGAAATCGGAAGGAGGTAACCTATGCCGGATTTAAGAATCGACGATATCCGCCGACAACTGGAAGATATTTCCATTAAATCCAGGATCCAGTCCCCACAAGAAAAACCGGGGGACAATTTTTCCGCGGTCTTGAAAAACGCCCTCGATGAAGTCAATACCGACCAATTAAAAGCCGAAACTTCCATACAGGACTACGTCTCAGGAAAAGAAACCAACCTCCATAATACGCTGATTTCCCTGGAAAAAGCGGATATATCTTTCAAACTCATGATGCAGGTCAGGAATAAACTGCTGGATGCGTATCAACAGATCATGAGAACCACGGTTTAACTTGCATGAAAAATAAAGGAAACGATAACGAATGGCAGAAGAAAAAAGTTTAGTCCCGGCGCCCATAAAAAATTTCCTGGGTAAGTTCACCCCCTCGCAGCAAATTTTTCTCGCGTCGGTCATTGTTTTGACAATCATCGGGATCATATTGATCGTTAATGCCGCCGGCGCCCTTAATTACGGCGTCCTGTATTCCAACCTGACGTCCAAAGATTCGGGCATGATCCTGGAGCAATTAAAGTCCAGGAAAGTCCCTTATAAAATCGAAAGCGACGGCAGCGTCATCAAAGTCCCGCAAGATCGAATCGCGGAACTAAGAATCGAACTGGCCGCCGCCGGACTGCCCGAAGGCGGCGGCGTGGGTTTCGAAATCTTCGATAAGACGTCATTATCCACCACCGACTTTGTCCAGAACATCAACTACGTCCGCGCCGTGGAAGGCGAACTGGCCCGCAGTATTTCCCAACTGCGGGAAGTGGTCTCCGCCAAAGTGCATATCACCATGACCAAACGCTCGGTCTTTATCGAAGACCAGGAACCGGCCAAAGCCTCTATTATCTTGAAACTAAGACCCGGCGCCCAGTTCTCCGGCAATATCATCCCCGCCATCCTTCACCTCACCGCCCAATCGGTGGAAGGACTGAAACCGGAAAATATCGCCATCGTCGATGTCGCCGGCAACCTCCTTTCCAAACCCTCGGACGGCGGCGATGAAACCTTTGACGACAGCCGGTACTCTTACCAGAAAGACCTGGAAAACAGTTTCTCCCGGAAAATCGTGAACCTGCTGGAACCCTTCGTGGGCTCCGGGAAAGTCCGCGCCAACGTCAAACTGACATTGGATTTCGATAAGGTAGAGACCACCGAAGAAACCGTTGACCCCGACAAAATCGCCAAGGTGTCGGAAAAATCGGAAATGTCTTCTTCCACGGGCGGGATGAGGGCCGGGGGCATTCCCGGCGTCAGCTCCAACGTGGCCCAGGCCGGGGGCGGTCAAACAGACGGCATATCCGGCTCAGCCTCTAAATCCAAAACCGAAAACTCGCTGGTCAATTACGAAGTCTCTAAGAAAGTCACCCACGTCATAAAACCGGTAGGCGAAATCAAAAAAATCTCCGCCGCCGTCGTAGTGGACGACGGCGTCCGCGTGGAAAGAGTGGACGGCCAATTGCAAAGGGATACCCAGAAACGCACCCCGGACGAACTCCAAACTTTAACCCGGATCGTCCAGGCCGCCATCGGCTACAACGCCGAACGGGGCGATATCGTCGAAGTGGCCAACCTCTCTTTCGATACTTCCGCGCTGACCGAAAGCGATTTCTTACAGGAACAACAACAAAACAAGGAACTGATCGATGACCTGATCAAATACGGCATCTATGCCCTGCTTATCCTTTTACTATTCTTCTTGATCCTGCGACCGGTGTTTCGAAAAGTCGTGGAAATATTTACACATACCGGCAGAGAGGGATATAACGGCATCGATGCCCGCGGCAGGATCGGCAGGGAAAGAATGACGGCCCTCCAGCAAGCCAGGGACGACGCCGAAATCGAAAGGGAATTAATGGAACAATACAGGATACCGAAATCTTCTAAAAAGATGGGCATCATCCGCGAGAAAGTAGTGGAATTCGCGGGAGGAAATATCGACGAGACCGCTTCGCTGGTCAGAAGTTTCTTAGTGGAGGATTAACCGTTGGCGCCGGATAAAATGCGTTTAACAGGAAAACAAAAAGCAGCGATTCTTTTCCTCTTGCTGGGAGAAGATATTACGGCCGAAGTATTCAAACGGCTCAGCGACGACGAAGTGCAGGAAATTTCAAGGGAAATCTCCCTGATCGGGGCCGTGCCTGCCGGGGTTTCCGACGCCGTGGTGGAAGAATTTTACCACATGACCCAGGCCCGCCAGTACATGACCGTGGGCGGCATCGATTACGCCAAAAAAGTTTTGATCAAGTCCATGGGCGCCGAAGATGCGCGGAAAATCATCGACCGCCTGGTGAAATTGCTGGAAAAATCCGCCGGCTTTTCTTCCCTGGAGAAAATAAACCCCCAACAGTTGTCCAAATTCATCCAGCATGAACACCCCCAGACCATTGCCTTGATCCTGGCGCACCTCAGCGCTTCCCAGGCCGCCGAGTTGATTGCCGCGCTGCCCGAAGACATACGCACCGAAGTGGTTGTCCGCATGGCCAACCTGGAAGAAATCTCCCCGGAAATCGTCAAAAAAATCGCCGGCGTCCTGGACCAGAAACTGGAAGCCCTGGGCTCCTACAGCCTCGAAGAGTACGGCGGCGTCAAAGCGGTTTCCGAACTCTTTAACCGCATGGACCGCCGCGCGTCGCGAAATGTCCTGGAGCAGATCGAGTCCCGCGACCCGGAATTGGCCGCTTCCATCAGGGACCTCATGTTCGTTTTCGAGGATATCCTTTTGATCGATGACCAGGGCATTATGGAAGTGCTGAAACGAATCGACAAAAAATCCCTGGCCATGGCGCTTAAAGGCAGTAATGATGAGATGAGGACCAAATTTTTCAAGAACATGTCCCAGCGCGCCGGGGAAATGCTGAAAGAAGAAATGGAATACCTCGGCCCCATCCGCGTCAAAGACGTGGAAAAGGCCCAGCACGAAATTGTCGAAGTGGTCCGGGGCCTTGAAGAGGAAGGCGTAATCGTTATCGGCGGCGCCGGGGGAGAAGAATATGTTATCTAAAGTCATCCGGGCCGGGGAGACCGGTAAACTGGGACTTCGTCAATATGTCGCGCCCTCCGCCGAAGAAATCGACCTGATGCAGGAAGATAGGAACCTGGACGCCAAACGAAAGAATTTCCTTGACGAATATAAACAAGACCCCCTGGCCGCCGCCAGGAAAGAAGCCAACCTTATCCTGGTGGGCGCACAGGAAAAGTTGAAAGCGGCCCAACTGGAGGCCCACGCGGTAAAAGCCCGCCAGGAAAAAGAAATTCGCACCCTTATGGAAAAAGAATTCCAGGTCAAACTGGCGGCGGAACTGGCGCAAATTAAAAAAAATTCCCTGGACGCCCTGACTACGCTGGCTAAATTAAAAGAGATTATCTATACTCAAAGCGAAAAAGAACTGATGGAACTGGTGTTCTCCATTACCAGGAAAGTAATCGGGGATGAAATTAAATCCTCGCCCCTGGTGGTCAAAGAAATGCTGCAAAAAGGATTTGAAAAAATAAAAGAAGCCAGGCGGTACGAAGTAAAACTCAACCCAGCCGATTATGAATCGCTTTCACGGGAGAAAGGGGGGTTGAATGAAATAATAAAAACCTCCGGCACAATCAGTTTCAGCAAGGATGAAAGTGTGGAGTTGGGCGGGTGCAAAATCGTTACCGAGAGTGGGGAGATTTCATCTGAGCCGGGGAAGCAGTTGGATATCATTATAAAAGAGCTTTCGGATGAAACTTAACCTGAAGGATAAATTCAAGAAATTAGAGGCGGTCGATTCCCTGAGGGTATATGGCCGTATAAGTAAAATCGTCGGTTTGACCATCGAATCCGAAGGTCCGCCATCATCCGTGGGCGAAGTCTTAATACTGGAGAATAATAATATAGAAACGCCCCTCCAGGTCATCGGGTTCCGCGGGGCCACGGTGATATCCATGCCTTTTGGGGATATCAAAGGAATCAGCCACGGCGACCGACTCTACTCCACCGGCGCCTGTCCCATGATTAAAATGGATGAATCCTACCTCGGACGCGTCATCAACGGCCTGGGCCAACCCCTGGACGATAAAGGCCCCCTGCTGGGAAAACACGACATCGATGTCTATGCAGACCCGGTCAATGCCATGATCCGGAAGCCCATCGACCAAATAATCACCACCGGCGTAAAGGCCATCGACGGCCTGGCCACGCTGGGAAAAGGGCAGAGGATCGGCATATTTTCCGGCAGCGGCGTCGGCAAGAGCACCTTACTGGGCATGATTGCCCGCAACACCAGCGCCGCCGTCAATGTCATTGCCCTGGTGGGAGAAAGGGGTAGGGAGTTGAAAGACTTTATCATCAACAGCCTGGGCGAAGAAGGATTAAAACGTTCCGTGGTGGTGGCGGCCACCTCCGATCAACCGCCCCTTTTAAAAATACTTTCCGCTTTTACCGCCACTGCCGCCGCCGAATACTTTTGCGACCGGGGGGTGGATGTCATGTTAATGATGGATTCCATCACCCGGCTGGCCATGGCCCAGCGGGAAATAGGCTTATCCGCCGGCGAACCCCCTTCCACCAAAGGCTATACCCCTTCCGTATTCACCATGATGCCCAAACTGCTGGAACGGGCCGGGAATTTTAACAAGAAAGGAAGCATTACCGGCATATATACCATCCTGGTGGAAGGCGATGACATTACCGAACCCATTTCAGACCATGCCCGCTCCATCCTGGACGGCCATATCGTATTGTCCCGCGACCTGGCCAACCGGAACCACTACCCCTCCGTCGATGTACTGGGAAGCCTCTCCCGGTTGATGAAGGATGTGGTGGACAACGAACATAATAATGCGGCCGGGCAATTGAGAGAACTGCTGGCCGTTTACCGGGAAGCCGAAGACCTCATCAATATCGGCGCCTATGTCAAAGGGTCCAATAAAAAAATCGACGACGCCATTGCCCGCATCGATAATATCAACGCCTTTTTGAGACAGGCGGTGAATGAGCGAGTGACTTTCGGGGACACCCTGAAACAATTAAAAGCAGCGGTGCAATAATAAAATGAAACGCTTTGTCTTTAAACTGGAAACCGTTTTAAAGTATCGGGAAACCCTCGAAAAATTGGCGAAAAACGCTTACAGCGAAGCCCTGCACTTGTTACACATCGAAAAAGACAAGCTGCTGGCCCTGGAAACAAAACGAGATACTCTAAAAGCCGCTTATAATGTAAAAGCCGGGGCCGTGGTACTGCCCGAGGTATTATCGTTTCTCTCAATTTACAACGCCCAACTGCTATATCTGATCCGTCGGCAGCAAAGGGTCGCCCAGGAAAAAGAGCTGGCGGCGCAGGAAAAATTCGAGGACTGGAACCTGAAGCGAAAAGATGTCAAGATCATCAAACGGCTGGAAGAGAAAAAGTGGCGGGAATATTTAAAGCAAGCGGATAAAGAGGAGCAAAAATTCCAGGATGAAATATTTATCGCTAAGACGGTAAGGGAGATGGTACGATGAATAAGTATGAATTAAACCAATTGAGCGATTTAGACGATGTAGACGATTTAATCGACGTTAACAGGACCGGCAAGGCAGATGAACTGCCCGGGCCCGGCAATTCCGGCAAGAAAATGATAGTGATATTATTGTTAGTCCTGGCTGTTGCGGCGCCGGTGGTGTTTTATTTATTCAGTGAAAACAATGTAAAGGCCGAAGCGGGAAAAGTAGATCAAACGCTCGTTGACAGCATGTTGAATGAACTCCAGGAAGAGCGGGCGCTGTTGGAGCATGAGAAGCAAAAACTGGCGGAGCAGCAGGGTAAATTGAAGAGTTTCGAATCCGAATTGGACAAGCGGTACAGTGAATATCTCCGGAGGGAGCAGCAATTAGCGGCGAAAGAGGTTGAATTCAGCAGCAAGGTAGACATGCGAATCGTGGATCGTCAGACCATTGAGACGTATGAGAGCATCGATTCCGAGCAGGCGGCGGTTTTATTAAAAAATTTATATGAGAAAGACCCTGGGTTAGCGACGTTGATTATAAAAAGAATCCCGGGGAAAAAGGCGGGAAGGATTCTTGAGGCCATGATACCGATCGATAGAGAGGTATCGACGAAGATAGCCCAGGATGCGTTGAATTATTATAGAATTAAATGATGCCTCCGGCGGGCAAGAACCTTTTTGAAAAAAGGTTCCTGCACCTCCAAAAACTTTTGTTTATCAAAAATTTTAGGGGAGTCCAGGGGACCCTTTTATAAAAGGGTCCCCTGGCCGCCGGAGGCAACAGGTAAAGAAAAAAATTCTTACCGACAGGAAAAAATTTCTTCCCTCCTTTATTAATCACCCCCCAAAAGCCCCCTATAATTGAAACAAGAACAACATCTATCCTGGCACAAAAATTGCTTTTCTTTTTCCTGTAAAAATAGAAAATATTACTTAGAGGAAACGTATGAATTTTAATTTGGCAATACCCAGCATCGATAACTTCAAGGAGGTCATGAATACCGCCTATATCCCTGCATCCATTGTCAATATTCATGAAAACATCAACAACGCCGACGCTAATAACAAACAAGCTCCCGAATTCAGAAAAGAATTGGAAGAAAAAACCAATCTCGTTGAAAAGGAAAATAACCGCACCGATAAAGGACCGGAACCAAAACCGGTTGAAAAATCCAACCCCCAACCACAGCCCGCTACTGAATCCGGCAACAGCGAAACAAAAGTAGATACCCGCGTCCAGGAGAAACCCAACCGCGAACAACTAAGAGAACGAGAGGCGGGACCGGGAGAAAAAACCGGCCGGGAAACAGTCAGTGAAAAAGGCCAGGTAGCCGCCAATAATCAAAACAGTATCAAAGAAATACTCCAAAAACACCGGTTGCAATCCATCGAATTCGCGGAGGCCAAAGAGACTACCAAAGAGAATTTCAGCGACGCCCAAAAAATAAATTCCAACCAAAATGCCGAAAAAGTCATACTGAAAAACCTGGAAGATGTCCAGGGAGGTTCAAAGAATATAAAAGTCAATGTCGATCCGGCAAAGAACGCCGAGACGCAACCCAATAAAACCAATGGCGAAAAAAACAGCGAACCGGTCAATATCGAAAAGAAAGATACCGCCTCCGCTTTAAAAAATGAAACCACCACCGAGAAGAAAGCAAGTACCGCGGATAACAACGTCCTAAATATACCAAGTCTCAATGCCAGGGAAACCCAGTCGCCCGGTCAGGTCAAATTCCAGGAACTGCTCCCCAAAACAAATATACAGGAGCAGTACGAAGCATTCAAAAATCAAGTGGTCAATTCCCTTGAAAACAGCATCAAGTTCATGATTGCGGAAGGGGAAAAACAGGTCAGCATCAAATTATATCCCCCGGAATTAGGAAAGATCCAGGTAGAACTGGTCATCAAAGACAACCAGGTACATGCCAGGATCAACACCGAGAACATAGCCGTAAAAGAAGTGATACTCACCAACCTGGACCAATTAAAATCAAATATCGAAAGCGCCGGTATCCTGGTCAATCAATTCCAGGTGGAAGTCGGTGGTTTTCGAAACCCATTCGACCGCCAGTCCTCCAACGGGAAACCCGGTAACCGCCGTATAGAAAGCAATGAAATCACCGGGGCCCTCGAGTTATCCGATAATGACTGGCTGGCCGATAAGATCATTAAACAAAGAGCCTATTCCACTTTCCTCGGTCGCAGCATCGATTACCTCGTTTAACCGTTTGCCCCTTTAAATGGAAAAACCAAAAGCCCAAAGGGCAAATTACAAATTACAAACCACAAATTACAAACAAATTTCAAAAGACAATGAACAAAAAAAACAAACAAAAAATCTTTCGCGTTTTTCGTGTGTTTCGCGGGCCTGCTTTTGTTTTTTGTTTTGAATTTTGAACCTTTACGTTTCGCAATTTGGGATTTGTTTCGGATTTCGATATTCGGATTTCGGATTTATTATATTCAGTTGTATTCAGGTTTGGCATTACGTTTATCAAACACATTGTTTTTCTTCAATTGGGCGTTCCAATACATATTCGCGATGCCTGTAAACGCAGCAAATTTATATAAAACCAACGCCCACCCCGGCAATCGTTCCCATTTCGCCAGTTCCCGGATAATCGTTTCATCGAATGCACCGGTTTTCCCAAAATGAACCCCCAACCCGTAAAACGAATCGAAAAGTTTCCGGGTCATGCGGGGCGGTTGAACCTGGATCCCCTCCACGCCGCCTTTAACTACCGTGCCCAGGTACTTACAGCCCAGGCGTTTGGCCAACTTTTCCAGGAATTTTTCCACGGCCCGGGAATGCACCGCTTCCGGGAAACCCGACTGCACCACGAAACCCATATCCGGGTTGTTTTTTCTGCCGCAAAACGGTTCCAGTTGCTCGATAAAGTGCTTGACAATGCCCGGTACCGAATCGGTATAAAGAGGAAACGCCAGGATGATTTTATTCGATTCTTCAAAGAACTCCAGAAACTCTTCCATCTTATCCGTATGGACCAGGTAAGCCACATCCACTTTGAGGTTGTTTTCTGCCGTATTCACTTCGGCGGCGGCGGCGTTAAAACCTTTGCAAAAATGATCCATCAAAATTTTAGTATTGCTTCCTTTTCCCCGCGGCGAGCCGTTAAATATGGTTAATTTCATCGACAACCTCCTCTATCCGTGTTTGGTCAAAGATAACGAACCGCAGCGTCGATCTCAAGTTCAGGGAGAGCCGTTCGAAAATTTTCCTGGTAATGGCAATATCTTCATCGTCTGTGCGGTTATCCATGGGTCTGTCCAGGATCAGACCCAGGGGTGGGTATTTATCATAGCGCTTGCGGTGGTGGCATTCCTTTTCAACAATTTCGATATAAGGATGCACCAGTGGGATCATTTTATCCATGGTTTTTTTCAGGATGGCGCTGGTAAAGCCCATGATGATGGGGGAGGCAAACACCAGCAAATCGCAATTGATAGATTCCCGGCGCACCGTCCTCGAATCATCCGCTGTCAGACATTCGCCCGGGGTTTTCACCCAGCAGCCGAAGCAGCCGTTGCAGTATTTAATATCCATATTACGCAGCTTCAGGAGCGTTACAGAGTGCCGGTCTTTATCAAGATAAATTGCCAGTTTTTCAAGGAATAGCTCGAAATTTTTATATCGTGCATCCGCGGGGGTGCCGTTTAATATCGTAATTTGCATGAATTCAACTCCTAAGAGGATTATACCATAGACTCCGTTTTTTTTATAGCCCTTCGTCTACCCTCGATGGGTATTAAACCATGGGAATGTGCTATTTGTTGTACATGTGCTCGTAGTTGATCTCTCACACCAAGAGCAAAATTCGGATAATCAAATATTTTTATTTTTTTCCCTATATTACTTTACTTTTCTATTTTTTTTCAGTAAACTACCTCTATGTTAGAACTAAAAAAAATTTCCAGTCGGCATTTAACAAAGAGCCTACGGAGGTCAACGTGATTGAAAAATTAAACAAAGCCAGTTTCGATCCGTTATTGAACGACAAATTCGAGGTGTTCCCGGTTGGGATGGATAGGGTGGAAATTGAACTGGTGCAAATTAAGGATAAAAGCACGGAATATACGGATGCTTTTTCCCTGCTCTTTCGCGGTCCCCGGGAAAATGTATTCCGCCAGGATACGCACCGGATGAAACACCCCAAGCTTGGCGAATTTGATATATTCATCGGTCCCGTTATCTACCCGAAAACCGATGGAACATATTACGAAGTGGTTTTTAACCGTTTAAAACAGCCTAGTGATTAAAATTAAATACAAGGAGGAACAATGTCAGATCAGTTTTATGGAGAAATCAGGATGTTCGGCGGCAATTATGCCCCGCAAGACTGGGCGCTGTGCCAGGGACAAGCACTGCAGATCAGTCAGTACGACACTTTGTATTCTCTCATCGGGACAACCTACGGTGGTGATGGTATTATCACTTTCAATTTGCCCGATTTGAGAGGGCGAGTCCCGGTTCACATGGGAACGGGAACGGGCCTGACGCCGCGAACGATCGGTCAGAGCTTTGGAACGGAGAATGGGACCTTGACGACCGATACATTGCCGTCCCATACACATACCCTGAATGCAGGGAGCGCGACAGGAACCCTGTACGACCCGTCCGGTAATATACTGGCGGGCTGTACGACTACGAATGCGCTCCAGTCTTATACCACGACGAATGCAACGCCCATCGCGATGAATCCTGCCGCCATCCAGTCGGCCGGCAGCAGTCAGCTACACAACAATATGATGCCGACCCTGTGTATCAATTTCATTATCGCCCTAACGGGGTATTATCCCCAAAGGCCTTAAAAGGAGGAAACCATGGCAGATCCATTTTTATCAGAAATCAGGCTTTTCAGTTTCGGTTTTGCACCCCAGGGTTGGTCCACCTGTGACGGGCAATTATTGCAGATAACTCAAAACAATGCGCTGTATGCACTGATAGGGATTACATACGGCGGGAACGGCACCACCAACTTCAATTTACCCGATTTGAGGGGACGTACTCCCATCCACTTCAATTCCAGTTATGCCCGCGGTGTGAAGGGCGGCAGCGAAACGGTGGTCTTGACCGAAAATACCATCCCGGCGCATACCCATACGCTGACGGCCACCACCACCCCGGCCGCATCCAATACCCCGGCGAGTAATGTATTGTCGTTGTTACCCTCGGATAAAGCCGAGTATGCGGCCGCAACGGCTGTGAATACCACACTAAACGCAGGGGCCGTTGCAACGACGGGCAGTTCTGTTGGACACAACAACATGCAGCCGTCCCTGGTTCTTAATTTCTGCATCGCCATGACCGGGATTTACCCCCCAAGGTCATAATAAGGAGGACAATATGGCAGATCCATATATCGGAGAAATCAGGATATTTCCATTTAGTTATGCCCCGATGGGGTGGGCCTTTTGCAATGGGCAAAGCATGCCTGTAGCGCAATATCAAGCGTTGTTTGCCGTCATCGGGACAATTTACGGCGGCGACGGCCAAAATTATTTTAATCTCCCCAATCTCCAGGGCCGCGCCGCCATGGACATGGGAGCAGGACCCGGGCTGACCGCCAGGAATATCAACGACCAGGTCGGCGCTTCCAACGTAACATTGACCAGCGGCCAACTCTGCTCGCATACCCACAACCTGGCGGCCCAGAACGTAGACGCCAATTCCGCCGCCCCCACATCCAACTACCTGGCCAGATCGACCGCCAATACTCCACGGGGAAGGGCCGCCGCCAACACCTACGCGGCGCCCGGCGCAATGACGCCGATGGCTCCCACGGCGCTCACTTCCTTCGGCAAAGGCCAGGCCCATGATAATATGCAGCCCTACCTGCCGCTTAGTCTGTGTATAGCGCTGGAAGGTATTTTCCCGGTCCGGCCTTAACGCCGGAAACCCCGATGTTTTCGGTGCTGAAAGGTAAAGACAATAAGTGATTATAAACCCGGTTGTAAAGAACAAGATTTCCTGCTCTTTACAATCGGGTTATATAATTAAAGCAATCGCAATTATTAAGAATAAAAATTACAGAGGAAAACAAAAAACATAGTTAACTATAAAATTATAAATGAGAGGTTCAAGATGAAGAAATTATTAATAATAATAGGAGTTTTTTTGATACTGGTAATAAACCTGGCCGCACAATCGAAAATATACTGGGTGGATTATGCCACCGGTAAAGTGCAGCGTTCGAATACCGACGGCTCTTCGGTTCAAGACCTGGTCATCGGGTTAACCGACGCCACCGGGATAGCGGTCGATAGTATCAATGGAAAAATATACTTTGGCAGAGGGACATCCCCCGGCAAAATACAACGGGCCAACCTCGACGGCTCTTCGGTTACCGACCTGATTACCGGTATGGCAAACGTCGTGGATATCGCCCTGGACGTTAATAATGGGAAAATATACTGGACCAGCAACTTCGATCAAAAAATCCAGCGCGCCAACCTGGACGGGTCCAATGTCCAGGACCTGCTCACAGGAAGACAGGACCCCGCCGGGATTAGCGTGGATACGGTTAACGGGAAAATATACTGGGTAGAACGAGTCGGCCTTAAGATCTGCCGAGCCAACCTGGACGGGTCGTCTGTCCAGGATTTGATTACTTCTACTTCCGGTTTATCCTCCCCTTACGGGTTGGAATTGGACCTGACCAATTCAAAAATGTATTTTTCCGATTTCGGGACCGGGAAGATACAGCGGGCCAACCTGGACGGGACCGGCATGACCGATGTCCTGACCGGGTTGGGCTTCGATGTCGACGCCGTCGCAGTGGACCCCAGGAACAGTGTGATATATTACGCCACTTACAATACCTCCATTGGAAAAGTCAATTACAGCGGCGCGGGAAATGCGAGCGTGGTTACGGGGTTGGGGACAACCTCCGGCATCCACTTTTATGATCCCAGCTTTACGATTTCCGGGAACGTGGGCGCGGTGGGCGCCACCTTGAGTTATACGGATGGGATAGCGAAAACCGCCACTTCCGACGGCAGCGGGAATTATACTTTCCAGGTTTCCTACGATTGGTCCGGGACCGTGACGCCTTCAAAAACAGGCTACACATTTACCCCGGCCAACCGAACCTACACCAATGTCCTGACGAACCAGACCTCCCAGGATTATGTAGCGACTGCTATTACCTATACCATTTCCGGGAATGTCGGCATTGCCGGGGCCACGTTGAGCTACACCGACGGCTCGGCCAAAACCGCCACGGCGAACGGCAGCGGGGATTATTCTTTTACCGTTTCGTACAATTGGTCGGGCACGGTGACGCCGTCGCTGGCGGGCTATACTTTTACCCCCGCTAACCGGACCTACACCAATGTCCTTTCCAACCAGACTTCCCAGGATTACACGGCTGCTGCCATTACCTATACGATTTCCGGTAATGCGGGAGCAGCCGGCGTTACGTTGAGCTATACCGACGGTTCAGCCAAAACCGCCACAGCCGACGGCAGCGGGAATTATACATTTACCGTTTCTTACAATTGGTCGGGAACCGTCACACCTTCGCTGACAGGGTATACATTTATTCCTGCAAATCGAACCTATACCAATGTCCTGGCGAACCAGACCTCTCAAAACTACACGGCGACTGCCGTTACTTATACGATTTCCGGTAATGCGGGAATAGCCGGGGCCACATTGAGTTACACCGACGGTTCCGCCAAAACCGCCACCGCCGACGGCAGCGGGAATTATTCCTTTACCGTTTCCTATAACTGGTCGGGAACTGTCACACCTTCGTTGACAGGGTATACATTTACTCCTACCGATCGAACCTACACCAATGTCCTCTCCAACCAAACCAGCCAGGATTACACCGCCAACATTATCACTTATACGATTTCCGGGAATGCCGGGATTGCCGGGGCCACGTTGAGTTACAATGACGGCGGCGCTAAAACCGCCACCGCCGACGGCAGCGGGAATTATTCCTTTACCGTTTCTTACAACTGGTCGGGTACGGTAACTCCCTCCTATACGGGATATACATTTACGCCGGCCAATCGTACCTATACCAATGTTCTCTCGAACCAGGCCAGCCAGGATTACACCGCTGCACCCACTGTCTACACCATTTCCGGCAGCGCAGGAGTGGCCGGCGCCACTTTGAGTTATACCGACGGTACACCCAAAACCGCTGCCGCCGACGGCAGCGGGAATTATTCTTTTACCGTTTCCTACAACTGGTCCGGGACCGTGACGCCCTCCCTGGCAGGGTACACATTTACACCCACTGATCGGACGTACACCAATGTCCTTACCAACCAGACTTCCCAGGATTATACTGCTACTGCGATTACCTATACGATTTCCGGTAATGCAGGTATCGCGGCGGCCACACTGAGTTATACCGACGGTACGCCCAAAACTGCTACTGCGGACGGCAGCGGGAATTATTCCTTTACGGTTTCCTACAACTGGTCGAGCACGGTGACGCCGTCGCTGGCAGGGTATACCTTTACCCCGGCCAACAGGACCTACACCAATGTCCTTGCCAACCAGACTTCCCAGGATTACACGGCAACAGGCATTACCTATACGATTTCCGGTAATGCGGGGACCGCGGGTGTTACGTTGAGTTACAATGACGGCGGCGCTAAAACCGCCACAGCCGATGGCAGCGGGAATTATTCCTTTACCGTTTCCTACAATTGGTCGGGCACGGTAACGCCGTCGCTGGCGGGTTATACCTTTACCCCGGCCAACCGGACCTACACCAATGTCCTGACCAACCAGACTAGCCAGGATTATACGGCTACCGCCATTACCTATACCATTTCCGGGAATGCGGGTATTGCCGGGGCCACGTTGAGCTACAATGACGGCGGCGCTAAAACCGCCACGGCGGACGGCAGCGGGAATTATTCTTTTACCGTTTCCTACAACTGGTCGGGTACGGTAACGCCTTCTCTGGCGGGTTATACCTTTACACCGGCGAATCGAACGTACACCAATGTTCTCTCCGACCAGACCGGCCAGGATTACACGGCAGCGGGCATTACCTACACCATTTCCGGTAATGCGGGCGTGGCCGGGGCCACGTTAAGTTACAACGACGGCGGCGCTAAAACCGCCGCCGCCGACGGCAGCGGGAATTATTCCTTTACCGTTTCCTACAATTGGTCCGGCGCGGTGACGCCTTCCCTGACCGGGTATACATTTACGCCCACCGATCGCACGTACACCAATGTGCTGGCGGATCAGACCTCCCAGGATTACACCGCGGTCTTCAATGCGCCGGTTGCCACTGCCGCCACCAATGTCCAGTCCACCAGTTTTACCGCCAACTGGAACGCCGCTGCCGGCGCTGTTGGATATCGACTGGATGTGGCCTCGGATGCAGATTTTGCCGATATCATCACGGGGTATAATAACCGGGATGTGGGCAATGTGACCACCTTCCTGGTAAGTAGTGCAAATATATATCCGGGTTCAAGATATTATTACCGGGTGAGGGCGTATAACAGCATTGAAACCAGTGGGAATTCCAATACGATTGCCCTCCAGACCGGTCCTGCCGCCCCAACAGCCACTGCCGCATCAGACATCGATCAAACCAGTTTTTCCGCCAACTGGAATCCCACTTCCGGCATCTCGGGTTATCGCCTCGATGTGGCCACCGATGCCGGGTTTACCGCTTTTGTTACCGGTTACAATAACCTGGACGTCGGTAATGTGACCACGTACCCCGTAAATACCGGTTTGACTGCCGGGACCAGGTATTACTACCGGTTAAGAACGTATAATGCAACCGGCACCAGCAGCAATTCCAACACCATTAGTTTAATCTTAATCCCCGGCGATCCGACGGCAACAGCGGCTACTAATATCCTATCCAACAGCTTCTCAGCCAACTGGAACGCCGTTACCGGCGCTTCCGGTTACTACCTGGATGTGGCCACGGATGCAGGCTTTACCACCTTTGTTACGGGCTACAATAACCTGGACGTGGGTAATGTTACCACTTATTCAGTGAATACCAATTTAACCCCTCTTACCCCGTACTATTACCGGGTAAGGGCGTATAACGTTAATGGAACCAGTGGTAATTCGAATGTTATTAGTTTAACCACTATCGCAGCGTTACCCACGGTCACCACAGCGGCAGTGAATCATATCACTTATTCATCGGCCAACAGCGGCGGTAATGTCACTGACAACGGCGGCGCACCGGTTACGGCGCGCGGCGTATGCTGGAGCACGTCGCCTAATCCTACTATCGCGGATTACATAACCGTCAACGGTTCCGGGGACGGGGCGTTTACCGGTAAACTCCTGGGTTTGCAGGAATTCACCACCTATTATGTTCGCGCTTACGCCACCAATTCCAGCGGGACAGGTTACGGACAGCAGGTGCAATTTACTACCAATGCCCAGTCCATGTCCGTTACCATAACCGAACCCCTGGACAATGCCGAAGTGTCCGGGACCGTTATTATCAAGGCGTCAACTTCCGTAAACCTGGCTATCAATGCCGACTCGGCCCACCGGGCAGTGTCACGGGTGGAATTCCATATCGATGGGGTGAAAATCGCGGAGGATACTTCCGCCCCTTACGAAACTTCCTGGGATACGACTACAGTGTCAGATGGAAGCCATGCGATAAAGGCAGTGGCCTACAACCTGGCCGACCAGGCCTCGCAGGCTGAAATTACGGTCCAGGTGACCAATACGCCGCCCCAGCCGCCCCATATTTCTCTTAACCGAACGAAATTGAATTTCGGGGCGGTCCAGGGAGATGTCCGGACAGGTTCCCAGTATATCCTGGTGGATAATACGGGCGCGGGAACCCTCAATTGGACAGCCGCTGGCGACGCCGCATGGCTTTTGGTTACCCCGGGTTCCGGGAGCGGAGCCGGGGTGGTAACCGTTTCGGTGAACCCGGCAGGGCTTTCCACGGGTCTTTACGGAGCCGCGGTTACTTTCGAAGACGCCAACGCCGACAACTCGCCGCAAACAGTGGCCATAAAACTAACAGTCTACGACGCCGGGTCCACCAACCCGCCGTTCGGTTCTTTTGATACACCCGAAGATGGCTCTACCGTCATGAGCAGCGTACCGGTCACGGGTTGGGCGCTGGATGATATCGAAGCGGTTGGTGTAAAGCTCTATAGGAGCCCCATAACCGGCGAAGGCGAGGGCCTGGTGTATATTGGCGACGCCATTTTCGTGGAAGGCGCCAGGCCGGATATAGAAACATCATACCCGGATTACCCGTTTAATTACCGCGCCGGTTGGGGGTATATGCTGTTAACCAATTTCCTCCCCAACGGCGGCAACGGGACATTTACGCTGCATGCCATTGTCACGGATAAAGAAGGACATGAAGTGACTTTAGGAACAAAAACCATTACCTGCGACAATGCCCATGCCGTGAAACCGTTTGGCGCAATCGATACCCCGGCCCAGGGCGGTGAAGCTGCGGGGAAAAGTTATCTGAACTACGGCTGGACTTTAACCCCGCAGCCCAATACCGTCCCCAAAGACGGTTCTACTATCGGGGTTTGGGTAGACGGCCTGCAATTGGGGAACCCGGTCTACGATCTCTACAGGGAAGATATCGCCTCACTGTTCCCGGGTTACAACAATAGCGATGGGGCAGTGGGTTATTATTACCTGGACACCACCGTATATGCTAACGGAGTGCATACCATTGCCTGGACCGTAACCGATGACGCGGGAAATTCGGACGGCATCGGCAGCCGGTACTTCACCATTGTGAATACAACATCGCCCGATAAAATGTTATCCGCGGCAGGATTTGGCGGATACAGCGATATCAGGCAAGCGCCCATCTCAGGCAGCCCGGTTTACGTGAGAATCGGGTATCCCGGCAATAAACCGACCGCCGCGTTCTACCCGGACCAGGATGGGGTCATTACCATCCGGGCGCGGGAGTGTGAGCGGGTTGAAATTCGTTTGAATGATAACCCGGCAGTGCGCGCCGCCGGTTCCGGGTACCTGGAGGTAGGCGATCGATTAAGACCTTTACCCGTCGGTTCCACATTGAATCGCAATACAGCTATTTTTGCCTGGCAGCCGGGACCCGGTTTCCTTGGCGAATACAGGTTTGTGTTTGGGCTGCAGACGGATGACGGCCAGGTGGCCAGGAAAATAGTAAAGGTACAAATCGTATCTGAATATTAATGATATAAAAAGTTAAAAGGGCAGCGCGGCGTGCAACGCGCGGCGCGCTGCCCTTTTTTCCCTTTGTTAACTGAAATTTAGGGCTTTCAACTTTCCCTTTATCCCGTCTAAAAAGCTTAAAAGATATTCGTTCTGAAGCCCCGGGTCCTCTAAAATCGCCGCCGCATCCCTGCGACTGTCATTAAATATTTCATGATCATCCCGCATATCGCCCACCCTGAAATCAAGATACCCGCTCTGCTCTAAACCCGTAATAATCCCCCCCCCCCTCATTTTCAAATCGATCTCCGCGATCTTAAAACCGTCTTCAGTGGAGGCAATAGTCTGCAACCTCCGCTGCCCGCTCTCGGTGATGTTGGGAGAAGGAAAAAGATAACAATGGGATTGCCGCTCCCCGCGCCCTACCCGGCCCCGCAATTGGTGCAACTGCGACAACCCATACCGGTCGGCATTCTCTATCGCCATTATGGTGGCATCCCTGACATCGATGCCCACCTCGATCACGGTGGTGGAAACCAACACCCGGATTTTTCCCGCGGCAAAATCCTCGATGGCCGCATCCTTTTCAACAGACGACAACCGGCCGGAAATAATACCCATGGGAATATCCTTGAAAATGTTTTTGAAATACCCGGCTTCAGATTCGATGGACCGCAGCTCGGTAAAGAATTCCGAATCCTCGATCAAAGGCAAAATAATGTACGTTTTCTCCCCTTCCTGGATTTTCTTGCGCAGCCATTGGTAGAACTCATCCCGTCGGGTCACATCCATGATTTTGGTAATAATCGGCAGACGACCCCTGGGTTTGGTTTTGATGATGGATACGGACAGGTCGTTGTAAAGGGAAAGCAGCATGGTCCTGGGAATGGGAGTAGCCGTAGTGACCAAAAGGTCCACGGCTTTGCCCTTGTAATAAAGCGCGGCCCGCTGGGATACGCCGAACCGGTGCTGCTCATCGATAATGACCATGGCAAGATTTTTAAAGCCGATGCTTTCATTCAGTAAGGCATGGGTCCCAAATATAATATGGATGGTCCCGTCCAGTAACTGCCGCCGAATCCGCTCCCTTTCCTTTGCCGTCGTGGAACCCGTAAGAATGTCGCAGGTTATAACCGCCCCACCCCCGGCGTTCAAGGGGTTGAAGAATTTTTGCGCATTTATAAAATGCTGCTGGGCCAGGATTTCCGTTGGCGCCAGGAAAGCGCCCTGGAACCCGCTGTATGCGGCGGTTAATAATGCGATAAAGGCCACCGCCGTCTTACCGGTCCCGACATCCCCTTGCAGCAGACGCTGCATGGCCACATCCTTCTCCAGGTCGGCGGTCATCTCCCGGCAAGCGGTCTTCTGGTCCGGCGTCAAATTGAAAGGCAGGAGCTCTTTTATAACGGCTTTGAGGTTTTCATCGATTTTATACCGGTGCATGCGGGGCACTTTTTTGAAAAAATTGCGGATGTACTGCAGCTCCAATTGAAACAAGAGAAATTCACTGTAAATAAACCGCTGCTTCAGTTTCTGCACCTGCCCCGGCTCATAGTGCCCGGGAAAATGAATGGCTTTTAACGCCGCCGCGATCCCGGGAAAGGTGTACTGTTCAAGGATGTGCCGCGGCAATGGCTCGAATGGGTCCTGGAGTTCCCGGAGGGCATTAGCGATTATCTTTTTTAAGACGCCTGATTTCAGGGCGCCGATTTTATCGTACAACGGGGTCGCCGGTTCCTGTCCCGGGTCTGTAAGACTAAAAACAAGCGGTGTATTGGCCTGGCAGGTTTTATCGCGCATTTCGAACGTACCGTAGATATACGCCTGCTTATGCTCTTTAAAAAAATCCGCCAGGTAATGTTTGTTAAAAAAAACCACCTGGACTTTATCGGTCCCGATGTGGGCATTGACTTTCAGGATGGAAAGACGACGGCCGAAATGGCGCGATAAATTAGAATTGATTACCTCCATGCGATAAAGCTTCTTTACCCCCATCTCTACCCCGGCGGCTGCTTGAGAAAAATCGATATACAGCGCGGGAAAATGGAGCAGCAAGTCGAAAACGATGGAGATGCCGTTTTTATTGAAAATTTGCAGGTATTTGTCCCCCACTCCCTTGATTTGATTTACCGGTGAATGGAGCTGTAAGGCCAAATGGATAAACGCTCAATAAAAAATGGTTATTGTTTTGTAATCCAGGATTACTTTTTTGAGGCCGGGGAAGAGGTCGAACCAGTCGAACATGGATTTCTTAATCTTCGCGCTGCCCTGCGCCGCGCCGAAAGCTTCATCCAGCAGCTCCGGGGAGAATTTCGTCCCGTTTATTTTTAAGTCATCGAAAAGATAGCGCATGCGGTTGTTTTCACATTCGATCTTGCCGCTGAACTCCACCTCGATATCCCTTAAAAATGCCGGTACTTGCTCGTATTGCTTGCCGTCCAGCTTTATCTTCATCTCACCGTCGGCAGAATTGTTTTTATCCAGTTTCAACTTGATGAACTTGACCTCAGGGGCGTAATATTTCGCATAGATGAGATTCAAGTACGAGTTTAATTCATCCTGGGAAAAGGTGATTTTCCTTAAAAAGGGATTTTGTCTTTTTTTTTGGGCGATCCTTTTTAAGACTACGTCCACCCGTTTGGCCTGGTCCGCTGAAAACTCGGAGGTTGCTCCCGAAAGGATAAAGGGAACCAGTATCATTAAAAAGATTATTATTTTTTTTCTCATGGGTTTCACTCTTATATTCATATTTAAATTCATGGAGCAATTATAACCTATCTGCCCTGGATTTTCAAACCATTGGTAAAAAAGAGGGTAATGGCCCGGGAATATATTTGATGTTCTTCTTTGAGAATGCGCAGGCTGAGGGTTTCTTCAGTGTCGTTATCTTTCACTTCGACGGCGGCCTGGAGGATAATCGGCCCCGTATCCACGCCGGGGTCCACGAAATGCACGGTACAGCCGCTCACTTTAACGCCGTAGTCCAGGGCCTGCCGCTGGGCGTGCAGCCCGGGAAAGGAAGGCAGCAAGGCGGGGTGGATATTCATGATCCGGCCTTTATAAGCGTCCAGCAGTTCCCGGCCCACGATGCGCATATAACCGGCCAGGCATACCAGGCCCACGCGGTATTCTTGCAGTATTGCCACGATTTTTCGTTCGAAAATTTCTTTGGGTTTAAGTTCCCCGGGTGAAACGAAAAAAGCGGGCAGGCCGAATTCCCCGGCCCGTTCCAGGCCGCGGGCGTCTTCTTTATCGCTGATGACCACCACGATTTCGAAACAGGCGTCCTCTTTCAGCGAAGATTGGTAGATGGCCTCGAAATTGGACCCCCTACCGGATAACAGTACAGCCACTCGTCCTTTTTTATTCATCGCATTGTTTTTTATATTAATCGCTGACCCGCTAACCCCCGGGAAACAAAGAATGCCGAAGGGGGGAGTTGAACCCCCACGAGATTGCTCTCACTAATACCTGAAACTAGCGTGTCTGCCAATTCCACCACTTCGGCATCTTGTAATTGGTATGTTTAAACACGCAAGGTACTTTATAAGGCAAATATCAAGTTTTGTCAAGCCCTGGACGCGGAAAAAGATAAAAAATCCTTTACGACCGGTTGGGAATCCGGGGGGGCTCTTTTCGAGAAAACCGCCCCCCTCCCCCCCGTAAAAGCTTTTGATTTAAAATGGGGGTTACCGATTCAAAAATCATTTGACAAAGATTTTTGATTGTGTTATTTTGGAAACGCTAATTCCAAAAATCGAGCAAAATTGGAATTAGCACTTCCGAAAGATTTGCTGTTGGCTTTTTTTGTCCCGGTTTTCTCCAGGCGGGCAACGCGTTCGGTGGTCCAGCATCCTAAATTTTATATTTTTGATCCCGGGGTATTTTATTATTTAAGACCCCGGGGGCCGCTGGACAAACCCGAAGAGATGGCGGAGGGGCTATTAAAAATAATAATTTTGAACCAAGAGCGGAAAACCCTGGTCTCAAGTCGAAACAAATGCCCAAATTTAAAAAAGCGTTTAACCCAAATCCGTCGAAAAAATATTTTCCAGGCCATGAATAACCCCGTAGAGTGGCAAAGAGAAATTAGGAATGAGTGGTCGTAAAGTTCTCCTTGACAGCAACAATTAAATGACCTTTTCAATACATTCTTTAACAAAGGGAAAAAACGGATTGTAACGAATTCTGATGAGAGCTGACGCCTCGATTAAAAGGGTCTCTTTTTCACCCTTTGCCTTGATTCCGCCCAATTTCGATACCTCACCATAATATGCATCTCCCGGTTCAATGGGAATACTCACATGCGAGAGTGCGAAGAAATCTCCCGGCCATTTCAGTTCACTCTCCGTTTGAATTTCCTTACCCGCAAAACCGTTATTCGTCTTGACATAAAGCATACACTTAAGCTTGTTCCCGTCTTCCCGGTTTGAAACAGCTATAAACCGGCACTTGAAACCGGGAAGATTCTCGATCATTTTGGCCATCTTGTCCCTCAACCCCGGTTTAAAAAACGTGTTAAACACGTGATTGATGTCGAAAAGCACGAGTTCGCTCTCTTTCGAGCCAATGTCGGCCATCAACCGTATCAATTTGTCGGCAATGACAGTGGCGTCCGCAATCGATTGAAACGCATAAACCGGGGGCATCTTTTCAAGATTACCGTTACTGCCTTTCAACTCTTTAACAAGGTCTTCGTTTGCTTCGACCAATTCATAGATCTGCTTCGCCGCATTCTTCGCAAAGGAATTGTATTTAAAGGGATCATATTCCACCTCTATTTGATTCCATTTAAATTTTCGGAAGTATGGTATCCAGCTTAACACGTTGTGCCAGTCGGCAAGTCCCGCTTTCCAGGGGACACCGATGGCAGGTGAAAATAAAAACAGTTTCTGAGGCAGCACCGAATGTTCGCCTGAAGCCAGGGTTTCCAATACATATCTTAAGGTCAGCGCCCCGCCGGTAGAAAATCCTCCCAGGAAAAAGCGTGGGTCTTTAAGCGACCTTATTTCTTTTCGGACCATCGCCACGCCAAATTTTACCGCGCCATACCAATCTTCCCATTTCACATCCAGCAGCGCCCCGGGAATGGTGCCGTGCCCGGGCAATCGAAGGCAAATAACATAGTAACCGTTTTCGGCAAATATTTCCGCGACGGACCTTAAGTGATAGGGAGAATCCGTCAGCCCGTGAACAAGCAAAACACCACCTTTTTTTTCACCCTTCCCGGTAAGCTCAAATGAGCAATTTAAGTCCTTACCTTCCCGGTAAGGTGAGCATATACTATTACGTGCGTACCTGTTGAAGGCTTCTTCATCTCCATCATTGACATCATTGATAACAACATCATTATAGATTCTCTCCATGAATTTTTTTTCTTTTTCCAGGTAGTCCGAGAATTTCTTGTAATTCCCGTGAGTCAAATTGTCTTTGATAATCGACGGTTCATGCCATTTTTTTCGGTCCGGCATTTTTCGTGCAATGAAAGCCTTAACAAACAACACCGGCAGGACCAGGACGAGAATAACTAATACCAGTCCACCCAGCACTTTAGCAAGAAAAATCATTAATTTTTTCATTCATATCCTCCTGCGTTTAACTTTTTCTCATCATTTCGATAAACGATCCCCCTATATTATACCGTAAAAATGGTTCAAATAATAGGGAGTGCAATAGACCAGGCGATCAGGGATCAGGGGGGCGGCGGGCATTGTCATTGGTGAGTGGCGAGTGGTGATCGGTGATTGGTGATTAGTGATTTTTCCGTGTTCTGTCCGCGATAGAAAGGGGCAGGCAAAATACGCCCTCCGATTTCCCCCCCTTTCCATCCAAAAAAATTTTCAACCGTAATCGGGTTGAACAAAAGTCAAATATAATATAGAATAGAAACGTGGGAATTATCATTCATTCCACAAAAATACCAGGAATCTTTTTATGATTGACAGGAGGTAATCATGCTGGATCATTTGTTAGTGGAAGGCTTTAAGTCGATCAGGAAACTGGATTTAAAGCTGGGACCGTTGAATGTAATGATCGGCGCCAATGGCGCCGGTAAATCCAATTTGATCTCCCTTTTTCAGCTTATCAACCGGATTATAGATAGAAAAGTCCAGGTTTACGTTCCGCAATCCGGTGGACCGGACTCATTGCTGCATTTCGGAAAAAAACATACAAACAGGATTTATCTCAAATTGGATTTCGGCCGGAACGGCTATGAATTATCATTGATTCCCACCCGTGAAAACATCCTGGTATTCACTGATGAAAAATGCTGGTATCAAGAGAGTGACGCCGGCGCTACGCGTTTTGTAGATTTGGGGACCGGGCATAAAGAATCGAATCTTGCAGTGGAAGCGCAAAAGATTCCTGGTCCAATTGCAGGTCACGTTTTACAGAAAATGACAGACTGGAAAATCTATCATTTTCATGATACCGGTGATTCCGCCGGGATGAAAGGTCCCGGGAATATCAACGATAATACCAGGTTAAATCCCGATGCCTCGAACCTTGCGGCCTTTCTTTATTTTTTACGGGAAACCCATTACCGGCATTATCAAAATATAGTCGATACCGTTCGTTTAGCAGCCCCTTTTTTGGATGATTTTATCCTTCGCCCTAACCCGTTAAATAAAGAGTTAATCCAATTGGAATGGCATGAAAAGGAATCGGATGCTTATTTTAATGCGCATTCTTTATCGGATGGGACGTTACGTTTTATTTGTCTGGCGGTTTTGCTGATGCAGCCGGATTTGCCTTCGACGATTTTGTTAGATGAACCCGAGTTGGGGCTGCATCCTTATGCGATTTCATTGCTGGCCGACTTACTGCAAAGTGCGGCCGCCAGGACGCAGGTAATTGTTGCCACCCAGTCGGTTACTCTTATTAATCAATTCACCCCGGAAGATATTATTGTAGTAGATCGGGAGGACAAGCAATCTGTTTTCAGGCACTTAGACAAGAAAGTAATAGAAAATTGGATGGAAGAGTACAGTATCGGCGAATTGTGGGAAAAAAACATCCTGGGAGGGAGACCTGAAGAGTGAATGGAATGATGAATGATGAAGAAAAACATTCGTGAAAATTCGCGTAATTCGTGGGCAGTTTTTGTTTTGAATTTCGAATTTCGTGCTTCGGATTTTAAACCTTTCCGTGTTCTGTCCGTGACAGTCCGTGGCAAAAAATTTATCCTTATTTTGTTTCTTTTAATTCTTCAAACTGGAACAGCGTCAGGGTTCCGTTCGTGTTGACCTAATTACCAACCCGGGGTTTAGTGGAGTGACATTCCGGCATGTCCGTACTCCCTTCTAATATTTTCTTTATTTTCGATATTACCTCTATCATTTCAGCATAGCTTTGCTCGATTTCTTCTCTATTAAAATTGGTTAGGACATCATAGTCGGCTTCCGATCTTAATTCAAATGATTGCCTTAAAATATTGCTGTACTTTTTATCAACTTTGCCGGTTTTAACAAAGTTTCTATTGAACCAGCCGATTAATTGGCCATGATTTTTTGTTGAGAAGCGATGTTTAAGCGCAAGGGCAGATAAGATATAAAATATCCCATAATAAATCCTATTGGCCGCCAGGTAAAGTTTACCATTTTCCATTAAAAATTTGACATCTTCGATTGCTTGATTACTTTTTTCTATATTGTACTTTACCAGTTGTGCCCTGTCCTCATCACTTAGCGTCATAACAATACTCCAGTTTCCAGGGCATTCAAAATATAAGGCTGCTTACCGCGAAGGTTTCCTAATTCACTCACAGACATAATTTTAACATCGGTTAAAATATCGAATTTAAAGTCGATTTCCCAGCATACGTCCTGGATCTCCCGCTTAAAACGCCAATCATAATCATGCTTTACTATAATTAAGATATCGTAATCCGAATAGGCCTTCGCTTTACCTTTGGACCTGGACCCGAATAATATGACCCTTTCAATATCGCATACGTACCTTTCCATTAATAAAGCTTTTAACTCTGCTAAAATCATTCTTTGTTGATTCATGGTTTTCATTTTTTTCCCGCTAACATATTACCCTAATTTCAAATTTTTGTCCACTCTTATATGTCGAATTTGTTTGTACACGCAATTTCGTGCTTCATGAAACATGAAACATGCTTTGGATTTTTAACTTTTCCGTGTTCTGTCCGTGAAAGTCTGCGGCAAAAAATTTATCCTTACTTTGTTTCTTTTAATTCTTCAAACTGGAACAGCGTCAGGGTTCCGTTGGCGTTGGCCGTAATTACCAGCCCGGGATTTACCGGGGAAATAGTTACATGCCGGGGTATCCAGGGCAGAGTAAGGGATTTCAATGACTTACCGGTGGCGGTTTCCCAGAGCTTTAAGGTTTTATCAGAAGATACAGACACCACAGTTTTTCCATCCGCAGAAACGGCGCAGCCTCGTACAGCACCAGTATGCCCGTAAAAAGTTCGTATTTCCTTTCCACTCGCCAGGTCCCAGAGCTTTAAGGTATGATCTTCAGATGCAGACACCATGGTTTTTCCATCCGGCGATACGGCGCAGCTATAGACAGCCCACTGATGCCCGGTAAAGGTTCGTATCTCCTTCCCGCTCGTCAAGTCCCAGAACTTTAAGGTATTATCCTTAGATGCAGACACCATTGTTGTTCCACCAGGCGAAACGGCGCAGCCGAGCACAGAATCCGTATGCCCGGTAAAGGTTCGTATCTCCTTTCCGGTCTCAAATTCCCAGAGCTTTAATGTTTTGTCATCAGATGCAGACACCGCGGT
>Ga0315278_10000447_pt1 | contig 36210 bp, 19 predicted proteins | sample YL17G06_0_MG_FD_203880 | JGI IMG/M metagenome (GOLD analysis project Ga0315278, IMG submission 203880) | Sediment microbial communities from Yellowstone Lake, YNP, Wyoming, USA - YL17G06_0 | ecosystem: Environmental > Aquatic > Freshwater > Lake > Sediment | place: USA: Wyoming | collected... | reverse complement strand
AGGGGGCGCTGACTGGATTGATATAAGTACAGGACCAGGATTGACTAACACGAATGTCACTTCTCTGGCTATTGATCCGACTCTGCCCCCGCCTACTATACCCCTCACACCTTTAACAATTTATGCAGGGACTTATGGAGGAGGCGTATTCAAGAGTGTAGGAGGCGCTGACTGGACAGCCATGAATACAGGGTTGGGCAACACGAATGTCACTTCTCTGACTATTGATCCGATTACACCGTCAATAATGTATGCCGGGACTTATGGAAGCGTTTATGATTTTCAGGTTCCACCTGCTGTCGAACCTGACCCTATGACGTGGGAGACAGAACCATATGCATTAACATCTACTTCTATATCGATGGTAGCCACAGTAGCAACTGCCAATGAAAATCCCGGCCTAGTATCTTATTTCTTTCACTTTGTGAACAGTCCAACAGATGGCGGTACAGATGGCACTGATTCAGTCTGGCAGAGTTCAAGATCTTATACCGATATAGGACTTCACCCAAACTATCGTTATGGATATCAGGTAAAGGCAAGGGATTCTGCAACCACACCCAATGAAACCTCATATTCTTCACCTGTTGTCTACAAATATACTCTTGCAAATGTACCTGTAGCTGGTCCTTTCTCTAACATGACCCAGAGCAGCATACAGGCAGGATGGACTGCCAATGGAAACCGCTCGGGTACAGAGTACTATTGTGAGAATACGACACAAGGAACGAACTCGGGATGGACGACAAGCACCTCATGGAACAGCACGGGTCTGAATTGCAATACCCCATATTCATTTAGAGTAAAGGCCAGAAACGGAGACGGGTTTGAGACAGGATGGACAAGTCTTGGCTCACAGAGTACCACAGCCTGTCCTCCACCAAATTATACTCTTACGGTAAACAAGGCAGGTACAGGAAGCGGAACAGTGACTTCAAATCCTATAGGGATAAACTGCGGAGGAACCTGTTCAGCCAGTTTCAGCAGTGTTACTCCCGTACTGTTGGTTCCGGCAGCGGCAGCAGGCTCGACATTTGCAGGCTGGAGTGGAGACAGTGACTGTACTGATGGAGTAGTGACAATGTCCACGAACATAAACTGTACGGCAACATTTAATAAAGCAGCGCTTTATCCTGTCTATCGTTTCTGGGGAACGACAAGTCATTTCTACACCATAAGTGAGGCAGACAAGGCATATGTAATAGCTACATGGCCGGACATATGGCAGTATGAGGGTATTGCTTATTACGCGTATCCGACCCAGGTACCAGGGACGTTACCCGTCTATCGCTTCTGGAGCGGTAAGGGTCATTTTTATACAATCAGTGAGGCAGACAAGGCATATGTGATAGCTACATGGCCTGACATATGGCAGTATGAGGGTATTGCTTTTTATGCCTTTCCTACTCCGTAAAGCAGGTTCATTTTTTCAATCTGGGCTGATATGATGTATCGGCAAGTAGATACTATGCCTACATAAGCAGACCGCTTTCGAAGCGAGCCGGGGAAGATGCCAGGCTGGAAGTAGAAATTAAGGCGGCGCATAAGAGGACGCGTCGGGTACGCGGCGCTGAGCGATTACAAAAGGATCTATCGGAAAATGGCGTCGAAGTGGGAGTTTACCGGATCAAACGTATTCGGAAGAAACTTGGCATACGCTCTAAACAGACAAAGAAATTCAAAACCACAACCGATTCAAAACATACGCTTCCGGTAGCTGAGAACTTACTGGATCAGCAGTTTGATCTATCCATGCCGAATACCGCTTGGGTCAGTGATATAACCTACATCCCTACCGACAAGTAATAGCTTTATCTTGCTGCTCATAAGGATCTTTTTAACGGTGAGATAGTCTGCTACTCAATGGGACACCGAATAACGAAGAGTCTTGTAAGTCAGTCTTTATTCCGGGCAGTGGCAGCGAAGCGACCGGGAAAGGGGCTGATACATCACTCAGATCGCGGGAGTCAGTACTGTGCTCATAATTACAGGAAACTTCTTAATCAGTTCGGCATGACGGCATCAATGAGTCCCGAAAGCATTCGGGATTACGAGAATGCTCCAATGGAGAGTTGCTGAACACTGAAGCAGGGACTTGTCCATCACCGGCGCTACAGAACCAGACAGGAGGCGGTACAGGATATTACAGAATATATCGAGATCTTCTATAACAGGCAGCGCCGACAGGCAAGGCTGGGATATCTCTCCCCTGTGGCATATGAAAGATATTTCTATGCAGAACAACTGGCAGCATGAAAGGTTTGGTGTCCACTATTGACATCCGAGGTTTACCAATTACAGGTTTTGACAGTAAAGACTTTACCTCAACAGGCACTTTATCATTGACAATAAAATCAACCTCTGCCTTTGACTTCGTCCTCCAGTATTTTAATGGCAGATTATTCTTAATCCTTCAAGTTACTCGTGGGGCTGGCAACCGTTCGACCCATTTGTAAATGGTCTTCCTAAAATCGAAGAATTTGGATTTTCATTTGAAAAATACAGGAATTTCTTACTTTAAAATAAAAAATAACTTAATATATTATGTGATGCGTAGTACTGCATAGAGCGGTAGTGAAGAACCCTGCGGCAGAGACCGCAGGGCGTCCATTATTTGAATGTTTATTTTTTGGTGTCATTCCCGCAAGCGAAGCGCGTCGGGAATCCTTTCGGAAAGATTCCGGACAAGCCGGAATGACAGAAATTTGGAACTGTGGCAGAGACCACAGGGTGTAATAATTATAAAATTTAGATCTGTTAAAGGTAGTAAAAAGAATTATGAATAAAAAAATTTTAGACTTCTTTGAAGCAATCGCTCCTGAACGGGACACATGGAAGAAAAAGAATAGTTATTACTGGGAAGACGTTGAAAGGCTGTGTTCTTTCTTGATTCCGGAGAATGCCACTGTTCTTGAAATCGGCTGTGGGACAGGTGATCTTTTAGCCTGTATAAATGCAAAAAAGAAGGTTGGAATAGACTACAGCAGGAATATGATTGGGATCGCCAAGAGAAAATATCCCAGCGTTAATTTTATGGAGATGGAAGCTGAAAATTTGAATTTCAATGAAAAGTTTGACTATGTGATACTTTCAAATCTTATCGGATATCTTGAAGATATTCAGAAGGTTTTTACAGAATTAAAAAAGGTATGTCATCCGCACAGCAAAGTCATTGTCACGTATTACAATTTTTTATGGCAGCCTGTTTTAAACGTGGCTGTAATGATGAATCTGAGGATGAAGCAGCCGCAGCAGAACTGGCTTTCAAAACAGGATATAAAAAACCTCCTCTATCTTGCGGGCTTCGATGCTTTTAAAGAAGGAGAGCGATTGCTGCTGCCGATAAATATTCCGCTCGTTTCGGAGATTTTCAATAGGTATCTTGCAAAGCTTCCTCTTTTGAGGAAGTTATGCATTACCAATTATGTCATTGCCAAGCCCTTTCAGATAGAGAGTGACTACAAAGAAAAGTATTCCGTATCGGTAATTATCCCTGCCCGTAATGAGAGCGGAAATATTGAAAATGCGATTCTCAGGACACCGCGCATGGGCAGGCACTCAGAGATTATTCTTATTGAGGGCAATTCGAAAGATGACACATGGGAAAAAATACAGGACATGCATGAGAAATATAAGGATAAATATGATATCAAAATCGCACAGCAGGACGGCAAGGGGAAGGGCGATGCTGTAAGAAAAGGATTCGAGATGGCTACCGGTGATATACTGATGATATTGGATGCTGACCTGACTGTCCCTCCGGAGGACCTTCCAATGTTCTATGACGCAATTGCATCCGGGAAGGGGGAGTTTATCAACGGCAGCAGGCTTGTGTATAACATGGATGAGAAGGCGATGCAGTTTCTGAACCTGCTTGGAAATAAATTCTTCAGCATGATGTTCTCCTGGCTCCTCGACCAGAGGTTCAAAGATACTCTATGCGGAACAAAGGTAATATTCAAAAGCGATTATGAGCAATTAAAAAGAGGAAGAAACTTTTTTGGCGACTTTGACCCATTCGGAGATTACGATTTAATTTTTGGAGCTTCTAAACTAAACTTAAAGATTGTAGAAGTCCCTATCAGGTACAAAGAGCGAACCTATGGGTCAACGAATATTGAACGATGGAAGCATGGTTGTCTTCTCCTGAAGATGACAATGTTTGCAGCAAGTAAAATAAAGTTTATATGATTTACTCTGAAACAGATAAATCTTTTATAAAAAAATGGCTGGCCCACCCTCTTACACGGGGATTGAGTATAGATGATCCTTGTACTACAGAACTCAGGAAGTTAATTATTGTTAAAAAAATATTTTTAAGACGTATTTATATCGAATGGTATAAATCAATTGCTTCGGAGCTTCCGAAACGAGATGGACTGGTGCTCGAGCTTGGGTCCGGTGCTGGTTTCTTGCGCGATTTTATTCCCGGACTCGTTACTTCAGAGATATTGCCATGCCCTGACGTAGACATCATCCTCGATGGATATGAACTTCCTTTTGTGGACAATTCTCTACGTGGGATTGTCATGACCGATGTCTTTCACCATTTGCCTCATCCAAGGAATTTTCTTAAAGAGGCAACTCGTTGTGTTAAACCCGGTGGAGTTATAGTTATGATCGAGCCTTGGGTCACCCCATGGTCTCAATTTATATATACAAAGTTGCATCATGAACCTTTTCGGCCTGAAGCTGAAACATGGGAGTTTCCCGGCACAGGCCCATTATCAGGCGCAAACGGAGCATTACCATGGATTGTTTTTCAGAGAGACAGGAGACAATTCCAACACGAATTTCCGCAATTGCAGATTCAGAAAATCAATTTAGATATGCCATTTTGTTATTTAGTCTCAGGCGGGATATCTTTAAGAAACTTGATGCCCGGATGGAGTTTTGGAATATGGCGCGGAATGGAAAAATTATTAAAACCCTGGATGGAATACCTTGCAATGTTTGCCCGGATAACTCTTTTAAAAAGTAACAACAACTGAGGCAATAGCCATTTTGCGAAAAGATTATCAGTCAATATTTGATAATATAGGAAATTATTCTTTTTGAGGAAATAGGAATGTGCATCACGAGATGGTCGAACATGTTTCTTATTGATCACTTGTAATTAAGGTTAGAATCATGACAGCAAGGAGACTCCAGAAGTTTCACTAATATATATCTAGAAATGAGAATCGAAAAACATCATCTTATCCTAATATTTATTATTCTGTTTTTTGTCTCAATGGATTTTATCTGGTTCACAATGGACCAAGTGCCACCGCGGTGGGATCAGGCTTATTATTTAAGAGAGAGCCTGATCCTTTATGATAAGTTAACGAACGAAGGAGTCCTGTCTTTTTATAATGCTTTTACTGATACGATGAAAGTGAAGGCACCATTGATTGCCGTTGTCCCGATTCCTTTTTATCTGCTCTTTGGAAAAACACATATGAGTGCACTTGCTGCAAACCTTTTGTTTATTATTCTTGGCAGCTATTATTTTTATAAACTCGGGGCTCTCATATCAAAAAAGAGAGATGCGTTATTAGGTGTTTTTATTTTGAATCTTTTCCCATTAATATTCGGCTTGTCCAGGGAGTTCTGGGTTGAAAACGGACTCATGACACTTGTCGTCGTATGGCTCTATTATTTCCTCAAATCGGACTGTTTTGAAAGCAGAAAATATTCTCTTATACTCGGAATTCTTACCGGCCTCGGAATGCTCATGAAAATTTCTTTCCCTCTTTATATTATTGCCCCTATGCTTTTCCTTTGCATTAAGAAGGTCATTAAACTGAAGCATTTGCCAGGAGTATATATTAAGAATGCCTTGATAACGCTTATTACCGGGCTGTTATTAGCAGGCACATGGTATTTCAAAAACTTCTCCCATATCATTAACTTCGCAATCGCAGCAGGGTATGGGAAGATGGCAGAAAATTACCAGATGGGTAGCGTATTTGCGCTAAAAACTATCCTTGGATATTGGCTGTGTATAATAAATGAGGGCATATCCACCTATATGTTTCTGCTGATTATTTTTTTAGTCGCCATTCGGATAATTGCCATTCTATCAAAACAATCATCGTCTGCATTGGAGAAAGAATACTGGCATTTTCTGCTAATCTGGTTTGCTGTTCCACTCATGGTTTTCACATTTGGAGTAAATAAAGACGTGCGCTATATCACGCCCTTCTGCCCTCCTATCGCTCTGTTAATAAGCATAGGCCTGAACAATATCCCCTTAAAAAAGTATAGACAGTTTATTACGACAACCCTTTTAATTTTCCCTGTTTTCAATTATCTATGTATCTCTTTCTTCCCGAAGCCTGTTCATTTGGAAACGAAATATTTTATCTTCCTTAATAATAATCTCGTTTATGCTCACTTGCCTGTCAAAGAAAAATGGCCAAATGAAAAATTAATAGATTTCATTCGGCTTGATGCGATGAGAATCGGGATAAGTCCTCATTATATACGTACACTGTTACTTTTTGATCATCAGTATATAAATGCGAACACTCAAAATTATTATTCGAAAAAAAATAGAGAAGGCGTATATTTCGCGACAATTGACTTTTATTCTAAAGAGAGCATACCTGATCTCGCTGACAAAATACAGCACAGCTCAAGTTATTTAGTGACAAAATCCGACAAACTGGGACCCGAGTTTTCGAATGCAAAAAACATATCTATCGTTGCACTGCTCAAATCAGGAAAATTGAATTTTGAAAAGATTGGCACGCTTCCTCTACCCGATGAAACTTTTCTGTCAGTTTACAGAAATAAGGATATAAAAACAGTCGGATGTCAGATACTTGATAAATTGCCTAATGATATTGCACAGCCTTTAGAAGTGAATTTCGGGGGAAAAGTTGTATATTTAGGCACAACTATAGAGAAAAGAGCAGAAAATCAATTGAAGATATCTTACTATTGGCAACTAAAAAATGAGCTTGGTAAATACAAACAGATCTTTGTTCACTTTACTGACAAAAAAAATAATCCATTGTTTCAAAGTGATCATGAATTTTGCGCAAATAGATCATTCGAAGAGTTGAAAGGCAAATTTATAAAAGACACGCATTGGGTTGAAATCCCTCAGTCGGCAAAGGGGAAAGAAATTAACGTAAAGATCGGCCTTTATGTACCCGAAGAAAATGGCCCTCGCCTCAAAGTCGAATCAGCAGGTAAGACGCCTACAGACGAAAACAATACCCGCGCATTGGTTGACAAAATCAGCCCTTAGTACAAGCTATATTGGGCTATATAAGATGATATTCAAATTTTTCCATTAATCATGAATGGGGCAAGAAAGTTTTGGGAAAAGTTCTCTCAATCTATGCATAAGGGACTGTTTAACATGAAAAAGAGTGATGTAATTGACAATTATGTCGAAGAAGACGGGCAGACTATTCGATCCTTTATCCACGATCAGGTGAAAATGCCAAACCTGTTTAATGCAACGATTAGTAAACATGACGAAATGTACTTATTTCTTCTTAATTTTTTCCGAGGTAATAGGGAACTTGCTTCTCTTGAATATCTCAAGACGGGCAAGCAAATGATGGATGTAATACGCCAAATAGTACAATGGAAGTTTAAGGGATTTGATAAAGTGTCGACTTTTCTGGATTTTGCAGGAGGCTACGGCCGCTTCACGCGCTTTTTGACTCAAGAGCTCCCCGCAGAACATATATGGATTTGCGACATTTATGAGGATGCCATAAAATTCCAGGTCGAACAATTTGGAGTACATGGGATAGTTTCGTCACATAATCCAGAAGATTTTAAAGACACCAAAAAATATGATTGCGTCTTTGTGGCTTCCCTTTTTAGCCATCTTCCTGACAAAACTTTTCGTAGCTGGCTACAAAAATTATATGATTTACTTATTCCCGGAGGTCTTTTGTTGTTTAGCGTACACGACGTAGCGGTTCTGCCTCCGAATTTAACAATGAATGCCGAAGAGATCCTATTTGTAGCGGAGAGTGAAAGCAGATCCCTTGATAAGCATGATTACGGGACAACATATGTCTCCGAATCATATGTTCGTAACGTGATAAAAGAGATTACCGGAAAGACTCGATACTATCGCATGAAGCGGGGCCTTTGGTGGTTTCAGGATATCTATATTATCTCAAAAGACTCTCGCGCGGACTTCGAGGGGTTAAACATCTCACCGGGTCCTTTAGGATATATTGATAGTTGCTTCCTGTCAGATACGGGCGATATCTACTTTAATGGATGGGCAGCAGAATTAAATCAAGCTACTTGGATAACAGACATTCAAATACTTGCAAATGGCAAAATCGTCCAACATTGTCTCCCATCTCATGATCGCCCTGATATTGAAAAAGCATTTCAAGACAGGCGTAACCTAAAGTCAGGCTTTTCTTGTCATGTTCGACAAAACCTGATCAAACCTGCTGACATTGTGATGCTGAAAATCATTAACAGCAGGAACATTGAAAATCTCATCCCAGTTGGCGCCCTCAATTCACTATTAACACCTCTTAAAGCTTCAAGCTCTCAATAATTGCACGGGTATTGTCGTCGTCAGTTGGTATTACATTCGCGGACGCTATCTTGAGACGCCCTCCGGATTTAGGATCATAAAGACCAATTTTGACAAATATTTCTTGGCCCAAAACATTTTTGGGGAAATCAACATTAAAGGTCTCTTTGACAATTTTACCTTTCAGTTCTTCAAAGGACTTTTGCTGGCAGAAAGGATGGTCGTTTTGAAAAAGACCTTTGTTATTTTTGTCAGTAAAATGGACAAATACAGTATTGTAAGACTCCAACACACCCATTGGCCGCCAATAATAAGATACACTCAATTTTTCCTCTGACACTTTGTTGACTGTCACACCAAGCACGTTAATTCTATTGTCAAAGTTTACTTCCATAGGCTTTGCCAAATCTTTTGGCAACTTATCAAGAATTTCACAAGTGCCTGCAGGTCCAGTTGCCTTAGGCCCCGCAGCCTTCTCTTTCGTACACCCTGAGAAAGCCACCGCGCCAGAAATTATCAATGACAAAATTATCAAACATAGAGACTTGTTTGCATTACTCAAAACACTTTTCTTGTTCACAGCAATTCCTCCTTTTTTGGAAAACAATTATATTTAAGATAGCATCTGTTTGTAAACCATTTCGGTATTAAACGCTTCTTCTTCCACGCGGATTGGATACCGTATGTTTCTTTTGAATTTTACAAGAAGATCGGGGTTATCCGCAATTAGACGTATCTTTGTCGACAGGTCAGACGAATCCCCAATCCTAAATGTCAGTCCATTATGCCCGTCTTTAATCATTTCACTCATTCCGCCGACGTTAGAGGTTATTACCGGTATACCATAAGCAAGGCTTGTCGAAATGGTAAGGGGTGCGTTTTCATACCAGATCGACGGTACAATCACGACATCAATGTTTTGAAGGATTTGTTCAACGTTATTGAATTCATAGTAACCTTTAAATTCAATGCGGGTATCTTCCTTTGCGGTTTCTATTAAATTCCTCTGGTATTCGCCTTCATGAAAGCATCCGCCCCATATCTGTAATCTGATATCCTGATGAGGGCTCTTTTCAAAACCCTCCACCATAATGTGAACGCCTTTGTGATATTGGACAGTGCCGATATAACCAAATGTTATTGTTTTACCAAGTTTTCTATTAAAATGGTTTTTCTTTTTTGTATAGTCGAACCCATGACGAGAGAGAATAAATCTATCTGCAGGAATGAATCTGACCTGATTGAAAAGCCACATAAGAAAGTGAGACGGCGAAAGCAACAGGTCACAACAGTCAACCAACATGCGGGCATCCGAGTTCCGCTTTTGCATGCGCTCCCAATCGACTTGAGGGAAACAGTATTGAAGACAATTTCTGCCATTATCCGGTCCGTTACAGAGCTTGCTGTCACCCCTCATCATGATACCCATAGGACACATCATGAAGTAATCGGTAACCATAAAGACAACTTTGACTCCAGCATCACTTGCTGCCTTGATCGATGAAGCTATCCGCAGAGGATGGGCACAGTGGTAAAGATCATACTTTTCTTCCTCAAAAATCCTTGCAGCCTCCCGGTATATATCCATGTCTATAATATCAAACACAAAAGTAAGGTCATCAGGCTGAATTCTATGTCTTAACGAGATAACCGGCACCCCTTCATATGAATAGTCTTTACGGAGCAAATTCGAAGGGTTCCCTTCCTTTGCCTCATCCTGTTCCCGAAAAGCGTAAGTTAGAACCTTCACGTAATGACCCATTTTCTGAAGTTGTTTGGCGAGATTCAGCACATAGCGCTCCGTACCCGTATAGTGCCTGGGGAAAAATTGATGGATACCGATGAGAATTCTCACCTAAATTTCTCCTTCTGGAAAATTGATTTTACCTTGAGTATTTTCCCCAAGGTAATTTCCTCCTGTAATACAGAACAACTTATATACACTATTCCGAAATTCCTCCTCAATATCTTCAATTGCAACGTAGCGCTTCATGAAATCGGAAAAACTCAGAATATTATTCTTCAGATTAGAATACATTTTCTCCACTATCGCCGAATTGTTGTTTGGTTCAACTCTTCCAAAAAAGTTGTCCATAAGTGAGTCCCCTCTGAGTAATTGCCAGGTTGGATCAAAATTATTTCCCTTGTCCTCCATAAGATCTATTAAAGAGAGAAGTATCACTGAAGGCAAACTAAAATTGTTTGAAATGTCTAATGTTGATAAACACATTTTAAGTCTTGAATATAAATAACTGAGCGCGCTCAGAACTTGCGCTACAGGAATGTTCTCTCTCTTGATCTTCAGGATATTCCACAGATTGGCAGTATCTGTATAACTTCTCTTGAAAAAATATATAGCCGGTCGATTATGTGAATGAACGATTGCATTGGAAGATTGAAACATCAGAGTATGGTTATCCGCGAGGAGACGAAGTCCTAGTTCAAGATCCTCTGCATAATCAGCATTGAACCGATATGAATCAAAAATTTCCTTTTTTATTCCTAAACATACACTATCCAAACTTGCCCGCACCCGTTTTGTTTGCGCGTCAAAATCATTTGAAGCTTGATCGCCTAAGTTCTTGAAGGCATGATCATGGTCGTATCCCAAATAGTTTATATTGTGATTCCAATAAGACCAGCTCGCAAACAGATCGGCATCAGCCCGCGGTATCTGTCGTGCAGAGACAGCCGATGCCTGGCCATTGTATATGGGGTGAATAAGTTTATATAGCCAGTTGTTGCCCACAGGGACCGCATCCTGGACGGTAAACACCAAAAAATCTCCTGTTGCCTTTTCCGCCCCCAGGTTGCGCGTGCGGGCGTGGTGAAAATCTCCTGGAGAGATATGAAAGATGTTTTGTGTATAGCGTTTACATATGGCAATAGTATTATCTCCTGATCCGGAATCTATAATTATTATTTCTATATCATTAACACCTTCTTGCTGGCTCACCCTTCTTAATGCATAATCAAACTCGTCGCCGGCATCCTTTGTAGGAATTATTATTGATACCCTTGATTGAATTGGATTATCAATCGTATCATTTAAAAACTTAGCGATATAAGTTGCTTTATTAATATTCGGAATCTTATTTGCAATTTGAGCGGATAAAGTTTTCTCAGCAGGTTTTTGAATTGGCGATTTAAAGCTTTTGTCCTTCAGCGATTCCACAATATTTTTTCGCAATAATATATGGTCTCTTATTTTTCGATATTGTTCTAAGATTCGCCATCCCCGGGTCTTCCTCATAGCAGCTATCTCTGTATCTCTATCCCTAACCATAAATTGCAGGTTTATTAATTGAGCATCTTTTTGTCTCACTTCATAAGAGAGTTTATCGAGTGCAGAGTCTTTTCCCCTTAGTGTTGCAAGCAGCATATCTAATTGAGGGTCCCTTCCTTTCAGTTCAGCAAGCAGTGTATCTAATTGACAGTCCCTTCCTTTCAGTTCAGCAATCAGGGCATCTAATTGAGAGTCCCTTCCTTTCAGTTCAGCATTGAGCGCATTTAATTGAGAATCCTTTTCTTTTAATTTCGCGTAAAGTCTATCGAGTTTCAAATCACGCTCTTTTAATTCAACACGAAGGGCGTCTAATTGAGAATATCTTTCTTTCAATTCTGTATTAAGTTTATCTAATCTGAAATTATATCCCCTTAATTCGATATTAAGATTATCTATCTGTAAATCTTTCTTCTTGAGTTCATCATAGAGTTTTTCTATTCTTGGACCCTTCTCCTTTAATTCTGCATAAAAGACAGCTAACTGAGATTTTCTCTCTTTTAATTCTGAACTGAGCGTATCCAAATAAGATTCTCTCTCTTTTAATTCTTCATTAAGCTTGTCAATATGAATATCCTTTTCCTTTAATTCTGAACTGAGTATATCCAAATAAGATTCTCTCTCTTTTAATTCTTCATTAAGCTTGTCAATATGAATATCCTTTTCCTTTAATTCTGAACTGAGTATATCCAGATAAGATTCTCTCTCTTTTAAGAGATTTTTATGTATTTCAAGTTCGGGTTTAAACTCTTTGAAAGAATTCCGAGTACCAACATTTTCTGACATATAGTTATGGATTCTTTCTGGTGTAATCTTATCTATATGCTTGTACAAAATCCTTAAATAGGCTTGTTTCAAGAAATCGGGGTCTCTGTTTCTCTGAGATATTTGAAATTGCAAGCTCCATTGATTGTAATGAGCCGTTATTTTTTTTATATGATAAAAGGGGTATTTTTCTCCTATCCTTAGCAGCAAATCCCAATCCTCATAAAGATCAAGACTTCCGTCAAAAGCACCAGATGTTATAAGAATTTTTCTTTCAAATAGCAAACACATAAAAGGGATATAGTTTTCAAAGATTAAAAAGGCATAATCAAACTCCCGAGAAAATATTAATTCTTTTTTTATGTCAGTAAATTCATGTGTATCTGAATTATATTCTCGATAAACCATCAGTGAATCAGTATATGCGACTTTATAATCGCTTTTTACTAAAAAGGAAATGAGGGTGGATATATGTTCAGGATAGAATTCATCATCATCATCGAGGAGACCTATATATTCTCCTTTCGAATGCTCAATCCCCACATTTCCTGCATTTGCCCTGCCCGTATTTTTTTCGAGTCTGACGTAAATGACTGATGTATCACCAAGAATATTTTTCATTTCTTCAATGTCTATATCCTGGCCACCATCATTCACAAGCACAACTTCAATAGGCGAGTAGTTCTGGTCAGCTATGCTCTGCAAAGCCTTCGCTAAAAGTTTGGGCCTGTCTTTAGTTCTGACAATTATAGAGACTAATGGATTTTCTTCTTTCATAATAGTTATATCTGAATCTTAAAGATAAATTCTTCTATCTTTCCATATTTCTAATTTACTTGCAATTTCAACAATTATGTTCAGGATTTTTTTCACTTTTTGAATATATTTAAGTAAAGAGATTCTATTTTATCAACATGTTCAGCAATTGTTTCAATCTTTGTTTCGCTTGCACCTTTTTTTACTTGATATATCAAATCGGGATTATTCTGGATCTTATTTATTACTTTTGCAAAATCTCCTTCCTTATAAGGATTGAAAATAAACCCATTGATACCGTTTATGATTTTTTCCGGCGCACCACCAAGTTGAGAAGTAATAACCGGAATTCCGTACTGAAGGGCCTCCCCTATCACTAATGGATGGTTTTCCTCCCATAATGATGGAAATACAACAAAATGAACGTTTGCCAGTATTTTTTCTAAATCGTCCTTTCCTGAATATGCTCCCATAAATGAAATGTCAACATCAGGATATCCTTTTGCGAGTCTCTCAAGTTCTTTCTGGTAAATCTCATCTAATACTTTCCCGTAAAAAAAGATTTTAAGGTTCTGTCTTTTATATATTAATTTTAATTCTTTTAATATAACATCCGCTCCCTTAAAGGAGACAATATTACTTAAATAAGCTAACACAATCTTTCCATCATAGGGCAGTTGGTCAACTGTATCTGCAGGTTCAAAACCATGAGGCACATGGAGAATCTCTCTAAAACCCTCTCTCTCGTATCTCTTTTTTAAATATAAAGATGGACTTATGGTAAATGCAGGGAATGAGAGTTGCCACCTCATAAACCTCATCCTATATGTAAGTTCTTGAATAGTTCGAAATGTTGGAACTACATAAGAAGAGTAATCAACCTTTCTTCTATGTAAAAGTGGCTTACTCTCTTCCTTTAATTCAGAGAGTAACCTTTCTTTCATATCAATCAACATTAAGAGCTTTGTATACAGCTCCTTGTCACGTAATGGATTTCCTGGTACTTCCTCAGGATGCTCCCAACTATAACATGAAGCACAGTAAATACCTTCGGAAGGTCCTGGGCATATGCCTTCAGAAAACCGTAAGAGGTGACTTTTATGGCACATATACCAATAATCATGAAGAGTGAATAAACTGGGAATAAGTAACTGTTTTGCAATCTCGGGCAATCGTGATGATAAATATGCCGTATGCTGGAAATGGATTATGTCAGGCTTTTCTAACTGCACTACTTCTTTGAAGATTTTATCTATATTTATATCAATGAAAGAGTCGGCGAATGAAGTTTCAAAATAAGATGAATTCATCACCTTGATGACTTTTATTCCTTCGAATTCTGTTGTGATTGTGTTATAGCGTTCCATATTCATGTCGTACACAGCAGTAAAGATAGTTACTTCAATTCCTCTTCTCATTAACTCCTTCGATAAATGGAAGGTATAAAACTCCGAACCGCCTACACTTTCTGGCAGGAAACAATGGATAACCATAAGAATTTTTGGTCTACGCAATATGTCCCCCTAATGTAACAGTCTTATCTGATTTTGCTGTAACATCATTCTCTATTGACTATAGCAATGAATGATTTTAATATTATGCAATATCCTGTCTAAAAAATTAAGCCAACCTTTTATCTTGGCAAAAAACGGTTCACTTTTAATTCGTAACTAACAAAACAAAATTTGATCACAAAATTTGGTCAATTGACATAGGGAAATAGTCTCTTTAAAATACATACCATAAAACAAGGTCAGCTCTCTTTACGGAGAACAATAGTTAACACATTAATTTTTATAGAAGGAGGTTTCAAATGGACAAGAATAATATAGTAATCTTTAATACGAAAAAACCCATCTATCTGATGTTTCTCATTTTAACTGCTATTGCCCTGGTTTTATTAGGCTGTAAAGAGAAAGAAAAGGCAACCGCACCAAAGGTTGCGACCCCATGTGAGATTCTTGACAAAATGCCGAAAGGAATAGCCAAGCCTCTTGATGTAAATTTTGGGAACAAAGTGAAATTGTTGGGGATAACTATAGATAAGCTTCCCCAAAATAAATTGCAGATATCTTTTTATTGGCAACCTATAGAAGACCTTGGCTTGCACAATGTACCTTTCATTCATTTTACAGACGAAAATAATAAAGTCTTATTTTTAACCGCACATGATTTCTGCCAGAAAACGCCGTTTGAGAAATTAAAAAGCAAATTTGTCAAAGAGATGTATGTTATTGATATTCCTCAATCTGCTATAAATAATAAAGTTGATGTTAAGATCGGTATTTATGCACCTAATCTTAAATCCGATTTCAGACTGAAAATTATTTCAGCAGGAGGATTCCACGTAGACGATAACAATACCCGTGTGGCTGTTGAAAAACTCAGCCTTTAGTAAAAGTGTTATGTATAAAAGTCATAAAATTTTTTCTACCGAATATGTCAATATGAAAGAATATGCATAATTTGTATGTTTGGCAATTTGTTCAACCCTAATAAGGCAAAGAAAAGAAAATGGGGAAAGGGAAAACAAAAAGAAATTAATTTCTGGTCTGAATGGATAAAAACAAAAGGACTCGAATGGCCTCAAGATTATCTTAATCGTTTAGATCCCAACCTTCCATTCCAGGATTATTTGACTAAATATTTACCTGAAGGACCCGAAGTCTCCATACTTGATGTCGGGGCTGGTCCCTTAACGCCCTTAGGCAAAAAATTACAAGGTTATAAAATTAGTTTAACAGCAGTTGATCCGCTGGCCAATGAGTATGATGAAATTCTAAAAAAATTTAGTATAACTCCATTTGTAAGAACTCAATATTGCGAAGTAGAACAACTTTCTGAAATGTTCTCACCAAATTCTTTTGATCTTGTTTGCATCTTTAATGCACTTGACCATTGCTATGAACCAGTAGAAGGTATTAAACAAATGTTGTATGTGCTAAAAAAGGGCCGGTTTATTTTTATGTCACATTTTACCAATGAGGCAGAAAAAGAAAGTTACGACGGTTTTCACCAATGGAATTTTTGTAAAGAAAATAACCATTTTGTGATTTGGAACATGGATAGCAAAATTAATGTTACCGACATTTTTAAAGAGCAGGCTGATATTCAAATTACTGGTGAGAATACTTATAACGTTGTGGAAATCAGAAAATATTAAGGTAATTATTATTCTGATTTGTCAATATTTAATAAGATGGCTTTAAAGACACCCAAGATAAGTGAGAAAACATTTCTTTTTCTCGTCTGTTTTTTTCTAACCAATGGATTCGTCATTTACTTTATTAAACAGGAACGCTACATCTATTTCTGGGACTGGTCTTTTTACTGGTCTCAATATCAAAACCTGAGAGATTTATTTGCTTCTGATTCTGGAAAGGCACTGCAGTCTTTATGGGATTCAATCCGCAACAAAGATCATAATTTTCTTGCAGTATTATTTCTAATGCCTTTCAATTTTCACTTATTCGGGAATGACAGATTGGCATATATTTTATCGATTACAAATGTTTTCGCCTTACCATCTGTATTGCTATTTATATCATTGATCCAAAAAAGCATTCCTGATACCGTAAGAAAATACTCTCTTGCTATTCCTTTCATAGTTTTTATCACTGCCATATTACTTCCTCAATTCTGGATACCAATTTTGTCCGGATACTACGATGTTGCCGGTGTCGTTATCATACTGCTAATTCTTACCATATATCGCAGAGAACCGTTAGAGAAACAAAAGATTTTCAACCTCATAATCATCGGCTTTCTCCTCTCTCTACTAATCTTGCTCAGGCGATTTTATGCTTATTGGGTAGTTTCTTTTTTTATAGCCTTTGCAATAGAAAATTTCTTTTCTACCTTCCAACAGCACCGATTATCTCTAAAGCAGCACTTCGTTGTTGCCAGAAATGTTCTGATTATCGGAATAATTTCTCTGGCAGTATTCTTTTCTCTTGCTGAACCAATCGCAGAAAGAATGCTTCAAACAGACTATGCGGATATTCATTCTGCTTACAAAACAGGGGGTTCAATTTTTTACTTTTTCGGGCAGTTCTACAACTATTTTGGAGCTTTTTCTGTACTTCTCTTTATTTTGGGGTTTATTCAAGCAATCATTTCAAAGGGAAATAGAAACTTTGCTTTATTTCTCATTATACAATTCATAGCTACCATTTTCCTTTTCACTCGAGTCCAGGATTTTAACCCACACCATTATTATATGCTGATACCGACAATGATTATTTTTATGTCACTCCTGATCATAGATATTTTCTTACGTTTAGACAAGAAAATATACAAATCAATTTTTATTAGCGGCTACACTTTCATTTTACTTTTCATTTTTTCAGTTGTCTTTATCCCCAATATGTTCGGAAATTTTACAAAGATTGCTTTTGGGCTTCCTAAGACAAGGCATTACCCTTTAGTCCGGAATGATCTAAGCGAAATAAACAATCTGCTTAGTACTCTGCAAAATTTGTCAAAAACCCAGAATGATCTTATTTATGTTGTGTCAAGCTCAGGGATATTGAATGATGATATTCTGAAAAATGCCTGTTTATCAAGAAAAATGGACAACGTGTGCAAAAACATTTTACAAAGCAGTCATGTGGACAAAAGAGACGGGTTCCCTGTGCAATTTTTATCTGCTCGCTATGTAGTTATAACTGATCCAATTCAATATCAATTTAAGCCAGAAAATCAAAAGGTAATCGGCGTTTTAGCTGATGAAATCTTGCAACAAAACGAAATGTACTCACATTATGGAAAATTACCCCATGAGTTCTCTCTTGACAACAATGTAAGGGTTTATCTCTATGAAAAAATAAAACCTTACAGGAAAAAAGAGTTAGACAGCTTATCACAAGCTTTCACAGGATATTATCCTGACAAGAAAGACCTTTTCGAAATTAACACTATCTGCCACTTAATCTCTCAAAAAGAGGCAGGAGATGGTTTCGCTCAAGTATTATGTCACAAAGATTTTATTTATCTTGTTCCAGGGACAAACAAACCGAGCACTGTATTTCTTAAGTTAAATAAAGACTTCAAGACAGTTAAAATGGTATTTGCTTTCGATAATCCGAATAGGATACCCCTCTTATGCGGTGAGAAAGCAGGAGAGATTCATTTAACAATACGCTCTGATAAAAAAGTAATATTCCAAAAAGACATTGACTATAAAGAATTTTTGGATTCCAAATTAGACGTTACAGAAACTGACATTCTTGAAATAACTGCAGAGAAGGGTAAATACGGCCCTGATTGCGATTTCTTCATGCTAAAAAATATTGTTGTAGAATAATAGCCTTAAGCTGTTTGTCCTGGGGTTTTATCCAGATAATCGAGATAATTTAGTTTTTTTAAATTCAAAAAATGCTGATCTTTTTTCTGCTTTCAAACCAAATACATTAAGAAATACCTTCTCCATGACCATAAAAGCTTCCTGGTCATCCGGAAAATTGCTCGCAAACTGGTACCCATTCATTGCGATCCGGTGTCTCATATCATCATCTTTGATTAATTCTTCTATTCCTCTTGCAATCTCTTCAGGACTGATGCCGACAAGCTTGGCGTTTTCCTTTGAACCGTAATTAATATAATTATCATTGTAGTCAAGGTCGACAACCGGACATCCGCAGGCCATCATTTCAAAGGGAACGAGTGACGGATTGGTGGTGCTGAATGATATGCCCACATCAGCTCTGGAATAAAGCTGTGCAAGTTCCTCTTTTGTTAAGACACCCCGGTTCTCGTAAGGGAAAGGTATATTATGATGACCTATTTGTTCTGAACCGAAAATGATAATCTTTACATCAGGGTTTTTCTGACTGAAAAGCCATAACGCTTCCAGCCCTATCCAGAAGCATCTCCTCGGCATTTCAGGCCGGCCAAAAAATATCACTTTCTTCGGGTTATTTTTTTCTGATGTGCGGGCATAATACATTTTTTTATCGAAAGAAAAAGGGATGTAATCAGCTTTTGCCTGATACCTTTCTTTCAGAAACTTTGCACACCATGGCCCATAGGTGATATGGTGCATTCCCATTCTGTAGGTATTGTCTGCCCTGAGGTAATCATTGCCCATCGGGAAAAACAAAGACTCAATATCCTGTACAAAATAAAACAGTTCCGCTGCTTTGTATCTGTTTGCATATACCGGGTAGGCAGTTTTCCAGGATGTCGCACAGAGAATGTCACAGGAAGAAATAGTATTTGTCCCGAGAATAATCTCACTTTTCGGATCAATAAAATGTGAATGGATGAATTCCTTCAATTGTTCCTGCCGGCTGAAACCTCCGTCATTCAGGCAATGGATAGTAACAGAATGCCCCCATTCTGAAAGATACCGGGAAGCAGTGAAGATTTTATTGTGTCCTCCTGAACCTTTTTCCGGTGACGGTATTACAAAACTTATTTTTAACGTATGATCGGAGATTCCTATCCTGTGTCTGTACTCGGAAATGATACTTTCATAGGTTTTCCTGACAGAAGTAGCTATGGAATTCGGCGCATAACAGGTCATTACATGCTCATGAGCTCTTTGGCCCATTGTCATTCTTAACTCCGGATCTTCGATGAGTCTCCTTAAACATTCATACCATTCGTCTTTTGATGTTGCCAGGAAACCGTTGAAACCATCCTGAATGGCCCACCTGAATGCATCTGTAGGAGATGCCACCGTGGGAATTTTTAAAAGAGCAGCATCAGAATACTTTAATTCGCTTTTGGCTTCACAGAAAGGATTCTTCACCTCAAGAGGGGCGATATTGATATCTATCAGAGCGATATTGTTCGGCAATTGATGGATATCAACAAAAGGGAGCCTCTTTATCCGGTTCTGGAATCTCTCAAATGCCATGTCGAGTTCAAGATACCCTCCGATAAACAGACGGACATAAGGGAAATCATCCATAACCTTTAAGAGTGCGGATTTGACTACTGCGAAATCTTCCTGATGGCTTTTCGTCCCGCTGAAGTATCCAATTTTTATTGTATGATCAGGATCATGAGCATTATCATGATGGCCGTTGCCCTCGAGGATTTTTTTGCATAACTCAACCTGGGAACTGCACAAACCATTCCGTATGACAAAAGAGGTTTTCCCAAGGTTCCTTCCCACTCCGGCAAGAAAATCATTTGGAGCTATGAAAAAATCTGCAGCTTCGAAACTCTTCCCGTGTTTCCGTATGCCTTCCCTGTGGAGTTTCTTCTCATGCTCGGATACGGATTTGATCGAGGCAATACTGTCAACAATTAATGGATCAATAACATAGTCGTCAGCATCAAAAATAATTGGGATATGCAATCTCCTGCACATTTCTACAAGGTTCTCGATATGGGCATTCATGAATACCCTGCAGAGGACGACTATATCAAATGTTAAAACCCGGTCATAATCTAATTCTGTTTCCTGCATAATATCAGACTCGATGCCGAGATGTGCCAGATATTCCTTCATATTGTGAGCCCTGAAATGATTCGTCAGGAATCCCAGAGGATCAGTTATAAATATTACCTTAAATTTTCTCGAGCTCGGCAATTTCGGTCTCAATGACCTGGCATCTCCCTGGGCAGCTTTATCCTGATTCGCAAGAGAAATCCGAATCATATTCCGCTTCTCCATTAATTTTCTTTTCACCTTATGAAAGAAGCTGCTCCAGCCTTCATGCCTGATAACCCTGTAACTCTTGTTAGAATAAGCCAGAATGGTTCCTTTTAACGATTCCACTTCCTGAGAGATCGTTTCCTTTGTGTATTCTTTTTCTCTTGCACCGGTATAAATGCCGTACCCCTGAAAAAATCTGTAGAGAGGGATATGGAAATACCATCTGGCCCCATAATGCTTTTGCTTCGCAAAGGTAAGGTCTGCTTTTGTTTGACTCAGGGTCCACCTTATGAAATGCATGAAGGACATAACATAGGGCTGTCCATCCTTCACAAGAGCTTTTGTCTCCCTGAACCTCCTCTCAAAAGCATATTTCAGTGAGCTCGAGTGCGAATGATAAACGCCGGCAACCGGAACATAAACAATCTTAAAGCCTGAAGCAATGATCTGCTTAGCCCAGATAATATCCTCAGATCCTGCAACCTGCTCATCAAAAGGCCTCTTTTCCCATGCGCTCTTCCTTAAGGAAGCATTCCCATTTGAAAATCTTTCAGGCACATCCAGCCATTGGTCCGGATACCAGGATTCCAGATCCCTTGCTTCAGAAGGACAGGCTTCGTGAAGAGGAACATTCCTCCCGAAAGTCGCCAAAACCAGAGGGTTCTTGTACGGTTCAATGAGGTTTTTGAGAAATTGCGTATTCAGGGGGATCGAGTGCCCGCTGAGATTAACGAAGATTTCTCCCCTTGCTTCCCGATACCCCATGTTCAGAGCTTTTCCAAAAGTAAAATCCTCTGATTTTAAATTGATAACCTTGCATTGATATTTATGCGCGATGTCAAGGGTATTATCTGTTGAACCGGAATCAACAATAACAAGTTCTATGGTTGATGGATAATCCTGTGCCAGGAGTGCCTGAAGCACGCTTTCCAGGTTCTGTCCCTCATTTTTTACACGAAGGATCACTGAAACAGCAGGATACACGAATTCATCTGCTTTCTGAAAAAGAGGGGATGATTTATCCTTGTAACCGACGCTTCGGGAGACCAATGATTTTTCCTCTTCCATATAACGTTACCGATAGCTTTTATAGATAGTGTTTACGATAGAACTTTAAAAGACCTTTGCACAATTCATAATTCTTTTTGTAACCCAGCCTTCTGACAGAGGCGCCTTCATGATGGATTGCCTTTGCATCGGGACAGAGGAATATCTTGTACCGGGTATTCTTGTATAATCTGCGGCACCAGTCAACGTCATTGAAAAATATGGGAAAACTTTCATCCATTGGCCCTACAGCTTCCCAGCATTCTTTCCTGACCATGAGCACTGATGCCATAGGCTGCAATACCTCCCCACCCGACAGATGCTCCTCCGGTGTAAGTTTCAGCTTCATGTAATGACCGAATTTATTAATATGGAGTTTCTCAAGCAGAATCGACGCCACGGTAGGGAATCTCCTGCAGGAAATCTGCAGCCTGCCGTCAGGATAGTAAAGAAGCGGTGCAACTGCCCCTGCCTCAGGGTTCACTGTCAGAAATGATAAAAGGCGTTCAGTAGCATTTCCTATTAATTTTACATCATTGTTCATGAGGCAGAAGAACTCCCCCCGCGCTACAGCTACCCCCTGATTGACAGCCTTTGCATATCCGAGGTTAGCGTCATTCTGGACACAGATCACTTCCGGGAAAGTCTTCTTTATATAGCTGGAACTGCCGTCTACTGACGCATTATCAATAACAATAATCTCATGAGACAAGGCATCTCCTGTGTTGTATATGGATGCAATACATTCGTAAAGGAGTTCCCTGTGATTCCAGTTCGGGATGATAAAAGAGACTTTCCTGCTATTCTTCATACATTTATGAAATCCTTTTCAGAAAAAAGAGGCCCGCTGATGCCTAAGTTTGCATTATAATACGGATCCTTATTTTTTAACATATGCCCCCATTTTCTGAGAAGGAGCTGTGTCTCTTTTTTTAACCTCTCGATCTTTTCAGGAGTATCTTCATACCCCCGCGTCAGGGATTCGTGATGATATAACTCAGCATGAGGTTCATACACTATTAAGTAATTCCGCTCCCTGAGTTTCAGGCAAAAGTCAATATCGCCATGTGCTACAACATATTCAGTATTAAATCCCCCGACTTCATCAAACACTTCCCTTCTGACCATCATACACGCTGCTGCAACAGCAGAGACGTTTTGAATAGACTGTATCCGTCCGCCATAACCCAGACTATTTCTGGGGTATCTGTGATGTGACCTGTAGACATTGCCTTTTTCGTCGAGGAATAATCCGGCTGTCTGAATTGTGCTGTCGGGATACAGGAGTTTAGCTCCCACGGCTCCAGTCTCTTTTCTCTGGGCAAACCCGATCATAACCTCAAGCCAGTCCAAGGTTATAACCTCTGTGTCATTGTTCAGGAACAGGATATATTTTGTATCCGTTTGTGAAACCGCATAGTTATTTATTTCAGAGAAATTAAAAGGTTTTTTATAATCTAATATCCTTATCCGCGGGATACCTTTCAACTCCTCATAATAGTCGAACGTCTTTTTGTCTTTACTGCCGTTATCTGCGATAACAATTTCATAATTGCCATATGTTGTTTTTTGCAAAATCGAATCAATACACTTTTTTAATACCTCACTCTTATCCTTTGTAGGGATGATAATCGAAACATTTGAGACATTATTCACATGGAATATAACCCTGTAAAGACCCCTCGTTAACCCTTGAGTTACAACGCCGTTCCACCCCCGCCTGTTCACAGCATCCTGCAAAGCCCTGATAGCTGCGTCATAAGCATATGGTTTGGCATCCGCGTCCCCTGAAGCAGAACCATCAACTACCCTCCAGTGGTATAAGACCTTAGGTATGTTGACGATTTTATCGGTAAGCTCGGTCACCCTGAGCACAAGGTCATAGTCCTGAGAACCATCATACCCTTGCCTGAAACCTCCTATCCTTTCGATTATTGTCTTCCTGAAGACATTCAGATGGCAGAGGTAATTCTGTGCCAGCAGATAGTCTGGTGACCAGCCCGGTTTGAAGAACGGTTCAAACCTTTTACCGTCATTGCTTATCTTATCTCTGTCAGAATATATGAAATCCACATCCGGGTTGTCATTAATGGATTTAACTGCTTCAAACAACGCAAAGGGAGCAAGCGTATCATCATGGTCAAGCAGCGCAATAAAATCTCCTGTTGCCAACGAAAGCGCCTCATTCGAATTTCCTACTATCCCATAGTTTTTATCGAGATATCTAACCTTGATCCTGCCATATTTTTTTGTATATTTCTCAATAATATCTCTCACATACATGTCTGTCGAGGCGTCAGCGATGCACAATTCCCAGTTATCATATGTCTGATTGATAACAGACTCTATCATTTCAATAAAGGCTGATTTGAGAGGGTTATAGACCGGCGTAATTATGCTTATTTTAGGTCTCACCTTAAATTCTGTCGCCAGTTTTATCTGCCATCTTAACGTAGTTGCATCAGGTTCATTTTTTGAGATCCATAATTCATAGTTATTTCTATCTCTCAGGTACGCAGCTATATCATATTTGCACAAAACTTTTGACAAAAATTCTCTTAATCCGTTTCTCTGTATATATTTGATTGATTTAATGGACAAGTCATATATCTTTCTCCTTCTCGTCCCGGCACGGAAAAATCTTTCCCTGAATCTCCTGAAGTTTTCAAGAATCTGCCATCCGAGGGTCTCGTGAATAGTATTGATAGCATTTTCAAGCTGTTCAATCCTAGTGATTTTCTGAGTAAGGATAGCTTCTTTTTCTTTTAAGATAGTTTCTTTTTCTGCAATGATGGCATCTTTTCGTTCTGATTCCTGCCAAATTTTCAGAATGAATTCGTTCGAGATTTTATCACGGTGTTTGTTTATCACCTTCAGGTGAGTGGCTTTCATATGCTCGATATCTTTCTGGTTAATCTGCAACTCCCGGCTCCATTGATTATAAATAGCAGTTATTTTTCTGACATGAAATAATTGATATTTTGCTGCTATTCGTATGAGTAGTTCCCAGTCTTCATAGAGGTCAAAATTCTCATCCAGAACCCCGGTAATCTCAAAAATGCCTTTGCGGAAAAGAAGGCTGTTAAAAGGTATATAGTTTGACATTATTATCTCAGGATATGAACAATCCCGTGAAAATGTCACCCGCTCCACAGTGACAACCTCTTTTTCATCGGGTAAGGAGCGGTTGATAATCATCTCAACATCTGCATAAGCGATTTGAAATTCTCTTAATTTTAATACTGATACAAGCGTCTCAACGTGGTCAGGATAAAGTTCATCGTCATCATCAAGAAATCCAACATATTCGCCTTGTGCATTCTTAATGCCGATATTGCCGGCATGTGCCCTGCCTGTATTTTTTTCGAGTCTTATGTAATTGAGAAGTATACCGCCAAGAATCTCTTGCAGTTCCTTAATATCAAGATCACAGCCACCATCGTTCACAAGGACAACTTCCATGTATGTATATGTCTGGCCGGCAATACTTTGCAAAGCCCTTATTAAAAGCTTTGGTCTGTCTTTAGTCCTGACGATTATTGAGACAAGGTTTTCTTTCATGCTCTGCTCTTTGGGTTATCCCTATAACGCTTCACACGCGACAATTTCTTTCTTTGTTTACATATTTTGGTTAAAAATAATAGCAATTTATTTTATATTATACCTAATCCTTTAGCATAACATTGCGTTAAATGTTCAAAAAAAATAAACTGTGTACCTGATGTAAAATGGAAATAATGGACACCAAAGTCATAACGCTCCTTCAAAGAGGGAACCTTGAGGGTTGTGAGCCGTCACATAAAGGCAAGTCAGTAAGGGCAAGCCCGTGATACTTTAACGGAATACAAACTTCCTTTGACCGGCTCCGCCGGAAATTCTCCGCTTTGCTCCGGGACACATTCACTCACAGGTAAGCACTGCGGACCTCTGCGTCGGATTAGATGAGTTTTCCATATAGCTATATAATTTTGGAGCAATTATATTGCATGGGAATCTTGATAATAAGATCTAAAACATATTGCACCACGTATTAGTTCGCCATTTTTTTTACATATGCCCCTAATACTGTAATTTGTCCATAGAGTTATCGCGTCATCTTCCCCAGTAGTTTCTACACAAAATAAAAACAATTTACCTTTACTATCTGTAATTGGTTGAAAGAAAAACGGTTGCCATGTATTATCAATAAATTCTTTAGTGTTTATCTTTTTCTCTCTTATAACTTTAGAACCATCAGAATTTAAAACTAATACCCTTGCTACAGAATCTATCTGTTTACAATAAGTTGCAACAAATAGAGATATGGCCATTAAATTATTATTCTTAGCTACAAATGTTTGGCAATATCGATTTCCAAATAATAAAGGACCAAGGTTAGTTCCAGTAGGAAAAGTAATATCAGTTAATGCCGCATGATCTTCAATTTTTATCATTTTATTATCTAAATTACGGCTGAATGATTGATCCACAAAAGAGAGAATTTTTTCGGGAGGAAGAATGTTTTCACTTTTAACAGGCTGAGAAGCTAAGAAAATTGCTGTAAGACCATGATTTTTACAGCCGAAGTCATCAATTGAAATTGCATGAAATGAAAAATCTCGCTCGTTTATCTTGGTTTCTTCAGGATTATTATCAAGATTTAAAGTTACCCCGGGTTTTTCAAGATTATGTGTGTAGCACTCAATTTTATTAAAATACTGCCGCAATGCATGATGCCACTGTTTAGGAGACCAGATATTTAAATGATCTTCAATTGATAGATTTGCAATACGCTCTATATTTTTAGTAATTGGCGGCACTGCCACGATAAAGATTCCATCTGTTTTTATCAATTCACAAGCACTATGAAGAAAAGCAGTAACATTTGGTAAATGTTCTAATACGTTTGAAGAAAATATTACGTCAAATTGGTGAGGTTTAATACCTTCAATTTTCTGTAAGTCCATCTGTTGATAAATAAGGTTTGGCAATTTAAAATGCTTACGACTAAACTTTACAGACCTTTGGCTCAATTCCAATCCAACAACATCAAGAGCTCCATTTTTTGCTAAATAGGCACTGCCATATCCCATACCTGACCCTGCATCAAGCACCTTGCGACCTTTTATAAATTGTGTGGCAAAGTGATAAATAGATAAATGACCATAATAACAATCATTTTGGTATAGATGGGTAACACCTGTTCTTTTGGAAAAATTGAATGGTTTTATGAATTTTTTTATAAAGCATTGAGTGTTACAGTTAAAATATTTCAAAAAAATCCGATCAAAGATTCTAAGAAAATATGTTATGTTTTTTTTAATACTTGCCATTTTAAAAATTATTTACATATTTACAAATAATATATTCAAAAGCACCTTTCTATTTAACCATTCACATTGATATGTCATATACAATAACATTTATTTCTAGGGCCCAAGCGCATTGAGTACAGGAAAAAAGTTTTCCAGTTTGCTCCTTCTTCTACTTGACACCTTTTTGCTGTATGCCGGTACTTTCTAAAATATTCTATAATAGAACTTCAGAAAATTATCAGGAAAAGGATAGCCCGGGCCAATAAACTCAGTTGTTTGTTATAGTGCATACCGCACATAACCTGAGGCCTGGACCAAGAGGAGATATTGGAGCTTTACAGACTTACCATTTCAGAGATAAGAAACCTCCTTGATAGAAAAGAAATGTCAGTTCCTGACATTATCGGTTCAGTCTATCAGAGGATTGCTGCTGTTGAAAATAAGGTCAGGGCATTTGTGACCATTACGCAGGACAAGGCGATGGAGATGGCTGCACTGGCACAGAAAAAGGCTGACACATCAGAAACACCCGGCATGAACCCTTTGCTGGGGATTCCTCTTGCGATTAAAGATAATATGTGCACAAAAGGCATCCGTACAACATGCTCCTCTAAAATACTCTCCAATTTCATTCCGCCGTATGAGAGCACGGTAACAACACGGCTCATTGACCAGGGATATGTCTTAACCGGCAAGACAAATATGGATGAATTTGCAATGGGTTCATCTACAGAAAATTCAGGGTTTCATGTAACACGGAATCCCTGGGATCTGGAGAGCATACCGGGAGGTTCGAGCGGTGGGTCTGCCGCAGCAGTTGCTGCTGATGAATGTATCGCTGCACTCGGTTCAGACACAGGCGGTTCAATCAGACAGCCCGCTTCCTATTGCGGTGTTGTGGGGATGAAGCCGACCTATGGAAGGGTTTCACGGTACGGCCTCGTTGCCTTTGCATCGTCCCTTGACCAGATCGGTCCGATAACTAAAAATGTAAGGGATTCTGCAATACTATTGAATATCATCTCAGGACATGATCCCTTAGACTCAACATCTGCTCACATACCGGTACCGGATTTTACAGCAGCAATAGGCAGAGACATTAAAGGAATGAGGATCGGAATTCCCGGAGAGTACTTTATCAAAGGCATGGACAAAGAGGTAGAAGAGTCAGTAAAAGAAGCCATAAAAAAACTGGAATCCCTTGGCGCAATCCCTGTAGAAATATCCCTGCCGCATACAGGGTATGCGATTGCGACATATTATATACTCGCAACATCAGAGGCCTCATCTAACCTTGCAAGGTATGACGGGGTAAAATACGGCATCAGAGCAGAGGGCAGGGATCTGATGGATATGTATATGGAAACAAGGTCGCAGGGATTTGGCGCTGAAGTCAAAAGGAGAATCATGCTCGGCACCTATTCCTTATCTTCCGGTTATTACGAGGCATATTACAGGAAAGCACAGCAGGTAAGGACTTTGATAAAAAAGGATTTTGAGGATGCATTCAAAAAGGCTGACGTCATTGTCACACCGACAGCGCCGACCGCTGCTTTTAAGATCGGTGAAAAGACCTCTGACCCATTGCAGATGTATCTGTCTGATATCTTCACGATCTCTGTTAATCTTGCAGGCGTACCAGCTATCTCCGTACCATGCGGTTTTACATCACGCAACCTGCCGGTCGGCCTGCAGTTTATAGGAAAGCACTTTGATGAAGAGTCAGTTTTAAGAATCGCATATGCCTATGAGCAGAGTTCCGACTGGCACAGGAGGAAGCCGAATTTATGAAATACGAAGCTGTAATCGGCCTTGAAGTTCATGCGCAGATGTTGACAGACACAAAAATTTTCTGCGGATGTTCTACAAAATTTGGCTCAGAACCGAATACCCAGACGTGCCCGGTTTGTATCGGCATGCCCGGTGTACTTCCTGTTTTAAACAGAAAGTCCCTCGAATTTGCAGTAAAGACAGGCATTGCGACAAACTGTACGGTCTCTGTTTACAGCAGGTTCGCCAGGAAGAATTACTTCTATCCTGACCTGCCAAAGGGTTATCAGATAAGTCAGTACGAGTTGCCGATATGTGAACACGGATATTTGGAGATAATTGTTGACGGTAATACAAAAAAGATCGGTATTACGAGGATCCATATGGAAGAAGATGCAGGCAAGAACATACATGAAGGCGGGGGAAGCTTTAGTTTTGTTGATTTAAACAGGGCAGGAGTACCGCTCATGGAAATCGTCTCTGAGCCTGAGATCAGAAGTCCCCGTGAAGCTGTTGAGTATATGAAAAAACTCAGAACCATCCTGAAGTACCTCGGCGTATGCGATGGCAATATGGAGCAGGGTTCTTTACGGTGTGATGCGAATGTCTCCGTCAGACCCATAGGGCAGAAGGAATTCGGGACAAGGGCAGAAGTGAAGAACATCAATTCTTTCAAGTTCGTTGAGAAGGCGCTTGATTATGAGATAAAACGTCAGATAAAAGTCCTGGATGATGGCGGAAAGGTCATTCAGGAGACACGGCTGTGGGATTCTTCAAGAGGCATTACAGAATCCATGAGAGGAAAGGAAGAGGCTCATGATTATCGCTATTTCCCGGACCCGGACCTCGTGCCAATTATCGTTGACCAGAAGTGGATTGACGGGATAAAGACATCCCTTCCGGAATTGCCTGATATAAAAAGAGAGCGATTTGTCTCGGAATATGGATTGCCTGCAAACGACGCGGATTTTCTTGTATGTGATAAGCCGGTTGCTGACTGGTTTGAAGGTTCAGTAAATCTGGGAGGCCAACCAAAAAATGTCGCGAACTGGATGATGGGTGATTTAATGAAACTCTTAAACGAAGAGAGTAGATCCATCGAAGATTGTCCTTTGAAACCAGGACAGCTTGTTGAAATGCTGAAACTCATGGACAACGGAACTATCAGCGGAAAGATAGCTAAAACAGTTTTTGAAGAAATGTATAAGACAGGTAAAAATGCAGAGGTTATTGTCAGAGAGAAAGGGTTAGTGCAGATCAGTGACACAGGCGCAATAGAACAGGCAGTGGATGATGTCATTGCAAAATATCCCGCTGAGGTTGAAAGGTTCAAGGCAGGAGAGGAAAAACTTACCGGGTTTTTTGTAGGTCAGGTGATGAAAATAACAAAAGGCAAGGCAAATCCTCAGATAGTCAATGAGTTGCTCAGGAAAAAGCTCATGCAGCAACCTTGATTTTATATCTGCTTTCCATTTAATCTTATAACGTACTGCAGAGGCTTATTATTTTTTTGCAATTGGTTTTTCCCTGTTTACTGTTTACTATATACAGTATACTTTTTTAATAATGGAGAGGTGTCCGAGCGGCCGAAGGAGCACGACTGGAAATCGTGTGTACGCTAATACCGTACCGTGGGTTCAAATCCCACTCTCTCCGCCATCTATTTCCTAAAAATCAAGCATTCATATTACAAAAACAACCTTACAACCCGTCACCAAAACTATCTTTGTTATTTACACCAGGACAAAAAAGATTAACAGGCCCATTGATATTTACAGGATTTTCAGGAAGAGATTTTTCCCTCGCCCTCTCCGAATAGGATTAATCTTATCAGTAATTCTTCATGGCAGCGGTCCGTAAATGATGTTATTATTATCCTCATGCATTTCTGCAACTTTATTATCTGCATCAATCACTGCAATAACATATTTACCTGATGCTGTTTCGCCATATGAAAAACTGTAACTGAAACTTCTATTTGTGCTTTTACCTGTTTTGATTTTCCCTGTTAATCTTTGTTTCAGTAAGATATCTCCTTCATCATAAACATTGTTGTCTGAGAGATGAAATCTTACGTAGGAAGACAAGGCATTCTGGTTGCCTGTGTTTTGAATATTTAGTTTGCCTTTAATCTTGCATTTGATACCCTTTTTGTGATTTTTGCAGGGCTTGACTAATGTCAGCCACCCCCCTGTTAAATCAGCACCTGAACCACCTTTCAAAACCACTGTTAACATAGTCTCATCTGAGTCATTAGAAGGTATAACAAGATTCTCATGGAATGATCCTGTTGTTACGGGTGTAAGTATTAATTCCACTGTACAACTCTCGGATTGCTTCAATGTATTACCTGTACAATTGTCATTCTGCATCCTGAAAACCCACGCCCCTTCACCAGTGATCGAAAGAGTCCCAAGCATAAGGTCTCCGCTCCCCATATTGCTTATGGTAATGCCCTGCGGTGATGAACTCTGCCCTATCGTTATAGCGCCAAAATCATAAAAGACTGGTGTGACATCTATCTCTGGTTCATTTGCTCCTTTCTGGCTGAAATTGGCTTTTACTGTCCTGTTTGCATTCATGGTGACACTGGATGTAAGCCCATTGCTTGAGTCTACCCCCCCCCATGAACTGAAGTTGTATCCTTCATTTGGATTTACAGCGAGCTGAACCTGCTCATTAAGACAGTAATTGGCTTTATCTGGATTCTTTGCAACTGTGCCTGAACCTGGCGGATTAATATTTATTGTAAGGCTGTAGTCACAGTTCTGGCTGAAATTTACTGTAATGCTCTTGTTTCCATTCATACTGAGAGATGTCGGATTAATGCTTCCTGTAAAATCACCGGACCAGTTGGTAAAGCTCCATCCATTGTCGGGCATTGCTTCGATCTGTATATTTGTACCTGATGGAAACTCTCCTGACCAAGGTAAAGAATAAATATTCCCATTCACCTTTGTTGTACCATTACCATTTCTTGAAAGATTTAGGGTATAACTGATCTGGCTGAAGTTGGCGGTGACCGTCTTATTGTTGTCCATGGCAACAGCACAGGTGTTTCCAGATCTCGAATCACACCCGGACCAGTCTGAAAAAGTTGAGCTTTCATCTGCTATTGCTGTAAGAGTTACTGTCGTCTCATTAGCATATGCCCCTGTGCAGTCACTTCCGCAGTCGATACCTACAGGAGAGCTTCTTACTGAGCCATTCCCTGTGCCTGATTTTATTACATAGAGGTTTAAAAAAGGTTCAACATCTATAGAAATCGTTTTTGTATTATCTACATCGGATGCTATCGTTAATATCTCATTTCCCGATGTTCCTATAATATCTGTTGCATCATTGCTGCTGAATTCTACTCTTACAGCACCTCTATATATTCCACTATTGATATCTGTTTCGTGTAAAACAATACTAATGCCTTTAGTATCTGTAATATTACTTTTTACTGAAACAGAAGTGGCATCTGCTTCTAAAGGATTACCGTCAATACCCTCCATTTGAATGAACAAGGAGTCATCAATTTTTACTGGAGGAATAAATGGAAGCGTATAAGTATTATCAGATTTTAAACTTATTGAATCAATCAGCATTGGCGGTGCTGAAGTTAAATAAGGATTGCAGATAGCTTTACCGACGAGCACATTATCATAATAGTCATAAATAACCGAGTCTATTATTGTTGTATCGGTTGTCCCCCAGTAATTTCGTGAAGCATCAACATCAGGAGAACTATTAATACCATCCCAAAGAATATAAAAGTCATAGTCTGCATTATCAGTAATTATGTTATTGTTAACATCTGGCAAACTTTCTACTATGGAAATCCCCCCTCCTGCAATTCCAGTATTCATAGCAACTTTATTTTGCCTAATAATTGAACCGGGGTAACCCTGGCTAAATATTCCACCTCCATAATATGCTGAATTAAGTTCAATATAATTACTCAAAATAATGCTTTGTGACCTTATTGTACAGATCCCACCTCCATAACCTGAAACTGTAACAGTGTTATATCTTATTTTGTTCTCTAATATTTTGGGGGTCGAATCAATTATCCCTATCCCCCCACCATTCCATGTGGCATTGTTATGGGTAATCGAATTTTCCTTAATTAAAGGTGCGCTATCCCATTTTATGTATAGACCACCTCCTCTACCGGCCGAATTGTTATATATTTCATTATGAAGTATATAAGCATCTGAGGATAGCAAATATATTCCTCCGCCATTATTCTGTCCGGCACTATTATTATGTACTATCGTATTGGATATATATGGTGATGAATTTATACATTGTATCGCTCCTCCAATATAGGAAGAATCGTTACCACCGTATTCAACAACACTATATTCTATGATACTCCCGGAAAGATAATTCTCCGAATCATCAACTGTTGCATCGATGCTGCCATCCAGAAATGCAATCCCCCCCCAATCGCCTGGTGCAGGAAATAATTGATTTGAAGTAAATAATATTTTTTGACTATCAGTACCACGTGCCACTAATTTACCATCAATGTTTAGTCCTGTATTAATATTAAATTTAATTGTTACCCCTGGCTCAATAGTAACCGTTACCCCTGACAAGACATGTACAGTTGCAGTAACAATGTACGGACTATTTGAATTTGTCCATGTTGTATCAGATGTAATATTTCCACTTATATAAGTATCGCAATATGCTATTGAACTATTTACGACAATACATGTGCAAATGACAAGACAGAAAAATAGTCTCTTTAATAGCATCTTATCCCTCCACGACTTGATCTTTTAGTTCAAAATATATCCTCATATAATCTACATGTCAAATTATTATAAACAATTAGGACTTGAAATGGAATTGTATGAAGCAACAAATCATCGTTTTTAGACGCACTATGTCAATAATGTAATCTCAAAGACTTGCACCTAAAGAATGGTTCGGACATGCAAGCATAAAATCAACTGAGATATATGCTAAAATATGGTGTATTGATGCTTTCAGGCAGATAGAAAATGACAAGCTCGTTGACATCAAGATCGTCACTAAACCGTCACCAATTGCCTGATAAAGCCAATACAGATGCGGTGCTTAGTGGGTTCAAATCCCACTCTCTCCGCCATTTTGTCTTTCTGCAGCCTGGGAACGGCCCTTCGCAGCAGGTGGGTGTGAACCCCGTCAGGTCCGGAAGGAAGCAGCGGTAAGCATTTTTCCTGGGTGCCGGAGGTAGCCGCTCTCAGGCTGGAGAAAGACAAAGAGAAGGGATATGAGCTATTTAGTCCTTGCAAGAAAATGGAGACCACAGGGGTTTGATGACCTTATCGGTCAGGAACCGATAATACGCGTCCTGAAAAACTCCCTCGAACAGGGGAAGATCGCACATGCCTACCTCTTCTCAGGTCCGAGAGGCGTCGGCAAGACCTCTGCAGCAAGGATACTTGCAAAGGCCCTGAACTGCAAAGATGGTCCGACATCTTCGCCATGCGGCATATGCACATTCTGCACCTCAATTACAGACGGCTCTTCTATGGATGTAATGGAAATTGACGGCGCATCAAATAACAGCGTTAATGATATCAGGGACCTCAGGGAGAGGGTTAAGTATGTCCCTTCAGGCGGCAGGTATAAAGTGTATATCATTGACGAAACACATATGCTTTCTGACGCAGCCTTCAATGCCCTGTTGAAAACCCTTGAAGAACCTCCTCCTCATGTTGTCTTTGTCCTTGCAACAACAGCTCCCCGGAAGGTCCCGTCAACGGTGCTCTCACGCTGCCAGCACCTTCCCTTCAGAAGGATCTCCAGTTCTCTAATCAGGGAACGCTTAAAGAAAATATCTGATGCTGAAGGTATCAAAATCACCGGCTCTGCGACTGATATGATTGCAAGGGCAGCGGATGGAAGCCTGAGGGACTCTCTCACATTGCTCGATCAGATATCATCCTTCTCATCAGAAATAAGCGAATCTGACATAAAAGATCTCCTTGGCATAACAGACTTTGGGCTTCTCTCTCAACTCTCTCTCGCACTGATAAAAGGAGAGAGGGAAGAGATACTTAAGATAACCGGTGAACTTATCGAAAAAGGCACTGACATACGATCTTTTACCAGGGAACTTATTCAGTTTTTCAGAGATATGCTCGTTATAAGTATTGTAACAAAGCCTGCGGAAATACTTGATCTGAGCAAAGAGGAAATGGATAGTATCAGAAATATTTTATCAAAGACATCTGAAGACCATCTTACCCTCCTGCTTGCAGAATTACTGAAGGCAGAGATTGATATACGAAACGCTTCATCTCCCCGCCTTGCATTAGAGATGTCCCTCTTGAAGGTGAGTTTTTTAACCGGCCTTAAGCCGGTAAAAGAGATTATCGAACATATTGAGGAATATATAAAACTGGCTCCGGATACGGGATATGCAAAGGACAGATTTCAGAAGGATGAAAAAAAGGATGGACACAAAGAGACCAGGGATGAAATGATAGCTGCCGAAATAGAGTTGGCAGATGAAGGGACAGAGGTCAGTTCACTATCCGAACCAATGGAACAGGCATTTGAGCCTCCTGTTTCAGAGGAAATATCAATAAGTGATGATGTGTGGGACAATGCCATAAAAAAGATGGATCCGCCTCTTGCCTCTAAATTATCAAAGGCAAGCTTTAGACTTTCCGGGAACAAACTGGTCTTAACCCTTAACGGAGGGTACTCAGTTTTTTCAGATTCCATAAAAAAGAATGCAGGTTTAATTGAAGAGATTTTTTCTGAAGAACTTGGAAATAAAGTCCGTTTGGAAGTTGAAACTGTTAAGAAAAAGGCTGTTTGCAAAAAAGATCTCAAAGAAGAGGTGCTGGCTGAGCCGGCGATTCAGGAGGTCCTCGAACTGTTCGATGGAAGCAGGATCGTGGATGTAATTCCGGTAACAGAAGAGAAAGAATAGATTAATAACCCCTTATTCCACCATTACCACGGATGGAATTAAGGCCGGTGAACGGAGGATGAGATGTCGAAGAAGATGCTCGGGGATATGATGCGTGAGGCCCAGAAACTCCAGGCTAAAATGTCAGAGATGCAGGAAGAGGCAAAGAAAAAGACTGTTGAAGCTACTGCAGGCGGTGGCATGGTCACTGTTGTGGCAAATGGAGCAGGAGAGATTATCTCAATAAAGATTGAGAAGGATGTTGTGAATCCC
>Ga0315278_10000445_pt1 | contig 36223 bp, 38 predicted proteins | sample YL17G06_0_MG_FD_203880 | JGI IMG/M metagenome (GOLD analysis project Ga0315278, IMG submission 203880) | Sediment microbial communities from Yellowstone Lake, YNP, Wyoming, USA - YL17G06_0 | ecosystem: Environmental > Aquatic > Freshwater > Lake > Sediment | place: USA: Wyoming | collected... | reverse complement strand
CGTCTTCAATCAGGCTTCACGTGCCAACTTCACCTGACGCCTCCCATGACGCATGGCCGATCCTTACGATGATGCGAGAATGGATCATTTTCGCGCTTTGCCTGGGAGTCGGTGGCCACGTCGCCTTCGGCGTTGTCATGCATGCCCCCGGCCTTTGGCCATGGAGTATGACCGGATTCTATGGCTTGTTGAGCGGACTAGCTGTCTACGGTCTGGTGCAAGCGGGGAGGGGGGCTTGGAAACTGCTCCGGCACACTCCCAAGTTCCCGTCGAAGAACGGACCCAACGCCTCATGGTAAAAGGGCGAACATCCCGAGGCCAGATTCTCGGCATTGACCACTATGGCCTCACTTTCGTAAGGTAATCTTATGTCAGGCCTTCCACGTAAACCACCCGGCCCAACGTGGCCGCCAGGTCTGTCACCCAGGCCAGCTCAACCGCCAAAACCTGGTGCTTCGGAACGGGCAGACCAATTCAGATCTCTGAATGCATCGCTTCTCTATTGCCCTTCCTGCCGAGTGGCGACCCCGACACGCGAACGACTCCTGCTCGTGCTCCCGACCGGAAATCTGTATGAATATCTCTGCCAGCACTGCGGTACGTCGACCGGCTCCAAGACCGACAACCAATAGGCGACTGCGCCCGTTCAAGAGCCGCAATGAGGAGGAGAAACGGGTCTTCCTCTCATCACGCATGGACAGAACATTCGGTCGAGATCCACTCACTGCATACATGCCGAAGAAAGCGACTGGCCAATCAGCCCTGCTTGATCATCCATTCCAGGGGAATGCCTTCTTCGATGAGCATGACAGGAATGTCATCGCGGATAGGATACAGCATCTTTCGGTCGTCTCTGATTAACCCTCCATCGAGGAGTTCGGTGACCGGCTTACTCGACTTATTTTTCAATTGACCACGGCTCACGGCCTCGTTCAACTTGGCAATCAGCTCGTCATCAGCCAAACTCACATTCTGCTTCGTGTCGGGGCAACAGAGAATGGCGAGAAGATCCTTGTCGATTTTGACCGGACGCCTTGCTTCCATACGTTCTGCCATAAAATCCCCCTTCTGTGAATCTAGCTGATCCGTCTTTCATACAATAGATGACCGATATCGAAGAGATCAAGTCCTGTACGCAGGCTCTATTTCGTGTTACGGTTTCTGCTAGACTAAGATCCTCTTGAACGGATGTGAGGAAGCCAGCAGCGATGTCAAAGACCTTGTGGCAGTACTCCTTGGCCGGATTGTTGGTTCTCGTGCCGGCCTGGGCCACATTCTTGATCCTTTCCGCACTATTTCACGCACTCAACGAATTGATCCACGATCTCCCGTGGGATATCGGAACCAGACAGAGACCTGGGCTCAGCCTCGTTTTGTTTCTGTTCCTTGTTGTTATTATCGGCGCCATCGCCACCCATGTAATCGGACGACGTATGATCACCCAGACAGAACGGTGGATCGAGCACATTCCACTGGTCCGCAGTGTCTACATCACCCTCAAAGGGATGACCGATCTTCTTAATTTCCGTTCTCGCTTCGGGCGCAGCACCGTGGTGGCCTTCCCGTTTCCTCGAGACGGTCTCTGGGCAATCGGTTTTATCATGGGAGCCGCACCGCCGGCGCTACAAGTCGCACCAGCAACAAGCTTGCTCATGGTATTTGTGCCAACGGCCATTCATCCGTTCACCGGCTTCCTCGCGTTTGTCCCCCAGCCACAGCTACGTCCGATCAATCTGGCACCGGAAGACGCCATCAAGATGGAGTTTACCGCCGGTTTGTACAAACCGGAAACCGGATGGTTACAAGCCCCAAAGACAACGGCCTAATTCCCATGCCAGTCAACGACCACCTGAACATCAGACTCGCTAGGCCAGAAGATGCGGCCACGATCTCATCGTTCAGTGCAGCCATGGCTCTTGAAACAGAGGGTCGCCACCTCGATCTCGACCGCCTGCATCTCGGCACCATCGCCCTGATCGAAACCCCCGCGCGTGGCTTCTTCATCGTCGCAGAACTTGAACAGGGCGACCACCGCCAACTCGTCGGACAGCTGATGGTCACATATGAATGGAGCGATTGGCGTAACGGCGTCTTCTGGTGGATTCAGAGTGTGTATGTTGACCCCGCCTGGCGCCGCCAGAGCGTCTTTCGTCGGATGCATGAAACCGTTATGGTCAGCGCTAAGACAAGCCCGATCGTCTGTGGGGTCCGTCTGTACGTCGAAGAGAGCAACAGCGCTGCGCAGGCAGTATACCGTAGAGTGGGACTCACTCCGTCATCCTATGCCATATTTGAAACCGATTTTATTCTGGCCCACCCAAAGAGTTTAGCGGATCGTCCAAACGAAGCCTAACAAAAGGAGTGCTCGTGTTATTTGTGAAGCAGCTAGCTAGTATCATCATCGTCCTGGCCCTGATACTGCTTCAGGGCTGTGCGTTTAACCGAGGCACCCTCGGAGACGACATCAGACCTGAGGCCGTCGCTGCGATCAAGAAGACCGCGACCACGAAGGCAGAAGTGCTCTCTCTACTCGGGGCACCGGATCGGCTTCTCCAAGTAAATGGCCGCGACGTGTTTCAGTACTATCGATACGACGCCAAAGCGGGCAGCTTGCTGCTCATCATCATCAATTTTTCACGCTTGTCCATCAAGAGCGATGACCTGTTCGTCATCCTTAACCATGAAGGGATCGTCGAGGACGTCATTTCATCAAAGCGAACGGATGGACTAGAGTTTCGTTTCTGGCCTTTTGGAGAATGAAATGAAGCTCCCTCTGTCCGGGCTTTGCCCCATACTCCTCTCCACGGTGATGTGCGTGACCTTCTTCGGCTGTAACGTCGCTCGCATCACCCTGAATACCCCGCTCACGCAGGATGACGTGGCCTTTATCGTTCCGGGGCAAACCACATTGGCCGATGTGATCACCAAGCTAGGCTCGCCCGATTCCATAACCGACTCACATAGAGGAATTGTCACAACATACCGCTTCCACGACATGACGTATTCCCGTGTCAATTTTGGTTGGTTGCTGAGACCTTGGTCGCCCGTCGACCCGGATCTGATCATTTCACGTACTGGCTTTGGCGCCGATGCATTCGAATTACTCTATGACTCCGATTGGGTCGTCACGCACCAGAGCTTTCTCCGCCATCTCTCCGGTTCTCGCTTCAATCCGTATCCCTTTTAACACTCAGTCCTTTGCCACCTCCCAGCGAATTGCTGCATTCCACTGACCCCGCTATAATGCGAGCCATGGAGCCAGAATCATCCGATCGCACTTCGCACCCTCACAGTGACATCACGTCCACCTCCTATATCCCGGCCGACAAGGACACAGAGTTTCTTCAGCGGGAAGAACTTCGCTCGGTCCGGATCGGGCTCGAACTTCTCAAGCCAGAGTTGATCCAGCGCGAACAAGGCATCCTGTCGACCATTGTTGTATTCGGCAGTGCCAGGCTGCAGGAGCCGTCTGTCGCTCGTGAAACTCTGAGAGTGAGGGAAGAAGAGGCAGCTCGATCCCCAACGGACCATCGATGCCGGCAACAAGCGGCCATTGCCAAACGGCAACTCAATCTTTCGAAATACTATAACGTGGCACGCGAATTCAGCCGCCTCGTCTCATCCACATGCCAAACCGACGGGCGATGCGACTATGTCGTGATCACCGGAGGCGGCCCTGGCATCATGGAAGCCGCGAATCGCGGTGCCGACGACGTGAAAGCCAAATCCATCGGCCTCAACATCACCTTGCCCCATGAACAGCGTCCCAATCCCTACATTACCCCTGAGCTCTGCTTTCAATTTCGCTATTTCGCCATCCGCAAGATGCATTTCCTGATCAGAGCCAAAGCGCTAGTCGCGTTTCCTGGAGGATTCGGTACCCTCGATGAGCTGTTTGAAACACTGACGCTGGTCCAAACAGGCAAAGCCCAAAGTGTGGTCATCGTCCTCGTAGGACGGGCCTTTTGGGAACGTCTAATCAACTGGCAGATGCTCGTCGAGGAGGGGCTGATCGGAGAGGAGGAGCTGCAATTTTTTCATTACGCCGAAACGGCCCAGGAGGCCTGGGATCTGATCTGGCGCCACCATGGAGTGATATCATCGTGAAGCTCTCTTTTCACGGCGCAGCACGATCTGTCACCGGAAGTCGCCACATGATAGAACTACCCGGATGCCGGCTGCTGCTGGATTGCGGGCTCTTTCAAGGGCGCCGAGAGGAGGCGCTTCGCCAGAACCAGGACTTGGGCTTCGATCCGCATTCGATCAGTGCCGTCTTGCTGTCCCATGCCCACGTCGACCATTCCGGCGCCTTGCCGATGCTCCAGAAACACGGTTTTCCCGGGAAAGTGCACCTCACCAGAGCCACCGCCGACTTGACGGAACTCATGCTGGAAGATTCGGCTCATGTCCAGGTCAGTGACTGCAGCTACGTCAATAAGAGGGAACAGCGGAAGGGAAAGGCTTGCGTCAGACCCTTTTACAATACCGATGACGTCCGCAAGGTGGTTCGACGATTCGAGGGCACGCGATACGGCGACCTGCTCAAAGTCTCCCCACGGGTGACCGCGTCCTTTCACGACGCCGGACATATTCTCGGATCGGCTGCCATTCGGGTGAAATACACGGCGCGCGGCAATACGACCACCCTGCTTTTTAGCGGAGATCTTGGCCGCTCCAACATGCCAATTCTTCGAGATCCTGAGCCACCAGCACCCTGCGACGTGTTGATTCTTGAGTCGACCTATGGCGATCGTCTGCACGAAGCCGACCGGGAGGTTATGAAACAGAAGGCGCTGGCCCTTCTCACCCATGCCAAAACCCACAAGAGCAAGATTATCGTCCCGGCATTTGCCGTTGGTCGGACCCAGGAATTGGTCATGCGGATCAAAGAACTCGTCGGCGAGGGCCGCCTCGATCCCATCCCGATCTATATCGATTCCCCGCTGGCCTCTCGGGCCACGGATGTCTTTCGTCGCCACCCGGAATGCTACGACGAAGAAACCACCAAAACCTTCACGTCCTCTGGCGACCTCTTTGCCTCTCGCTATATCCATTTTGTCTCCTCGCCGGAAGACAGCAAGCGCCTGAACGATATGAAAGGCCCCTGCGTTATCATCTCCGCCTCCGGCATGTGCGAAGGCGGCCGCGTCGTGCACCATCTCAAGCACGCGATTCAAGACGAAGCGAACGTGATCGTGTTCGTGGGCTTTCAAGCCGAGCATACCCTTGGACGCAAACTTGTCGAAGGATGGGATGTCGTTCCGATTTTCGGTGTCCCCACTCCACGACGGGCGCAGATCGTCAAATTCAACGGGCTCTCAGCCCATGCGGATCGCCAGGATCTCCTGGCCTACGTGCGTGCCATCACTCCGGCCCCCAGTAAGATTTTTCTCGTTCATGGCGAAGAGAAGCAGGCGCTCTCGCTGGCCGCTGCCATTCAGGGGGAACATCCCCAGGTTGAGGTCACGGTCCCCCATTTTGGTTCGAGTCATGAGATCTAACGGCATCGCCCGTAAGACCGTCTCGTTGCTGATCTTGGCCATCGGGATCTGCGTAGCCTCGTTTACTTCCGTCCAAGCCAGTGAGCCGGATGAATCTCGATTGCGGGCTCGTGCTCTTGGTATCGTCGTTGGCTCCTATGCGCCGGGACCGCTCAACGCGATCACAGACGTGGCCGGTGTCACCGTGGGCCAGACCACCCTTATTTCCGGCGACGGGCAACTGAAGCCTGGGCACGGTCCGGTACGAACCGGCGTGACAGTGGTCATCCCTCGCGACGATGTGTGGCGCAAGAAAGTGCCGGCTGGGTCGTTCGTGCTCAATGGGACCGGCGAGATGACCGGGCTCGCCTGGGTCAGCGAATCGGGCTTCCTCGAATATCCAATCGCCCTGACAAATACGCTCAACGTGCCTCGAGTGGCCAACGGGGTCATGGACTGGATGATCGAGCGCTATCCGGAGATCGGCATTACCGACGATACCCTGACACCAGTGGTCGCGGAATGCGACGATGGGCGGCTGAACGACATTCAAGGGCGTCATGTCTCCGAAGCGGATGTGGTAAACGCGCTCAACGGCGCCTCCTCCGGAGTCGTGCAGGAGGGATCCGTCGGTGCCGGAACAGGGATGGTGTCCTATGGATTCAAGGGTGGCATCGGGACCTCGTCACGGCGATTACCAGAGATCGAAGGCGGCCATACGATTGGTGTGCTTGTCAATGCGAACCACGGGCGACGGCCTGAACTGGTTGTTGGAGGCGTTCCGGTCGGTCGGCTCTATGAGGCTGTTCCTCCCGTCGCACAGGCTCTTTTGCCAGGACAAAGTGAAGGCTCGATCATCGTCATTATTGCCACCGATGCTCCGCTCGATGGCCGCCAACTCTCGCGGCTGGCGAAGCGTGCCGCGCTGGGTCTGGCGCGCACAGGTTCCTCGGCACAGCATGGCAGCGGAGACTTTATGCTGGCCTTCTCGACCGCGAACGTCATCCCGCATTATCCGAAAAACCGAACCTACACATTGACCCAGTTGGCCGATACCCATATAAACCCGCTCATCACTGCAACAGTTGAAGCGACTGAGGAGGCGATCCTCAATGCGCTGACGATGGCCACCACTGTCGATGGACGCGACGGCCGTCGCGTCGAGGCCATCTCCCTCACCAGACTCCGTGCTATTCTCGGCCACCCCGCCAAGTAGCGGCGGCGGATCAGTCCCCTCGCTGACAGAGGATTCCCTCGCTTGCATTTCCCTCTCCTGCCTCGCTATCCTCTCGTGACTCTCTTGCGCCTGGAGGATTGGCATGAACGAGTACCAACTTGGCGGTGGTTTACGTCTCTTAACCGCGGTGGAAAAAACCGACGCGTTTAGCGAGTTTTTGAAAGCCCGCATGGTTCGCGCCTTGGAGACAGAAGATCCCGCCGAACTGCACTATCTCCTGGCCCAACTCGACGACTACCATTCCTACATGTGGCGCTACTATAACAAGCTGGCTAAAGACCGACCGGAACGGATGGACCCAGGGGTCTAACCTCATCAGCGACCGACGGGCGAAACATTCGTACGATGATGACTTCTTCCACAGGCACGACCATTCCGGCCACGCTTCAATTCGCAACCGCACTCTCGCGCAAGACCGACACGGAAGCTGCCGTCCGCGATCTCGCGGATGCCATCCGGATGCAAATCGGCACGGCCCCCATTGATCTGGCCTTCGTCTTTTTCTCCTCCCACCATGTGGCCAAAGCTTCTATGATCTCGACCATGTTGCAGAAGGAACTGCGGGCGAAGGTCTGCCTGGGCTGTTCCGGAGAAGGCGTCATTGCTGGCGCCGAAGAAATTGAAACCGCTGCAGCCCTGACCGTCTGGGTTGCATGCCTTCCTGATGTCAGACTGACTCCGCTCCAGCTCTCCGTGTCTCAGCTGCAGGACCAAATCCGCATGCCTGAGTGGCCGGAGCCGGGACTCGAGGATTCGACATTTCTCCTGCTCGCTGATCCCTTTTCGACGCCGATGCAGGAAGTCCTGTCCCTCATGATCGACCGATACCCTCACGGCAAAGCAGTCGGGGGCCTCGCCGGCGGAGGTCAGGACTCAGGAGAGAATCGACTGCTCCTCAATGATCAGGTCTTCGACGGGGGCGTGGTGGGGGTGCAACTCACCGGACCAATCGCCGTGCGAACCGTGACCTCGCAAGGCTGCCGTCCGATCGGCGAACGGTTTGTCGTGACCAGAGCGGAAGGAAATCTGATCTATGAACTGGGTGGAGTCTCAGCCTTGAAACGGCTGCAGGACGTCTTCGAGTCCCTGGGAGGAGCCCAACGCCGCGATGCCCACTGCGCGTTGCACCTGGGAATCGTGATCGATGAGCACGGGAGTCATTTTGAGCGGGGCGACTTCCTCGTTCGGAACCTCATTGGAGCCGATCAACAGGTCGGCGCCGTTGCGATCGGAGATGCCGTTCAGGAAGGCCAGACAGTGCAGTTCCACCTTCGCGACGCAAAGTCTGCGAGCGACGACTTGCACTTTCTCCTGGCCACGGATCGAACGAAGCACCAGAGTCCCCCACTCGGGGCCCTCCTGTTCAGCTGTTGCGGGCGAGGAGAGGGACTCTTCGGTCACCCCCATCACGACAGCGGCGTCGTGAGAGAACGGCTTGGCCCCATCCCGACGGCGGGATTCTTTGCCCAAGGCGAGATTGGTCCGGTCGGAGGGCGCAACTTCCTGCACGGCTACACAGCGAATGTGGTCATTTTCGCCGAGCCTGACTCTCACAAGAAACATCAGTGAGAGCCGTTCATTGAGCCTTCGAGCAGGATCGCCAGCTTGGACGTTGACAGGATAGCCTATACGCCGAAATTTTTACTTTGTTGTCGTCCGTACATAATTGTGTTTGGGTGACTGACGGTCAGGAAAGGAGCCACCATGCCATTTGAGGAAGCAGGTGCCGATGGGAAGGAAGTCACGACGTCATCGGGGTTGCAGTATGTCGATCTTACGACCGGAACCGGAGCGACGGCAGAGACAGGACAGACCGTCACCGTGCATTACACGGGCTGGCTAGAAAATGGGGAAAAATTCGACAGCTCCGTGGACCGGGGCCAGCCTTTCTCTTTTCCTCTGGGAGCTGGACGAGTCATCAAAGGATGGGACGAGGGCGTCAAGGGCATGAAAGTGGGCGGGAAGCGAAAGCTGACCATCCCCTCGAAGCTCGGTTATGGCGCGCAGGGGGCAGGTGGCGTGATTCCTCCACCTGCGACGTTGATTTTCGACGTCGAACTGCTTGGCCTGTAAGCGACGCGATGCAACGCACCCCGCTGATCACGCACCATCAAGCCTGCGGTGCCAAACTCGTTAATTTTTCCGGATGGGAGATGCCCATCCAATACAGTGGTGTCGTGGACGAGTACCACACCGTCCGTTCCCATGTCGGGCTCTTCGATGTGAGCCATATGGGGCGGGTGCGAATCGCCGGATCGGGTGCGGTCTCCTTCCTCCAACGAGTCACCACCAACGATGTCGGCAAGCTCGCCGTTTCTCAAGCCCAATATTCCATGGTCTGCAACGAGAACGGCGGCATCAAAGACGACGTCTTCGTCTATCGGCTCACCGCGGACGAGTTTCTCTTGTGCGTGAATGCCTCGAACCGCGGGAAGATCCTGTCGTGGCTACAATCCCAGCTCGCCCAGGACAAGACGGTTCGCCTCGAAGACCGGTCAGTCGAATTGGCCCAGGTCGCCGTTCAAGGTCCCAAATCGCGCGAGCTGCTCATGAGTCTTGGCGGGACGGTTCTCGAAGGGCTCAAGCTCCATCATACGTGCGACGGCACGATCGGCGGCCTTGCCTGCTTGCTGGCTCGGACCGGCTACACCGGTGAACTGGGCTATGAGATTTATATCGACGCAGACAAGGTCGGTCGCCTCTGGGACCTGCTCATCGACAAGGGACAGGCCTGGGGCCTCAAGCCGGCCGGGCTCGGGGCGAGGGATATTCTTCGTTTAGAGATGGGCTATTTGCTCTATGGCAATGACATGGGCGAAGAAACGACGCCACTCGAAGCCAATGCGGACTGGACCGTCAGTTTCCAGAAGGGCGAGTTCATCGGCAGTCAGGCGCTCCTGTCTCAGAAACAGGCCGGAGTCACTCGCCGGTTCGTGGCCTTCGAACTCGTCGAGAAAGCCGTACCTCGCCACGGATTCAGAATCCTTGACCCGACGACCTCCCTCCCCATCGGCGACGTCACCAGCGGCAATCTCTCGCCGCTCCTCCAGAAGGGCATCGGGCTGGGCTATGTGCCTCTGCGCTACGCGGAGCCCGGCACGTCTATCCTGATCGAAATTCGTAGCAAGAGCGTCCATGCACACGTCGTCAAGCCACCGTTCTATAAGAAGCGTAAGGTTTAGCCCGTGCAAACCAAGAACATCTATACAGGCATCGTGGTGACCTTGAACGTCGATACCGTCACGCTGCCCAACGGCCTCACGGTCGACTTGGAAGTGGTGCGCCATCCGGGAGCGGCCGCGGTGGTGCCACTGAAAGACGATGGCACGGTTGTCTTGATTCGGCAGTTTCGCCACGCGGCGGGAGGGTTCATCTACGAAATTCCTGCGGGGAAACTTCATCCTGGTGAAGACCCCTTAGCCTGCGCGGCACGCGAATTAGAGGAAGAAATCGGATACAAAGCCGGTAAGCTCGAGCTCCTCTCCAGCATCTTCACCGCGCCGGGCTTCACCGACGAAGTGATTCACATCTACAAGGCGACTGGATTGACGATTGGCCGGCAACAGCTGGATCGTGATGAGGTCCTCGAGGTGATCGAGATGCCTCTACTGGAAGCGATGAGGATGATTGAGACAGGAGCGATCAGGGATGCGAAGTCGATCGTGGGATTATACACGGTGTATCTTCGGAGCAGTACCAGGTAGGAGGAACGACCAAGGGGCCTCCTGCTCTAGGCAGGAGGCCCCTTAGGCCGGCTAGGCTCGCCAAAGAAAAGGGATTACTTGCCCTTCTCGTCTTTCTTCTTTTCGTCCTTCTTGTCGCCGAATGTGTCGGCGTGGGGCTTCTTCTCGTCCTTCTTCTCGTCTTTCTTCTTCTCGTCAGCGTACACGAGGACGTGGCCGCCCTTCTTCTCGTCCTTCTTTTCCTTCTTCCCCTCTTCGCCGGCAAAGGAAGGAGCGCTGAACGTCACTGCCACTGCAACCGCCATGATGGCCATCAAAATACGCTTCATAGTATGTCACCCCATATTTAGTGTTTGAAGATTGTGCCACTCATCGGCACTCACCCAGCGTATTCAGCAAGCTTAGTGCCGGACAGTTACACTATAGCCCTAATCAATTATATCAATTAGTTGAGAGCCTCAACCGATAGAGGCCTGAAGGGTCAGACCTTCGTTTTTCTGTGGCAGAATGGCTGAGGGTTGGCTAAAGCGCCTCAAGGGTAGGCAGCAGCCCAACGCCGGCTCTCGCAATTATGAAAATGCAGAGGCAAACGATGAAACGTCCAACAACCCTTACAGCCAGCGTGATTGTGAGAAGCACTGCGAAGGGGCTACAAAGAGCTCTCTCGGCAAAGCGGCTCAAGGACCACATTCGCCCAGGCCTGCGTGTGCTCTCCGTCGGCATCAATCCAGGCCTCCGTTCAGCAGCCACAGGCCATCACTTCGCCGGTTACTCTAACCGTTTCTGGAGACTTTTATTCGAGTCTGAACTTGTATCCGAGCCATTCACATACCACGACGATTGGCGCCTGCCGGATTGGGGCCTCGGCCTGACAAACATCATCCAACGACCTAGTGCAGGGCTCGATGTGCTCAAGCTTCGGGAATATGCAGCTGGCCGGAGGAGGCTAATGGTCACAGTGACACGCTATCGCCCTCAAAGGGTCGCCCTGCTCGGTGTCACGATCTATCGCACGCTGTTTCCAGACCATCTGACCGGACGAATCTGCCTCGGAATGCAAGACAAGACCTTGGTCGACCGCCCTGTGTTTGTCCTGCCTAATCCAGCGGCCGGAATGCCCAATATTCATACCGAACGATGCTGACCGCCTTCCGCACGCTGCGCAATGCGACCACCAAGCCTCTTCAAGGTGCAGCAAAGAGAAGAAGAGCCGCAGGGCGCCAGGACCAGGTGTAGCTAATTTCTCACAACCATTGTGTTGTCATGACAACAGGGATGTGGCCAGACTGTGAGGTATTCTCGATAAAAGAAAGATTTTTCAAAGGCATAGAAACCCTCCTTGAACTGGCACCTGGATTGCTTTAATTTTCGCGAGTCGTGCCTGTAGATCCCCTTTCATAATTGGTAGACGAAGATGAAGAAAACATTTCTTGTTCTGTTCGCTTGTTGGATCTGGACGACCCCCGATACCCTCGTGGCGCAACAATCACCCCAGCTATTAATTGATGGAGCGATGAAAGAATGCCGTACAGGTCGCGTCGCGCAAGACAGGGCCAGCCGAGTCGCCCATTTTGAGAAAGGCCAGGCCCTGGGGGAAGAAGCCGTGGCCTTGGACGATCGATCGGCTGAGGCACACTTCGCGCTATTTTGTAATTTGGGCGAATTGATGCGGGTTGATGGGGAACTGAGCATCACATCGGTCATGGGATTCCGTCGCATGACGAAAGAGCTCGACCGGACACTAGAACTCGCGCCTGATCACCTTGACGCCCTGTCGGCCAAAGGGACCTTTCTCGTCAGGCTTCCTTCCATGCTTGGAGGAGACAGGGACAAGGGTGAGAAGCTCCTCCGGTACGTGCTCCTGAAAGAACCGCAGTCCGTAAACGCCAGGCTCAGCCTAGCCAAGAGCTATTGTGCCAACGGTCGCCACAGTGAAGCCCTCTCACTCGCCTCCGAAGCACTTGATCTTGCCCAAGCCCAACGGCAGGATGACTTCGTGCCTGAAGCGGCAAAAGTGGTGGCTCAGCTCCGGACCAACGCCACCAAGGCAAATTAGCCCTCCTCCACTGTCCTTCTGGAACCAGCTGTCAAATCATGCTATCTTCAGCCCCAGGCATGAAGAGTCATTCGTCTCTTGTTCCTCTTTGCGCTTCATGAAATACACTTCAAGGCTTTTCACCATCCTGTCAGGAGCTCACGATGTTACTCGACGGTAAGAAGGGACTCATCATCGGGGTTGCAAACAAACACAGCATCGCCTGGGCCATCGCCCAATCGGTGGCAGGCCAGGGCGCCAAGCTGTTCTTCAATTATCAGGGGGAGCGGCTCCGGGAGAACGTCGAAGAGCTGGTGGCCACTATGCCTGGCGCGAAGGCCTTTCCCTGTGACGTAGGAGACGATGCGCAAATCGCAGCATTGATGCAGAGCGTGGGGAAAGAAACTCCGAAGCTCGACTTCCTCGTCCACTCAGTCGCCTTTGCCCCGCGCGAAGAACTTATGGGGCAGTTCGTGAATACCACGCGGCAAGGATTTGCCACTGCGCTTGATGTGAGTGCCTATTCGCTCGTCGCTGTCACCAAAGCCGCCCTGCCCTTGATGACTGACGGCGGCTCCGTCGTCACGCTTACCTACCTCGGAGCGGAACGGGTCGTGCCTCACTACAACGTCATGGGAGTCGCCAAAGCCGCGCTCGAAGCCACCGTTCGCTATCTGGCCCACGACCTCGGCCCGAAGAACATCCGGGTGAATGCCATCTCCGCTGGTCCGATCAAGACTCTCGCGGCCCGCGGCGTCTCCGGCATCAGCAAGATGGTGGATCACCACCGTGAGTTCGCACCTCTCCGCCGCGCAACGGAACAAGGCGAAGTCGGGGACACAGCGTTGTTTTTGGTCAGTCCACTAGGACGTGGGATTACCGGAGAAGTGATCTACGTTGACGGGGGCTATAACATTCTGGGGTCACTGGCGTCAGCGGACTAACGTGAAGCATAGGCTTTGTCCCTCGAGAAGCGAGATACGAACGACACTTCATACATTATGTTTATTCGAGCGTCCGCCTGAGGGTTTTCAATTTCCCTCGCTTCGTCTTACTCTCCAACCGCCGCTGCTTCGAACCCTTCGTCGGCTTAGTAGCTCTGCGCTTCTTGCGGGGGATCGCCACGCTCCGAATGAGCTCACTCAGCCGAGTGAGAGCATCCTCTCGATTCTGCTCCTGGCTCCGATGCTGCTGCGCCTTGATCGTAATCACCCCATCAGCTGAAATCCGATGGTCTCTGAGCTTCAGCAGCTCTTCCTTGTAGAACGGGGGCAAGGACGAGGCAGCAATATCGAACTGCAGATGAATCGCGGAAGAAACCTTATTGACATTCTGCCCGCCGGCACCTTGCGAACGCATCGCATGGATGTCGATTTCAGAGTCGGGGATGATGACGTGTGAGGAGATGTGCAGCATCGAAATCACGGATGTTGAAAAAACCCGTCAGCTTCTTTCTCGTATCGCTCAGACTCTCAACGTTCCCCAGAGGGTACGCCTCGGGCCTTCACTCGCCGCGGACTAACTGAACGACCTTTTCGAACATCCTTTTATCAACTTTAACGAGTCTGCCCCTTTGCTCTGTTTATCAGAGGGCATTCAGTAAATACGTTTCCATCTCTTAAACGCCCGAACATCTTCAGCCAAAAGCGAGAACCACTCTCCGTTCTTGCGTTTCTCTGCAAACCTGACATGCCAATAGCGCTCTACGCCCGCAGGATCATTCCGTCTTGATGCGGTGGACTGGCTCTAGTTGCTCGGGAAGCTCAACGCTAATTTCGCCTTCCCGTCGTATTGGGTTGTTCGTTTGACCAATCTTGTACTCTCGACGTGACCCATGCCTAACGAGATAGACATACCCCAAGGAATGACCTTCGGTTGATCCTTCGCAAACGTTTAATGGTCTGAGGGTGACAGCCTGGGCACAGAATGGAACGATATCTTCAAATCCCTCATGCGTCCGACAGTATTCAAGCACCCTCGCTGCACGTTGAGACTTAGGCCCCAGTCGTTTGAAAGCGGACCGATCCGGGAACGTCTTGTCTCCCTTGCGTTTGACCATGAGCTGACCTTCAATTGGAAAACTCTGAAGCTCACGAATGAGATAAATGTATTTTCGAATCAGGACCTCAGGGTCATGCGAAGTGCTGAACAAATTCGACTCACATCCAGCCTCGCGGACAGCATCGCCCCAACGAAGCCAATATTTGGGATACCAGTCAGCCTTTTTAACACCTGTCTCAGATTCGAATCGCTGACTTCCTGGCGCCTTCCCACTATCTGCCTAGGCGATACGGCAAATCATTTCGAGGATCTGCTTCTTGTCCATCACGGTGCTTGTGGTTTTCTAACTAGTAGCGCTATTGCGGCATGTCGCTGCAGGTTGCAAGGCAGTCATTGGTAACCTGTTGACGGGGAAGTGTACTGCAAAGTCTGACGTGTATCCAGTTTCATAGTCGACCGGTAGCCGCGGTGCTTGGCAGTCGCCCTTGTTGAAGCAACTGGAACCCACCGAGTCTCTGCCTGGAAGGAAGGTGAAAACTAACCAGTCCGCGATAGAATTTCAAATGATTCCGCCAGGCGGAGACCAGAGGGGTCACTCCGATAGGCACGGAAACGGCCAGTCTCTCGCACGTGGCATCTGAGACTGCGCCACTGAAAACGTAGACTTACACTATGCGGTGAGGTGATATACGAATGAACTGAGGTCGATAGAGCGCTAGGACAGTTCCGGCAGGCGATCGATAATTTTCAACCGCACTTCATCTCCTACCTGCATTTGCACCATCTTGGTCGCGAGATTCTCGCGAACACGATGGGCATCCTCCAGCTTGAACTGCACCTGGCCTCCGCTTTGTTCGACCAGGTGATACAACAACAGCGTGGTCAGGTGTTTGAGGTCTTCGTCGGTAGTATGTGCGCTTAGATTCAAGATTTTCGACATTGAATAGGCCTCACCGTGAGAATTGGTCAGGCTCCTTTATCGCTGACTGGTTGGCCATATCACAATGCCCCAAAGGAGGGGGAGCCGAGCGTCGAATGGTCAAGGCCCACCTGCTCTCCTCGTGATTTCAACATCTTATCTGGAGCCGTGGCTTGCAGGGATTCCACGAACGGGATCGGGAAGAACACTAACTGGAATAGGCCTCCATCGGTGGGCAGGTGCAGACGAGATGGCGATCTCCATAGGCTTCATCGATGCGGCTCACGCTTGGCCAGAATTTATGGTCGCGTACCCAGGGAGCGGGAAATGCCGCCTGCTCACGGCTGTAGGGTCGGTTCCATTCGTTGGCCGTCACCACCTGTGCGGTATGGGGAGCATTCTTCAACAGATTATTGGTGCGCGGCTGGCGGCCCTTAACGATGTCTTGCATCTCGGCATGAATCAAGATCATCGCCTCGCAGAACCGGTCCAATTCGGCCCTTGATTCGCTCTCCGTCGGTTCGATCATGAGCGTCCCGGCAACCGGGAACGAGACCGTGGGAGCATGGAACCCATAATCCATCAATCGCTTTGCGACATCCATCGCTTCGACCCCCGCAGTCTCCTTGAACTGACGAAGGTCGAGAATGAACTCGTGTGCGACGAACCCTGATATCCCCCTATAGAGGATAGGATAGTATTTCTCCAGTCTCTTGGCCATGTAGTTGGCGTTCAAGATTGCCACCTGCGTCGCCTTGGTCAATCCATCGCGCCCCATCAGGGCGATGTAGACCCAGGAAATCGTGACGATGCTGGGGCTGCCATAGGGCGCCGCCGACACCGGTCCAATGGAATCTTGCCCGCCCAGTCGTGTCACCGGATGGCCGGGAAGAAATGGTGCCAGATGTCGCGCTACACCGATCGGCCCCATCCCGGGACCACCACCGCCATGGGGGATACAGAAGGTTTTGTGCAAATTTAGATGGCACACATCCGCGCCGATGTCCCCGGGCCGACAGAGTCCCACCTGCGCATTCATGTTGGCCCCATCCATATAGACTTGCCCGCCATGCGTATGGACGATCTGACAGATGCGCCTTACGTCCGCCTCGAAAACACCGTGGGTCGATGGGTAGGTCAACATGAGTGCCGACAGCCGATCTCGATGCTGAGCGGACTTTGCTTCAAGATCGGTTAAATCTACATTGCCCTGTCGATCGCAGGCAACCGCCACAACCGTCATGCCCGCCATGGCTGCACTAGCTGGATTCGTGCCGTGCGCGGACACGGGAATCAAGCAGACATCCCGATGCTCTTCACCCTGACTCCGATGATACGCCCGGATCACCATCAGTCCCGCGTACTCGCCCTGAGAGCCTGCGTTCGGTTGCAAGGATACAGCGGAGAATCCCGTAATCTCAGCCAGCCATGCCTCTAGCTGATGGAACAACTCTTGATACCCTTTGGTTTGCTCTTGCGGCGAAAAGGGATGAATCCGTGAGAATTCAGGCCAGGTGACCGGCAGCATCTCGGCCGTCGCATTCAGCTTCATGGTGCAGGATCCCAAAGGGATCATCGAATGGACAAGCGACAGATCCTTCGCCTCGAGGCGGTGGATATACCGCAGCATCTCATGCTCAGCATGATAGCGATTAAACACCTCGTGGGTCAGGTACTTACTGGTACGGGCGAGATTTGTCGTGAAGCCTGTGGTGACGCTGTAGCTCAAGTCCCTCACCTGAAAAGGCAGACGATCATGACCGACAAAGATTTCCATCAGGCCCTTGATTTCGTCTTCCGTACTCAACTCATCCAGCGCAATCCCAATGGAGTGGTCCTCATGGAGACGAAGATTGATAGCGGCTTCGTTGGCCCTGATCAAAATGGGCTCAGACTGCATCTTCGTCAGGCGAACCCGAATCGTATCGAAGAACTCTTCCCCTGCGACATCGAATCCGAGCAGCCGCAATCCCGCTGCCAGCATCACAGCCAAGCCATGCACACGCTCGGCAATCCGACGCAATCCCACTGGCCCGTGGTAGACCGCATACATGCTCGCCATAATGGCCAGGAGGACCTGCGCCGTACAAATGTTGCTCGTTGCCTTCTCACGCCGGATGTGTTGTTCCCGTGTCTGCAGGGAGAGTCGGCTGGCGGGCTTCCCCGTGACGTCTTTAGACACGCCAACGATGCGTCCCGGCATCTGCCGCTTGAATGCCTCAGCGGTCGAAAGAAACGCGGCGTGGGGACCCCCAAATCCGAGCGGGACCCCAAATCGCTGAGTGGAACCTATGGCGATATCGGCGCCGAATTCTCCCGGTGGGCGCAAGAGTGTCAAGGCCAGCAGATCGGTGGCGACCACCACAAGAACCCCGGCCGCGTGGGCCTGTGCCACGAGTGCACCGTAATCCCCGACATAACCGTCAGTGGCCGGATACTGGAGCAGAATACCGGCGAGCTGAGGATTAGAAATGTCGATGATCTGCGTCCGCCCTACGCGCAGCGTTATGCCGAGCGGTTCAGCCCGCGTCTGCATAACCGCAATGGTCTGGGGATGACAGTCCTGCGAGACAAAGAACTCATTCCGTTCAAGACCAGACGCACGGGAGATGGCGAGACACATGGCCATCGCCTCCGCTGCCGCCGTGGCTTCATCCAGGAGCGAGGCATTGGTTATAGGCAAACCGGTAAGGTCGGTCACCAGCGTTTGAAAATTCACGAGGGCTTCCAACCGGCCCTGAGAAATCTCAGCCTGGTAGGGCGTGTACTGGGTATACCAGGCCGGGTTCTCGAAAATGTTGCGCTGGATCACGCCGGGCGTGATGCAGTCGTGATAGCCCATGCCGATCAAGGAACGATAGATCTGGTTTTCTGCGGCGATGGACCGGATCTCTTGGAGCACTGCTTGTTCGCTGCGGTGAAAGGGCAGATCCAATTCCTTCCGCAACCGAATGTCGGCGGGCACGGTGGCCTCGCTCAGCTGCTCAAGCGACTGCAATCCGAGCATAACCAGCATCTCGCCAACATCGGCGTCGGTGGGACCAAGATGGCGATGGATAAAGGTGTCGGTCGGGCTCAGAAAGTCCGGTGTGGCCATGGCGTTCGTCTTGTCCTTCAGATATGTGTCGTTGGTCGAGAAATCTGATGTATTGCCTGACCCATTCGCGGCCCGCAGAGTATCATGCTCGCCCCCTATTCTCCAAGGGTCATCCCGAAGTTTTCCGGACTTGCCTTCGGGCTGAGAGTCACGTATGAGTGCAGGCAATCCAGAGTAAACTTCCTGCTCCCTGCGGTCCGACATGACAAAAAGACAGGTATTACACAGGCCGTGAAACAACACGACATTCTTATCATCGGAGCTGGTTTGGCAGGGATGAGGGCGGCGATTGCCGCACCGTCGGATCTCGACGTCGCCGTGATGTCGAAGGTCCATCCAGTCCGTAGCCACTCTGTGGCTGCGCAAGGGGGCATCAACGCGGCACTGGGAGAGGATGATTCCTGGGAAGCCCATGCCTTTGACACCACGAAGGGCGGGCTCTATCTCGGCGATCAGGATGCTATCGAGGCCATGTGTCGCGAAGCTCCTGAGGATATTCTCGATCTAGAACGTCTGGGCGTCATCTTCAGCCGCGACGAACAGGGCCGTATCGCTCAACGTCCGTTTGGCGGAGCCGGTTTTCCCCGCACCTGTTACGCTGCCGATCGCACCGGCCACGCCATCCTCCATGCCATGTACGAACAGTTGCTCAAGCGGCGGATCGCCGTCTATGAAGAGTGGTATGTCACGGCCTTGATCGTGGAAGACGGAGCCTGCCGGGGAGTTGTCGCCTGGGACCTGATCCATGGAGGCCTGCATACGATCAGGGCTAAAGCCGTCATCTTGGCCACGGGAGGTAGCGGTCGGATCTTCCTGACGAGTACGAACGCCGTGATTAACACCGGTGATGGTATGGCGCTCGCCTATCGTGCCGGAGCTCCACTGGCGGACATGGAATTCGTTCAATTCCATCCCACGACCCTCAAGGGTACTGGCATCCTCATCACCGAAGGGGCTCGCGGAGAAGGAGGCTACCTTCTGAATACGCTGGGCGAACGGTTTATGAAGACCTATGCCCCGCAGCAGATGGAGTTGGCCACCCGTTCTACTGTGTCATTGGCGATCGGACAGGAAATCCTCGAAGGTCGCGGGGTCGACGGCTGCGTGTTGTTGGACTTACGGCACCTTGGACGTCAGCGCATTCTCGAACGGCTCCCTCAGATCAGGGCACTCGCCATTGAGTTTGCCGGCCTCGATCCGATTGAAACCCCCATTCCTGTTCGCCCAGGCGCGCACTATCAGATGGGCGGCGTCCGGACCAATCAATGGACCGAAACAGACATCGCCGGGCTCTACGCGGCCGGTGAATGTGCCTGCATTAGTGTACACGGCGCCAATCGGCTCGGAGGCAATTCACTTCTTGAAACGATTGTGTTCGGTCGGCGCGCCGGGATTCGAGCCGGAGAGTATGTGCGCACCGTTGCGCCACAAGCACTCAGAAGTGACCAGCTCAGTATCGAGCAGGCTCGCGTACAGCGTCTGCTGGCACAGGAGGGATCGGTCCGAGCCTGGCAGATTCGAGAGGAGCTTGGTCAGACGATGAGCCTCAATCTTGGCCTCGTCAGGACTCAGGAGTCTATGTCTGCCGCGATCTCGGCCATCTCGGCACTGACCCACCGCGCCGCTTCCGTTACGGTGCAAGACAAGGGGCAGGTGTTTAATACGGATCTCGTGCAAGCCCTCGAACTCGAATCCCTTCTCGATGTCGCGGAGACCATTGTCGCCAGTGCCATCGCCAGGAAGGAAAGTCGCGGAGCCCATTACCGGTCGGATTACCCGGCCCGTGACGATCACCATTGGTTGACCCACAGCCTGATTCGCAGGACTCCCGAGGGAAGGGCTTTGACCCATGAGCCTGTGACCATCACACGCTTTCCACCAACCTGAGGCGGCGAACTGGTTCCGCATCCTGCAAGGCAATTAGTCGAGCGAGGTCTGGTATAATCCCACAGCGAAAACTATGCGCATTTTAGTTATTGAAGACGAAACGAAGGTCGGTTGTTTCATCAAGCGTGCGCTTGAGGAAGAGAGTTATGCCGTCGATCTGTGCGAAGACGGTACGAAGGGGCTGGAGATGGCGTTCGCCACCAGCTACGATTTGGTGATCGTCGATCTAATGTTGCCGTCGTTGCCGGGCCTCGACATCGTGAAGGGCATCCGGCAGGCACGGATTCAAACGCCCATCCTGATTTTGACGGCTCAATCGCAAGTAGACCAGCGGGTGAAGGGTCTTGACGCAGGAGCCGACGATTACTTGACCAAGCCTTTCGCCATCGACGAGCTGCTCGCCCGCATTCGCGCGCTGCTTCGCCGCGGCGCGACAGAGAATCCCGGCGTGCTCCAAATCGACGATCTGCTGTTGAACCCGGCCACCCGCGAAGTGACCAGAGGTGGCCAACGGATCGAGCTCACCTTGAAGGAATATGCCCTGCTCGAATATCTGATGCGCCATACGGGTCGCGTCTTGACCCGTCCCATGATTTCAGAACATGTGTGGAACCAGGACTTCGACACGTTTACCAATGTCATCGATGTCTATGTGAATTATCTCCGCAATAAGATCGACCGGGGCCGCGTCAAGAAGTTGATTCACACGGTTCGTGGAAGTGGATATATGCTGAAGGTCGACTGATGACGCTTCGCGTCAGGCTCACCCTCTGGTATGGCACGGCCCTCGCGCTGATCCTCATTATCTTTTCAACCGTTCTGTATGTGGTCACCGCGCGAAGCCTTCGCGACGCGGTCGATCAATCGCTGGAGGAAACCGCCGCCGCGGCCGTACGGGCCCTGGAAGAGCGAGGGTTCCTCCCTCTTGTCGACGAAGGGGAACTGATGTCGCAGTTTCCTGAGCTGGCGCGCATCGACAAGTTCTTCCAGATCTTCAGCCCCTCCGGCACCATTACCATTCGTTCGCCAAACGTCAAACAACATGAGATGCCGCTGAGTCGCCAGGCCTTGGAAGTCGCCTACGCAGGTCGCACGCTGTTCGAATCCGCGAAGTATCCCAAGGAGCCTCCGCTCCGCCTCATTTCTGTTCCCATCGTCTATCGGGGCAGTCTGCTCTATATTATCCAGGTCGGCACGACGATGGACTCCGTCGAACATACCTTGAACCGTCTGTTGTTGGTTCTTCTGGTCAGTATGCCGGTCGCGCTGGTCGTGTCGCTGGCCGGCGGATGGTTCATGGCAGGCCGAGCGCTACGTCCGGTCGATGCCATCACGCTGGCCGCGCAACGTATTGCCGGAGGTGATCTCACGCAACGACTGACTGCTCCGGTCTCGGCCGACGAAATCGGCCGTCTGGCTAATACGTTTAACGACATGATCGATCGGCTGGAAACTTCCTTTCGGCAGATCCGCCAGTTCAGCAGCGATGCCTCTCACGAACTGCGTACGCCGCTAACGGTCATGCGAGGGGAAACTGAACTCGCGCTTCGCCGTCCTCGCGAAACAGAAGACTACAAAGCCGTCATGGAGAGTAATCTCGAAGAAATCGACCGGATGACGCGCATTGTGGATGAACTGCTCTTCCTCTCCCGGGCCGACATGGGCGAGGTGAAGATGGAACATCTGCCGGTCTCGTTGGATTCGCTCATCGAAGATGTCCAACGGCAAGCGTCACTCTTGGGGCAGGAGCGGGATGTCCAGGTCCTGCTCAGCGCCACAACGCCGGCGGTGGTATTGGGGGATGAACTCCGTTTGCGTGAATTGTTTCTGAACCTCGTCGATAACGCGATCAAATACTCTCGTTCCGGCGGCACAGTCGAGATGGCCTTGACGATCGAGCAGGAACAGGCGCGGCTATCGGTGACCGATCACGGTATTGGGATCGCGCAAGAAGATCAGCCTCAGATCTTCGACCGGTTCTATCGCACCGATCACGCGCGGGCCCATACCAAGAAGGGCACGGGCCTTGGGCTGGCGATTTGCATCTGGATTGCTGAATCCCACCGCGGACAGATCGAGGTTCAGAGCAAGATCGGCGAAGGGTCGACCTTTACTGTGTTGCTGCCCTTGGCTCCTGCGGCTTAACGACTTCTAATCCCCTCCTAATCCTCCTCTCATCACTGACTGCTAGGCTAGTCAAAGACCGGAGCATCGTGACTGGTCGTCACCTCGTGTGGTTCATTGCAAGGAGGAAACTATGAGACAGCCTGTTCGTCAGACTATTGGACGTGTCATTGCGGTCTCTGCGTTGAGCGCCCTTCTGATCTGGGGCGGCCAATCACTCACGACGTCGCATGCGTCGAGCTCTGCTGCTTCGGCTGCGACGCCGGCTGCCTTCACGCTGAACGCCGCGCCCTCGAATGGATTTACGGAGGTGGCGAAGGCGGTGACGCCGGCGGTGGTCAATATTACGACCGTGACGGTTGAGAAGGTGTCGGAGAGCCGGGGTGGACAGGATGAGTTGCGTGAACGGATGGAGGAGTTCTTTGGAGGACCAGGGGGGCAGCGAGGATTCCGTGGGCCGCAAGGTCCTGGCTCTGGTGAGCCACGGGAGCATCGGGGCGGGGGTCAGGGGTCCGGCGTCATTATTTCACCAGACGGGTACATTCTAACCAACAACCATGTGATTGACGGAGCACGCACCGTGACCATCACGCTACCGGACAAGCGGGAATTCGCGGGCAAGGTCGTCGGGGCGGATCCGAAAACAGATCTCGCCGTGGTGAAGATCGACGGACAGAACCTCCCCACGGTTTCCTGGGGCGATGCTACTAAATTGCAAGTCGGGGAATATGTGCTGGCGGTGGGAAATCCCTTCGGTCTGAACTCCACCGTCACCCTTGGTATCGTGAGCGCGTTGGGCCGAGGCCGCATGGGCATCACCCAGTACGAGGACTTCATTCAAACCGATGCGGCAATCAATCCCGGAAATTCCGGTGGCGCCTTGGTCAATACCAAAGGCGAACTGGTGGGAATCAATACGGCGATCTTCTCCCAAACCGGTGGCTATCAGGGCGTGGGCTTTGCTGTTCCCACCAGTATGAGCAAGCCGATCTATGAAAGCCTGGTCAAGAATGGGAAGGTCGTGCGGGGGTTTCTTGGAGTCTCCATACAGGATCTCAACCAAGATCTGGCCAAATCGTTCGGCCTCAAAGACGCGAAAGGCGCTCTCGTCAGCGACGTGAAAGACGAAGGCCCTGCGGGGCAAGCAGGCCTCAAGCAAGGGGACATCATTACGGCCTATCAAGGCGCGCCCATCGAAGACGCCATAACACTTCAGCGGCAGGTGACCAAGACGGTAGTGGGCACGAAAGTGACCATCCGGGTGATCCGCGACGGTCACGAGAAGGATCTCACTGTGATAGTCGGCGAACAACCGGATACCACAAAGATCGCCAAGGCGGAGACCGGTGAGATGGACTATGCCTTCGCCGGGGTGGCAGTCCAGGATCTCGATCGGGATACAGCCAATGAACTCGGGCTCAAGGGGAAGCCGCAGGGCGTCGTGGTCACATCGGTCGAACAGGATAGCGGCGCGGAGAAGGCCGGGGTGATGCGGGGTGACGTGATCCGGGAAATCAACCGGCAGCCGGTGAAGTCGGTGAAGGATTTTGAGAAGGTATCGTCCAGGCTAAAGAAGGGCGAAAACGTTTTGATCCTGATTGACCGGCGCGGCAACGCCCTGTTCCTCAGCGCAAAAGTCTGAGGATTATAATAACGAAGATGGGGCAGCTGGATGCTGCCCCATCTTGCGTGTCTTAATCCCTCTCGATTCCTTCCAAGCCCTCCCAACAGGATTCTCAAAAAGTTCGTCCAGCAAGGCCGTAGCGAGTGAAGGCCCGAGGCGTACCCTCTGAGGTACGTTGAGGGTCTGAACGATGCAAGAACGAAGCTGGCGGACTTTTTCAGGATCCTGTTAGTCGAACACTACGGTTTTTTTGCCATACACCAAGACCCGTCGCTCAACATGACGGCGCACAGCGCGGGCCAGCACAATCTCCTCCAGATCCCGTCCCTTCCTCACCAGATCATCGACGGTATCCCGGTGGCCCACACGCATGACGTCCTGCTCGATGATCGGACCTTCATCCAGATCTTCCGTGGCATAGTGCGCCGTGGCCCCGATGATTTTCACGCCCCGGTCATGGGCCTGCCGATAGGGATTGGCGCCCATGAAAGCGGGCAGGAAGGAGTGATGGATATTGATGACCGGACAGCCCACCTGTGAAAGAAAGCTAGCGCTGAGGATTTGCATGTATCGGGCCATGACCACGAGCTCGACACGATGCTCCTTCAGCAGGGAGAGCACTTGCTGTTCCTGCTGCGGCTTAGTCTCCTTGGTCACGGGACAAATGGAGAAGGGAATCTTGAAGAGTTCGGCCCAGTCGGCACAGGTGTCGTGATTGGAAATAATTACAGGAACATCGATGTGCAACTCGTCACGTTTGTGCCGTTGGAGCAGATCCGCCAGACAGTGATCTTGCTTCGAGACCAACATCGCGACTCTCGTTCGGCGACTTGAAGGGCGAACTTCATAGCGCATCTCGAACGTCTTCGCGACCGGAGCGAACGCGGGTGCAACTTCATCGGGAGGAATTTGCAAACCCTCAGTGGCAAACTCCATGCGCATGAGAAACTCATTCGTCTCGTCATCGGTATGGTGCTCCGAATCGAGAATGTTCCCGCCGAAGTCGTGAATGAAGCCCGAGACCCGGGCCACAATGCCCCTGCGGTCCTTGCAATGAATCAGGAGGACGACAGATTCTTTTCGGTGTGCCATCGTGAACCTCTATTATTCCAGATGAGGAGACTTGTTGAGCTGTAGCAGATAGACAACGATCCGGTGAGAAATGCCTCCACCAGGCTGCTCAAAAAGGCCGTCCATCAAGGCCGCAACGAGTGAAAGACCGAGGCGTACTCTCCGGGGTACGTTGAGGGTCTGAACGATGCGAGAAGGCCGCTGGCGGACTGTTTCAGCAGCCTGCTACGTGACGATGTGGCCCACAAGGTCGTACAGGGCCGCATCGGTAATTTCGACCTTGACGAGCTCCCCTGCTGTGGCTGACCCATCATTGATATACACAACGCCGTCGATCTCCGGAGCCAGCCCCTCATGGCGTCCCTCGAGCAGTAACTCTGTCTCTTCGGAGACCCCTTCGACCAAGACCTCCATCACGGAACCGATACGGGCCTGGCCTCGGGCCGCCACAATTTCTTCTTGCAGGGCCAAAATTTCATTTCGTCGCTCGTCCGTGACCGATCGCTCGACCTTGTCATCAAGCCCGACGGCCGGAGTGTCTTCCTCATCCGAATACAAAAACACCGCCACCCGATCGAACTCGGCCTCTTCCACGTAGTTTCTCAGTTCGTCAAATGCCTGCTCCGTCTCTCCTGGAAACCCCACGATGAAGGCCGTGCGAAACGTGACGCCGGGAATGCGCGTTTTGATGCGGTCGACGAGGGAGGTGATGGAAGCTCGATCACCCAATCGGTGCATCCGCTTGAGCATCCGATCGTTGATGTGTTGCAGGGGCATGTCGATATACTTGGTGATCTTTTCTTCTCCTGCGTAGAGATCCAACAGCTCATCCGATACCTGTTGCGGGTAAAGATAGAACGGCCTGATCCAGCGCAGGTCTTTTACCTTCACCAGCTCGCGAAGCAGCGTGGTAAAACCTTGGCGCAGACCAAGATCGACGCCATAATTCACTGTATCCTGGGAAATGAGGTTGATCTCCTTCACGCCTTCAGCTGCGAGGCGAGTGGCTTCGGCGACGATCGATTCCACCGGGCGGCTTCGCTGCTTACCCCGCATCAGGGGGATCGCGCAGAAGGCACAATTCCGGTTACAGCCCTCGGCGATTTTCACGTAGGCGCTATGGGCCTTCCCGAGACGGAGCCGTGGCGCGTCTGCGTCGTATAGATACGGAGGCTCGCTGATCCAGAGCCGTTGCTGCCGTTTCTTCGGCACCAGCAGGTCCCGGCAAATTTCCGCGATCTTTCCGAACTCACCGGTCCCCACCACGCCGTCGAGTTCCGGCAATTGCTTGAGGAGGTCTCCTTGATACCTTTGTGCCAGGCAGCCTGCGGCGATCAACACACGACAGGAGCCTGTTTCTTTTAGTTTGCCGTGCGAAATGATCGTGTCGATCGACTCCTGCTTGGCCTCTTCGATGAAGCCGCAGGTATTGATGATGACCACTTCGGCCTTCTTCGGATCATCGGTCAAGGCAAACCCGTCCGCCACCAACGTGCCCAACATGATTTCAGAATCGACCTGGTTTTTCGAACAACCAAGGTTGACGAAACCGATGGTCGTTTTCTTTTTGCTCGGGCGAGAGGGAGTGATCAATTTAGAAACCATAGGAACCAGTCTACGGGACGGTTGAAAAGCCTGTCAATCAACAGCCCCTTGCAGGTCGCAGGCCGATTCTCCTACAGTGGGAGCATGATCCGCACCTTTCAGGGTATTAAACCCACTGTTCCCACATCATGTTTTATCGAAGAGACCGGCATCGTCATTGGTGATGTCGTACTAGGCGAGCACTGCAGCGTCTGGTTCCATGCCGTCATTCGCGGGGACGTGCACTATATTCGGATCGGTGACCGGACCAACGTACAGGACCTCTGTATGCTCCATGTCACCCACGATATCCATCCGCTGATCATTGGCAATGAAGTGACCATCGGCCACGGGGTGATACTCCACGGCTGCACGATCAAGGATCGAGTGCTGATCGGCATGGGCGCCATCATCATGGACGGGGCCGTGATCGGGGAAGACTGCGTCGTGGGAGCCGGGGCTCTGATTACGGAACAGACCATCGTCCCACCCAACAGCCTGATCCTTGGCTCACCCGCGAAGGTCAAGCGATCGGTCACGGCTGAAGAACTCGCGTGGATTAAGGAGTCGGCGGAGAACTACGTGAAGTACGCAAGCCAGTACTTAGACAACTCATCCAAATCTAAACCCGGCTTCCGAATCTAGATCTTCAGATACCCCGCTGCTTTAGCTCTTACCAATTACAATAAAACAGATCGGATCTCCCACCAGCGCCGTCGGATAGTAGCGTTTCCCAACCAAGTAGGGCACTCGATGCCGGTGGCACCATTCTGCAATCCATATGACCTCTTCCGTGGTGGTCGTGACGAGGCCGGGCCTCGCGAGCTTTCCCATGCAACGGGCCACCAACGCACGCACGAGACGGCGCTCTTCCCCAAACTTCAGAGGGTCGAGGGTGAGAGGATTGCCTTGTCCATAGGATAGAGGTGATAGATTCGGGAACCGCTCAGGGTCATTCAACACGCTGACCATCCAGAGATGATCGAATCGGCCCTTTGCCCTGGCCGCATCAACCGCATGGAACGAGAGGGGAATCGAGTGGCAAACACGATTGAGGGCTGAGACCTCGGCTCTCCGGAGATTATAAGGTTGCACTGTTCGGCCCAGCTCCACCGTTTCCATAATCAGAGCGGGAAGTTCCGCCACTCCGGCACCGACGTAGAGACTGCGGCCGCCCCGTCCTAGTTTCCTCCCCAAAACAACGGCGACCCGACTCCCGAGACGGCCGCAGGGGCCCCGCTTCGCTCGCCAGAACTCATCGCCGCCTTCATAACAGTAGACCGGTCCCAGTGCGCCATAATCGAGATGGTCATAGACCTCAGTCACGAGACGGCGGGTTGCGGGGGCCAGCTTCATACGACTTGTCTTCATAGTCGTACTCCAGCGATCTGAATAGCGGTTTCGGTGACCATCGTTGCCACGTTGGAGAGAAATTCGAGATTCAGTGTGTCCACGGTATCAGTCTCACGGTGGTAATGAGGATTTCGAAAATTCGCCGTATCGGTCAACATCACGGCTGGGTAGCCTGCATCCCAGAACGAGGCATGGTCGCTGCGACGGGTATGAGGCATGGCCTCCCCTTTGTCTGGCACAACCAATGACAGGGGCTTGAGTTGGGCCGCATGACGCCGGGCATCCTGTTCAAGCTGGAGCACCAAAGACTTGGATGCCTCGTTGCCCACAATGGCAAGAAAATCTCCCTGGGTCGGCACCGAAATGGACACGCCTGGTGGGACCTGCTGCGTGCCATTCTCGCTCCTGACGAACCCGACACATTCCAGGATGATGGCACCGGCCAACTCACGGCGCTCGGCTTCCAAGCGGGACGCGAAGGCCTGACTCCCCAGTCGATCCTGCTCTTCAAGACAGAAGGCCACGAGCCAGACCGGCCGCACGAGTGGCTTCGTGCTGAGGCGAGCAGCCACTTCGAGGAGAACCACGAGCCCGCTTGCATTATCATCTGCACCCGGTGACCCGGACACAGTGTCGTAGTGGGCTCCGATCAGGAGCGGAGGCAACTCCTCTCCTTCTCTGAGCCAGTCTGGATACTTAATCGCCATCACATTGTGATAGACCTTGCCCCACGCACTCACGAGCTGGCCGCTGGTAGCCCATCCTGACTTGGCAAACTGCGTCGCCAGATAGTGCGCCGCCTTCCGAAGCGCGCGAGGACTCGTCTCAGGATGACGTTCGCCGACGAGGGACTCAAGATGGCGGTTGATTCGGAGGCGCTGGTTCACCACAACAAGAGCCTGACCGGATTAATCGACTACGACGTAATCTCGGTCCCGATGCCTTTACGCGTGAACACTTCAAGAAGAATAGCATGGGGTATTCGACCATCGATGATATGGGCTTTGCCGACGCCGCCACCGAGCGCATCCAGGCAGGCATGCACCTTGGGCAACATCCCTTCGCTGATCGTGCCCTTCTTCACCATCCGCTGCACGTCTTTGCGTGAGACCGTCGAGAGGTGGCGTCCTTTCGCATCGCGAATACCTTTCACATCGGTCATCATCACCAGCTTTTCAGCACCCAGCGCGGCGGCCATCGCCCCGGCCACAAGATCGGCATTGATGTTGTAAGTGTTCCCTGCCCGGTTGGTGCCGATCGGCGCGATGACGGGAATGTAATTATCCTGCTGGAGTTTCCGCACCAACGTGGGATCTATCGACTGGACTTCTCCGACGAAGCCAAAATCCACGTCTTCATCGTCGTCATCGAGATCTTTCTCCAAACTTGCCGCCCATGCTTTGGCCGTGAGTGGTCGAGAAAGGATGAGTCCGCCGTCTTTTCCACTCAAACCGACCGCCAGGCCGCCATGGCGATTTAAGAGATCCACGATCTCCATGTTGATCTTGCCAGCCAGCACCATCTCCACGATTTCCATCGTGGCATCATCTGTGACCCGCACCCCATGGCGAAACTCGGCCTCAATACCCAAGCGCTGGAGCATCTTATCGATCTGGGGCCCCCCGCCGTGCACAATCACCGGATTGAGACCCACATATTTCAAGAGCACGACATCCTGCGCGAACCGCTCCTTCAGCAGCGTATCGGTCATCGCATGACCGCCATATTTAATCACGATGGTCTTGCCCTTGAACGTACGAATGTATGGCAAGGCTTCGATCAGCACGTCCGCTTTCTTGATCAGTTTGTTCATGCGTAGCTCCCATTGCGAGAAAAGCGCGCACCGCGCGGCAAGCAAGTTCGTTTCGCGCACCGCGCGCGATGCTCGTGCCCATACGGCGCATCGATGCTGAGCGTCCGTTCCGGCCACATTGACTGAATCATTATCATAGCTTGCCGTCCTTGACAGCACGCACGGTGGTCGAGCGACCGGCTCGCGGATGCGTCTTATCATAGACGGCCAGGAGCTGATCCGTCGCTAGGTGCGTATACTTTTGCGTCGTACTCAATGAGGCATGCCCCAGCATCTCTTGAATCGATCGCAGATCGGCCCCTTCATCAAGGAGATGGGTGGCAAAGGAATGTCGCAGCGTGTGGGGACTCACGGAACCGCCGGCAAGCCGGTTCGAATAACCGGCCACGATACGAGCCACACTCCGAGTCGTCAACCGTCCCCCTCGGCTATTGCGAAAGACCGGAGATGGGGCGTGCGTCGCCTTCGTCGTCAGACCTCGGGCGACCGGTAGGGGGCGCTGATTCAGATAGGCCTGAATGGACCGCAGGGCCACATCTCCGATCGGCACAATGCGTTCTTTCCGGCCTTTCCCTCGCAGATGGACCAGCCCATCGGACAGACGGAGATCTTCAAGATTAATCCCCACGAGTTCGCTCACGCGAGCCCCGGTCGAATAGAGCGTCTCCAATAACGCACAGTCTCGGAGCGACGATCCTGTTTGGCCTGCAGGAAAGTCCATCAGCGCTGCCGCGTCGTCCTTGGTCAAAACACGCGGAAGATGTTTCGGCTGTTTCGGCGTCCTGATGGCCTCGGCAGGATTGAGGCCTACCATGCCTTCTTGTTGCAGATAGCGATAGAAGCTGCGGAGGGAGGCGAGTTTCCGGGCCATCGACGTGCTTTTCTCACGCCTGCGGTCCAACCAGTGAAGATAGGCCCGAATAGATTCCGTTTGCACTGTAGCAGGATCGAGAGTGGGCAGGCCGCGATGCTCAGTCCTCATGAAATCATGAAACTGTCGGAGATCCGAACCATAGTTGCGCACTGTTTCATGCGACGCATGACGTTCCATTTCCAGGAAGATCATGAAAGCTCGAATTGCGTCATCCATGCCGTCAGGTCCTCAAGCGCCCGTTGTCCGGTAAGCCGCCGTTTGAGCTCCTTGTCCCTCATCGGTGTGGCAAAGGGAGGAAAGAGCCCAAAATTCGTATTCATCGGCTGAAAGTGACGGGGGTCCGTGGTTGTGATGTACGACGTCAGACAGCCATGCGCTGTGGTGGGCGGTGGCGTGACCAACGGCAACCCTACAAGACCACGAGCCGCGTTGATGCCGGCCAACCCTCCCATCGCGGCGGAATCCGTATAACCCTCGACGCCGACCAGCTGCCCTGCAAAGAAAAGGGTGCCACGCGCCTTGAACTGGAGGGTGTCGCGCAGCAGTTGGGGAGAATTGATAAAGGTGTTGCGGTGCAGGCTGCCGTAGCGGAGAAACTCCGCCTGCTCAAGACCGGGAATCATGCGAAATGCCCGCTTCTGCTCCCCATAGGTGAGTTTAGTCTGGAATCCCACGAGGTTGTAACAGGAGCGATGGGCGTTTTCCGTCCGGAGCTGCACCACAGCATAGGATCTCTTACCCGTCTTGGGATTCTCAAGGCCCACCGGTTTCAATGGACCGAACTGCATAGTCTGGCGACCCCGTTCAGCCATCACCTCGATGGGGATACAGCCTTCGAAGTAGGCGGTCTTTTCGAATTCTTTCGGCTGAACTTTCTCCGCGGCAAGCAGCGCTTCGTAAAATGCGTTGTAGGCCGCCTCGTCCATGGGACAGTTGAGATAATCGTCCCCGCCCTTGCCGTAACGGGATGCAAGGAATACGACGTCCATGTTGATCGAGTCGGCATCGACGATCGGAGAGATTGCATCGTAAAAATACAAATGCTTCGTATGGGTCAATTGCGCGATTGCCTGAGACAGCTTGTCGGATGTCAGCGGACCGGTCGCCAGAATACAGAGACAGTCGGTTGGGATTTCGGTGATCTCCTCGCGCAGAATGCGAATGTTCGGATGCTCTTCGAGCGCCTGGGTAATCTTGAGCGAAAACTGCTCGCGATCGACGGCCAGGGCCGATCCTGCCGGCACCCGCACCTCATCCGCTACCCGGATAATGAGCGAGTTGAGTCGTCGCATCTCTTCTTTCAAGATGCCGGGAGCGTTCAGTAGATCCGCGGAACCGAGCGAATTGGAACAGACCAGCTCTGCCAAACCGCCGGTTTTGTGTGCTTGCGTCATCTCCTTGGGACGCATTTCATAGAGCGTCACTTTCGCTCCACGATTGGCCGCCTGCCACGCCGCCTCAGATCCGGCCAGACCACCCCCGATAATGACAATGTCATCGCGCATGCGAGTGAAACTCCGTGAGAAACGAAGCATTGTAGGAACCGTGTTTTGGGGATGTCAAGGCGACTTCGCAACGAGAGTAGCTAGGCAGCGCCCGTATAGAAGCGGTGATCACCGATCGCATCAATCGTGCCGCGTCGCACCACGGTTGATCCGATTTATGACCCCATGCTAAACTTCGTACCCTGTGGGCGATTAGCTCAGGGGTAGAGCGCTTCCTTCACACGGAAGAGGCCACTGGTTCGATACCAGTATCGCCCACCATATTCTCCACTTCCCCCTTTCCGATCCATACCCCTCGCCCAAACTGACGGTTTTCATGGGGTTGCTTGAACCGCTCCAATCCTGGACAGAATCCTGCCGGTCGGCTACACTTCAATCTATCGAGAGACCGTCGACTTTGAACCGTACGAGACAAGTGAGGTCATCTATGCGGACTACAGCTCTTGCCGTGGGAATTCTCCTACTGACCACCGCGGTTGGTTGCGCCGAAAACCGCCAGCAGCAGGTGTTGGCCGATGCAGATGGAGGCTATACCGCCCCCGCCAGCATTTACAGTGTGATGGATCCCACATCCTTGGTCTACACCGATGTGGCAGCTGGAGCAGCCCCAAGCGATAACCCCTGGCGTTGGGCTGGCTTTCTCTTGCACCCTGTCGGAGTCGTGCTGGATCGCGGCTTGAACCGACCATTTTACACGGTCCCCAGCCACGTGCCGTACTTTTTCGGATACACGACTGAGGATTCGATGCTGGATAGCCAACGGCGATAATCTCCGCGGACACATCCTTCTCAGATTCACCGCCCGCTTTCCTCGCGAGAGCGGGCGGTGCCTTGTCATCTCGTTGGCAAACCTTTTCCAGTTTCCTGTATGCTCCCTTCATGAGTCGGAATCCACATGACATGCAAGCACCTGGTGCTGTGCCCCTTCGACTCTGGGTGGTCTGCGGGCTGGGGCTGAGCCTTTTGCTGAACGCCTGCGAAACTTCGGCACCAAAACCGAACCTTCCACCGTCTGAAAGCGATCTGGTCCTCCTGAAGTCCACAACCCTCTGCACTTCGAAATCCGATTTCCTCAAGACACATCCCGCCATGACGCTCAATACCAACGTCTGGGGCTCTGGTCAAGAATTGGTTCTGCCCGCCAACCAAAGCCCGTCACATGGCGATGAGTCGTATTTTTTCGACGAAGACGGCGTACTGGTAGGGGCACTCTTTACCTTTCCCTCCAGTCTCGATTTGGACCCCTACCCAGTGCTCCGCCACACCTTGACGCTACTGAAGCCATCATTGGAATTTTATCTCAACGTGGCGAATCTGTCCTCAAAGACGAGCATGGATTCCAGCGCCTTGTACGAAACCGGCGACGAGAAAACCACGACACAGTACTTGGTCCTTGGAACGCGTGAGAAGCCGGCGTTGCTCCAGGCTTCTGTGACGATCGATCCCTATGTACGGTTGTTCTCCCCCTACCGACGCGAGTTCTTGGAACGGTTGCGCCATCCAAGCGGCCAGAAGCCTGGCCAACAGCTCGACAGTCAAGGCGCGGAGGACAAGGAACCCTTTCTCTCCCTCCAGCAATTTGCGCGCGGCCAAACCGCACAGCTCTCCTACTGCGGGACCCAGAACTACGATACTGCAGCCAATGCCTATCAGAAAGCGATCACAGGCGGCTTTACGAATAAAGTGTGGCTGGCAGAAGCTCACCACAAACTTGGCCAGGCATGGAAAGGGAAGGGAGAGTACGAGAAGGCCAAGACGGAGATGCTTCAATCGTTGGCCATCAGACCCAACACTCCAGAAGTCCTGAACAACCTCGGCACAGTGTACAGCAAGCTGGAAGACAAGGCGAACGCGCTCGCCTCATTCGAAAAAGCCGTCTCGCTCCGCCCCAACTATGCCATTGCCCGTTACAACTTGGCTGAGGCCTATGAGCCCACGAACCCCAAACGAGCCATCTCGGAATACGAGACCTATCTCGCGCTGGTCGAAGGTATCCCCGATGAAGCCAGCCGCATCGCCCTCGTCCAGCAACGCATCAAGGTGTTAAAACACTAGTCATTTCGCAGGAGGGCTTGTGCTACATTTCTAACTGGTTTGAGGTGGAGCGACACAATACGTTCAGCACCGGATCTTCTCTTCCTGTTCTTCGAGCGTCTTGCAATTGATGCAGAGGGTGGTGACGGGGCGGGCTTTGAGTCGCGGATAGGGAATCTCTTCTTCGCATCGCTCACAGATGCCATAGGTGTCCTGGTTCATTCGATCAAGCGCCTCATCGATCTTCTTGATCAACCGTTGCTCGCGCTCACGGATACGCAACGAAAAATTCTGGTCGGCCTCTGCGGAGGCCTGATCGCTGACGTCCGGGAGCGCCTCCTGCCCATTTGGATTGGCGAGGCCCTCGCCCGCTTCCGCCAGCAGAGCCTTGCGCTGCCGCTCAAGGTCACGACGAATGGCCGCGTACTTTTTCCAAGGGGACGCTGTCTTGGCTTGGCGCTTGGCAGTGACAGGAAGCGCCGCTGATGGAGCGGGTGAGATGCGTTTGGCGGAAGGGCCTGCTTTCATACCGCAACCTGCCTAAGGGGAAAACCGTCTAAAACGTGTGGGACTATAACAGGGGCCTGGAGGGGGGTCAATGGGATGGGTGGGGCTCGTCGCACTCGCGTATGAGCGGCTGCTAGAGATCCCGACGGCCTTCGATCGACTTGAGCAGCGTCACTTCGTCGGCGTACTCGATATCCATCCCGACCGGAATGCCATAGGCGATACGGGAGACCCGCGCACCAAGAGGCTTCAGTTGGTTCGTTAAATAGATAGCGGTCGCCTCGCCCTCGATCGTCGGACTCGTCGCGAGGATCACTTCCTGAATTCCCCCGAGCTTTACCCGATCGACCAACTCCTCGGCCCTGATATCGGATGGTCCGACGCCGTCCAACGGAGACAAGGCACCGAGTAACACATGATACAAACCGCGATAGGCTCCAGCCCGTTCGATGGCATAGGTCGTACTCGGTTCTTCCACCACCAGGATTCTCGTCTGGTCCCGCTTGGGATCGAGACAAAACTCACAGAGTTCCCCCTCGGCAATGTTCCGGCATTGCCGGCAAAAAGAGAGCCCATCCTTCACGGCACGAATCGCATCTGCCAGGCGAAGCGCCTCTTCGCGCTCGGCCTTCAAGACGTGAAAAGCCAACCGCTGCGCCGTTTTTTGACCGATGCCGGGGAGACGGACCAACTCGCGAACCAACCGTGCAAGTAATCCTTGCTGATCAACAGCCATAACGTGATATTCCGCTAGAACAATCCGGGAACGTTCATCCCGCCCGTGACCGCTTTCATCTCATTCGCCATCATCTCGCGAGCCTTCCTGAGAGCGTCGTTCGACGCGGCCATGACCAAATCTTGCACCATCTCCACGTCGCCACTTTTCACCACTTCGGGGTCGATGACGATGCTGACGAGCTCCATGGCACCATTTGCCGTGATGGTCACGCTGCCACCGCCGGCCGTCCCGGACACGGTCTTCGACGATGCCTGTTCCTGTACCTTCGCCATTTGCGCCTGCATCGCCTGCGCTTGCTTCAGAATATTTCCCATATTCGCTAACGGGTTCTTCATTCCTCGACCTCCTTCTGGCTCGACACCGGCCTGACCTCTGCGAGCTCTGCGCCGAACATTTCCAGCGCCTGTTTGACGACTGGATTCGCCCTCGCCTGCTCGAAGAGAACTCGTTTTTGTTCCTTTTCGTTCGTCGCTCTGAGCTGCGCCATCGTCAGTCCTGGAGGATCCGACTCTGTCAATTCAACAATCCGCAGCCGAACCGTCTGACCGCTCAATCGTTCACATATCGATGTGACCACAGCCATATTATCAGGATTCTCGATCATCCCTCGGGCTCCCGTCGCCTGCTTGCCAAACCCAATCGTCACGACATGGCCA